>Ga0081539_10000796_pt1 | contig 61233 bp, 55 predicted proteins | sample TabmetS4T2R2_FD_71023 | JGI IMG/M metagenome (GOLD analysis project Ga0081539, IMG submission 71023) | Tabebuia heterophylla rhizosphere microbial communities from the University of Puerto Rico - S4T2R2 | ecosystem: Host-associated > Plants > Roots > Rhizosphere ...
ACCGCGAGCGGTAGCGAGCGGGTGGTTGTTACAGAATGCAAACTCTTAGCACAGCGCACACCCGCTCGCTACCGCTCGCGGTACTGATTAGCTAACGTGAGCGCGCCGTCAGTCTCTTTGCACTCGACCACGCCGACGCCCTCGCTCATCTGAAAAAGACCGTCGTCGAACCGCGCAGGAGCGTCAGCGCGACCATCCATTGGAAGAGCGTGATGATGATGAAGGCGACGATGGGCGAGATGTCGAACATGCCGACGGGCGGAATCGAATGGCGTAGCGGCACGAGCAACGGGTCGGTTATCTTCGCCAGAAAGCGCATCAAGCCTCTCACCTCGCTCACGCGCCCCCAAGAGAAGACGATGCGAATCAGCAGGAGCAGCGCGTAAAGCGACAATGCGCCGTAGAGTATGTAGCCGACGAACGCGACGATGCCGCCCGTGCTTCGGCTCGTCAGGCTTAGAAAGACGCCCGCCGCCGTGTTCAGCAAACTCGACGCGAGCATCCACGCGAACGCGCCGACGAGAATCGTCAGAAGGACGACGACGAGCGGCGCGCCGTTCGGCTGTATGCCGTAGCCCATGAGCGAGCGCCGGACGGGATTGACGAAAGGGTCTGTCAAACTTCTGACGAAGATGACGGGGCGGCTGAAGGGGTTCACGTCCGCGTAGTTTAAGATGAAGCGCACGAGCATCAACGCTATCATCGAGAGGATTGCGGCGACGACCAGATACCACGCGAACAAGTAGAGCGCGCCGAGGTATTGCAGGACGCGACTCTTCTCCGCCACCTCTACGATTTGAATATTTTGTAAGAAGACGATTGCCGTCATGCTGTTTCGCCCCGCGTGTTTGTCTCTTGCGCGCCGCGCTCGCCGAATAAGGCCGTTCCGACGCGAACGTCGGTCGCGCCCTCTTCGATTGCGGCCTCGAAGTCGTGGCTCATGCCCATCGAGAGTTTGCCCTCCTCGCCGCCGAACGCCCCGCGCGCGCGCAACTCGTCGCGCAACGCGCGCAGGCGTCGGAAGTATGGACGGACGAGTTCCGCATCCTCGAAGAACGGCGGGAGCGTCATCAAACCCAGACATCGCACGCGCTCACAGCGCTTCAATGCTTCGACGAGCGCTGCCAGCTCCGACTCCGGCGCGCCGCTCTTCGCGGCCTCGCCCGCGAGGTCAACTTGAAGCAGCACGTCGAGACGCTCGCGCGCGGCCTCCGTGCAGAGTCGCTCAAGTCGCTCGACGAGCGACACGGAGTCAACCGTGTGAATCACGTCGAAGAGTCTGACCGCTCGACGCGCCTTGTTCGCTTGCAAGTGTCCAATCAAGTGCCAACGTGGTTGCGTAGCGTCAGCCTCTTCAATTCTTCCCGCCGTCAACTCTTCTATCTTCGCCTCGGCCTCCTGCACGCGGTTCTCGCCGAAGTCTTTGAGGCCCGCTGCGAGCGACGCGCTTACGACGCGCGCGGGATGAGTCTTCGTCACGGCGACGAGCGTCACGTCGCGCGGGTCGCGTCCGGCGCGCCGCGCGCTTCGCTCGATTCGCGCGCGCACCGCTTCGACTCGCGCGCGCAAACCCGTCGGCTCTTGACTCACTTCCGCACTCATTATTGTGATTCTGTTGCGAACTACGTCCGACTATAACAAGCCCCCGCGCGCGTCGGCAAACCCGTTCGCCCCGATGCGTTTGGACTCAAAGCGTCCACCTGTCCGCCTTCGGCACACGATAAGCGACAATGCTCGCTCGGTATCGCGCGCGCGCGCCGCCAAATGCTTGATTCCACGTCGCTTTACGGAGACTTCTGGCGTGATGCCGGTGGCACGGATGTTGTTAGTTTTAAGGGCGTGTTTCGCCGGCTCTGCCGACAAAAATATTGCGAACAGGCTTTCTGAAAGCAAGGAGGATTTTTAAGGATGAAAAGCAATGGTCAAGGGTTCACGGCGAGGGCTTTGATGCTCGCGCTCGCAGTTTTTCTGACTCTGCCCGTGGTGGCCTTCGGTCAGGGCAACAGCCGGCACGGACGCAACAAGGACATCTTCGTCAACGGCCACGACGCGCGCGACGGTCGTTACGACCGCGACGATCGGGATCGCCGTGACCGTCGTGAACGTCGCCGCGAGCGCCGCCGCGAACGCGACCGCGACCGCGACGATGACCGCGACTACGATGACCAGTACGGTCGCAACAGCGGTCGTTACGACGACCGCGACGATGACCGCTACGGCCAGTACGGTCGGTACGGCAACAACGGATACGGCTACGGCTACGACCAGTTTCGTCAGACCGCTCTGAACGCGGGCTACAACGAAGGCATCAAGGAAGGACGCCGCGACCGCCAGAACGGCGACCGCTACGACTACCGCGACGAGAGCGCCTACCAGAGCGCGACGAAGGACTACAACCCGCGCATGGGCGACCGCTACACATACCAGCAGTATTTCCGTCAGGGCTTCGCCAACGGCTACCGCGACGGCTGGAACGGTTACTAAAAAGTTGAACGGCGGCGCATCAGTCTCAAGCTGACGGATGCCGTTTGACCAACGAGCAAAGGGGGGGTAAGGCGGCTCAGGCAACAAACCTGAGCCGCCTTTTTCACGTCCCGCGCGCATCACTTCAACACGTCCGCGCGCCGGCTTTTTAACGTGCGCGCGCTTTCCATCCGCGTCCGCACTCTCGCTTGACACCCTCTCGAACACGCCCGTAATATCTTTTTTCCGAAGCACGCGGATGTGGCGGAATTGGTAGACGCGCTAGCCTCAGGAGCTAGTCACGGCAACGTGGTGGAGGTTCGAGTCCTCTCATCCGCATCAAGTTAGAGGCTAGAGACTAGAGGCTAGTTAAGAAGTGATGTTCTTAACTAGCCTCTAGTCTCTAGCCTCTAGTCTCTAGTCTCTAATTGACCGCTTCCGAAGTAGTGTCGGCGACGGTCGCGCCGGTGTCGTTGACGATGAGGAGCGTGAGTTCCTGTTCGTCGGCGAGCGTGGAGTCAACGAGCGTCTGCACGAGATATTTGCCGGGCGCCGGGAAGACGACGTTGAAGAAGAAGCTGACGTTGTTTGCGACGCCGCCGCGAGCGACCTCGAAGGGCGAAGGCTCGGAGAGCACTACGGCTTGCCTTCGGTCGGGCGTCAGAATCCGCACCTCCGAAAGGAATTGGCCCTCGCCGCGCCACTGGCTCACGACCGCGAACTTCAGAAGCGTCACGGGAAATTGCTGCACGACGATCTGGTGAAACACGCCCATCAGCGAAAGCTTGTTGCCCATCTCAAGCCGCACGTCGTCGCAGAAGATCGTGTACATCATACGCGGTTTGTCTGTTCGTTCTTCCATAGCCTTCAGCTTTCAGCACTTAAAAGTTGAAAGACGACTGCTGTCCGCCGGCATCTTCACTCAGCATCTTTTTCAACTCGTCCTCGCCGATGATGTTCAGTCCGAGCGACCGCGCCTTCTCCAACTTCGAGCCTGCGTCCTCGCCCGCGACCACGTAGTCAGTCTTCTTGCTCACGGTCGAGGTAACGCGTCCGCCGCGCGCCTCGATCAAAGCGCGCGCCTCATCGCGCGTCAACGTTTCGAGCTTGCCCGTCAAAACGAACTGCTTGCCCGCGAACGCCTCGTCCGACGCCGACGCAGCGCCGCCCGACTCTTCCGTCCGCACGCCCGCCGCGCGAAGGCGTTCGCATAAATCACGATTGCCTTCATCGTCAAACCAATCGCGCACCGACTCCGCGACCGTCAAGCCTATCTCGTGTATCTCGTCAATCTCTTCGACGCTCGCCGAGGCCAAGCGTTCGAGCGAGCGGAACGCGCGCGCCAGAAGCATCGCCGTGCGCTCGCCGACGTGGCGTATGCCGAGGCCATAGACGAGACGCGCGAGTTCGCGCCCCTTGCTCGCCTCAATCTGCGCCAGAAGGTTCGACGCCGACTTCTCCGCCATTCGTTCGAGCGCGGAGAGGTCTTCGAGTTTCAACTTGTAGAGGTCTGCAACGTCGCGCACCAGATTCTTCTGAACCAGCTGCTCCGCGAGCGCGCCGCCCAAGCCTTCGATGCGCATCGCGCGGCGCGAAGCGAAATGGAGCAGCCGGCCCATTAACTGCGCCGAGCAATCCGCCGCGACGCAGCGCGCGACCACTTCGCCTTCGGGGCGCGACACGACGCCGCCGCACACGGGACACTTCTTCGGAAATCGGAACGACTTCTCCGCGCCCACGCGCCGCGACTTAACGACGCTCAAGACCTTCGGGATTATCTCGCCGCTCTTTTCGATGTTAACCCAGTCGCCTTTCTTCACGCCGAGGCGTCTGATTTCATCCTCGTTGTGAAGCGTCGCGCGCGAAACTATCGTGCCCGCGAGTTGGACGGGCGTGAGAATCGCGACGGGCGTGAGCGCGCCCGTGCGTCCAACCTGCACGATGATGTCTTCTACTTTAGTCGTCGCCTGCCGCGCCGGATACTTGTAGGCGATGGCCCAGCGCGGCGCTTTCGTCGTCGCGCCAAACTCGTCCTGCAAGGCAGTGGAATTGACTTTGACGACGACGCCGTCAATCTCGTATTCGAGACCGTCGCGCTCGGCCTCCATCTGATTGCAGAACTCGATGACTTCGTCAATCGAAGAACAACGCGCGCGGTGCGGGTTGACGGCGAGGCCCGCGCGTTCGAGCCAGTTGAGCGCGTCCCAGTGCGTGTCGAAAATTTTGCGCTCGCCGCTCAGAACGTCGTAGGCGAATAGGTTCAGGCCGCGGCGCGCGACGATCTTCGGGTCGAGTTGGCGGATTGTTCCGGCTGCGGCGTTGCGCGGGTTAGCGAACTTCGGCTCGTCCCGTTCATCGCGCTCGGCGTTGATTCGCTCGAAAGCCTTGCGCGACAAGTACGCCTCGCCGCGCACTTCGATTGACGCGCCCTTGCCCAGATTATCTTTTAGACGAAGCGGGACGCTGCGAATCGTTTGCACGTTCCCGGTCACGTCTTCGCCGACGCGCCCGTCGCCGCGCGTCACGCCGCGCACGAGCAAGCCGTCTTCGTAGTGAACGGAAATCGAAAGCCCGTCAATCTTCAACTCCGCCACGTACTCGAAGGCGCGCCCGTCGGCGAGCTTGCGGCAGCGTTCGTCGAAGGTACGCAGGTCTTCGATGTTGTAGCTGTTCTCCAGCGAGAGCATCGGGCGTCGGTGGACATACTCCTCGAAGCCTTCGGCGGGACGACCGCCGACGCGGAGCGTGGGGCTGTCCGCCGTTCTGTATTCGGGGTTTTCGTCTTCGAGCGCGCGCAGGCGTTCGATGAGCGCGTCGTACTCGGCGTCGGAGATTTCCGGACGGTCGTGTACGTAGTACAACTCCTCGTGGCGGACAATCTCCGCGCGGAGTCGCTTGATTTCGCTTTCGATGCTCTTGGCGGCTGTCGGCAAGTCGGCTTTCACACCCGGAAGTTTTTGTTGAGAGCGTTCGTGTTCATCATAAAGTCAACGCTCGCGGGCGCGCAACACGGTCGCGTTCGCGGCGAGGAGACTGAGAGCAGTTTGGGTCAAGGACGAAGAGCAACTGGAACGAGCGGTCGGCGTTTGGGTGGTGTCCTAATATGCTTAAACCTCTGTGCCGCCTCTGTGCTCTTTGTGTCTCTGTGGTTAGTTTTTACCACAGAGACACAGAGGACACTGAGATTGCACAGAGATGAATTGATATTAGGACACTACTGGCGTTTGAGTCGAGTTGGCGTTTAGCGATTTATTTGTACGGCCTCTTTCGTGCGTGCGAATTCGGCGCTCTCTTCGAGGCGCGCGAGCGTGTGTATGATGCGCCCGAAGTATTTGATGCCGCGCATGAAGTCGTCGAGGCGTATGTTTTCGTCGGGGCCGTGGGGGTTCGAGCCGGAGTAGCTGATGCCGAAGGAGACGACGGGCGTGGGCGGCTGTTGCGCGCCGCAGACCGCGCCGACGGGGCCGCTCGCGGGGTCGAGCGGATAGACGACGGGCTGCTCGCCGTAAATCTCCGACGCGCTCTCGATTGCCGCGCGCGCGACCATCGAATTAGGAGACGACTTCGCGTAGGGCGCGGCGCCCAACTCGATGATTTCGATGTCAACGAAGCCGCGCGCGTCGAGGTGTTCGCGCAGGAGTTGGACGACGAGCGTGGGCGTGAGGTCTGGAACGAGACGGAAGTCGAGTCGGGCGGTGGCCGCGCCCGGAAGGATTGTCTTCGCGCCCGCTTCGGTGTGTCCCGTGCGTATGCCGCAGATCGTGCAGGTCGGGCCGAAGATGAGTTCTTTGGCGAGTTCGCGCCCCGTCATCCCGTGAACCCAGCCGCCGATTCGGAACTCGCGCCGCAGTCCCGCCTCGTCCAACTCGACGCGCTTCAACATCTGCCGGTCGTCGGACGTGAGCGCGGCGACGTGCGACCCGAAGCCGTCAATCGTGATGACGCCTTTCGGCGAGACGACCGTTGAGAGAGCCTGCACGAGACGCCAAGCCGGATTGGGGACGATGCCGCCCCACTTCGAGTGTAGGTCTGTGCGCGCGCCGTAAGCGCGAAGTTCGAGAAAGGCGATGCCTTTGAAGCCGAGGTTGATCACGAGCCGCTCCTTCGTGTCGAGGTAGCCGTCGTCCCAGACGCAGCCGTCGGCGCGCAGCAGTTCCGCGTTCTCCCGCGCGAAGGTGTAGAGACTCGGACTCGCAAGCCCGTCCTCGCCTTCGATTAGAAAGCGCAGGCAGACGGGGAGCTTGCCGAAAGACTTCTGGTAAGCCTCGACCGCCGCGAGCCGCGCGACGAGGTCGCCTTTGCTGTTCGACGCGCCGCGCGCGTAAAGCTTTCCGTCCGAGACGACCGCCGCGAAAGGCCCTGAAGACCACTCGGTCAACTGCCCTACGGGCTGCACGTCGTAGTGTCCGTAAACTAAGAAGCAGCGTTCGCCCGCGCCGCACTCGCCATAAACAATCGGAAAGCCGCTTCCGATTTTGAACGTGCGCGTGCCCGCGCCCACGCGCTGCAACATCTGCTCGACCTTCTCGGCGACGGCGCGCATGCCCGTCCCGCGCGCGGCGACCGACGGCATACGGCAAAGGTCTTGCAGCCGCTCCGTAAACGAGCGCGCGTGACGTTCAACGTATCGGTCGAAGCGTGCGAAAGTCATAGACGACAAGAGCAGTGGCGAGTGACGAGTTAGCGACAAGCTACGCACAGTTTAGCTTCAGCTTGTCACTTGTCATTGCTTTCATAAAAAAGATACCGCGGGCGCGACGGGTCGCGCTCGAAGCCAGCGCAGACTAATCCGGCGGCGAACGCTTTTTGAAACTCCGCGCGGACGCGACGGAGTTCTCCCTGCGCCGCCTGCGGGTTTTCGCGCACGAGCGCGCCCCAGTTCGGCGGAATCTCCACGGTCATCACAGGCTCGCCCAAAGGTTCTGGCCGCTCGCCGCGCGCGAGCGAATGGACGCGGGGCGAGTCGAGCGTCCATTCGGCGATGAGGCGGTCGCTGTCGAGTCCGAGCGGCTCGCCGAACTTGCCGGTCACGGTCGAATAATCCGTGCCGTAATAGTTGGCGGCGTAGCTGCGCGCGACGACGCCGAGGCGGTTGATGTTGAAGTGCGCATTGCGCGACTGCAAGGGATCCCAAGTCCAACGAATGAGCCGACGCCCCTCGCCGAGCGCGCGCTCGCGCTGCGCCCACTTCAGACGCGCGCCGACGCCGCGATTCTGAAAGTCGCGCGCGACGGCCATCATGTGCGAGTAGCCGATTGTCTCCTCCGCTTCGAGACCGCGACGCACGGCGACCTGCGTGAGCACGAAGCCTATCATGCGTTCGTCGTCGAACGCGCCGAGCGTGAAGCCGCCCGCGCTTCGCGCGACGATGAGGTGTCGTCGCGGCGAAAGCTCTAGGTCGGGCAGCCCAAACGCCTCGCGCTGCAAGCGCACGCACGCGTCGAACTCCTCGACGCTCGTACACTCGCGGATTGTCACGTCATCGCTCACATCGTTTCCACCAGAGCGAGTTGAGAATGATTTTATCGAGCAAGAGACTCAACGCAGAGTTCGCGGAGACGCGGAGAACACGGAGCTAGTCTCAGCGAACGCCGTGCCTCAACAGAGGCGCACGTCGCGCCCTGCAAGTCCAAAATAGCCCAGTGGCCTGAAGAGACGCGTGACGAGACCTTAGACGCTCGTCGCTTCCTCCCCGGCACGTTCGGAATCTCAATTTGATTGACGAATTCTATCCCGACACGCGCCGCCTTGTCATCCACCGCGTTTTTCCGAGCGCGGGTTCGAGGCCGCCGGGCGGGTTTAAGATGAAGGCGACGCTGTTGAGACCGTGTGTTTCCGTCGCGTCTTGAGAAGCGCGTGTCAGTCGGCGAAGGCGACGGTGAGTTCGCGCAAGGTTGCGGAGTCCGAAGCGTCGTGCTTCTCTACTTCGGCGCGGTTGACGTGGCGGTAGAGTATGTCGCGTTGTTGCGGGCGGAAGCCGGCGGTGCGTATGAGGTGGCGCAGCGTCCGCTCGTCGGCGCGGAAGTGCGCTCCGGCGGCGGAGACTACGTTCTCCTCAATCATTATCGAACCCATGTCGTTCGCGCCGAAGCGCAGCGCGATCTGTCCGAGCCGCAGCCCTTGCGTGAGCCAAGACGACTGAATGTTTTCGATGTTGTCGAGGAAGAGGCGCGCGACGGCGAGCATCTTGAGGTAGTCGAGGCCGGTCGGTTCTTCGGTGATGCGGCGACCAAGCGCGGTGTTCTCGCGTTGGAACGTCCAATGTATGAACGCGGTGAAGCCGCCCGTCTCGTCTTGCAGGTCGCGCAGGCGTTGAAGATGACGGACGCGGTGTTCGATGCGGTCGCCGATGCCGAACATCATCGTCGCCGTCGAGCGCAGGCCAACTTTGTGAGTCGCGCGCATAACGTCTAGCCACTGGTCGGTCGTGCATTTGGTGGAGACGCGCTTGCGCACCTCGTCGTCTAAAATCTCCGCGCCGCCGCCGGGCATGCTGTAGAGGCCCGCGGCCTTGAGGCGCGACATGATCTCTTCATATGAAAGCTTCGAGATGAGATGTATGTTGTGTATCTCAGGCGGCGAGAAACAATGCAGTTGGAAGTCGGGGTAGCGCGCGTGGAGCGTGCGCAGGAGGTCTTCGTACCACTCTATTGGGAAGTCTGGATGGAGGCCGCCCTGCATGAGTACGCCCGTGCCGCCGAGCGCGATGGTCTCGTCAATCTTCTCGCAAATCTGCGAGAGCGTCTGGACGTACGTGTCGGGCTTTCCGGGCCGGCGGTAGAAGGCGCAGAAGGTGCAGACGACGTTGCAGACGTTCGTGTAGTTGACGTTGCGGTCAATGATGTACGTGACGACGCCTTCGGGATGTTTGCGACGACGCACCTCGTCGGCGGCGACTCCCATGCGCGCAACGTCGTCCGATTCGAGAAGCGTCGTACACTCATCCGCGGTCATGCGTTGGCCCGCGAGCACGCGGTCGAGAATTGGTTGAATGTCAGTCGTCATTTAATTTTACCGCCCAAGCTTTTCACCGAAACTCAGCTTATCTTATACGCTCTTTTCGCGTCGAAGGGTTCGGCCTTGCAAATTTCAAATCGTTGACTTCAAATCCGCGTTTTGCGACAAAGACTGTCGAGCCGTTTACGCGCGAAACGCCCGTTTTTCCAAACATTTTCAAACTTTCAGAGCTGCGCCGTCTTACATCATGCAGCACTCGTGCCGAGCAACTTCAAAGGACGATTCTCGCGCGTGACGCCGTGTTTGTGCGCGAGCCGGAAGAAGAGTTCGAGTCCGGCGCGCATCTCGTCGTCCAACTCGAAGCAGATGTTCTCGCGTAGATACTTGACGAGTTCGGCGCGCTGTCGCCCCAAAGGCTTCTCGTATCCGGCGGCTATCTCTTCGACGCGGCGCAAGCCCTCGTCGCGCGCGCCCGCGAAGTCAATCCCGGCGACGCGCCTCGCCGCGTCCGCGTGCGCCATCCACATCGCGAAGACGAAGCCGAGGCCCGTAAACTCGCGCCACAGCGCGGCCATGTCATAGACGCGCAAAGCTTCGCGCGGGAAAGTCATCGCCGGATCGCCGATGACGAGCGCGGCATCGTGCGCGTCGAGCATCTCCGAAAGGTCGGGCGCTGACGGCGCGAGGCGCGGCTCGCGTTTGAAGAACTCTCGGAAGATGATTTCGACGAGCGCAGCCGATGTGCGCGAAGAGGTGTCGAGCGCGACCGAGCGTATGTCTTCGAGCGTCGCGCCGCGCGTGACGAGCACGACCGAGTGAACTTCGGCGCGCGCGCCGACGCACACGCCGGGGACGACCGCCGTCTCCGTCAGTCGCTGATACTCGACGACGGGGACGAGCGCCGCCTCAACCCGACCGCGCGCCAGAAGGTCTGCGCAGCGCGACGGCGCGGCGTCGGTCGTCAAGCGTACTTCATCGCGCCGCGAGCCGCCCGTGAAACTCCAGATGAGCGGCGCGGTGTTCAAATAACTCGACGCGGCGATGCGCGGCGCGCCCTTCTTCAAACTCTCTTCCCTCTTCTCTTCCCTCAAACTTTTCGCCGCCGCCAATCTCTTTTCGTCTCGTACGATGCTAACGCACGCACGCGAGCGGTCGCAACACGCCCGCGCCCCAAACCCGCGTTGACAGCCTTTCGAGCGCGCCATTACCATGCGTAGCGGTAAATGGTAAATGGAGAATGGTAAATAGAAACTGCTTTCCGCCATTCACCATTCACCATTTACTATTCACGCCCCTTATGCCTATCTACGACATCAGCGTGCCTGTCGCGCCGGGCCTGACGCCGACGTATCCGGGCGATCCCGGCATCGAGGTCGGCTCGTGGGCCGCAATCGCGCGCGGCGACGCGGCCAACGTCTCCGTCCTCAACTTCGGCGCGCACACGGGTACGCACATTGACGCGCCCGCACATTTCATAGAGGGCGCGGGCGGCGTCACGACGCTCCCGCTCGACGCGCTCGTCGGGCGGGCGCGAGTTGTCGAAATACACGGGGACGCGCGCGCCGTCGAAGCGGGCCACGTCGGGGAGGAGGCCGTCGGCGGCGCGACGCGCGTTCTTCTCAAGACGCGCAACTCCGGCTTCTGGAAAACTTCAAACGGGCGCTTCCGCGAAGACTTCACCTTCATCACGCCTGCCGCCGCGCACGCGCTCGTCGCGCAGGGCGTCCGCCTCGTCGGCTTCGATTACCTTTCGGTCGAGGAATTCGGCTCAAACAAGTTTGAGACGCACCACGTATTACTCAACGCGGGCGTCGTCATCGTCGAAGGCTTAGACTTGAGCGCAATCGCGCCCGGCGTCTATGAGCTTTTCTGCCTCCCGCTCAAGATCGCAGCCGGAAGCGGCGACGGCGCTCCGGCGCGCGCCATCTTGCGAACGCTCGAATGAAACGGCGAACGCGTATAACTCACGGAAAGGATGCGACGGATGATCGAGAAGGTTAACGTCTCGGAGAAGTTTAAGTTGTTTGATGAACAGTGGAGTCCGAAAATCGCGGGCGAAGTGAACGACTCCTACGTCAAACTCGTAAAGTTTCAGGGCGAGTTCGTTTGGCACAAGCACGACGCGGAGGACGAGATGTTTCTCGTCGTCAAAGGTCGAATACGGATACTCCTGCGCGACGGAGAAATCAGTTTGGACGAGGGCGAGTTTGCTATCATCCCGCGCGGCGTCGAGCACAACCCCATAGCCGAAGAGGAGGCGCACGTCCTGCTCTTCGAGCCGAAGACCGTTCTCAACACGGGCGACGTGCGAAACGAACGGACGCTTCCTGAGTTGCAGCACATCTGAAAATTCCGATGACGAAAGAACAAGACAAACGTCAGCCGGCGGCGAATGCCGACGTCAACTCTCCCGGCTACCGCGAGCGCGTCTTCGAGATAGTGCGTCGCATACCCGTGGGGCGCGTTATGACCTACGGCCAGCTCGCCGAAATTCTCGGCGAGGGCTACACGCCGCGCACCGTCGGCTTCGTGATGCACGCGGCGGACGACACCGTGCCGTGGCAGCGCGTCATCAACTCGCAAGGCATGTGCTCCACGGGCCGCGTTATCCTCCCGCCCGACTTGCAGCAGCGTATGCTCGAAGCCGAGGGCGTCGAGTTCGACGCGCGCGCGCGCTGCGACCTCTCGCGCTACCGTTGGACGCCCGAAGAGTATTCGGACGCCGACAAGCGCGACGACGATGCGCAGCCGAGTCTCTTCGGCGATTGAGACTTCAGACCCGATAACAACGAGCAGCCCCAAAGCGATTCGAGGATGAGAACATGAGCGACCAGCAATTGCAGACGCGAGCGCCCTACGCTATTAGCGACCCGAAGATGACCGTCAGCGGCCAGATGGTGACGACCGCCTTCGAGCTTCCCGGCTTCCGCGTCAAACAAAACCTCGGCGTCGTGCGCGGCATCGTCGTGCGCTCGCGCAACCTCTTCGTCAACATCGGCGCGATATTCAACTCGATGGTCGGCGGCAACATCACCGCTTGGACGAACCTCTGCGAGACGACTCGTCGCGACGCCTTCGAGATAATGATTCAGCACGCCACGGAAGTCGGCGCGAACGCAATCATCGGCACGCGCTACGACGCGACCGAGATCGCGCAGGGTGCGACCGAAGTGCTCTGCTACGGCACGGCGGTCATCGTCGAGCCGCTCGAAGGCACGGACATCTACAGTTCTTGAGCGAGACGCTACCGACGGAGGATGAGTTTGCCCGCCTGCGCGAAATCTTCTCGCGCATCCCTTACGTGCGCCTGCTCGGCATGGAGTTCGTCTCCGCCGAGCGCGGCGCGGCCACGTTCGCCTTAGACGTGCGCGACGACCTGACGCGCATGGGCGGCATCCTTCACGGCGGCGCAATCGTCTCGCTCCTCGACACCGCCGCGGCCTTCGCCGTCCACACGCTCCTCGACGCCGAAAGCCGAACCGTCACCATCGAACTCACGACGCACTTCCTTCGACCCGCCAGCGCGGGGCGCGTAGAGGCTCGCGCGCGCGTCCTCCGCGCGGGCCGCCGCATACTCTTCATAAGCGCCGAGGTGACTGACCAAACCGGCGTCCTTATTGCAACTGCCACAACGACATACGTCCGCCAAGGCTGATTTCCGACCCGTTTTCCTTCATCCGCCCCGCATCGGACGGCTTTCCGGCCTCCCGACGCGAAAATCCGTAAAAACCCCCAACAAAAACCGGATTTCCGGCGTGTTAAATTAAGAATGGACAAACATTTTGCCTTGTGTCAAAATGTGTTTGTCAAGATGGACTTACCCTAAGTCCGTCACGTCCTTCTTTTGCGCGGCAGCCACCGGCGCCTCGTCTCTTCTCGGCTTTTCAATGCTTTCGCTCTACAACTCACTTCTAGCCCAGCACCCGCGCCAACTGACGCCCGTTCGTTGCGCGGAGCCTACGATTGCGCAGCTTCACCACTATTTTGAGGACGTGGTGCTTGAGAACAATCTGGCCGCGCTCGTCGTCGAGAGCCTTCTGCCCGAGCCGCAACGCTCCCTGCGCGACATCACGCGCGTGCGCGATGTGACCTCGGCGGCGCGATACGCGTTCTTCTTCGTCACACGGGAAGACGCGCTGAACAACGGTCTGCCGGAGGAAGAGTCTTCGGGGCGCGACCCGATAATGATAAACAAGCCCTCGCAGCAGGGCTTCGACGAGCGCTTCGTCGTCATCGCCGACGCGCGCTTCTCGGCGCTGCTCGCCTCCGTTCGCAGTCACGTCGAGGACGGCGCGGAGACGGCGGGCGACGAAGTCATCTGGTCTTTCGAGCCTGACATCGTCTATTCCGCGCTCGAATACCTCATGGCGCGCGTCACGGCTGAGAACCCCACGAACACGCACATCTTCTCGCGCGCCGTTCGGACGTGCGTGCCGAAGACCACGTCGCTACAGTTGACCGTCTCCGTCACGACGAAGCTCGCACGCCTCCTCCAAGAGCAGGCCGTACGCGAGATCGCGGTCAACCGCATCGCCACCGCAATCCGAAGCTCGCTCGAGTTGCCGAGCGTGCTTCAGACCACGGTGAACGAAGTCGGGCGCGCACTCGGCGCGCAGCACAGCGCGCTCTCCGTAGAGGGCGAGCACGGCCAGCCCTCTCTAACCACCTGCTACTTCCGCGACGGCAACACGGACGAAGCCCTTGAGACCGAGCTGCTCGGCGACCTCGAAGCCGTCGGCGTACGCCTTCGCGGACGCTTCAAGACCTACGTCCACGACGGCACGAGCGCGGCGGGCGAGACCGGCACGCGCCCCATCGCCGCCGTCCCCGTAATCTACCACGACCGAACGATGGGCGCGCTGATGGTAACGTCCGACGACCCGCGCAGGCTCTGGCAAGAGAACGAACTGATGCTCCTGCGCACGGTGGCCGATCAGGTTGCCGTCGCCGTCAACCACGCGCGCCTCTTCGAACAGACGCAGCGTCAGGCCCTAACCGACGGACTCACGGGCTGCTTCAACCGTCGCTTCTTCGAGATACAACTCGAACGCGACATGCACCTCGCCACACGCATGCGCCAGCCCGTCTCGCTCATACTCCTCGACATAGACCACTTCAAGCGCGTCAACGACACGCACGGCCACGACGCCGGCGACATCGCCCTTCGCATCATCGCCAACGCCTTGCGCGAGGAGGTTCGCGGCGTTGACACAGCCGCGCGCTACGGCGGCGAGGAGTTCGCGATAATCTTGCCGCAGGCGGGGCCGGAGGGCGCGCTCGTCGTCGCCGAGCGACTTCGCGCGCGAATCGAGCGAACGGAAGTCCCCGGCGTCGGCGCTATCACGGCCTCGCTCGGCGTCGCCACCTTCCCGCTCGACGCAAGCTCGCGCGACCTCCTCGTCACAACCGCCGACCGCGCCCTCTATCAAGCCAAGCGCACGGGCCGCAACCTCGTCTGCTCGCCCGCCGACCTTTCGCCCGACGAAATTTCCTTCACGGCCTTCGACCCGCACACGCCCGCCGAAACCGTCGCCGACTTGGCTGAGGAAGCCGTCGCTGAGAGTGAAGCGGAAAGTGAAGAGATAACTCTCCCGTCCAATTTTTAAGAGCAGTTTCGAGTCTCACAGCAGACGACCGATTACAGTTTCGCGCAAGCGATAGTAAAGCCCGGCAATTGAACCGCCGGGCTTTTTCATTTCCGCTCCGCGATGAGTTTATTTCGCTCCGGGACGAAAACGTCGGCGCGCCGAGCCGGAGCGCGTTTGTCTTTGCGGTCGGAAATCGCGCATCATAGGGGTCGTTGATTTCGTAAAAGACAAGGCGGCGACTTTTATAATTCAGACTGAAGGCGGCTTTCACACTTGAGACGGAAAGCGGCGTTCATGCTTTAGACAAGGCGGCTTTCATACTTTATCGGCCTCGTTCCCGTTTGCGCTCATGGACGACTTGCGAAAATTCGCGCGGTACTTCCGCCCCTACAAAAAATCTCTCTTCGCCGGCGTCGTCTGCATACTCGCCTCCGTCGTCATCGGACTGCTCGTCCCCGTATTCGTCGGCCACGCGATTGACGAACTGCGCGCAGGCCCGACGTGGGCGAAGGTTACGCGCTCCGCGACTCTGGTCATCGGCGCGAGCATCGTCAGCGGCGTCTTCCTCTTCCTCCAACGCCGCATACTCATCGGCATGTCGCGCCACGTCGAATACGACCTGCGTCAAGACTTCTACGCGCACATTCAACAGCAGCCGCTCTCGTTCTTTCACGAACACCGCACGGGCGACCTCATGGCGCGCGCCACGAACGACCTCGGCGCAGTACGCCAACTCGCCGGGCCGATGATCATGTACACGCTCCAGACCGTCTTCTACGTCGTCATCATCCTCCCGCTCATGCTGCGTATAAGCGTGCGGCTCACGCTCCTGCTCTTCGTCACCATGCCCTTCGTCTCGCTCACCGTGAAATACTTCGGCCAACAGGTTCACGTCCGCTTCGAGAAGATTCAGGAGTTCTTCGCGCAAATCTCCGCGCGCGCGCAGGAAAACTTCGCGGGCGTGCGCGTCGTGCGCGCCTACGCGCAAGAGGGCGCGGAGGCCGCCGCCTTCAACTCGCTCAACCAAGAGTATGCCGCGCGCAACCTGAGCCTCGTACGCATCTCCGCTGTGATGCGCCCGCTCATAATGTTCTTCATCGGCCTCAGCCAAGTCTTCATACTTTGGTACGGGAGCGCGCTCGCGGTGCGCGGCGAGATAACGGTCGGGCAGTTCGTCGAATTCTGGATGCTTCTCTTCAGGCTCATCTGGCCTCTGATTGCCATCGGCTACGTCATCAACCTCTACCAGCGCGGCGCGGCGAGCCTCAAACGCATGAACGCCATCTTCGCCGTCGCGCCCGCAATCCACGACGAGCCGAATGCGAAACAGCAACCCGGCATACGCGGTCGCATAGAGTTTCGCAACCTGACCTTCGCCTACAACGAACACAGCGCGCCCGTGCTCCGCGACATAGACCTGACGATTGAGGCCGGGCAGACCTTTGCCTTCGTCGGTCGAACGGGTTCGGGCAAGTCAACTCTGATGAACTTAGTCCCGCGCGTGGTAGAAGCGCCGCGCGGCACGGTCTTCGTTGACGATGTTGACATCCACGACTACACGCTCGCGCAGTTGCGCGCCAGCATAGGCTACGTCCCGCAGGAGACTTTCCTCTTCAGCGACACGCTCGACGAGAACATCGCCTTCGGCGTCGAAAAGTCGGCGCGCGCCGACGTGGAGTGGGCCGCCGAGATTGCCGGACTCTCCGAAGACGTGCGCGACTTTCCGGCGGGCTTCGACACGCTCGTCGGCGAGCGCGGCATCACGCTTTCGGGCGGGCAGAAGCAGCGCACGGCGATTGCGCGCGCCGTGATGCGCCAGCCGCGCATCCTTATTTTGGACGACGCGCTCTCGTCCGTTGACACATACACCGAGGAGAAGATTCTCGCGCGCCTGCGCGGCGTGATGCGCGAGCGCACCTCGCTCATCGTCTCGCACCGCATCTCGACCGTGCGCGACGCAGACCTCATCTGCGTCCTCGACGAAGGCCGCATCGTCGAACGCGGCACGCACGACGAACTTCTCTCCGCGGGCGGGGAATACGCAGACCTCTACGAGCGACAGTTGCTCGAAGAGGAACTCGCGGCGAGTTGAAAAGAAGCGATGAATGCGGAGTGATGAATGATGAATTAAAACAGCATCCTTCTCATCATTCATCATTCATCACTCCGCATTCATCACTATTTTTATGGCGACAGCAGTTCAACAATTTCACGAAGAAGAGGCCATCGGCAAGAAGTTCGACCGCGGCAGCGTCCGACGCCTGCTTCGATACTTGCGTCCCTACAGGCGTCTCATCGTCCCCGCGCTCCTGCTCACGCTTCTGGCGAACGCGCTCGGCGTCGTCGAGCCGAAGTTCTTCCAGTACGCGATTGACTGGCACATCGTCCCGCAAAATCTTTCGGGCCTTCAGTGGCTCGCGCTCGCCTTCCTCGCGGTCAAGCTCGTCCAACTTCTCGTCTCTTATCTTCAGACCGTGCTGCTCCAATCCGTCGGCCAGCACGTCATGTACGACCTGCGCGCCGAACTCTACGAGAAGCTTCAACGACAAGAGGTCGCATACTTCGACCGCAACCCCGTCGGTCGCATCATGACGCGTCTGACATCGGACGTTGACTCTCTGAACGAAGTCTTCACCTCCGGCGTCATCGAAGGCTTGGGCGACGTCTGCATGATCTTCGCCATCGTCGCCTTCATGCTCTGGATGGACTGGCGACTCACGCTCGTCGCGCTCGTCGTCGTCCCGCTCCTCTTCTCCGCGACCACTTGGTTTCGCAAGCACGCGCGACGCGGCTACGACCTCGTCCGCACCAAGCTCGCGCGCATCAACTCTTTCCTCCAAGAGCACATCACCGGCGCGCAGACCGTGCAGATTTTCAACCGCGAGGAAAAATCCCGGCAACAGTTTCACGCAGTCAACGACGACCACCGCCGCGCCCACATCGAAACGATTTTTTACTATTCCGTCTTCTTCCCGCTCGTTGACTTCATCGGCTCGTTCGGCGTCGCGCTCATCATCTGGTACGGCGGCTGGCGCGTGATGCAGAACACGCCCGCGCGCGAAGTGCTCTCAATCGGCGCGCTCGTCGCCTTCATCCAATACTCGCAACGGCTCTTCCAGCCCATCCGCGAAATCTCCGACAAGTACAACGTCTTTCAGGCCGCGCTCGTCGCTTCGCACAGAATTTTCCGCACGCTCGACCAGCCCGTCCACATCACCACACCCGTAGCGCCGAAGCTACAAGGGCGCGCGCGCGGGCGCGTGGAGTTTAGAAATGTCTGGTTCGCTTACAATGAGGATGAGTGGGTCTTGAAGGACGTGTCTTTCGCCGTCGAGCCGGGCCAGACGGTCGCGCTCGTCGGCCACACGGGTTCGGGCAAAACGACTATCACCAACCTTCTCATGCGCTTCTACGACGTGCAGCGCGGGCAAATCTTGCTCGACGGCGTTGACGTGCGCGCGTGGGACTTGAAGTCTTTGCGCGAGAACTTCGCCGTCGTCCTCCAAGACGTTTTCCTCTTCAGCGGCACGGTTGAGGGCAACATTCGTCTGGGCCGCGAAGAGATTACTGACGAGCGCGTCCGTTGGGCCGCGCGCGAAGTTCACGCCGAAGGCTTCATCGAACGCCTCCCGGAGAAGTTCAAGTCGGAGGTGCGCGAGCGCGGCGCGGGCCTCTCCGTCGGACAGAAGCAACTCATCTCGTTTGCGCGCGCGCTCGCCTTCGACCCCGCGCTTCTCATACTCGACGAAGCGACCAGTTCGATTGACACCGAAACCGAGCAACTCATCCAACAAGCCATCGAACGCGTCCTGCGCGACCGCACCTCAATCGTCATCGCGCACCGCCTTTCGACCATTCAGCGCGCCGAACAGATAATCGTCCTCCACCACGGCGAAATCCGCGAGCAAGGCACGCACCAGCAACTCCTCGCGCGTCGCGGCCTCTACTGGCGTCTATACAAACTTCAGTACGCCGACGACTCGCGCGACGAGGCCGCACGCGACACGCCGCTCAGCGACAGCCTACAGTTCGGCGACTGACGTAGAGCATGGACTCGACTGAAAGAGACGACGCGATTGAAGTTTGAAGCGTCGGGCGTGTAAAGTTTGCGCGCATGAAGAACGCATACGCCGATGCGAAGACTGTGAGCCGTTACGACGCGGCGCGCGCTCTGCCGCCGGAGACGCTGAAACTTTGGCTCGACAAGTTGAAGTCGTCAGTTCCCGCGCGCGGCGTGCGGAAGATTCTAGACCTCGGCTGCGGCACGGGGCGCTTCACGGCAGCTTTGGGCGAGGCTTTCGGGTGCGAAGTCATTGGCGTCGAGCCTTCGCTGGCGATGCTCGACGTTGCGCGCGCGCGTGGCGAGCCGAACGTGGAGTATCGCGCGGGGCGCGCGGAGGAGTTGCCCGTCGAGAGCGGCGCGGTTGATCTAGTCTTCATGTCGCAAGTGTTTCACCACTTCGCGGAGCCTCGGCGGGCGTTGGAAGAAATCAGTCGCGTACTGGCGCGCGCGGGCCACCTCGCCATACGCAACGGAACGCGCGAGCAGCACGCGCGTCTTGATTGGCTCGCGTTCTTCCCCGAAGCGTTTGATATTGAAGAGGGACGAATGCCTTCGAGGCGCGAGGTCGAAGCGACGGTGTGCGCGCAGCCTTTCGAGTTGATTTCGCGGCGCACCGTGCGTCAACTCTTCGCCGCTTCCTACGAAGAGTATTTCGAGAAGATAAGCGCGCGCGGGCTTTCGTCTTTGATTACAATCAACGACGAGGCTTTTGAACGCGGCCTCGCGCGGCTGCGCGAATACGTCAACCTTCAGCCGCGCGACGTTGCCGTTTACGAGCCTGTTGACTTGTTCGTCTTCAGAAAGTGTTTGACTGAGGACGACGATGAAACGGAAGCGAACGGAGCGACGCATGAAACCTTCCGAACAGCATCAAGCGCAAACGGTTAGCGCGTGGCCGAGTCTGCCTCTGGATGAGTGGCGAGAGACGTGCGCGACGCTGCACATGTGGACGCAAGTTGTCGGCAAGGTTCGTCTGGCGCAAGCGCCGCGCTTGAACCACTGGTGGCAAGTGCCGCTCTACTTGAGCGCGCGCGGACTGACGACTTCCGCGATGCCTTACGGCGCTGAGACTTTCCAGATTGATTTCGACTTCATCGAACACAAACTCGTCATCTTGAAAAGCGACGGCCAGACGCGCACGCTCCGACTCGCGCCGCGCACGGTCGCGGACTTCTACGCGGAGTTCACGTCAGCGCTTCGCTCGCTTGGTCTCGACGTGAAGATTTGGACGACGCCCGTTGAAGTTGAGAACCCAGTTCCCTTCGAGCGAGACACGGCGCACGCGTCTTACGACGCCGACTACGCGAATCGCTTCTGGCGTCTGCTCGCGCAGGCCGAGCGCGTGTTCCAGCAGTTTCGTTCGCGCTTCGTAGGCAAGTGCAGCCCCGTGCATTTTTTCTGGGGCAGCTTCGACCTCGCCGTCACGCGCTTCTCCGGGCGACGCGCGCCCGAGCACCCCGGCGCGCCGAACATCGCCGATTCCATCACGCGCGAGGCTTATTCGCACGAAGTTTCCAGCGCGGGCTTCTGGCCCGGCGGCGGCGCGCTCGCCGAACCAATCTTTTACGCCTACGCATATCCTGAGCCTGAAGGCTTCAACGACTACAAAGTCAGTCCCGAAAGAGCCTACTACAACACAGACTTCCGCGAGTTCGTTCTTCCCTACGAAGCCGTGCGAACCTCCGGCGCGCCCGACGAAACTCTCCTCAAGTTTCTCCAAACAACCTACGAGGCCGCCGCCGAATGCGCCGGCTGGGATCGCGCCGCGCTCGAACGTCAGGCGCAGGCGGAATGACGCGTCGCTCTATTCACTGAGCACGGAACGCGAAAGGCGCGGCGGAGAGTTTGAACTTTCCACCGCGCCTTCTTTGTTCTACTAAATTGATAAAGCGTTACTGAAATTCCGGCGCGCATTGGTGCGCCGCCGTCCCGGTCTCACTTCAACCGCCGGTCTTTCACTTCAACTCGTTCGCGCTCGCGGAGCTAACAGTCGAGGCGGGCTGCGCCTTGTCGCTTCCACGGTTCTTAAATTCGACGAGCGATTCGACCGAGCCGTAAATCTGTAAATACACCTGCGTCTCGCGCGGGATGAGCGTGCGCCAAGCCGTGCCGCCGCGTCGCAGATACTGCGGGAGTCGCGCGGGGTTCGAGTTGTAGCCGGCGGCGACGAGTTCCGACTGCGTCACTTGCTTCGAGGCCATCGTGTAGAGAACGTCTTGGTCGAGCGCGAGGCCGTTCCAAGTGTCCTGCATGTAGAGCAACATCGCTTCGAGCGCGTTGCCGTGGTTGCGCATTCCGGCGACGAAATCCGGGTTGAGGCCGACGCCGGGGTGCGCGCGCCTGACCATCTGATACGTAGAGGGAATCATCTGCACCATGCCGCCCGCGCCCGCCGAAGAGACCGAGTAGCGATACGTGTCTAGTTCGTTCAGAGCAAAGAGCGAATAGACTTCCTGATAAAGCCGCCCGCGGTCTTCGCGCCGGAAGCGGTCGTGGTCAACGTGTTCGACGACGCAGAGCCGCTCCGCTATGTCAACAATCTCAGGCGAGATGGTCTTGCCCTTATCCTTCAAGCGCTGCGCGGCGAGGTCGAGCATCGTGTGTACGTACGACTGGCCGTGCTTCACAACTTCGGACGAAAGGAGCGCGGGATGCGCCGAAGTGTAGTATGCCATCTCGCGCACGCTTCCGAACTTTTCAATCGGATACTCGACGACGAGCGGCGTCAACTGCCTTCCCGTCGCGGCTTCGGCGACGACGACAGCCGTGTTGACGTAGTTCGTTCTAACAACTTGAAGCCGCACGTTCATCCCCAGCTGCGTCGTCAGAACCACGTCAGTTCCGCGCGCTAGAAACGTCTCTTTCGGGACGCTCAGGAGGTGAATCTTCGAGGAGTCTTGGTCGAAGGCCGCGATTGTGACGAAGGCGTTCGTGGGCGTCATCGAAGTCAGCGTCAGGCGCGATTTCAGAAGCTTCTGCGCTTCGGCCACGCGCTGACGAAACTTGCTCACGGAGAGCGGGCGCGCGGGCTGAAGCGGCACGGCTGGCGCGAACGTCTGCGGCGATGAAGGCGAAACGGGAAGCGTCGAAGGCGAAGCTGGAAGCGTCGGCACGACGGTCGGGGTTGTCGTCCGCGCGGGCGTCGCGGACGACGGAGTCTGTGTCGCGCCTGTCTGAGCTGGAGTCTGCGACGTTTGTGAAGGCGCGGCGGTCTGCGCGGGCGTCGGCTGCTGCGCGACGGTGCGCGGGCGCGTGTAAGTGTTCGCCGCGTCTTGCGCGCAAACTGCGGGCGCACCTGCAAACACGAAGAGCGTCAAACTAAAAAACAGAAACGAGCGGTTGTTCATCTTCAAACTTCAGGGCTGAAAAGGTATACCCGCAAACGGGGAGCGGGCTTGGCTGCCTTAAGATTCACCCGACCAACACGGAGTTGTCAACAACTCTTTCGCCCGACTCGTCAAATTGCCCGGCGTGGACGATAACGAAACAAATGCGGAACGATGAATGCGGAACGATGAATGAAAGGACGGTCGCTGTCTTCATTCATCACTCATCATTCCGCATTCATCACTCGCTTAAAACTCTCGCAGGCTTCCGGCCAGCGCGCCCGCGGCGGAGGCGGCGAGGTCTTGGAGCGCGCCCTTGCGTTGCGCGAGTCGGAAGCGCGCGGCGAGCGCGTAGCCGACGCTGAAGCCGGCGCTCGCGTCGAGTTCGTAAAGTTCGCGCGTCAGCGCTTCCAAGGAGACGCGTTCGACCGACTGCCGTAGTTCGCCGCTGGCCGCGTCGAGACCCTCTACGAGGACGACGTCGTTCGCGCCGCCCGCGCGCGAACGTCGCCGCGCGTGTTCACGCAGGCGCGCGCGCGCGTCGTCCTGAATCTTGCCTGTCGCAACGACGACGAGGCGCGAGGCGTGCGCCTGCGCTTCGCCCTCGACGGCGCGGCGCGCGTCTGTTGCGTTGAAGTCGCCGTCGCGCAGTACGAACAGGAACGGCTCGCCGCAGACGTTTGCGAGCATCTGCGCCTCGCCGTCTTCCGTCGAGTTGCGCGCGGCGATCTCGCCTTCGGGGATGCCGATTTGAACGAGGAGCGAGCGCAGACTGTTCACGAGCCAAGCGCCGTCCTTCAGCATCGTGGAGGCCAGAGCGGTCGGCGTGACGAGTTCTTCCGCGCGCTCGTCCGCGATGGCCGCGCCGCACTCGCTACAGATGGCGTTGCTCGCCGTTACGATTGCAAGCGCGTCGGGCGAAGGCAGGCGAAACAGCGAGCGCCCGTCCTTGCGGCAACTCACCTGCACCTCGCGCTTCACGAGTCCGGCACCCGCGAGACGCGCGACCAGACCCTCGCGCTCCGCGCCGCCCGCGCCCGCCGAGAGCATCTCCGCAACGCGACCGTCGGCGTGCGCCTCGCTCAAGCTTTGCAGGAATCCGCGCGCGCCCGCGTCCTCCAAAATCTCGACGGCGCGAACGCGCTCAGCGGCGTTGCCGCCTCGCGGCGTAGTTTGCGTTGAAGTAGAAGCTTCGCTTCCCACGCCCGCGAACTGCTTGACGGCCTCGCGCGCATGAGTTTCGCGCTCGCGCCACTCGACGCGCTTCGCCTCCAACCCGTTCGAGCCTTCCCGCGTGCGCGTCGCGCTCGCGTCGCGCGCGGCTGCCTCAAATGCCTCCTCGACGTTGCGGCAGAAGGCTTCGAGCTTGCGCGCGGGGTCGGTCGTCTCCGCGTCATAGACAATGCCTGCGCTTAGGCCGCCGCCCGTGTCTTCGCCGAAGACGATGAAGTGGGCCGAGTCGTCCAAGACGAAAACGTCGCCGCGCACGTAAGGCGCGTCGCCTTCGCTATCAGACCATTCGGCGACGGCGCGCTCGAAGTCCGCAACGCGCTCCGCGCCCGCGAGAGCCTGCTCGAAGAAGTGCAGACGCGCGCCGCGTATCAACGGGACGAGTCCGCGCTCCTGTAGAGCCTTAAGAAGCGGCGTGCGTAAACTTTTTTCGACGTTCGTGTCGGCGGTTCTGCTCTCGATGAAAAGCATAAACTTGCTTCTCCCTTTTGGCGGCGAATGCTATCACGCCGGGCCTTGTGATTTCCACGTCAAAAAAATTTGTGCGCCCGGTCACAAAACGAGCGCACCGAAGCGCACCAACTCGCAACACATCGCTCAAGTTGAACTGAACGCCCGTTCCCTTTCCGTCCAATCTCGACACGAGCGCGATGCTTTGTCACAAAACAGTCACATTGGTTGTTGCGGCGACCTTTCCCTCTTCAGTAGTATGAATTTAGGCGCGCGGTGTTTCAGACGCGCCGTTCCACCCAAGAATCAAGAAATACCAAAAGCAATTTTAGTTTTCGACGCAGGAGACCGTTCCCCTAGATGTCTTTGTCCAGAGTGTTCCCCCGTTTGTTCGCGTTGTGTCTAGTGCTTTGCCTGTTCGCGCTGAGCGCGCGCGCGCAGCAGACGACCACGGAGCGACCGCGCCAAGTCTCACAACCGACTACAACGACGACCGCTTCAGACGGTCGCGCGAAACTCGAAAACGACATCGCTGTCGCGCCCGCCGACGAAGCGGACGACGACGACTCCGAAGTTTCCGTCGAGAACTTCAAAGCGCCTTTGAAGTTGGGCGCGGTCGAGCGAATGATGCTCGCGGCGATTGAGGAGCGACTCGGCACGCCCTACCGGATGGGCGCGACGGGGCCGAATCGTTTCGACTGTTCGGGGTTCGTCTGGAGCGTCTTCCAGCAGGCGGGCGTCGCGTTCGAGCGAAGTTCGGCGCGCAGCTTGTGGCAGGAGTTTGCGCCGCCGACCGATGACGAGAAGTTCAAGTTCGGGACGCTCGTCTTCTTCAACAACCTGCGCCACGTCGGCATCGTCGTTGACGAGAACGGATTCTTCCACGCTTCAACAAGCCACGGCGTCATGTACTCGCGCTTCGGCGACTACTGGACGAAGCGCATCAGCGGCTTCCGCCGCGTCCGGCTCGCGCAGGGGCAGGCGTTCATCGCATCGTCCGGCAGGTAAGTAAACGACAATTTAGTACAGTACCGAGAGCGGTAGCGAGCGGGTATGCGCTCCGAGCATCTACGTTATTCGGAGCACAGAACCCGCGAGGCTTCCGCTCGCGGTACTGTACCAACTGTATCGGCCTTCTTACTTGCGGAAGCCGACGACGAAGCCCGCGCGCTGCTCGCCCGCGCGCGACTCGCTCAGGGCGATGATGCGTTCGAGCGCGACGTAGAACATCTGATCGTCTTCGTCAACGAGGTGTGCGACGCCGTCGTCAACCTTCACAAGCTTGCCGCGCAAACTCGACGTGCCGCCGCAGTAGAGGTCAATCTTCTTTCCAACCAACTTTGCCAAAAGCTCACGCATCTTTTTGCACCCCACAAAAGAAATGATGAGTGATGAATGATGAATGATGAATTTACCAACGACTCTTGATTTCATTCATCATTCATCACTCCGCATTCATCATTCATCATTTTTCTTCCGGCTCCCACTTCCAGACCTTCTCCTTGCCGTTGCCGTTCGAGACCGTTTTCTTCTTCACCTCGTGGAAGGTTATCTTGACGAGGGGGACGACCGATTCATCGTTCTGCTGTTTGCGCTCAAACTGTAGCACGTCGTAATAGACGCAGCGCGCGCGGTCTGGGTACTCGCGGCAAACAGCCGGGCGCGCGTGATAGATCGTGCAGCCGCGCGTCTCTTGGTCGAGGAACATGCAGGTCTCCTCGAATATAACGTCCTCGACGCGCTTCAAGACGCGCTCGTCCTGCCACTGCTTCGTGTAGCGGCGTCGCGCGGTCTCGTAGGAGACGCCGAAGTGTTTGGCGAGGCGGTTGATGTCGCGCTTGGTAACCTCTACGCGCTCGTAGATTGAGCAGCAGAAGGCCGGGCACTTCGTACAGTCGAAATAAGTGCGCGGCTGGTCGTCCTTGACGGTCTTTACCATTGTTCCCCCTTAGTAGCAGTGAGCGACGAGCGAGACGAAGTTTTAACTCTTCACTTGTCGCTCGCCACTGCTTTACCTTCTGTTCGACTTACCGTACTCCTCCAACAGCAAGTTCATCAACTCGCCGCGCCTCTCGTAGAGACGCTTCAACTCGCGCGGCCCGTGGCGCGCGAGCGCGTAGGCAGTGATTACTGGAAGCGCAATCGTCGAATCAACGTAGCAGACCACGGCGTCGGGCAGACGCTCCGGGTCAACCTTGCCCCAAGAGACTGCCTCGCCCGGCGTCGCGCCGGAGAGTCCGCCGGTGTCGGGCCGCGCGTCCGTGATTTGCAAAAAGTAGTCGTGGCCGCGCTCGTCAATCCCCAAGACTTCTTGAATCTGCGGCTCGGTCTGGAGCATGAAGTTCTTCGGACTCCCGCCGCCGAGGATGAAGACCGCCGACTTGCCGCCGTGCTTTCGCCCTCGGTCGCCGCGCCCGTGAATCGCGCCGCGCTTGGCGGCGAGAACGATTGAAGCGGTCTCGTTCACGTCAGCCGAAGGGTCGAAGGCGAGCTTGTTTCCTTGCAGCGCCTTGGCCGCGACGTTCATGCCGATTGACGAATCGCCCGGACTCGAAGTGTAGAGCGGGACGCCCAACTCGTATGCGGCGGCGAGGAACGACTTATCCTCAAGGCCGAGCTTGCGTCCGCGTTCGAGCACGTACTTCCCGCACAGGTTGTGAAACTCCGCCGTTGACATCGGACGCTGAAACTCCTCGCCCTCAATCACGCGACGGAAGAAGGCGTCGGTGTCGAGGAGAACGGAGTAGTCGAAGAAGATGTCGTAGATTCGCACGACCTCTTCGTCGCGCAGCACGACATCGGAGATTGCGGTCGAGCCTTGATGGAGCGGGAGTCCGATGCCGAAGTGCGTGTCGTGATAGAGGTTCGCGCCCGTGGTGATTATCCAGTCTATAAAGCCGGCGCGCATCAAAGGGATGAGCGCGGAGATGCCGAGGCCCGCGGGCGTCAAAGCGCCCGTGATCGAGACGCCGACCGTCACGTCAGGCTCAAGCATCTTACGCGTGAAAAGCTGGCACGCCTCGCGCAGACGCGCCGCGTTGTACGCGAGAAAAGTCTCGTCAACAAGGTCTGCGACCGACTCCGCGCCCGTAATCCCGCGCGGGTCAATCCGACGCCCCGAAAGATATTTACTTTTTTTCTTCGCCATCCACACCTCTGAAGGAAAGCCAGAAGTCAGAACGCTGAACGCCGAACTGAAATTTTGCCCTCATCCCGCCGGTCAGATTGCCTTCGATTCATAATTCAGCGTTGCGGACTTCTGACTTTAAATCACTTCTCTTCGTAAGTGATGTTCACGAGATTCCACGTGCGTTCGCTCTTGAAGGCTTGGTTCGCGCCGCAGCCGACGCAGCGAATCAGGAGTTTGCGCTCGTCCTGCCAGACGGCATAGACGGTCTGGTGGCCCGCGACCGTGAAGACTTCGCCGTCTTTGACGACGCCGTTCGCGCCCGGCTTGAACTTCTCCTCGCGCGTGCGAAGATTGACGTGCGTCTGCGACTCCGCGCCGAGTCCGCAGTCTCTCACGAAGACGGTTGCGACGGTGTAACCGTTCGGCGACGCGCTATCTAAGACGAAACGCTCGTCGCACCCGCCAGCGCATGACGCGAACGCGAGCACGCCGAAGATTATGACGACGACAAGCGGCGCGACTCTCAAGCTTAACTTCGCCGCCGTCTTCGCCGTCGAAGTTATCTTCGATGCTGAAGTCAACTTCGCCGACGGATTCTTCCCGCGCGTCTTCAAAGTCATGCCGCGCCCCCGTCCGCGCCCGCCGCTTCGCGCTCGGAACGTCGAAGACGCAAGCGACCGATGCGGCGTTCGTCCGCTTCCAAAACCTCGACATCTATGCCGCGGAAGTTCAGGCGCGTGCCAGTTGCGGGCACGCGCCCCGCCTCATCTATCACGAGTCCGGCGATGGTCGTGAAGTCGTCGTCTTCGATTTCGAGTCCGAGCAGCCGCTCGATTTTTCCGACCTCGGTCGAGCCGAGCACGTCGTAGTAGCCGTCGTCGGCCTCTACAATCTCGACGATCTCCTCGCCCTCTATGTCTTCGTCCTCTATCTCGCCGACTATCTCTTCGAGTATGTCTTCGACGGTGACGAGTCCGGCGAGTCCGCCGTACTCGTCTATGACGAGCGAGAGTTGAACGTGAGCTTTTTGCATCTCTTCGAGAAGCTCGTCAACCGGCTTCGTCACGGGCACGAAGTAGGCCGGACGCAGAAGCGGCTCGATGCTCTCATCCTCGCGCCCCTCCGCCAAATACGTTAGAAGGTCGCGCACGTAGATGAGGCCCACAACGTCTTCAATCTGTTCTCGATAGACGGGCAGGCGCGAATACTTCGACTCGATGACCAGATCGCGCGCCTCGCGCACCGTCGCCGTCAGAGGGAGCGCGACGATCTCGGTGCGCGGCGTCATCACCTCGCCCGCGCGCGTCTCGCCAAACTCGATGATTGACTGAATGAGTTCGCCCTCTTCCTCTTCGAGTATGCCTTCCTCTTCGCCCACGTCTATCAAAGCCTGTAGGTCGCCGCCGTCGTCCTCGTCGTCCTCGTCCGCGCTTTCCGTCGCGGTCTGCGTAACGTGTATGTCGCCGCCAGCGCGCCGCGCGCGTTCGTTCAATGTCTGTCGCGGAGCGACGACGAGCGAGAGTATGCCGTAGAAGGGACGGTAAATCGGCAGAAGCGTGAGCAGGGCCTTTTCCGGGTTGCGCGAGGAGAGGAGGCGCGGGACGAACTGCCGAAAGAAAATAGTCAGCGCGAGCGAGATGAAGAACGCGAAGAGGATGAAGCGTCGCTGCTCGCCGAAGAGTCTATAAGAGATTGACGTGACGAGGACGACCACGGCGACGAGCAGAACTTGTATCACGGCGTTCAGAGTGAAGCGGAAGCGCGGGCGGTTCTCCAGAATCTCTTCGAGGAACGCGACGGTCGGACGCCTGTGCTCCTCGCGCTCCGAGGTCAAGCGGCGCAAACCCACGTCGCTCAACTGCCCGAACGCCATGTCTATCGTCGCGAGCAGAGCCAGCGCGACCAGCAACAAGCACGCGAGTCCGATTTCCAACTGGATGTCCATAGCGGAGAGTAGTCAGTAGCCAGTAATCAGTAGCCAGTAGGTTTTACTCTCTTGCCAGTCAAGCGTCGGCGGCGACTCGCGCGCTTCGACTGAAGAAGGTTTTCTACTGACTACTGGCTACTGGCTACTGGCTACTTTTCATTATATTCCAAGACGACGGCGCAGGCGGAGTTCGAGCGCGTTCATTTCGCCGCCGTCCCGCTCGTGGTCGTAGCCGCAAAGATGAAGCAGCCCGTGCAAAATCAACTGCGCGACCTCATCTTCAAACTTCAACCCATGCTCCGACGCCTGTCTCGCCGCCTGCTCCAACGAAATCACAACGTCGCCCAACGTCAAACCTTCCGCACGCTCAAACTCATCCTGCCCCGAAGGAAACGACAGAACGTCCGTCGTTCCCTCCTTCCCCCTCCAACGCCTGTTCAAACCACGCATCCGGCTATCCGACACGAACGCAACCGTCACCCCCGCCCCACGTGCGGGCACAACCCGCAGAGCTTTCTCCACGAACGCCCGCCAACGCACGCAGTCCACACTCACCTTCCGTTGACGGTTGACGACTTCAATCATAATGAATCGTGAATCGTAAATCGTGAAAAGAGAAAACCTGTCTTAGTTTATTCACGATTTACGATTCACGTCCTTTTACGATTCACGTCAAATCCCGCTCTTGCTCGTATGCGCTTCGTAGGCTTTGATGATCATCTGCACGAGGCGGTGGCGGACGACATCCTTTTCGGTGAAATATACGAACTCGATGCCCTCGACGCCGGAGAGCACGCGCTCGGCCTCTATGAGTCCGCTGCGCTTTCCCGCGGGCAGGTCAATCTGCGTCACGTCGCCCGTTATGACGGCCTTCGAGCCGAAGCCGATTCGCGTCAGTGCCATCTTCATCTGCTCGCTCGTGGTGTTCTGCGCCTCGTCGAGAATGATGAACGCGTCTTGCAAGGTTCTGCCGCGCATGAAAGCCAACGGCGCGACTTCGATGATGCGCTTCTCCAACATCTTCGTGACGCGTTCGGCATCCATCAAATCGAAGAGCGCGTCGTAGAGCGGACGCAGGTACGGGTCAACCTTCTCTTGAAGGTCGCCGGGAAGAAAGCCGAGACGCTCGCCCGCTTCGACCGCGGGGCGCGCAAGAATGATGCGACTCACTTGCTTCTGTATGAGAGACTGAACGGCCATTGCCACCGCCAAATAGGTTTTTCCGGTGCCGGCGACTCCTATCCCGAAAACAACATCATTGTTCTGTATGGCTTCGATGTAGCGTCGCTGATTTGAAGACTTGGGCGCGACCTGTTTTTTTCCGGCGGGGTTGAAGCGCGCTTTGGTGAAATAGTCGCGCAGGGAATAGGCGCGGTCTTCGGCGATTTGCGCGAAGGCTTCGCGGAGTTCGCGGTCGGTGAAGGTCTTGCCCTCACGGAAGAGCGCGGCGAAGTCTTCAATGATGCGCTCGGCGGTTACGACGTCTTCGGGGTCGCCGTCGAGCATGAGGTCTTGGCCGCGCGCGTCAACGCGCACGTCGAGGAGGGATTCGAGATACTTGATGTTCTGGTCGTGTACGCCGAACAGCGTTTCGATGGCGCGTGGCGGAAGCTCAATCTTCTTCAAAAGGCGTTCTCTTCTCCTTGTCGCGGCGGCGGCGCTGGCCGCAGCGGGGGACGCATGAGGGACTCCGTAAACGTCTGTGTCATACCCGAATGACGCTACAACACGGCGCGCGGGGTGTCAACGAAATGCGTGTTGGCGGACGAGGTTTTCGTCGAAAAACATGCGGGATTCGTCGAAAACTGAGGGGAAAGATTGTGAACGTATAGTCAGTAGTGGGTCAGTTTGAAATGTGAGGTAGTTGTTTAGAAAGTTATTAACCACCGCAGGCACAGAGAGCACAGAGGGGGCACAGAGGGATACATTCTCTGTGCTTCCTCTGAGTCCTCTGTGCCTGCGGTGGTTAGTTCTATTTCAAATTGACTACTGTATAGTCTCGCGCCTTGACACTCCGACGCCCAATGCCTATACTTTGGCCTTTGCGCGCATGCGCAAATTGTTCACTGTGTGGACGCGCGTGCGTTTAATTTAAGACCAAGTTTGTTTCGACGGAGTTGGAAGAGGAAATGCCGAATCATAAATCAGCCGAGAAGCGCGTGCGCCAGAACGAGAAGCGACGCGAGATCAACCGCAACAACCGCGGTCGCCTGCGCACGGGCGTCAAGAAGTTGCGCGCCGCGCTCGAAGAGGGCGACCGAGGGACGATTGAGACGCTCCTGCCGGAAACCGTCTCGCTCATAGACAAGGCCGTGCAGAACGGCGCGCTCCACCGCAACGCGGCGGCGCGCTACAAGTCGCGCCTCACGTTGCGCGCAAACGAGTCGGCGAAGTAAGCCGCTAGACTTAAAAAGCTTAGGACGTGCGAAGCAGGTCGAAGTGATTCGGCCTGCTTCGTTTTTTTATGTCTATAATTCGAGGGACGAGCGATGACGCAACAGCAAAAGTCTTTCGTAAACGCCGAAGAGGTCGAAGAAGTGGTGCGACGCTTCGAGTCGTGCGAGGTTCGGCCCGATGATTTCAAACACCGCGACCATCTGATAGTCGCGCTGCGCTACCTGCTCGACGCGCCGGACGAGGACGCGCTCGAACGCATACGCACGAATCTGCGCCGCTTCATTCGGACGCACGGCGTTGACCCAGCCGTCTATCACGAGACTATCACGGCCTTCTGGATGAAGCGCGTGCGCGCCTACGTCGAACGCGCCGGCGCTCGACGCACGTTCGCCGAAATCGCCAACGGACTGCTCGAAGACTGCAACGACGCGCGCCTCGTCTTCGACTACTACAGCAAGGAGTTGATTGACTCCGAACGCGCGCGGCGCGAATGGACTGAGCCTGACTTGAAGCCTCTCGACTTTTAAGAAGAGGGTAAAGGGGAAAGGGTAAGGGGTAAAGGTAGGACGCGAGTCTTTTCTTCCCCCTTACCCTTTCCCCTTTACCCTCTCTTTCACGCCGAGAGTTCGCAGACGAGCATTTCGAGTTGGAGGCGTGAGCCGCGTTCGCCGCCGCCGCCGAGTGAGGATTTGATTGCGAGGTCGGCTTCGGCGATGCGTTGTATTCGTCGCGCGAGTTCGTCGGAGTCGGCGCGGCGCGCGGTTGCAAGGAACTCCTTTCGCTGACTGAAGGGCATGTTGACGACGCGGAATACTTCCTGTTCGGGCGCGCCGCGCGACATCAAATCTTTGGCGAGCGCGAGGCGGTGGTAGTTGCTCGCCAGAAGTCCTATGAGCATCACAGGCTCCGCGCCGTCGTCGAGAAGCTTCGACAAAGTTTCGAGCGCGCGTTTGCGGTCGCGCGCGATGAGTCGGTCTGTCAACTCGAAGTTTGAAAGCTCGCGCGAACGACCGACGAGCGCCTCGACCAACTCCATCGAGATGTATCCGCCGGGGAGCGCGGCGGTCGAAAGTTTCTCAAGCTCGTTCGCCAAACGACGCACGCTCGCGCCCGTGAGCGCGATTACCTGCCGGAGCGTGCGCTCGTCCGCGTTCGCGCCGAGGTGTCTGAGATGGTCGCGCGCCCAAGCCGCGAGTTCGGCGTCGGCGAGCGGAGCGAACTCGACGCTCGCACACACGTCTAAAAGCGTCTTGCTGAGCTTGCGCCGCTTGTCCAAATCGTCGGCGACGAAGATGACGACGGACGTGTCCGAAGGGCGCGTGACGTAACGAACCAAAGCCTCCTCGTCCGATTCGCGCAGACGCGCGAAGTCCGTCACGCGCACGACGCGGCGCGCGGCCATCATGGGAAGTTGCTCGGCTGAGGCGATGGCCTGCTGCACGTCGGTGCTTGCGAGGCTGAAGACGGATTCGTTGAACTCGCGCAAGCTCGCGTCCTTCAAAGCCGCGTCCGCAATCTTGCGCGCAGCCGCGTCGCGCAGGTAGTTCTCCGGCCCGAAGAGTAGATAGAGCGACTCGACCCGTCCGCCCTTTAGTCTGCGCCAAAGTTCTTCGCGTGTAATCGAAGCCATTAGCTATTAGCTGTTAGCTGTTAGCCAATCCATCAAGCAAGATTGGCGCGCATAGAGGTTATTTTTGAAGCACGAGAAGCAGATAGTTCATTTCCAAAAGCTAATAGCTATTAGCTTCCTCATGGCTCTTCGTTCACGCCGAAGCCGTTGACGAGAGTTGAGACAAGGCTCTCGGCGAAGCTGCGCGCGAGTCGTTGGACGGCGGGGTCTTCTTCGTTGAAGAAGGAGCGCGGGTCGTCCGTGAACTCAAACTCGCCTCGGAAGACATAGTCTTGATTGTCGTAGAGCACGCGGTTCGTCACTTGGTCGCGCACGGTGACGGCTGCTGTTATCGTCACCTCGAAGATGCGCGCGCGCCCGCGCGTGTCGAGGAGCACGCCGTAGAAGGCGAAGCTCTTTATCGTCCCGTCAACTACGGCGTCCGCGCCCTTCGGCTCGCTCTGCACGCGCAAGCCCTTCCCGCGCCGCAGAATCTCGTTCGTCACGGCCTCCGTGAATCTCGACTCGACCTTGTAGCGCAGAGCCTGATTCTGGAAGGCCGGAACGGCCACGGTCTTTATGTGTTCGGGCAGCCCCGACTTCCTCACGGCCTTGTAGCATCCGCGAAAGCCCGCGGCGAAACCGATGAGGCCGACGACCGCGGCCACGCGACAGATTTTTGCGAAGAGAGACATCCTTTCGACCTTCACCCTTAGCGTCCGACGTCAAGCGGGACGAGCCACGATAAGACAGGAGAGCGACGAGTGACAAGCGGCGAGTGAAGAAATGATGAATGCGGAATGATGAATGCGGAATGATGAGAGCGACCGTGATTTGCATTCATCATTCATCATTCCGCATTCATCACTTCCTTTATGGCGTCAATTATCTTCACCGTCTCGACCGCGGCGCGGACGTCGTGGACGCGTACGATGTGCGCGCCGCGTAGCACCGCGGCGGCGACCGAAGCCATCGTGCCGTGGATGCGTTTGTTGACGGGCGCGCCGCCCAAGATATTCCCGATGAAAGATTTGCGCGACGTGCCGACGAGGAGCGGGAAGTCCGAGAAGTCGCGCGCGAGCACGTCGAGACGCGCGATGAGTTCGACGTTCTGCCGCGGCGTCTTGCTGAATCCGATGCCGGGGTCGAGCGCGATTTTTTCGCGTTTGACGCCGCGACGCTCCGCCTCCGCGATGCTCACGCGCCACCCGCGCGCGACTTCGGCTAAGATGTCTTCGACCGGCTCTTGCTTGTGCATCGTCTCGAAAGTGCCGCGCGAGTGCATGAGTATCAGTCCGGCGTCGTGGCGCGCGGCTACGTCCGCAATCGAAGGGTCGAAGCGGAGGCCGGAGATGTCGTTGACTATCTCGCAGCCCGCTTCGAGCGCGACGTGTGCGACCGAAGCCTTCGTCGTGTCTATGGAAAACGGCACTTCGCAGTTGAACATTACCAGAAAGCCGAGGAACGTACGCAGGCGGCGTATCTCCTCCTCTTCGGAGACGGGGCTTGCGCCGGGCCTCGTTGACTCGCCGCCGATGTCTATCAGGTCAACGCCGTCCTCTATCATCAGCTCCGTCCTGTTCCACGCGCGCTTGCGCGTGAACACGCGCCCGCCGTCGCTGAAGCTGTCGGGCGTGATGTTGATGATGCCACAGACGAGCGTGCGCCGCCCGATAGGCAGGGAATGGCGCACGAGTTCCCACTCACGCGGCTTCGCGTGATGCTCTGAACTTGTTTCTCCTGTTATGTGAAACGTCTTGATTTTCCGGCGCGGAGGTTTTTGCTTGAAGAGAAGGCTCATGCACGTCACACTGCCTTCGGCTTTCGCAAACTCCGAAACGTTGACCTTGCGCACATCGAAGCCGCGCTCGGCCAGCATGCGCGCCGTCCGCGGATACGCACTGCTAACACACAGGCTGTTGCCGACGCGCAGAACGTTCGCGGCGAAAGGCTCGGCCTCGTCAACCGGCAAGACTTCGCAGTCGAATGAGTCAATGTCAACGAAGTCGGGGTTGGCGAGTATTGTATGGTTGTTGAGGGCCGTACAAGCTGTCTTCAAGTGCAGGCAGTCGAACAACTCGACCGGCCACACGCGGTAGCCGTGCGGCCTGACCAGTTCTCGCAAAGCAGTAAGGCCCTCCCAGTTGGTGCGCGTCGAAAGGCCGACGAAGAGAGTGCGCCCGGCGCGCATCACGTCGCCGCCTTCGAGCGTCGCGGGCGGTTCGATTCTCACGAGCTTGCGACGAATGCGCGCAATCTCCGGCTCAATCTCTTCGACCTCCGCACGCCGCGACTCGACGCCGGGCCGCGTTAAAACTACCAACTCGTCGAGCACGATTGCCGTGTCTTCGACGAAGACGCTGTCGGGCAGTTCGTCAATGCGCGGCAGCGTGATGACCTGCGCGCCGCAAGCCCTCAAAGTGTCGCAATACGCACGATGCTGTCGGGCTGCGCGCGCGGCGTCAATCGGGCGGCGCTCATGGTAGGTCAACTCGCACGCGTCGAGCGAGAACGAAGGCTCTCTCGTCAGTGCGATGATGTTGAAGGCTTTACTCACGACTCGTAAAGGTTAAGGGTAAGGGGTAAAGGGGAACGGGTAAAGGAAAAAGTTAAAGGGGAAGAGGTTTAACTCCTCTTCCCCTTTCACCTTTCACCTTTACCCTTTTCTTCAGGCCGTCGCCGGGTTGCTGCCCGTTATCGGCGGCAGGATGGGCTTCAAGGGGTTGGCCGCGGGTTCTTTGAGTTGCGGGCGTCCCCCGTCGTCCTTCTTCGTCGCGGGTTCTTCGTCGTCAATCGAGAGGCCGGCGATGATGCGTCGAATCTGCACGGCGTCGAGCGTTTCGCGGTCGAGGAGCGTTTCGGCGAGACGAATCATCGTCTCGTGGTTCTCCTCGATGATTCCGCGCGCGCGCTGGTACTGCTCGCCGATGAGTTTCTTGACCTCTTGGTCAATCTTGATGGCCGTGTCTTCGGAGTAGTCGCGGTGCTGCGAGATTTCGCGGCCCAAGAAAATCTGCTCCTCCTTCTTGCCGAAGGTGAGCGGGCCGAGGTCGCTCATGCCGTACTCGCAGACCATCGCTCGCGCGAGTTCGGTTGCGCGCTCGATGTCGTTCGACGCGCCCGTCGTGATGTTGCCGAGGAAGATTTCTTCGGCGATGCGACCGCCCATGAGGATTGAAATCTGTCCGAGCAGATACTCCTTCGTGTAGTTGTGGCGGTCGCCTTCGGGCAACTGCTGCGTGACGCCGAGCGCCATGCCGCGCGGAATGATGGTCACTTTATGTACGGGGTCTGCGTTCGGAACTTTCAACCCGACGAGCGTGTGGCCGGCCTCGTGGTAGGCCGTGACGCGCTTCTCCTCGTTTGTGATGACCATTGACTTGCGTTCCGCGCCCATCAACACTTTGTCTTTCGCCAACTCGAAGTCGGCCATGTTGACGATCTTCTTGTTGTAGCGCGCGGCGTTTAAAGCGGCCTCGTTGACGAGGTTCGCAAGGTCTGCGCCCGTGAAGCCGGGCGTGCCGCGCGCGATGACGCTGATTTCAACGTCCTCGCCGAGCGGAATCTTGCGCGTGTGAACTTTGAGGATGCCTTCGCGCCCGCGAACGTCCGGGCGCGGGACGACGACGCGACGGTCGAAGCGTCCCGGACGGAGAAGCGCGGGGTCGAGAACGTCGGGTCGGTTCGTCGAGGCCATGATGATGACGCCGTCGTTCGACTCGAAGCCGTCCATCTCAACGAGAAGTTGATTCAAGGTCTGCTCGCGTTCGTCGTGACCGCCGCCGAGGCCCGCGCCGCGATGACGACCCACGGCGTCAATCTCGTCAATGAAGATTATGCAAGGCGCGTTCTTCTTGCCCTGCTCGAAGAGGTCGCGCACGCGCGATGCGCCGACGCCGACGAACATTTCCACAAAGTCAGAACCCGAAATTGAGAAGAACGGGACGTTCGCTTCGCCCGCGACCGCGCGCGCAAGAAGCGTTTTGCCCGTGCCCGGAGGGCCGACGAGGAGAACGCCTTTGGGAATCCTGCCGCCGAGTTTCTGAAACTTCTGCGGCTCTTTCAAAAACTCTATGATTTCCTGAAGTTCTTCCTTCGCCTCGTCAACTCCGGCAACGTCTTTGAACGTGACGCGCTTCTGCTGGTTGTTCAAAAGCTTCGCGCGCGACTTGCCGAAACTAAGCGCCTTGTTTCCGCCCGACTGCATCTGCCGGAGCATGAAAATCCAGAAGCCTATGAGCAGTAGGAACGGGCCGTACCAGATGAGGATTGACCAGAACGTGCCGCCCGTGGAAGGCTCAATCTGCGGCTTCTTAACGTGCGACTGGCCGTTCGAGTCCTTCTCAACGGCGAGCGACATCAAGTCGCCCTTGATCTTGTCGCCCTCGATGGGCGTTCGGTATTCCTGCTTCGTGCCCTTCTCTATCGAGACGACCTCCGACTGCTTGATGGTCATCTCGTCGAGTTGGCCGTTGCGAACCTTCTCGACGAGTTCGCCGTAGGTGAGGGGCTTCGCGTCGCGCCCCTGCTTGTTGACGACGAACTGGTAGAGCATGACAGCGCCGACCAGTATGAGAACCCAGAAAATTAATTGTCTCGCCGTGGAATTCAAATCTTTCTACGCCTCCGACGCCGATTCTAACCCAAATCGGCGTGCTTTGTCGCTCCCTCAAACGACCCTTTCAAACTCGCCTCAAGCCTTCACCGCCGGGAGCGCATCGCGGATTATACGGCACTTAGGCTCGGTTTGGATGCCCCGCGCCCGCCCCAAGTTGCGCACCCGGAAGGCCGCGGAAGGAGTACGGCGGGCGCGCCAAAAAGTTTAACCGCCCCGCTCGCCCACCGACTCTGATTGTAAGATTCGCGCAAGCCTTTTTCAAACATTTTCCCTTGAACTTTCAATCACCTAAACGACGACTCTCACTCCTCTTTCCCTCTGTAAACGAGCAACCCGCGCCTTCTTTCGACGCGACAGCCGCCCGGAAGTTCCGCGACGCGCCCGCCGCGCGTGCCTTCCAACAGGCGCTCGATTGCCACGAGGTGCGCCAGTTCAAGCCGCCGCAAGTCGCCGCGCCCGCGCGCGAGCCACAGCCGCAACGCGCGACGCCTCAAAGCCGTATGCGCCGACGCCAACACCTCGACGCGTAGAGGCCACGCGCCTTCGTCACCGACGCGCGCCGCACGCTCGTCTGAACCTTCCGAACTACCCGAAGCCGTCGAAGACTGCGCACGCGCTTCCTCCAATAGTTCCGCCGCGAGGCTTTCGAGCGCCGACGAGTCTTCACGCAGAAGTCGCGCGGCGCGCGCGAGCGACTCGACCGCGCGCGGGTTGAACGTCTCAAGCAGAGGGAGCAGCGCGCGTCGCACTCTCACGCGCGCGAAACGCTCGTCCTCGTTCATCTCGTCGGCGCGTGGCTCGACTCCGCGCTCGCGGCAATATCCTTCCGTGTCCGCCCGCCGCGCCCAGTTCAGAAGCGGACGACGCAGGACGACTTCCGCGTTCGCTTCGACGACTCCGATGTTCGCTTCCGTATCTTCCCCTCCTTCGAGTCTTCGTTCGGCGCGCATCCCGCCGAGGCCGTCCGCGCCGCTCCCGCGCAGAAGGCGCAGAAGGATTGTCTCCGCCTGATCGTCGAGCGTGTGCGCCGTGAGAACCGTCTGCGCGCCGCGCTCGCGCGCAACCGTCGCCAGAAACTCGTAGCGCGCGCGACGCGCCGCCTGCTCAAGATTGTCGCGCCCCGCTCGCGCGCGCTCGCCGACCTCTATGCGACGCGTCGCCGCCTCGAAGCCGTGCGCGCGCGCCTGCTGCTCGACCCAACGCGCGTCCTCCGCGCTCTCCGCGCGCAGCCCGTGGTCGAGATGCGCGACGATGAGTTCGAGTTTGAGGCGACGCGCGTGCGTCAACTCTTCGAGCGCGAGCATGAGCGCCGTCGAGTCAGCGCCGCCCGATACGGCGACAACAGCGCGCGCGCCGTCCAGAGGCCACCCGCGCCGGCGCCATTCGCCGAGCAAGTTTCGCGCGAAAGGGCTGAGCCTCACGCCTTCATCTTTTTTCCGTCGCACGACCAAATTTTTCACGCGGCGCGCTCAAAGTTTCTCCCCAAACGCTCGCGTCGCCGTCCGCGCGGGTTTCCCGAAACGCGTCAACTTTATCTAAAATTCCGGCACTGGCAAACGCCGCGCGCGTTTATTAAACCGGCGGCTGACAGTTTTTCCAAACGCGTTTTTCCGAAAGGGGTTTCAAAAGAGATGAAAGCCGAACTCAACTCGCGCCGCTTCCCGCTCGCTTCGCTTTTCGCGGCCTGCGCCTTCCTGCTCCTCGCCGCGAACAGCGCGGGCGCGCAAACGCCCGACGCGCAGCGCAAGCAGCGCGGGCCTGTGGCGAGTCCAGCCATCAAACTGCCTCGCGGCGAGGGCGCTACGCCTGAGCAGCCCGTCCCCGCGAAGGAAGAGGCCGCGCGCGCCGCCGAACCGCGGAAGTGGGAATACTGCGCCATCACGGGCTTCGACCGCCGGCAGAAGGGCTTCAGCCTCTCCGCGCCCTACGTCACCGTCGCGCTCGTGCGTGTCTTCCCGAACAACGCCGAAGAGGTCGAAGGCGCGAACGAAGACGATGCGCTCGCCAACGCCTTCGCAAAGCTCGGAGACGACGGCTGGGAACTCGTCGCCGTCAAAGTCGAACTGAGTCTCACCGATGGCAACGGCAAAACTCACTCGTCCTACTTCTTCAAACGCCCGAAGCGACAGGAGTGACGCGCCGGCGCGCGAAATTTTTGTTGCCGTGCGGTCGTCGGTTGACGTATCCTCCGCCATACCTAGTGCTTTTCACTGAACCTCATTCGACGACCGAAAAGGTTCTCCGTCAGTCACCGTGCCGCAGTCTTACAGCCGCGGCCATTCCCCTCGGAGGCAACGAACATGAGCATAGACCCGAACATGCAACTGAGCGAACACTTCGTCCTGCACGAATTCATAGACTCGCAGACCGCGCAGCGACTCGGCATAGACAACACGCCGCCGCCCGATGTCCTCGCGCGCCTGCAAAGGCTCTGCAAGGAAATCCTCGAACCCGCGCGCCAAGCACTCGGCCCGATGCGCATCTCCTCCGGCTACCGCTGCGACAAACTCAATACAGCCATCAAGGGCAGTAAGACCAGCGCCCACTGCAAAGGCTTCGCCGCAGACGTTATCCCCTTCAACACGACGAAGAAGGAGCTTGCCAAATGGGTCAAGAACAACTGCAAGTTCGACCAAGTGATACTTGAGTTCGGCGGGCCGGGCGAGAATGACGAGCCTGCGTGGGTTCACGTCGCGCTCGGAGACAAGATGAGGCAGGAGGTTCTGCGCGCGCGACTCATCAACAAGAAGACCGTCTACACGAACGTTAACATCTGACACCTACTGTGCGTGCAGGCGGCGCAGACACGAACCGCCTCGAAGAAGGAGTTACAGAAGGGGCGGGCGCGTGCGTCAAGCGATGATCATCGTCCCCGTGCCCTCGTCGGTGAAGACTTCGGAGAGCAGCGCGTTCCTGAGAGAGCCTTTGATGATGTGCGCGCTGCGCACGCCGCGCCGCAAAATCTCGGTGATGTTCTGTAGCTTCGGAATCATCCCGCCCGTCGCCACGCCGTCGCTGATGAGCGCCTCCACCTCCGAGGCCGAAAGCCGCGAGACCTTCGCCGCGCGCTCGCCCGGACGCAGGTAAATCCCGTTAACGTCCGAGAGCATTATCAGCTTTTCGGCTTCGAGGCGAACGGCGATTTCCGCGGCAATCGTGTCGGCGTTGATGTTGAAGACGCGCCCCTCGTCGTCCGCGCCGAGCGAGGAGACCACGGGCAGGTATTCGTGATCGAGAAGGACTTGAATCAGGCGGTCGTCAATCTCCACAACGTCGCCAACGTGCCCGAAGTCAACGCTCTCGCTCTCGCCCGTCTCGCGGTTGACTATCTCCTTCGGCGGACGACGACGCGCGACCACGATGTTGCCGTCAACGCCCGAAAGCCCTACGGCGTGGACGCCGCGTTGACGCAGCGCGGCGAGGATGTCTGTGTTGATTTTCCCGGCGAAGATCATCTTCGCCATGTCGAGCGTCGCGTCGTCGGTCACGCGGCGTCCTTCGATTATGGTCTGCTCGACGCCGAGTTGCGCGGCCAACTCCGTCAACTGCTTCCCGCCGCCGTGTACGACGCACACGCGTATGCCTACCTGATGCAGCAACGCCAACTCTTCGGCGAGGCTCGCCAAGTTTTCGTGCTCCTCCGTCACCTTCCCCGAAAGCTTCACGACGAAGGTCTTACCCTTGAAGCGCTGTATGTAAGGCAAAGCCTCACGCAAAAGATCGAGCCGCGTCTTTGTCAATTTTCACCTCCGGTGAAAAGGGAAAAGGGTAAGGGGTAAAGGGTAAAGGCTTTCCCTTCCCCTTTACCCTTTACCCCTTACCCCAAGAGTTTTGTCATCACCGCCTTCTGCGCGTGCAGACGATTCTCCGCTTCGTCAACGACGACGGACGCGCGTGAGTCAATCACCTCGTCCGTCACGATGCAGTTGCGTCGAACTGGAAGGCAGTGCATGAAGACGGCTTCGTCCGTCCGACTCATCTTCCCGGCGTCAACAATCCACTCCATTCGGTACGGCGCGCGCTCCTCCACGTCGTCGGCTGCCGAGCCGTAGAACAACTTGCTCCCCCAACTCTTCGCATAGACGACCTCCTGCCCGTCGAAAGCCTCTTCAACGTCGTGCGTCACGCTGACGGTCGCGCCCGCGTCGAAGGCGCGGCTGTTTATCTCGCCCATCAAATCGTCGTCCAACTCGTAGCCGAGCGGGTGCGCAATCGTCAAGTCGTGCCCCATCTGCGCCGCCGCCAAAGCGAAACTGTTCGGCACGGCCATTGGCAGAGGCTTCGGATGCCATGCCCAAGTCAACAGAACGCGCTTGCGCCCTTCGCCCAAACGCTCGCGCACGGTCAACATGTCCGCGAGAGCCTGACACGGGTGGTGCATCGCTGATTCGAGGTTGATGAGCGGCACGTCCGCATATTTTGCGAACGCGTTGAGAACGGGGTCGCGTCGCTCCTCCGTCCAATCCTTCAAGGCCGCGAACGTTCGCACGCCTATCATCGAACAGTAGCGCGCGAGCACGCGAACAAACTCCGCGACGTGCTCCGTCTTGTCGCCGTCCATCACAACGCCCTCGCGGTGCTCCAGCGTCCAACTCGTCCCGCCCGGCTCTAAGACGACAGCGTTTCCGCCCAACTCATACACGCCCACCTGCATCGAGGCGCGCGTCCGCAAACTCGGATTGAAGAAGACGAGCGCGACGCTCCGGCCCGCGAGCGGCTTCGACGCATCCTCCCCGCGCTTGAAGCGCAAAGCCGCGTCGAGCAAGCCCTCAAGCTCCTCGCGCGTCCAGTCGGCTGTCGTCAGAAAATTCCTCATGAATTTTGTAGGGGCAGGGCTTGTCCCTGCCCGTCTTTGATTTCAAGCCGCGCCCTTCTGGCAAGCAAGGCGGGCAGGGACAAGCCCTGCCCCTACAGTTCAAGCGGGCAGGGACAAGCCCTGTCCCTACAGTTCAAGCACGACTTTGAGCGCTTCGACGAACAACTCCGCCTCGCCGCGCGTCAAACAAAGCGGCGGAAGCAGACGCAGCACGCGCGCGTCGCTCGACGTTCCCGTGATGATTCGTCGTTCAAGCAAACTCTTTTGCACTTTCGACGCAATCGCCTCTTCAAACTCGAAGCCGAGCAACATCCCGACTCCGCGCACAGCCTTGACGCCCTCGATGCCCGCGAGACTTTCGCGCAAATAGCTTTCGACCGCGCGCACGTTCGCCAGCATCCCGTCCGCTTCAATCGCTTCGAGCGTCGCCACCACCGTCGCCATCGCCAGCATCCCGCCGCCGAAGGTCGTCCCCAAGTCGTTCTCTTTGATGACGGACGCCACCGCGTCAGTCGTCAAACAAGCTCCCACGGGCACGCCGCTCCCCAGAGCCTTCGCGAGCGTTATTACGTCAGGCACAACGCGGCCCGCCGCCTCGCTCCCCGCGAAGAACCACGCGCCCGTGCGTCCCACGCCCGTCTGCACCTCGTCGAAGATGAGCAACATTCCGCGCTCGTCGCAAAGCCGTCGCAACTCACGGTAGAACTCCGGCGCGGCCTGTCGCACGCCCGCCATTGACTGAACAGGCTCTAGGCACACAGCGGCCACAGTCTCATCAGCGAGCGCCGCGACCGACTCGATGTCGCCGAACCGCGCGCACAAGTGGCCCGGCACGTTCGGCCTTCCTATCTCTCGATACTTGCCCAAGAAGGTCGCGCTTATCGCGTCCGCCGTGCGCCCGTGGAAGCTTCCGTCGAACGTGATTATGTTTTCGCGCCCGGTCTTCAAGCGCGCCATTCGCATCGCGTTCTCGTTGGCCTCCGTGCCGGAGTTGCAGAAGAACGCCTTCGTTATGCTGGCATGCGCGACCGCGATTAACTTCTCCGCCGCCGACGCGCGCACGTCTGAATAGACCACGTTCGAGTAGAACAGCAGTCTCTCCGACTGCGACCTCAAAGCCTCGACCACGCGCGGGTGACAATGGCCCGTCGCGCAGACGGCGTGCCCGCCGTACAAATCCAGATAACGCTCGCCCTCGCTCGTCTCGATCCAAGAGCCGCGTCCACGCACGGGCGCGAAAGGAAATTTCTTGTACGTCGCGAGTTGAAACTGCTCCTCGCGCGCCGCTATCTCGTCGAATGTCGTCATCGTCTCTGTGTTCATCGTTCAACGTCGAGAAGTACAGTACCGCGAGCGGTAGCGAGCGGGTCTGCGTTACGATGAGCGCCTCCATGATGGAGCGCACACCCGCTCGCTACCGCTCGCGGTACTGTATTTATCCGGCGCGCGTGCCGTTCGGTACATCGCTTTCGGGGACTGCGAGCACGGGCTTGATGGACGCGGGCGTGAATCCCTGTTCTTCGCTCATTAACTTCATCCTCTTCGCTCAAGGATTTCCGCCGACGAGCAAAAGCCCCGCGCGCTCGTCAAGCCCGAACATCAGGTTCATGTTCTGCACGGCTTGGCCCGCAGCGCCTTTCACGAGGTTATCAATCGCCGAGAAGATTGCGACCTGACGACCGCGCGCGGCGAAGCCGATGTCGCAGAAGTTCGTCGTCTTCACCCAGTTGATGTCGGGCGAGCCTTTAACGAGTCGCACGAAGAAAGCGTCGCTGTAGAAGTCGCTGTAAATCGCGTTAACTTCGTCCGCCGTCAACTCGTCCGACGTCTCCGCATAGACGGAAGCGAAGATGCCGCGCGAGACCGGGAGCGAGTGCGTCATGAACACAAGCTCGCTCGACCAATTCCCTTGCGCGCCGACCGCACGAAGCGCCTGCTCGATTTCTGGAACGTGCTGGTGCGTGAAAGGCTTGTAGGCGTAGAACGAGTTTGCGCGCTGCGGGTGATGCGTGTTGGCCGCCGGCTTCGCGCCCGAACCCGACGAACCCGTCTTCGCGTCAACCACGACGCGGCCAACAATCGCGCCCGACGCCGCGAGCGGCGCGAGCGCGAGTAGCGTCGCGGTGGCAAAGCAGCCGGGGTTGCTTATCAAGCGCGCGCGCGCAATCGCTTCGCGGTTGACCTCCGTCAGTCCATAGACGAACTCGCGCTGCAACCCCATCGCCGTGTGCTCGCGCCCGTAGTGCTCTTTGAACTCAGCCGAGTCGCGCAGGCGGAAGTCGCCCGAAAGGTCTATGACCTTCACGCCCGACGGCATTCGCGGCGCGACCTCAAGCGCCTGCCCGTGCGGCAGCGCGAGGAAGACGCAGTCCAAATCATTCAGGCGCTCGAAATCGTCCGGCGCTGTGGCGAAGCGCAGGTCTGTGAGTCCGAGAAGATTTCGGTGAACTTCCGCGACCGATTTGCCCGCGTGCTCGTTCGCCGTGACGAGCGCGACCTCCGCGCGCGGGTGAAACAGGAGTATGCGCAGAAGCTCCGCCCCTCCGTAGCCCGACCCGCCGAAGATGCCTATGCGGATGCGGGTGTCGGGTGTCGGGTGTCGGGTGTCGGTTTGTGGATTGTTTCCTTCCATTTCAGTAACTCTGTGTGAACTGTTGCTCATGGCCTTCAAACCCCGACACCCGACACCCGACACCCGACACCTTCCCTCTAATCAACTCGAACAGTCGCGCGCCGTTGCGTTTGGCGTTCCCGGCAGTTACGCCGAACTCGCGCGCGATGTAGTCTTCGCCCATGCGCGAGTCGGTGACCGACCCGGCGACAACGTCAACCTTGATGCCGCGCCGGCGGAAAAGCTCTATGCCGCCCCACGCGCCGACGTAGTCCGACGCGCAGAACACAACAGCCGCGGTCGCCCCACGGAGTTCTTCATCCTCAAAAACCGACTCGACCGAGTAGCCGCCCAAGATTCCGTCGCCGAGTTCGATGACAATCAGATCGGGCGCGCACTCGTTCAAGCGCGCGATGACGGCCTTCGCAACGGGCGCGAGGTCTTCAATGCCGACCGTCGAAGGCAACCCGCAGTCGAGAAAGCTCGCCGTCGAGACCGCGCCGTGATCTGCCATGTTGAGCGTGTCGCGCAGGGCCGCGACGCCCGAAAGTTTCCCCGCCGCGACGCGCAAACCCGCGCGCGTCGCCTGTCGAACAATCTCCACCGCCGCCAGAGTCTTCCCGCTATTCATGCACGCGCCCGCGACGACGACTATCGGCGCGCAACCTTCGGGCAAGTTATCTCGAAGCGTCAGCGCCCCGTCCGAGATGTTTCGCACGCGCGACTCCTCGTCCGCGACGAAGCCTAAGACTTCGACTTCAATCGCGTCGCTCAAACTCGAATGATGCCCCGTGCAGCAACCGACCACGCCGCCCATGTTCAGAAGATGCAGGCGGTCGCCCGCGCCAACGGTCTCCGGCACGTCGCCCACGAAGCCCTTCAAAGCGCGCCTGCTCCCCAACGCGCCCACAAGCACGTCGCCCGGATTTATCTTCGCCAGACGCCCCGAAGGCAACTCAAGCTGGTTGTAAGTCGCGCTGTCGGTCAAAGCGCGCACCACGACCGCGTCGCCCACGCGCCCGCGCCTTCGACAGCCTACGACCGCAAGCGTCCTCCGCAAACCGAGGCCCGACACGACCGAACCAATCTTGTCGGCCTCGACGACCGCGACACTAAATCCGTTCGACCCGTTTGTTTGCTGCATCTCTTCTCCTAAAGTCTGGAGTCTGGAGTCTGAAGTCTGGAGTCAAAGCATGAAGGCTTTAGTCAAGGCATCACTGCTTTGGTTTTGACTCCAGACTTCAGACTCCAGACTCCAGACTATTCCTCTTTATTCGTCACTGCTTTCGTTCTCAGCCTGAGCGCGTTGAGCTTGATGAAGCCTTCGGCGTCGCGCTGGTTATAGATTGTGTCGGCCTCAAACGTCGCAAGTCGCTCGCGGTAGAGCGACAGCGGCGAGCGACGACCGACGACCGTGACGTTTCCGCGATAGAGTTTCACACGCGCTTCGCCCGTCACGTTCGCCTGCGTCTCGTCAATCATCTTCCGCATCAACTCCGACTCCGGCGCGAACCAGAAGCCGTAATACACGCTCTCCGCGAACTTCAAACTCAACGCGTCGCGCATCCTTAGAACCTCGCGGTCGAGCGTGATTGACTCAACCGCACGGTGCGCCGCCTGCAAAATCGTCACGCCCGGCGTCTCATAAACCCCGCGCGACTTCATCCCGACGAAACGATTCTCAACCAAATCAACGCGCCCGACGCCGTGCTCGCCTCCCCTCCGGTTCAGAGTCTCCAACAACTCGACCGCGCCCAAGCGTTCGCCGTCAACGCTCACCGGCACGCCCTTCTCGAAACCGATGACGACATATTCGGCCTCGGCTCGCGCCGTCTCCGGCGATGCCGTCATCTGAAAAATGTCCGGCGGCGGCTCGGCCCAAGGGTCTTCGAGTATGCCGCCCTCGTAAGAGACGTGCATCAGGTTTCGGTCGGTCGAATAAGGCTTCTCCGCGGTCGCCGTAACGGGAATGTCGTGCGCCTTCGCGTACGCGATCAAATCGCTCCGACCCTTAAACTCCCACTCGCGCCACGGCGCGACCACGCGTATGTCAGGTTCGAGCGCGTAGAACGTCAACTCGAAGCGCACTTGGTCGTTGCCCTTGCCCGTCGCCCCGTGCGCGACCGCGTCCGCGCCTTCGCGCCGCGCAATCTCAATCTGCCGCCGCGCAATCACAGGCCGCGCAAGAGAAGTGCCGAGCAGATAGACGCCCTCGTAAACCGCGTTCGCCTTCACAGCCGCCCACACGTACTCTTCGACGAACTCGCGCCGCAAATCCTCCACGTACAACTTCGACGCGCCCGTCCTCTTCGCCTTCTCTTCAAGCCCCGCCAACTCTTCGCCCTGCCCGACGTCCGCGCAATAGCACACGACCTCGCAGCCGTACTTCTCGCGCAGCCAGTGAAGCATCACCGACGTGTCCAACCCGCCCGAATAAGCCAACACGATTTTCTTCATTAGCATTCAGCAGTCAGCACTCAGCCTTCAGCTTTTCTCTACTGAACTCGGCTTCTCGTTTCCGACTGACCGCGACTCCTCTTCGTTCAGAAAATTACAAACGATGAATTTCAAACACGCTCGCATTCATCAATCTTCAGCCGCAAGCATAAACAAAGCTGACCGCTGAAAGCTGATTGCCGACCGCTTCTTCATCCGAACAGTTCGAGCACCTTCTTCATCACGACCTTCTGCGCCTTGCGCTCCGGCACGGCGATAAACACAGTGTCTTCGCCCGCAAGCGTCCCGACGATTTCCGTGATACCCGCGCGGTCAATCTCGACCGCCACGGCGGACGCCAACCCTGCCTCGCATTTCGCCACGACGAGACAGTCGCCCGCCGCTTCGAGTCCGAGAAGCCCACGGACGGACGACCCGTTCGACGGCAGCGTGTAAACTCCTCCGCGCTTGACGACGCCCAACTCCTCAAGGTCGCGCGAAATGCTCGACTGCGTTGCCTCAAACCCCGCGCGCTCCAACATCGCCGACAATTCCTGCTGCGTGCCTATCCGGCGCGCGCGTATGAGTCCTAAAATCTTCTGCTGCCGTTTAGTCTTATCCATCCGGCCCTCTTCATGTTATGCAAAATTTTTGCATAACTGGCGAATAGATGCATAAAATAGCAAGAAAGATGCATCCGCGCAAACCTTCAGACGCGCGACGAGCGCGATCGTCTGGGAAAGACGCGGCGGCCTCGCGTGTTTTAGAATGCGCGAGACGAGAGTCGGGACGAGAGAGACGACGAGGTGAAGAGACGATGAGCGATTCAAAGCCACTGTGGGGCGGGCGATTCACGGGCGCGACCGATCCGGGTTTCGCGCGCTACAACCGCTCGTTCGGTTTCGACCGAAGGCTGTTCGAGTCAGACGCGCGAGCGAGTCTGGCGCACTGCGAGGGCCTGCGCGCGGCGGGCATGCTCGATGAAGACGACGCTGAACGAATATCCGGCGGCCTTCGTCAACTTCTCGCGCGCGCGGAGGAGCGCGGCGCGTCGTTCTTCGCGGACGAAGCGGCTGAAGACGTTCACTCATTCATAGAGTCGCGCCTCGTCGAACTCGTCGGCGACGCGGGCCGCAAGCTCCACACGGGCCGGAGTCGCAACGACCAAGTTGCGACGGCTCTGCGCCTCTGGCTGCGCGGCGAGATTGACGGAATCCTTGAAGCCGCGCGCGGCGCGCAAACGGCGCTCCTCGACTTGGCCGAGCGCCACGCCGACGCGGTGCTTCCCGGCTACACGCATCTTCAGCGCGCGCAACCCGTCCTCTTCGCACACTGGTGTCTCGCATACTTCGAGATGCTCGCGCGCGACCGCGAACGCCTCGCGGAGACGCGCCGGCGCGTGAACGTTTTGCCGCTCGGCTCAGCCGCGCTCGCCGGAACGAGTTATCCAATCAACCGCGAAGAGGTCGCGCGCGCGCTCGGGTTTGAAGGCGTGACGCGGAACAGTCTGGACGCGGTCTCAGACCGCGACTTCTGCGTCGAGTTTGCCGCCGCCGCGAGTCTCGTCATGGCGCACCTGTCGCGTCTCGCGGAAGACTTGATCATCTACGCGACGACCGAGTTCGGCTTCGTCGAGTTGAGCGACGCGGTCGCGACGGGTTCAAGCATCATGCCGCAGAAGAAGAACCCGGACGCGCTTGAACTCGTGCGCGGAAAGACTGCGCGCGTCTTCGGCCACACGCTCGCGCTTCTCACGCTCATCAAGGGTTTGCCGCTCACCTACAACAAGGACATGCAGGAGGACAAGGAAGCCGTCTTCGACACGGCGGACACCGTGCGCGACTCGCTCGACGTGACGGCGACCGTGCTCCGAAACGTGCGCGTGCGCGAGACGCGCGCGCGCGACGCGGCGAGTTTGGGTTACATGAACGCCACCGAGATGGCCGACTATCTGGCGCGGCGCGGCCTCGCCTTCCGAGAGGCGCACGAAACGGTCGGGCGCATGGTGCTCTACGCGCTCGGAAAGGGCTTGGAGCTACACGAACTCGAACTCGAAGAGTTACAAAGTTTCTCCGCGCTCGTCGGCGAAGACGTTTTCGGCGCGCTCTCTCTCGAACAGACGCTCGCGTCGAAGTCGCAGACGGGCGGCACCGCCCCCGTGCGCGTCCGCGAAGCGCTCGAAGCCGCGCGCCGCCTCTGTTAATTGTGTGTAAGGCAGAAAGAATTAACCACAGAGGCACAGAGTACGCAGAGGGGGCACAGAGATTCAGAATTTCAAATTTGAAATTCTTAAATTCCTCTGTGCAACCTCTGCGTACTCTGTGTCTGCGGTGGTTAATTCTTCCCGTTTTACGTGCAGTTGAAAATGTTCCGCTTAAGCTGAGCGGCGGCGACGTTTCTGCGGCGTGGGTGAGGGCGTGGGCGTCGCGCGCGGGGCGATGTCGGCGGGGGCGATGCGTGTTTCGACCGACTGTTTGCCGAAGTCTTGGATGCGTACGATGACGATTGACTTGACGGCGTTGCGCTCGGCGTTGAAGGTGACCGTGCCTGTGACGCCGGGGAAGTCTCTGGTCTCGGCGAGCGAGTCGCGGAGGGCGGCGCGGTCGAGCGAGGCGGCGCGCGAGGCGGCGGCGATGATGATGCGCGCGGCGTCGTAGGCCGTGGCGGCGAAGGAGTCGGGCGACGAGTTGAAGAGACGCCGGTAATCGCTGACGAAGCGTTGAACCTGCGGGTCTGGGTCTTCCGCCGAGAAGTGCGACGAGTAGAAGTTTCCGTCGAGGGCTTGGCCGCCGATTTCGTAGAGGCGCGGCGAGTCCCAGCCGTCGCCGCCGACGAGAGGCGCGGCGAGTCCCAAGTCCTTCGCCTGCCGCGCGAGCAATCCGGCTTCGAGGTAGTAGCCGGGGATGAAGATCACGTCGGGGCGCGCCTCGCCGATTTCGAGAAGCTGCGCGGAGAAGTCGCCCGCGCCCTCGCGGTAAGTCTGCTCGACGACGATCTCGCCGCCCTGCCGCGCAAACTCTTCGCGTATGACACGCGCGAGTTCAATCGAATAGCGCTGGCCGCCGTCAACCAAAAGCGCGGCGCGGCTTGCGTTCAGTTTCTGCGCGGCAAACTGCGCGAGGGCTGCGCCCTGAAAAGGGTCTGTGTAGCAACTGCGGAAGATGTAGTCGCCCTGTTTGGTGACTTCGGTGCTCGTGGCCGATGGCGTGAGCATCGGCACGCGCTCGCCCTGCGCGACGCGCGCGGCGGCGAGCGAGCGCGAGCTGACAATCTCGCCGATGAGCGCGTGGACTTTCAACTCTTCCGAGAGACGCCGGACGACGCGCTCGGTCTCCGCCGTGTCGCTCAGAGTGTCCTGCGCAATCAACTCGACGCGGTGGCCTGAGACCCCGCCCGCGGCGTTCGCTTCCTCGACGGCCATACGCATCCCGTTCAAAGCCGAGATGCCGTACTGCGCCGTGTCGCCCGTCAGAGACATGAACGCGCCTATCCTCAGTTTCTCGTCGGCGGGCTTAACGACGACGTCGCCGCGACGCGCGCCTCCGCACGCGGCGACGCACGCGAGAAGCGACAGAACACACAGCGACGCGAGCGCCGCGCGACGACTGTCGAAGTCGCGGCAAGGTTTGGTTTGTCTTTCGCGGAAGTTCACTGCCGGGGCGGGAGAGTAAAGGAAGTCCGGGGCGTCGCGCTTAGCGTGCGACGCCCCGGACGGTTTTCCGAAGGCTCAGTGGTCGTCGGCGTCGGTGCGTATGGGCGCGGCGGGCGAACTCGGCGGCGCGTCGGGGTCGCCGACCGCTTGGCCCGCGGGCGAGACGCCGTGCGTCCTTATCTCGTGCATCGTGTGCGCGGACATGACGCTGTGGCGGCGTCCGTAGAGGAAGTAGATGCCGAGGCCGACGACGAGCCAGATAATGAGTCGCACCCAGTTTTCATAAGGGAGCGAGAACATCAGGAGCAGGCAGGTTGCGATGCCGAGGATGGGAATGAGCGGGACGAGCGGCGCGCGGAACGGACGCTTGGCGTTCGGGTTGGTCTTGCGCATCACGATAACCGCGCCGCAGACGATGACGAAGGCGAACAGCGTGCCGATGCTCGTCATCTCGGCCAGAATGCTCAAGGGTATGAACCCGGCCATCGCCGCGACGAAGAGGCCCGTCAGGATTGTTGACTTCCAAGGCGTGCGGAACTTCGGGTGGATGTCGCCGAAGAAGCCGCGCGGGACGAGTCCGTCGCGCGCGAGCGCGAGCATCACGCGCGGCTGGCTGAGCATCATCACGAGTAGAACCGAAGTGATGCCCGTCATCGCGCCCGCCGCGACCAAGTACTGCATCCACGTCAGACCCGCGCGCTTGAAGGCGTCAACCACGGGCGCGTTGATGTCTATCTCCTTGGTCGGCACCATGCCCGTCAGCACCGCCGAGACGGCGATGTAGAGAATCGTGCAGATGATGAGCGAGGCGATGATGCCTGTTGGCACGTCCTTCGCGGGGTTCTTCGCCTCCTCGGAGTGGACGGAGACGGAGTCGAAGCCGATATACGCGAAGAAGATGATGGCCGCGCCCGCGAACATGCCGAGCGGCTCGCCGGTTTTTGCGGTCTCGCCGAGGATGGTCTTGCCGAAGAAACTGACGCCCGTGTAGCCGAAGGGCGCGAACGGATGCCAGTTGGCCGTGTTGATGTAGAAGACGCCGATGCCTATGACCATCAGGACGATGATCAGTTTGACGGCGACCATCGCGGCGTTGAAGGTCGCGCTCTCCTTGATGCCTTTGACGAGGATGACGGTGAGCACGAAGGTGATGAGCACGGCGGGCAGGTCGAAGTAAGCGCCGGTCGAGACGAAGCCCGTCGAGGGGCAGCCCTCGCCGACGCTCAGGCAATAGTTAACGGGTGCGGAGGCGAAAGCCTTCGGCACGTGGAAGCCGAAGAGCGGCGTAAACTCCTGAAAGTGCGCGCTCCATCCGTGCGCGACCGTCGCGGAGCCGACGGCGTATTCGAGTATTAAGTCCCAGCCGATAATCCAAGCGAAGAGTTCGCCGAGCGTGGCGTAGGCGTAGGTGTAGGCCGAACCCGCCACGGGAACCATCGAGGCAAACTCCGCGTAGCAGAGCGCGGCGAAGACGCAGGCCAATCCGGCCAAGACGAACGAGAGCATGAGCGCCGGGCCTGTCCGGTCGTGCGCGGCGACGCCCGTCAGGATGAAGATGCCCGTGCCGATGATTGCGCCGACGCCGAGCGCCGTGAGTTGTCCGGGGCCGAGTATGCGGCGCAGGCGGTTCTCGCCCGCCTCTTCCGCGAGCAGCATGTCGAGCGGTTTGGTTCTGAAAAGTGGACTTGACATTGTTGTCCTCCGCAAGTGGTTAGAACAATGCTAGGGGTTTGATAACTCAAACTGCTGAAGTCCGAATCCGCTTTGATTTTCGCTTGTGCTGCAAAGCTTAACACCGAACGCCTCGGCGACGCGAGCGCAAAGGCTTCGCGCTCGCTCAAGTCTTCGAGTCGCCTTCGGCGTCCGCCGCGTGCTCGTCGGCCATCGGACGCCCCATCTTGCGCCAGAGGAAATAGACCGGGACGCCCGTCAGGATGATTATCAGTCCGGGCCAAGTCTGCGCCGTTTGATAGACGAAGAGGACGATGAGAATGACGCTCGCGCCGGCGATGTAGAGCACTGGGACGAGTGGGTAGCCGAAGGCTTTGTACGGACGCTCCGCGTCGGGGCGCGAGCGGCGCAGGCGGAAGATGCCCCAGATGGTCAAGATGTAGAAGATGAGCGCGGCGCTAATGACGTAGGTCAGAAGGTCGTTGTAGAGACTTCCGTACTTCGGCGCGCCCGTCGCCGCGTCCGTGCCCGTGACGACGCGCGGCAGAACGAGCAGAACGGCCCAGATGCCTTGAATGACGAGTCCCCAAGCGGGGACGCGCGCGTCGTTGAGTTGGCCCGCCGAGCGGAAGAAGAGTCCGTCGCGCGCCATCGCCCAGTAGGCGCGCGCGCCCGCGAGTATGAGTCCGTTGTTGCAACCGAAGGTGGAGACCATGATTGCGGCGGCCATGATGACCGCGCCGAGGCCGGGGAAGATTACGTCAGCCGTGGCGGAGGCCACGCGGTCTGAGGGCGCGGTTTGAATCTTATCCAACGGGAGCGCGACGAGGTACGCGACGTTTGCGAGCAGGTAGAGCGTGATGACGAGCGCGGTGCCGAGAGCGAGCGAGAGCGGGATGTTGCGTCGAGGGTCTTTCACTTCGCCCGCCGTGAAGGTGATGTTGTTCCAAGCGTCGGCTGAAAAGAGCGAGTTGGTCTGCGCGACGCAGATGCCGACGAAGAGTCCGAAGGCCGTGACGGCGGTCAGCCCGTGCCCGACGTCTTGAAGGTTGCCGCGCGGCGTCCAGAAGTTTCCGAAGTTGGCGCTGACGGCCAACGCGTTCCAGCCGACGACGACGCCTAAGACGATGAGCGCGATGAGCGCGCCGGTCTTCGCCGTCGTGAAGACGTTCTGGACGAGTTTGCCGAGGCGCAGGCCGCGCGTGTTCATCCACGTCAGAAGGATTATGAGAAGCACGCCGACGAGTTGCGCCGTCGAGAGCGAGACGGCGTACTTCGAGCCGAGCGCGACGGGCGCGACGATGTAGTTCTGTTCCGACACCGTCGGCCAAAGCACGCCGAGATACTTTGCGAAGCCGACGGCGACCGCGGCGACCGTGCCCGTCTGGATGACGAGGAAGAGCGTCCAGCCGTAGAGGAAACCCCAGAGCGGCGAGAAGGCTTCGCGCAGGTAAACATACTGCCCGCCCGCCTTCGGCATCATCGCCGCGAGTTCGCCGTAGGAGAGCGCGGCCATCAAAGTCAGCAATCCTGTGATTATCCAGACGACGAGAAGCCAACCGGGCGAGCCGACCTGACGCGCGATGTCTGCCGAGACGATGAAAATTCCAGACCCGATCATCGAGCCTGCGACGATCATCGTCGAGTCCCAGAGTCCAAGCCCGCGTATGAAGCCCGTGCGCTTGTCTTCAATCTCCAACCCGCTCGCGTCCAACGCTTCAGCCATAGTCATCCTCTCGAATCGGTCTCATGCGGCGCGACGGCCCGAACGTAGAGCGCCCGCCGCTTCCATCCGCGCGAAGACCGAAACTGTGTAGGTTACTTTCCGACAAACGCGGCGCGAGGAGACTTGCGCCGCTTGCGATAAAAGGCCGCGTCCCACGCCCGCCTAACTTTTTGAGCGTTGGCGCATTATACCGATTTGGAGTCAGGAGTCTAGTGTAATGATGAATGCGGAATGATGAATGATGAATGAAGACAAGGTTGTTGCCTTTCATTCATCATTCATCATTCCGCATTCATCATTTTCCTCTACGCGCCTCTCGTGTCATACTCTGTCCCGAACTTTTCCCCCGCAGAATTTCGATTCGAGACGCACGAGAAAGGACGAGGGTTCATGGCGAACAAGGCGAAGGGCGACATTCCGCTCAGGCCGCTTGGGAGGACGGGCGTCGAAGTCTCCGCGCTCGCGCTCGGCGGCTACCACATCGCGCTCGCAAAGACGAAACGCGAGTCGGTTCAGATAGTCCAAGAGGCGTGTGACGCTGGTGTCACCTTCATGGACAACGCTTGGGAGTATCACGACGGCTTGAGCGAGGAGTTGATGGGAAAGGCGCTCGAAGGCCGGCGGCATCAAGTCTTCCTGATGACGAAAGTCTGCTCGCACGGGCGCGACAAGCGTACGGCGCTTCGTCAACTCGAACAGTCGTTGCGCCGCCTCAAGACCGACTACCTAGACCTCTGGCAGATTCACGAAGTAGTTTACGACAACGACCCCGACCTGCATTTCGCGCGCGGCGGCGCGGTTGAAGCTTTGGAGCAGGCGAAGCGCGACGGAAAGGTTCGCTTCGTCGGATTCACGGGCCACAAAGACCCCTCGATTCACCTCAAGATGCTCGCACACGACTTCCCTTTCGACGCGTGCCAGATGCCCCTCAACGTCTTCGACGCAACCTTCCGAAGCTTCGAGCGTCTAGTGCTTCCCGTCCTGCTTGAGCGCGGCATCGCGCCGCTCGGCATGAAGAGCATGTGCGGCGAGGGTGTGCCAGTTAAAAAACGCGTCGTCAAACCCGAAGAGGCTTTGCGCTACGCGATGAGTCTTCCCGTCGCCGCGACCGTGAGCGGCATTGACTCGCTCCGCGTGCTGCGCCAGAACCTCGCCGTCGCGCGAGGCTTCAAGCCTTTCACCGAAAAACAGATGCAAGGCTTGCGCCAACGCTGCGCCGGCGCGGCAGCCGACGGTCGCTTCGAGCTTTACAAGACCTCGAAGGCTTTCGACGGCCCGCCCGGACGCGCTCAACACAACTTTCCGCCGCTCGAAAAACTCGCCGCGTGACCGATTCAGTCTTGAACGTGATGCGAATAAAGACTAACCACCGCAGGCACAGAGAACACAGAGGGGGCACAGAGTATTTCAAATCTCAAATTCTTCTCTGTGCATCCTCCGCGTCCTCTGTGCCTCTGTGGTTAAAAACTCCGCCAAGAGATTTTGTTTGATAGAAAATTCAGAAGTTGACATAAACGAAGACGCCCTGCGGGCGGCGGCGGAATCGGTTCTCGGCGAGCGCGTCCGGCGCGTCAGTCGCCTCCCCTTCGGAAATGTCAACGCGGTCTTCAAGGTCGAAACAAAGTCGCGCGCGTGCGCCTTCAAAGTTTTCAGATACGAAGTCTGGCCGGAGGACGGGAAGCTTCTGTGGGTCGAGTCGCAGCTTACGCTCCGCGGCGTGCCGCACGCGCGTTTGATTCATTACACGCGCGAACGCGCGCACTTCCCTTTCGGCTTCTCCGTCTGCGAGTTTGCGGAGGGCGACAACTGCAAGGGCTTGATTCGCGCGGGCCGGCTCGCGCCCGCCGCTTTCGGCGAGCGCGCCGCGTCGTTTCTAAAACGCGTCCACGCAATCGGCGTCGCGCGCTACGGCTACATCGGCGCGGGCTGTGGGATGGAAGAAGACTTCACGGGCTGGCTTCTCGCCTGCGAAGTCTTCGACAACCTGCGCAAGATTGACGACGGCTCTCGGCTGGCCGAAACTCTGCGACCGCGGTTCGAGCGCGCGGTCGAACCGGTCTTGCGCCGCTTCGAGTCGCGTTTCGCGCCCGCGCTCGTACACTACGACTGCACGCCGAAGAACGGCCTGCTCGACGCCGAAGGACGTCTCCTCTTCGTTGACTGGGACGAATCGGTCGCAGCCCCTTGGCTGATGGACTACGCCGCGCTGACTTACTGGTATTCTTACACCTACAAAGACGGCGCGGCGCGCGACCGAGAAGAGTTCCGCGAAGCGTTCTTACGCGGCTACGGCGAGGCGGATTTCGAGCGCGACGAGTTGCGCGAGATAGAACACGCGCTCCACGCAGCGCAGGCCGCGGGCGTTCTCTCGTATCTCTACACGGTCGGCGACGCGCAAGGCTTCCGGCGCACGCGCGAGCTTCTTTTCCAACTGCTCGAAACAAAACCACGCGGAGAAGCCGGCAGATGAAACAGGCTGAAGGAAGAACGGACGACGACGCCATTCGTTCGCAAGAAAAGTCTGACGCGAACGCTTCGGAAAATCTCGACGCGAACGCAGAAGAGTTTGACGGAAACGGTTCAGATAAGTTCGACGCGGACAGTCGCGCGCACGCGCTCGGCGACATGAGCGCCGAAGACTTCCGTCGCCACGGCCACCAACTCATCGAATGGGTCGCCGATTATCTTGAGCACAACGAACGCCTCCCCGTGCTCGCGCAAATCGAACCGGGCGCGCTCCGTTCAAGTCTTCCCGCGTCGCCGCCCGCGAGCGGCGAGCCGATGAGCGAGATAATCGCCGACGTTGACCGTCTCATTCTGCCCGCCGTCACACACTGGAATCACCCATCCTTTTTCGCATACTTCGCAACCTCCGCCTCCGCGCCCGGCATCTTCGGCGAACTCCTCTCCGCCGCCTTCGACACCAAAGCGATGCTCTGGCGCACCTCGCCCGCCTCGACCGAACTGGAAGAAGTCGCGCTCGACTGGCTCCGGCAGATGATGAATCTCCCGCCGGAGTTCGGCGGCATAATCTACGACACGGCTTCCGTGGCAAGCCTCCACGCGATTGCAGCCGCGCGCGAATCCTTGGACATGCGAATCCGCGAAGACGGCTTGAGCGGTCGCCCAGACCTTCCGCTCCTTCGCTGCTACGCGTCCGAGCAGTCGCACTCTTCAATCGAGAAGGCGCTCATCGCGCTCGGCCTCGGACAGCGTTCGCTCCGCAAGATTGCAACCGACGCGGAGTTTCGTATGGACGCCCAAGCGCTCGCACGCGCGATTGATGAAGACAGGCGTGCCGGAAATCTTCCCTTCTGCGTCGTCGCAACCGTCGGCACGACTTCGACGACGAGCGTTGACCCCGTCCCGGCAATCGCTCGTATCTGCGACCGCGAGAACCTCTGGCTTCACGTTGACGCCGCCTACGCAGGCTCTGCGGCAATCGTCCCCGAACTGCGTCAACACTTCGAGGCTTGCGAGCGCGCCGACACGCTGGTCACGAACCCGCACAAGTGGTTGTTTACGCCCTTCGACCTCTCCGCGCTCTACAGCCGGCGACTCGACGTTCTCCAACGCGCCTTCACGCTCGTCCCCGAATACCTTCGCACGCCCGAACAGGAGACGGTGCGCAACGGTTCAGACTACGGCGTCCAACTCGGACGACGCTTCCGCGCGCTCAAGCTCTGGATGATCATTCGCTACTTCGGACACAGTGGATTGGCCGCGCGCATACGCGAACACTGCCGCCTCGCAGCCGAGTTCGCCTCTTGGGTCGAAGCCTCGCCCGACTGGGAACTGCTCGCGCCCGTGCCCTTCAGCGTCGTCTGCTTCCGCGCGCGCAAACATCGAGAAGGAGAGACTGACGCACAGCGCGCCTCGCGCCTCGACGCGCTCAACGAACGCATCATGCACGCCGCAAACGCGACCGGCGAAATCTTCCTCTCGCACACGAAACTCAACGGCGCGCTCACGCTCCGCATCGCCGTCGGAAACATCCGCACGACCGAGCATCACGTCCGGCGCGCTTGGCAACTTCTGAACGAAAAACTCGCGGAGATTTCAAACGAAGACCGTGCGACGAACGCGTGAGCCAAGGCCGACGAGCGACGCCGGCGATTTTGAGTAAGTAACGGGAACACGAAGGTTAAGAGGAATGCTGACACACATCGTAATCTGGAAATACAAGCCCGAAACAACCGACGCCGAGCGGCGCGAGCATGTTGCGCTCCTCGGTCGTCTCACCGAATTCATCTCGGAAATCGAGAGCTTCGCCGTCGGCTTCGACGTGCTCAAACTCCCGCGCTCCTATCACACCGGCCTCGTCGCAACCTTCCGCGACCGCGCCGGACTCGAAGCCTACACCGTTCACCCCAAGCACATCGCCGTCGCAGACTTGGGCCGCGCCATCAGCGAACACGTCGCCTCCGTTGACTTCGAGGACGACGGAGAAAAGTGATGAACGATGAATGCGGAGTGATGAATTAGAAGGACGGTCGTTGTATCATTCATCACTCATCATTCCGCACTCATCATTTCTTATTTATGAAGCGTCGTACAAAAATCGCCCTCGCGCTCGTCGGCCTGCTGCTGCTTTCGCAAGCGCCGTTCGCATACAGGCGCTACCAACTCGGTCGTCTGAGCGCCGCAATCAACGCGCTCAACGCGTCGCGCGCATCCATCGCTGCCGATGATGCGTTCGACGACTACGCCGGAGTCTTCCATGTACATTCCGCGCTCGGCGGCCACAGCACCGGCACGCTCGAAGAGATAGTCAGCGCCGCCAAAGACAACCGTCTCGCCTTCGTCGTGATGACCGAGCACCCCGCGGCCTTCATCAACACGTCGGACGCGACCCTGCGCGGCACGCACGAAGGCGTCCTCTTCGTCAACGGAAGCGAACTCGCCTCGACGGACGGCGGTCGTCTCCTCGTCGCGCCCGGCTTCGCAACGTCCGACGCGCCGACGCTTCAAGAACTCGTCACGCGCGCGAAGGACACGGGCAGCCTCACCATCGTCGGCTACCCCGAAGAGGTGCGCGACCTCGCGCAGTTGAAAAACTACGACGCCGTCGAAGTCTATAACCTCTACACGAACACGAAGCGCATGAGCCGCGCGCTCCTCTTCTTCGACGGCCTCTGGTCTTACTGGAGCTACCCGTCGCTCCTCTTCGCAACCTTCTACGAGCGTCCCGCCGGCAATTTGAAACGCTGGGACGAAGTGAACGCCGCCGGGCAACAACGCGCCTTCGCGGTCGCCGGAAACGACGCACACGCCAACGTCGGTCTCAGTCTTCAAGAGCAGACGGGCGCGCGCATCTTTGAAATCAAGCTCGACCCTTACGAGCGCAGTTTCCGCGTCGTGCGCAACCACGTGCTTCTCGAAAAGGGCGAGACGCTGTCGGCGGAGACGCTTCTCGCAGCCCTCAGGCGCGGGCGCAGCTACATCGCCTTCGACCTCTTCGGCGACTCGACCGGCTTTCGCTTCGACGCCGACAACGGCACGGACAAACGCACGATGGGCGACGAGATAGAGCTTCAGCCGTCGGGCCAAGTTCGCCTGACGGCGCGCGCCCCCGTCCGATGCCGCGTGCTCTTTTTCAGGGACGGACAGGTCTTGCGGGAGTCGAAGGACGCGCAGGAGGCCGCGCTGACGGTTGACCGCGCCGGCGTCTATCGCGTCGAAGTTTATTTAGACCAGTTGGGAGGCTTTCTCGCGGGGAAGCCTTGGATAATCTCAAACCCGATTTTCGTCCGTTGAGCGTGTCGGGTCGAAATTTCCGGCTTTAGATACGACATCGCCCCGCACAAACGATAAAGCCTGTGTGGGGCGGTTCGCTGGGTCAGAAGCCCGACCCAAATTTGCGGAGACGGCGCTTAAGCTCGCCTAGCTGTAGAGAATCTCGTTTTTGATCCTTCTCACGCCTCAGCCCCAGTGTAGCGGAACGTCGCGTGTACAGCCTCCTGAAAAGGTGTCCAAGTGTCGGCAGTTTATCCCGGCGCGGCGTTCCTGTCAATGTTCACTTTGACTGTCTCCCTTGTGTACGAACGCGTTTCCCGCGAAGCCCTAAGGTTTCAACACTTACGCGCCGAAGCCTCTTTTTCCACGCCGGACTCGGCGACCCTCAGCCCGCTACACGCTTTCGGCTACACGCGACTGATTTGGTTTGACGGCCCGGCTTAAACCTCTGCAAACACTGAAATTTAGCGTCATTTCCGACTCCTTCCGCTGGCACTGCGATTGCTGATTTCCCCGTTGCTTTCAACCGCGCGCACTTTGTGGCGTTGAAGGCCGTACGAAGGAACAGTTTCAACGAATAGCCCCACGGCAGGAGTTCCAGATGACAGAAACGACGACATTCCCCCTCTGGCAAAGCGCGACGCCGAACGAAGCGGCGACTTCCGCAACCAAGCCCGCCACCGATTACGAGCTAACACGCTCCGCGTCTGAGGGCGACATGACGGCCTTCGAGGAGCTATACACACGCCACTCGCGCCGAGTCTATTCGCTCTGCCTGCGGATGACCGCCAACACCGCAGAAGCCGAAGACCTAGCCCAAGAGGTCT
>Ga0081539_10000797_pt1 | contig 61227 bp, 61 predicted proteins | sample TabmetS4T2R2_FD_71023 | JGI IMG/M metagenome (GOLD analysis project Ga0081539, IMG submission 71023) | Tabebuia heterophylla rhizosphere microbial communities from the University of Puerto Rico - S4T2R2 | ecosystem: Host-associated > Plants > Roots > Rhizosphere ...
TGCTGATCGCCAGCGGCCGCCCGCCGGCGCCGTTGACGCTGCTCAGCTCGGAGTCGGGGCGGAAGCGGCTGCAGGCCCGGTCGATCGCGTCGACCTCCGCGACCACCGCGGCGCGCGCCGCGTCCAGGCGGGTCTCGTCGGTGACGAGGACGACCGCGCCGGTCCCGAGCGCGGGGAAGCCGCTGCGTCCGATCCCGCTCATCAGGAGCCTCCCGAGGTGACGCTGCCGGAGCCGCTGGACGCCGACGGCGTGCTGGAGGACGGCTGCAGGGTGGTGGCGGTGCTGGAGTCGTCGGAGGAGCTGGACGAACTGGAGCCGGAGCTGGAGTCGGAGCTGCTGGACTGGGCGCTGCTGGTCGAGCTGCTGGATCGGGCGGTCCGCACGCTGGGCCCGGCGGCCGAGGACACGCTCGACGTGCGGTACGCGCACGCGCTGTGGACCAGCCGCGTGCCCGGCCAGAAGGGCGAGGGCTGGCGGCTGATGCGGGAGGTGTACGGCACGCTGTGCGACACGCTCGGCCGCGACCACCCGAAGTCCCGCAAATGCCGCAAAGCCCTCGACTCCAGCTTCTTCGACGGCGCGGGTCCCTAGGACGCGAAGCGGGGCATGACCATGCGGACCTCGACGGGGGCGCCCGGACCGCCGCCCGGCGTGCCCCCCAGGGTGGCGCGGCCCGGCGGCGGCGTCGGAAAGCCGTCGCGCGCCTTGTCGATCGCCGGCTGGAACAGCGCGGCCCACGGTAGCTTGCCGTGCTCCTTGTGCGCCTGCTCCAGCATGGCGACGGCGCCGGGCACGCCGACCGAGATGCCGGAGATGATGGCCGCCAGCATGCCGAGCGGCCTGCCGTCCGGTCCCAGGAACATGGTGGGCGACGCCCCGGCCGGCGCGGTCTCGCGGCCGTCATAGGCAACGATCGCGCCCGTGGCCCCGTCGTAGTGCATCAGGAAGCCGCCACCGCCGATCCCCGACGCCTGTGGCTCGACCACGCCCAAGACCATCTGGACGGCGATCGCGGCATCGACGGCGGAGCCGCCGCGGCGCAGCACGTCCAGTCCTGCCTCGACGGCCATGGGATTGGCCGCCGCCACCATCGCCTGCGGTTCGGCGCGACACGCCGGTCCGAAGGCCAGCAGCGCCGTTGCGACGAGAAGCAGGCGGCGCAGCATCATGCGCGGCGCGCCACGATGAACAGGCGACGGAAGGGAAAGAGCGTGATGCCGTCGGCGCGCGTCGGATAGGCCTCGGCCACGAGCTTGGCGTAGGTCGCGTAGTAGGCCTCGCCCTCCTCCTTGCTCAGCGCCTCCATATATGGCCTGAGCCCGGTGCCCGCAGTGTACTGTGCGACCGGATCCTTGCCGGTCAGCGGTTGCTGGTAGATCGTCTCCCAGACCTCGAGAGCCGAGCACAAAGGTTTCAGCACGTCATAGTATCGCGCCGGCTCCCATACCGTGCGGATGCCGCCCACCTTGGCGAGCTTATCGCGCCACGGACCCATCTCGGCCGCCGTCTTCATCAACGCGTGCGAGGGCGCCTCGTGATTGCGCGGCATCTGGATGGCGAGCTGCCCGCCCGACGGCAGGAGCTTCAACAGGCCGGGGAAGTAGTCGATGTGGCTCTCGACCCATTGATAAGCGGCGTTGCTGTAGAGGATGCCCGGCGGCACGTCGGGCTTGAAGTGCGCAAGATCGCCCTTGGTGAAGCTCACATGCTTGTCGACCGTCTGGCTGCGTGCCTTGGCGAGCATCTCCTCGGAGGAATCGACGCCGATGACCGGCGGTCCGGGAAAGCGTTCGGCCAGGATGCGCGTGATGTTGCCGGCGCCGCAACCGAGATCGTAGATCGCATGACCTGGCCGCGCGGCGTTGGTCGGATCGAGCCGGCCCATCAGGTCGAGCGCGGGCCGCAGCCGCGCGTCGACGAACTTGAGATAGAGATTGGCATCCCAGGTGGGCGCCTTGAGGTCGCTCACGATCACTTCTCCTCGAACGCGGCATCGACCGGCACACGATAGGCCATGGCGATCTTGTTGCCTTTCTGCGCCGCCAGCACGACGGCCATGAACTCCTCGTGCATCTCCTCGGTCATGCCCTTGGCTCGCGCCATCGCGCCGTGCGAGGCGATGCAATAGTCGCACTGATTGGCGATGCTGACCGCGAGATAAACTAATTCCTTGGTGAGCGGATCGAGGTTGCCCGGCGCGAAGGCGGATTTCATCTCGGCCGCAAACTGCTCCATCACCGCAGGATGGCGGGCCAGCGCCTTCCAGACGTTGTTGATGCCGGCGGGATCGGTGCCGCGACGCCGGGCGATCTCCTCGACCACGGCCTTCGCGCGCGGAGTCATGTCCTTGTATTCGGTGAGCCTGGCCATGCAACGCTCCGATGGAGAAAATAACTCAAGTTATCTAAGAAAGCAAGCCAGAATGCGCGTGGGTGAATTTTTTCGTGCCATGTAAGGCACGGCACCCACAACGAATGGTGGCTTGACCCGAAGCGACGCCGACGAGTGCAGTCACTGCCGGCACCGCCCGCGACGGCTTAGTACATATGTTGTCCGCCGTTGATCGACAGCGTCGAGCCGGTGATGAAGCCGGCATCGTCGGCGACCAGGAACATCACGCCGCGCGCGATCTCGTCGGCCTTGCCGAGCCGGCCGACCGGGATCTTGGCGACGATCTTCTCGAGCACGTTGGCCGGAACCGCCGCGACCATGTCGGTCTCGGTGTAGCCCGGCGCGATGGCGTTGACGGTGATGCCCTTGGACGCGCCTTCCTGGGCCAGCGCCTTGGTGAAGCCGTGGATGCCCGACTTGGCGGCAGCGTAGTTCACCTGGCCGTATTGCCCGCCCTGGCCGTTGATCGAGCCGATATTGACGATGCGACCGAAGCCGCGGGCGTTCATGCCCTCCCACACCGCCTTCGACATGTTGAAGCAGGAGCCTAAGTTGGTGTCGATCACCTGGTCCCACATGTCGCGCGTCAGCTTGCGCATCGTCGAATCGCGCGTGATGCCGGCGTTGTTCACCAGCACGTCGATCGGTCCGAGATCCTTCTCGATCTGGGCGATCACCGACTGGCAGGCGGCGAAGTCGCCGACGTCGAACTTGTAGACGTGGATGCCGGTCTCGGCCTTGAACTTCTGCGCGGCGGCGTCGTTGCCGGCGTAGGTGGCGGCCACCTTGTAGCCCTTGTCCTTCAGCATGCGCGAAACAGCGGCGCCGATGCCGCGGGTTCCGCCCGTCACGATTGCTACACGTTCGGCCATGAATTCCTCCCTCACATTACCGCAGGCCCACTCTAGCGGGTTCTGCACGAGAAGGAATTGCCGGGCGTTGCCGGATAACGACGCACCCGCGACCGGTCATAGAACGGCAACCATGAAACCCTTCACTGCCCTGTTCGGCGCCGCCGCCGGAACCCACGCCGCCGACCAGCTGGCGCTCGCCACCCTGCCGCTCACCGCCACCCTCGTGCTGGGCGCCGGGCCGGACATCCTCGGCCTGCTGGTCGCCGCCCAAAGTGCAGCCTGGCTGCTGGTCACTCTCCCGGCCGGGGCGTGGGCCGACCGCATGCCGCGGCGCACGCTGCTGCTGATCGGCCTGGCGCTGGGGCTCGCGGCGTCGGTCGTCGCCGTCATCGCCGCCGCCGCCGGCATTACGAGCCTGCTGGGCGTCGCGGCCTTCGTCGGCGCCTCCGGTACGGTGGTCTACATGCTGACCGCGATGTCGCTGCTGCCGAGCCTGGTGCCGGCCACCGACCTGCCGCGCTCCAACGCCCGCCTGGAACTGGCCCGCGCCATCGTGAGCCTGGCGGCGCCGTTCGTGGCCGGCCTGCTCGCGCAGCACCTGTCGCCGACCTGGGGCTATGCGCTCGCAGCCGTCGGGGCCGCCGTGGCGCTCGCCTGCATTCTCGCCCTGCCCAAGGCGGCGGCGCCGACGGCGGGCGACCAGCGGCCGTCGATCGCCACCGCCATCCAGATCGGGGCGCGCTTCGTCGTCCGTCACGAGCTGCTGCGCGGCATCAGCCTGTGCGCGATCTTCTGGAACTTCGCCTTCTTCGCTTTGCTCGCGGTCTGGGCGCCGCTGGCCCTCAACCTGCTGAAGCTCGATCCGGCGGGCATGGGTCTCGCCCAGTCGGCCTATGGCGCCGGCCTGATCCTGGGCGCGCTGGTCGCGCCGGTCTCGTCCAGGCGCCTGCCGCCGCTTGCCACGCTCATTTTCGGCCCGGCCGTGTCGGTGCTCGCGGCCGCCTTCTTCCTGCTGGCGCCCTCGGGCAACGGCTTCGCCTTCGCAGCCGCCGGCCACTTCCTGGTGGGCTTCGGCCCGATGCTGTGGCTGATCTGCCAGACCACGGTACGCCAGCTGGTGACGCCGGCGCCGATGCTGGGCCGGGTCAATGCCACGGTGCAGACGGCGATCTACGGCGTGCGCCCGCTGGGCGCGCTGGCCGGCGGCGTCGTCGCCGCGCAGGCCGGCCTGCAGGCCGCGCTGCTGCTGATCGCGGCCTCATTCGTGCTCTCAACGCTGGTGATCCTGCTCTCGCCCCTGGCGCGGCTGCGCGCCCTGCCGCAACCCGTCGCCGCATAGTCCGCTTGACCCCAACCCTCCGCCAGTCGACCTTAGTGGCGGAGGTCGTTGAATGAGGACGTTACTGGTCGCCGTTGCCGCGTTGCTGCTGGCCGGCTGCAGCGAGAATTCGGTCTGGTGGAAGGCCAACAATGCCTGGGGCACCGGAACTTTCCCCGTCGCCAACGACGGCCAGGCCGCCCTCTACATCGTGCGCGAGCCCGCCCACCCCGATTCGCCGCCGATCAGCATCACCATGGGCCGCCAGCCGGTCGGCAGCATCGTCCCGCCGAACTACATGCGCTTCGACCTGACGCCCAAGCTTTACGATCTGCGCGCGTACGGGCCGCAGTCCAACAGCGAACTGATCATCACCGTGGCGCCCGGCCAGACGCGCTTCTTCCTGGCCCAGCTCACTCCCAACGGTGGCGCCGAGCTCTTGGAGCTTTCCCAGGAGCAAGGTCGCAGGCTCGCCCGGAAGGGCGAGCGGCTGTGGACCCCGCAAATCGACGACTAGGGTCAAAACCCAATAAGCGCGCCCATCTAATTGCCGCTTCCAGACCACAGTCACGTGGCGCGGTTCGTCAGAGTTGATCCGAAGCGGTCATGTCGGGCGGCCAAAAGGCGATTTTCAGTAGAATAGTCAAAGAGTTCCGGGGAACGCGCGATACCAGGAAACCTCTCTCGCCAATCCCCGTCGGACGCTGTTTCGACCAGCCAATCGCAGGTCAACTTAACGGCGTCAGCATAGGTCGTAGCGGGAGCATAGCCCAACGCCGCGGCCGCCCGCATATCAAGGACAAACGGGCGTGGCACTGACCAGGGTGTCCGACCGAGGATCGGCGGATAGTCGTCCCCCGGCACTTCGACGATATCTCCCGTATAGCTCATGTGTTGTGAGATGAATGCCGCGATCTCGGCGACGCTAGGAGCCGAAGGATCGGCAATATTCAGGACCCGGCTTGCTGGCGCTTCGATGGCGACACGCGTCAACGCGGCAATGTTGGCGACGGAAGTCGTATGGAATCGGCTTTTGCCCCGGTAAGCAAGCGGTATGACCTTGCGACCGTCGAGGATACGCTTGACGAACCACCACTCCCTTGAAAGTTGAGAACCGGGCCCATGGATCGCGCCAGGGCGAAGCACCGTAACGGGCGTTGTGGCATGATCAAGCAGCGTGCGTTCGACGGCGGCTTTCCGCGTCGAGTAGGTCGCGGGACCGGGATCGACCGTCGGCTGTGTCTCCGGAATCGGCACGGGCAGGTCCGGAAAACCATTCTGCCGCGCTTCATCCAGGGTTTTGCCAAGGGCATCCCGATAGACGCTTGATGATGAGAAGACGACAAACGTCCCGACGCTGTCCTGCACCTCGATCAATTGGCGCGCATGCTCGAGCCCGAAGGCTACCGTGTCTACCAAGGCGTCGGCGCCCGAACGGACAGCCTTGGTCAATTCACCGGGCTTTTCGCGGTCCAAGAAGACAACTTCCACGCCACGCTCGGAGAGATTGCCGGGTAGCGGATGGGTGCCACGATGCGCAACCGTGACGTGCCAGCCTTGCTCAACAAGCTCGGCTGCGATCGCTCGGCCGATTTGCCCCGTTCCGCCCAAGATGAATGCATGCCGCGGCATCGTGCTCTACCGAAGAGACGTCCGCTCAATTCTATTGGCAGAAGCTAATTCTGCAATTGCTCCGAACTCTACAGATCATGGCGGGGTGGAGCGCGTCCGCACCGGCGTCGACAACATCCCGAAGCTGCTAGCGCAGCAGCGATAGATGGGCATGCTTCATTGGCTTTTGACCCAAGATATCAAAGAACCGCCCTCAATTCGTCGCGGCGACTGAAATGCGTTGTACGCCGACGAACTCCAAGGGGGACGGAGCTTCGCCTGCTTCAAGGTATGCCTCTATGGCTTCCCGAATCCGTGACATCAACTCGTCGAGGGATCGTGCCTGCGTATGACAGCCGGGCAGCGCAGGTACGCTCGCCACGTACCAACCGGCTTCATCGCGCTCGACCACGACATTGAATCCACGGGTCGTTCGAGGGTCATTGGCCATGCGTCAAATATAGGCTCCCAAGTGCCAGCCGACCTGGGACGATCTCTGCCCGCCGTTCCATCCGTCCAGCCGTTTCCAGCCGGCTGGATTGCGCTCCAATCAGATCCAAACGTCGTTCTGGGTGGTTCGCTCGCCACCCTGGTCACCGGTGTTGAGCACGCCGCGCGGCTCGATGAGCAGCATTTTCACTTCGCGCTCGGCATAGGGCTTGTGCTCGACGCCCTTCGGCACGACGAACATCTCACCCGGGCCGATGCGCACCGCACCGTCGCGAAAGTCGATGCGCAGCTCGCCTGCCATCACCATGAAGGCCTCGTCGGTGTCGGCGTGCGAATGCCAGACGAAGTCGCCTTCCAGCCGAACGAGCTTGAATTGGTAGTCGTTCAGCTCGGCAACCACGCGGGGCTGCCACTGCTCGCGCAGCAGCTCGAACTTCTGCCCGAAATTGACGGGCCGATAGTCCATCAGTCGCGCTGCACGCACATCGCGATGCCCATACCGCCGCCGATGCAGAGCGTGGCCAGGCCCTTCTTGGCGTCGCGCTTCTGCATCTCGTAGAGCAGGGTCGTCAGCACGCGCGCGCCCGAGGCGCCGATCGGATGGCCGAGCGCGATGGCGCCGCCATTGACGTTGAGCTTGTCGGGATCGAGGCCGAGCTGCTTGCCGACGGCGACGGCCTGCGCCGCGAAGGCTTCGTTGGCCTCGACCAGGTCGAGATCCTTCACCGTCCAGCCGGCCTTCTTGAGCGCCGCCTGCGAGGCCGTCACTGGGCCGATGCCCATGATCGACGGATCGACGCCGGTGGTCGCCCACGACACGATCTTGGCGAGCGGCTGGACGCCGCGCTTCTTGGCCTCGTCGGCCGTCATCAGCACCAGCGCCGCGGCGCCGTCATTGATGCCCGAGGCGTTGCCGGCGGTGACCGAGCCGCCTTCCTTGGCGAAGGCCGGGCGCAGCTTGGCCAGCGTCTCGACCGTGGTGCCATGGCGCGGGAATTCGTCGGTGTCGACCACCACGTCGCCCTTGCGGGTCTTCACCGTGACCGGGACGATCTCGTCCTTGAAGCGCCCGGACTTTTGCGCCGCCTCGGCCTTGTTCTGTGAGGACGCGGCGAAGGCGTCCTGCTCGGCGCGGGTGATCTGGAATTTCTGCGCCACGTTCTCGGCGGTGTTGCCCATGTGATAGCCATGGAAGGCGTCCCACAGGCCGTCCTTCAGCATGGTGTCGATCATCTTGAACTCGCCCATCTTGGTGCCGTCGCGCATGTAGCCGGCGTGCGGCGCCTGGCTCATGCTCTCCTGGCCGCCGACCACCATGATCGAGGCGTCGCCGTTGCGGATCGCCTGCCAGCCGAAGGCGACGGCGCGCAGGCCCGAGCCGCAGAGCTGGTTGATGCCAAGAGCGGTCTTCTCGACCGGGATGCCGGAATTGACGGCGGCCTGGCGAGCCGGGTTCTGGCCCTGCGCGGCGCCCAGGATCTGGCCCATGATGACTTCGTCGACTTCCTCCGGCTTGACCTTGGCGCGCTCCAGCGCGCCCTTGATCGCGACCTTGCCGAGGTCGTGGGCGGGTACGGCGCCGAAGGCGCCATTGAACGAGCCGATCGGCGTGCGCGCAGCGCTTGCGATGACGATTTCGGTGGCCATGTAATCCTCCTTGGCTGCCGCCCTGCAGCGGATGTTATAGGCCGGTCCCCGGCAGCGGCAAGGACCCCTCTTGGACCGTCATCACCTTCTCACCGAGCGGCTGGAGCTTCGGCCCATCACCTGGGCGGATGCGGACCGACTGGCGGTATTCCACGCCGATGCGCGTGTGATGAATCTTCTGCAACATGGCGTGCTGACACGCGCTGCGAGCGACGCCCTGGTCGCGACCTACGAGGCCGAATGGCCGGCGCTGGGCTTCGGCAACTGGACCGCAACGGAGCGCGCGACCGGCCGGCTGGTCGGATTGGGCGGCTTGCGCGTCCACACCGGCGACTACGGCGTGGCGATCCGGCTCGCCTTCGCGCCCGAAGCCCAGGGAAAGGGCTACGGGCCCGAGCTCTGCCGTGCTGCTCTCGCCTTTGCCTTCGACGTCGCGAAACTGGGTCGCGTCGCCGCCCTCACGCGCTCCGACAACCTCCCCAGTCAGCGCTCGCTGGAAAAGTCCGGCATGGTGCGCGAGCGCGAGGTCAGGATGGAGTCCGGCCGCGTCATCGTGGTGTACGCCGCCTTCAATCCGAACAGCGGCCGCAGGAACCAGACGGGCCGCACCAGTCCGAAGTAGATCGCCGACGTGATCATGAACGTCGCCAGCACCGCGAGGATGAAGCCCGCGACGGGCGGCGCGCCGATCTGCAGCAGCCAGTAGACCGCGATCACCGTCACCGTCTGGTGCAGGATGTAGAACGGATAGACGGCCTCGGTCGCGTCGTCGAGGAAGGCCGGGCGCTTCGTCAGATGGCGATTGGCGAAGCCGATGATGGCGAACAGCCAGGCCATGGTGTTGATCGCCGACAGGAACGCGAAGGCCGGGCGAACGCCGTCGGCGATCGTCGGCCGCACCGTGCCTGCGAAGAAGAAGACGTAGAGCATGCCATAGGCAGCGACGCCGACGGCAAACGACAACCAGCGTTGCCGGTTGAGGGCCGCCAGCACGTCGCGCGAGCCGAACAGGAACGCGCCGCAGAGCAGGAGGGCGCCGTAGTAGACCAGGCCGTGCCAGTCGCCGATCAGGCCGTTGGTGTTGTGGGAGATCGGCGCCAGCCACAGGAGCGAGGCGGCGAGCGGCAGCACCATCAGCCATTGCAGGCCGAAGCGCGCCGTCATCTGCGCGGCCCGCGCAAGCGTCGCCTTGCCCTGCTCGCTGCGCGCCCACAGGAAGTACGGCAGCAAGGCGAAGGTCAGCACGAGCACGTAGGCCAGGAACCAGAGATGGTGCCAGCTGACGTTGCCGTTGGGATAAGGGCCGCCTTGAAATGCCTGCGGCAGCCATTCGAAGAACGAGCCGGTGAACTGGCCACGATAGAGCCGCTCGAGATAGATCTGCGGTGGCACGATCACGACCATGCCGAACAGCAGCGGCACCAGCAGGCGGCGCACGCGATCGAGCGTGAAGGTCTTGGCCGACCGCGACCCCAGGGCGAGCGCGATCGCCGCACCGGAGACCACGAAGATCAGGGGCATCCGCCAGCGGTTCACGAACCGCATGCCCTCGCGCAGCCAGTCGATGCTGTCGATGCTGGTGAGGTGCCAGCTCCAGCCCGACCAGGCCATGCCGGCGTGGTAGGCGATCAGCAGGCCGAAGGCCAGGACACGAAGCCAGTCGAGATCGGCGCGACGCGAGACGGACATGAGGCACCTCCTGAAGAGGCCCTTTACCTATCCTCCAACCCCTTGATTTGGCTCCGAATTGTGACGACCGGCGCGGAATCTGGGACGACCGGCGATACCTGCGGGACGTCCGGTCAAGGGAGCGCGGGCCGGAGGCCCGCGCTCCCTTAGCTCCGCACCGGCACCAGCGCCTCGAAGCGCTGGCGATAGCGGCGGCTCAGGTTCACCTCGGCGCCGTCCTGCAGGCGGATGCGCCAGTCGCCGCTGATCCAGGGCGTGACCTCCGCGATGCGCGCGACGTTCACCACATAGGACTTGTGGACTCTGACGAAGCGTTTCGGATCGAGCTCGCCCTCGAGCTTGGTGAGGGACGACCGGATTTCCAGCGTCTCGCCGCCGACATGGAGGACGGCGTAGTTGCCGGCCGCCTCGACCCAGTCGATGTCGGCCACCTCGACCATGATCTCCTTGCCGCGCTTGCGGACCGCGAAGCGCTCGGGGAGCGCAGTAGACGGCGCAGTCGGCGCGGGTGCCTCGGCCGCCGGCGCCGGCGGGCGGCTGAAGATGTGCCGCAGCGCCACGACCGCGGCGCTGAGCAAGCCGTAATTGACGACATCCTTGGCAAACTCGAAGGTCAGTCGGTCGAAAGTCAGGGGGAAGCTATAAGCCTCGCCCAGGATGCCAGCGAACCACAGCAGGCGCAGCGCCGCGATGCCAACGGTGTGCACGATGCTGAAGGGCACCAGCCCGGCCACGTGGATCGCAATGTTGCGGACGCCACCTCCGATCGGCCAGCGGCGATGCATCCAGTAGAGCACCGGCAGCAGAGCCGCGACGACGAGATGGCTCGCCACCTCTATGGCAACAGCGCGCCCGAAGGGCAGCGTCGTGCCGCGTCGCGCTTCACCAGCGACCTCGACATAGGCATGGGCGAACATCGAGACCGTAAGCAGCACAGCCCATACGGCGACCTGGCGCCAATCGATGGAACGTTCTTCAGATGCCATCATGAACGCTTGGAAGGAATGTTACTCAGCCAATCGATCAGCGGCGTCCAGCAGAGGTCGCGGGCGCGGCCGCTCACCACCATGCCGATGTGGCCGAGCGGCAGATCGAGACGGGTGACGTTCTTCAGGCCGCGCCCCGGCTCGGCCAGCGCCGCGGCCGACAAAGGCGGCACGATGCGATCGCCGGACGGGATCATGACCAGCGACGGCACGCCGATCTTCGACGGCACGATGCGCCGGCCGCCGACCGTCCATTGACCGGCGCCGGGCTGGTTGTCGCCGTACCAGCCGACCAGGCATTCGCGCGCCGTCGGCCCGGCGAGCGGTGCGCCCTCGTTCAGCCAATCCTCCAGGAGCACGAACTCGCGGGCCGACGCGCTCTCCTGGTCCATGCCGAGGAAGCGGCCGAACTTCTTCACCGCGAGCCACGGATCGAGCGACCAGAACAGGGTCTGCAGGATGTCGACCGGCAGTTCGCCGACCTGATCGGCAACGCGCGCCAGCATCGGGCCGGCCGACAGCAGGAAGGCATGCCCGGTGCGGTCGGCATGGAAGTCCCAGGGGGCCGCCAGCAGGGCGAGGCCGGCGACGCGGCGCGGCTGGCGTGCGGCCAGCGCCACGGTGAGCGTGCCGCCCATGCAGTAGCCCATCACCGCCGGCGCCCGCCGCGCCCGCTTGGCGAGGAAGGCGAGCGCCCGTTCGAGCCGCGCGACGTAGGCCGTCGTATCGAAGCGACGCTCGTCGGCATTGGGTGTGCCCCAGTCGACGAGATAGGGCCGCACGCCCGCGGCCGCCATGGCGCGCAGCAGGCTCTTCTCCTGCGTAAGGTCCAGGACTTCCCAGCGATTGATCAGCGAGGGCACGACCAGCACGGCGCGTGCGCCGCGCACCCGCGCCGCGCGATGCGTGGCGCCGTAGTCGAGCAGCCGCGTGTTGCCCTCGCTCCACACCGCCGGCGGGTTTTCGAGATCGCGATGGACCGGGTGCCGGCGGTAGGCGAGGACGCCCTCGGCCAGCCGATCCATGCGGCGGGCAATCTCGCGATGAAGGGCGTCTTCGAACTTGCCGCCGGCCTTGGCTTCGAGAGCGGCGATCTCCGGCAGCAGGGCCGCGATCGCTTCAGGAACCGCGCTTTGATTCGAGTTCGGCGATCCGTGCTTCCAGAGCTTCCACGCGCTTTCTGAGCTCGCCCACGTCATCAGCGCCGTTCCCAGGTGAAGAGGCAGCGGACGAGGTCCCAGCCTGGCTTGCATGATGTGCTCCTTGGGCCGCCTGCAGGGCGCTGGCAACCTGGCTGTTCGCGGCAGCGAAAAGGCGGGCGATCTGCTCGGTGAGCGCCTGGTCGGAGGCCAGCCCGGCGAGCTGGCTCTGCCAGAGGTCGAGATAGCGCCGGGCGAGCTTGTCGAAATCGCCTGCATCGTCGTTTTCGGGGGCCATGCGCGGACTATAGCGCATCAATGGTGACGATCGTCCGGCGAACACTTCTTTCGCACGCGCAAACCCTGCCTTGTCGCACTGCGGTATCAGCGCTAAGGTGGCCGCATCCGAAGTAAACGGATGTTCACTCGCGTGCTCCAGGGAGCGAAGCGTAATGGCCGATCAGGCAGGATCCGACGGCGGACCCAAACCCGCTCCGGTGGTGATCAAGAAGTACGCGAACCGGCGGCTCTACAATACGGCGACATCGGCGTACGTGACCCTCGACCATCTGGCGCAGATGGTGAAGGAGAAGACCGATTTCGTGGTCTACGACGCCAAGACCGGCGACGACATCACGCGCTCGGTGCTGACGCAGATCATCTTCGAGGAGGAGAGCAAGGGCGGGCAGACGCTGCTGCCGATCCCCTTCCTGCGCCAGCTGATCTCGTTCTACGGCGACAGCCTGCAGGGCGTGGTGCCGCAGTATCTCGAAATGTCGATGGCGCAGTTCGCGCGCAACCAGGAGCAGATGCGCAAGTACCTGCAGAATGCCTTCGGCTTCAACCCGTTCCAGCAGTTCGAAGCGATAGGCAAGCAGAACATGGCGATGTTCGAGCAGGCCATGCGGGCGTTCAATCCGTTCCAGCGGCCGGGCGGCCCGGGCGCGCCGCCGGCTGCCGCCAACGGCCAGGAGCCGCCGGCCAGGACCGACACGCCGCCCACGACCCCGGCGCCGGCCAACGACACCGCGATCGACGATCTCAAGCGCAAGCTCGACGAGCTGCAGAATCAGCTCGCGGAACTCAGCAAGAAATCCTGATTGGTCATGGGTGATGGTCCGCCGCCGCTCAGGCGTGTGATGTCGCCGTGCATCGGCATCTGCACGCTCGACCGCAAGAGCGGCTTCTGCCTCGGCTGCAAGCGCACCGTCGAGGAGATCGGCCGCTGGATGATGCTGGAGGATCCCGAGCGGCAGAAGATCATCGACCAACTGCCGATGAGGAAGATTGCTTAGCCTGGGAGCGCGGGCCTCCGGCCCGCTCATCGTCATGATGCGGGCCGGAGGCCCGCGCTCCCTTAACGCCCCTTGAACACCGGCTTGCGCTTCTCGCGGAAGGCCGACGTCCCTTCCTTGTAATCCTCCGTCAACCCCGTCAGCACGTTCTGCTCGGCATCCATGTGCGAGCCGAGATCGTGCAGGGCAAAGGCGAAGCGGTTGACCGTGGTCTTGGTCATGCGCACGGGGATCGGCGGCTGCTTGGCGATGCGCTCGGCGAATTCCATCGCCGCCGCCAGCGCCTGGCCGTCGTCCACCACTTTCTCGACCAGGCCCCAGTCCAGCGCATCGGCCGCCGGGATGCGATCGGACGACAGGATCACGGCCTGCTTGGTGCGCGCCGGCCCCATCAAGGCGATCATGCGCGGGATAGAACCCCAGCTCATGTTCATGCCGAGCTCGATCTCGGGAATGCGGAAGTGTGCGCCCTTGCCGCAGAAGCGGAAGTCGAGCGCCACGGCCAGCGCCGCGCCGCCGCCGATGCAATGGCCTTCGATGGCGGCGATGGTGACTTGGTCCATCTCCTGCCAGGCGCGTGACATCTTGGGGCCAAGCCGCTGTCGATGGATCTTCTCGGACACCGATGCGGTATCGCGCAGCCGGCCTTCCGGATCCTTGAGGTCGAAGCCGGCCGAGAACGCCTTGGCCGAGCCGGTCAGGATCACCACCGACGTGTCGAGATCGTCCTCGAAGTCGCGCGTGACGTCGCGCAGCTCGCGCATCGCCTGGTAGCTGAAGGCGTTGATGCCATCGCCGCGATCGAAGCGCACGACGGCGACGCGGCCCTGCGGGCCGAGGCCCTTCTCCACCTTGACGAATCGCCTGTCCATGCGCGTTCCTCCTGTGTTCGCGGCAAGGTAGCGGCTCGGCTTTACAAGCGCGAGGCCGTTGGCTTGGATGGCCCTCATGTCGAAATCGATCGCCTTCCTGTCGCTCGAACGCCGCATCGATGCGCTGTTCGCCCGCTACACCAAGCCCGGCTCGCCGGGCGCCGTCGTCGCCGTTGCCCAGGGCGGCGAGGTCGAGATCTGCAAGGGCTATGGGCTCGCCAGCATCGAGCACAATGTGCCGATCACGCCGCAGACGCGCTTTCGCATCGCCTCGGTGAGCAAACAGTTCACCGTCACCACGGCGCTGCTGCTGGCGGCCGAGGGCAAGCTGAAACTCTCCGACCCGCCGCACAAGTACCTGCGCGAGCTCAGACCGCTGCCGGTCACCATCGATCAGATGATGCGCAACTCGAGCGGCCTGCCCGATTTCCTGGAGCTGCTGCGACTGGGCGGCCACGCGCTCGAAAAGCCGGCGCGCGCCGCCGATTTCCTCGCTGCCGCCGCGCGCAACAACCATCTCAACTTCGCGCCGGGCAGCCGCTTCCTCTACAGCAACACCAACTTCCTGCTGCTCGGGCACATCATCGAGCGGCTCACCAGGAAGAAGCTGGGCGAGGTGATGGAAGAGCGCATCTTCAAGCCGCTCGGCATGACCAGCACCATGCTGGCGGCCGAGATCGATGCGGTGATCCCCAACCTCGCCACCGGCTACCTCGGCGACGACAAGTCGGGCTTCCGCCGCGCCGGCCACGCCTATCCGCAGGGCGGCGAAGGCGGGCTCACCTCGAGCGTCGAGGACCTGCTGATCTGGAGCCGGCATTTCGACAATCCCGTGCTGGGCAAGACCCTGCCCGCACAGCTTGCCGCCGCCGCGCCGCTGACCGACGGCCACGCCAACGCCTATCGTCGCGGCGTCGCCATCGGCGAGGTGCGCGGCCTTGAGACGGTGGGCCATGGCGGCCTGTGGCCGGGCTACCGCACCGAGTTCTTACGCGTGCCGGCGGCCGACCTCACCGTCATCGTGATCGCCAATCTCGCCACCATCGATCCCTGGCGGGTGGCGCATGCCATCGCCGCCGACGCCCTGGAGGGCGACAAGCGGCTGAAGCCCAAGCTGGCGCCCATCACCGAGGCCGAGATCAAGCCGATCGCGGGCACCTGGTTCAACGCCGACGAGCCGTCTCTGTTCGACCTCGCGTGGAAGAACGGTGAGGCGGTCGTGACCCAGAACGGCATGCCCTTCGTGCTGGGCCGCCGGCCCGGCGGCTGGTTCGGCTCCGAGCGCGGCTCGTTCGAGTTCATGCTGAAGCCTGGGAAGGGCACGGTGCGCGTCGATCTCGGTGCGGGCCGCATCGTCCCCTGCAAGAAGCTCGGCAAGCGCAAGGCCGTGCCTGCCTCGCTCGCGGGCACATACGTGTCGGCCGACTCCGGCGCGACCTGGGACATCAAGGGCAAGGGCGACAAGTGGGAGGGCACGGTCAGCGGCCCGCTGGTCGCAGGCGGCCCGGCCTGGCCGGTGCGCGGCGTCGATGCCGACACTGTCGAGCTCGACACGCCGGGCAACTGGATTTCGGTGAGCCAGCTCGCCCACCTGGTGCGCGACAAGGCCGGCAAGGTCGAGGCCATCGAGGTCTCGACCGGGCGTATCAAGAAGATGCGGTTCCAGCGGCAGGCTTGACTCATGCTCCTCTCCCCCCTTGGGGGGAGAGGAACATGACGCGCGACTGGAGTCGCGCGCCCTCAGCATCAGCGGAACGGGATCGCGTACATCAGGCCGCCGTTGGTCCACAGCGCATTCTGGCCGCGCTCGAGCTTGAGCGGCGTCGCCGTGCCGACGTTGCGTTCGTAGCTCTCGCCGTAGTTACCGACCTGCTTGATGACGTTGTACATCCACTTCTCGTCGACGCCGACCGCCTTGCCGAAGCTCGGCGTCACGCCCAAGAAGCGCTTGATGGCGGGATCGTCGCTCTTCAGCATTTCGTCGACGTTCTTGGACGTGATGCCCATCTCCTCGGCCTCGATCATGCCCATCAGAACCCACTTCACGAGGTCGAACCACTGGTCATCGCCATGGCGCACGATCGGGCCGAGCGGCTCCTTGGAGATGCGCTCGGGCAGGATCACGTGCTCGCCCTTGCCGGCGAGCTGGCCGACGCGCACGGCAGCCAAGCCCGAAGCGTCGGTGGTGTAGGCATCGCAGCGGCCGGCGGCATAGGCCTGCAGAAGCTCGTCGAGCTTCTCGATCAGGACCGGCTTGAACGTCATCTTCTGCTTGCGGAAGTAGTCGGCGAGGTTGAGCTCGGTGGTGGTGCCGGGCTGCACGCAGATCGTGGCCCCGTTCAGTTCCTTGGCGCTCTTGATGTTGCTCTTGGCCGGCACCAGGAAGCCCTGGCCGTCGTAGAAATTGACGCCGGCGATGTTGAAGCCGAGCGAGGTGTCGCGCAGCAGCGTCTGGGTGGCATTGCGCGTGATGACGTCGACCTCGCCCGACTGCAGGGCGACGAAGCGCTGCTGCGCCGTGGTCGGCGTGAACTTCGACTTCTCGGCATCGCCGAACATGGCGGCCGCAATCGCCTTGCAGAGATCGACATCGAGCCCGGTCCACTTGCCCTGGCTGTCGGCCATCGAGAAGCCCGCCAGCCCGGTATTGACCGCGCACTGCACGAAGCCCTTGGCCTTGACCGCGTCGAAGGTCTGCCCGGCCGACGCCGGCAGCGACGCCAACGCAGCGGCGCCGGAAAGAGCGGCGGCGACAATGAATTTGTGAAACATCCCTGCCCCCTGGTTATTGTCGGGGCCAGCTTAAAACCCAATTAGAGCAGATAGTACAGCCCACCGCCGACACCGACGGCCATGAAGCCGAGGCCTAACAGATTGAGGAAACGTAACGTCTGGCGCAAAGGTGGTCGCTCATAGCCAAGGGCGCGCCTGTTCTCGAGCTCTTTTGCGCTGTGGTCCTTTGTCGCCTCCCGTTCCACTTCGCTCATGAACGCGAGGAAGCAGATGCCAAGGCCGACCAGGAACAAGGAAGCAAGGCCGAAGACCGGAGAGGCATAGGCGCGGACAACGAGGAATCCTGCGATTGCAGCAAGAAGCCAGGCGGCAATCGCCTGGGCGATGAGCGTCAATCTTGCCAGCACTGCCGCCTCCAGGAAGGAGGCCAGAGTCTACCGCTGTGACGTCCGCGCGATCAAATCGTCCGCTCGACCATCATCTTCTTGATCTCGGCGATGGCCTTCGCCGGATTGAGATGCTTGGGGCACGTCTTGGTGCAGTTCATGATGGTGTGGCAGCGATAGAGCCGGAACGGATCCTCCAGCTGGTCGAGCCGTTCGCCCTTGGCCTCGTCGCGGCTGTCGGCCAGCCAGCGATAGGCCTGCAGCAGGATGGCGGGCCCGAGATAGCGCTCGCCGTTCCACCAGTAGGACGGGCAGCTGGTCGAGCAGCAGAAGCACAGGATGCACTCCCACAGGCCGTCGAGCTTGGCACGCTCCTCGGGCGACTGCAGGCGCTCGCGCGTCGGCGGCTGGGTGGTGGTCTTGATCCACGGCTCGATGGTCGAGAGCTGGGCATAGGGCACGGTGAGGTCGGGCACCAGGTCGCGCACTACCGGCATGTGCGGCAGCGGGTAGATCTTGATGTCGCCCTTCACGTCGGAAATGTACTTGGTGCACGCCAACGTATTGGTGCCGTCGATGTTCATCGCGCACGAGCCGCACACGCCCTCGCGGCAGGACCGGCGGAAGGTGAGCGAGCTGTCCATCTCGTTCTTGATCTTGATCAGCGCGTCGAGAACCATCGGACCGCAGGTGTCCATGTCGACTTCGTAGGTGTCGATCGACGGGTTCTTGCCGTCGTCCGGCGTCCAGCGATAGACCTTGAACGTCCTGATGTTCTTGGCGTTTGCCGCCTTGTAGGTCTCGCCCGTGCCGATCTTGGAATTGGCGGGCAGTGTGAACTCAGCCATCGCTTCCTCTCGAACTCAGTACACGCGCGCCTTCGGTGGGAACGACTGCACGTCGTTGCTCATCGGCTGCAGGTTGACCGGGCGGTAATCGATGCGGGTCTTGCCGGTGTGCTCGTCGACCCACACGACCGTGTGTTTCAGCCAGTTCTTGTCGTCGCGCTCGGGATGGTCCTCGTGCGCATGGGCGCCGCGGCTCTCCAGGCGGTTGGCGGCCGAGTAGATCGTGCCCATCGCCTGCAGGATCAGGTTCTGGAACTCCAGCGTCTCCATGAGATCGGAGTTCCAGATCATCGAGCGGTCTTTCACGCGGATGTCGTCCTTGCCGGCGAACACCTTGTCCATGTTGGCGCAGCCCTCGGCCAGGGTCTTGGTGGTGCGGAACACCGCGCAGTCGTTCTGCATGGTCTTCTGCATCAGCGCGCGCAGCTGCGCCGTCGGCGTGCTGCCGTTGGCATGCCGCATCTTGTCGAGGCGGGCGATCGCGTCCTCGCCGGCGTTCCTGATCTGCTTGTGCGTCTGCCCGGGCGTCATCTGCTCGGCGACGCGGTTGGCGGCAGAGCGGCCGAACACCACCAGCTCGAGCAGCGAGTTGGATCCCAGGCGATTGGAGCCATGGACGCCGATCGAGGCCGCCTCGCCCAGCGCCATCAGACCCGGCACCGCGTAGAACGGATCGCCGTCCTTAACGGTCATCGCATCGCAGTGATAGTTCGCCGGGATGCCGCCCATGTTGTAGTGGCAGGTCGGCAGGATGGGGATCGGCTGGCGGGTGACGTCGACGCCGGCGAAGATGCGCGCCGTCTCGGCGATGCCCGGCAGGCGCTCGTGGATCACCTTGGGGTCGAGATGCTCGACGTGCAGCTCGATGTAGTCCTTGCCGGGACCGCAGCCGCGGCCCTCGCGGATCTCGATGGTCATCGAGCGGCTGACGACGTCGCGGCTGGCGAGGTCCTTGGCCGACGGCGCATAGCGCTCCATGAAGCGCTCGCCGTTGGCGTTGGTGACGTAGCCGCCCTCGCCGCGCACGCCCTCGGTGATCAGGCAGCCCGCGCCGTAGATGCCGGTGGGATGGAACTGGATGAACTCGAGGTCCTGCAAGGGCAGGCCGGCGCGCAGCGCCATGGCGCCGCCGTCGCCGGTGCAGGTGTGGGCCGAGGTCGCGGTCTGGTAGACGCGGCCATAGCCGCCGGTCGCCAGCACCGTCTTGTGGGCGCGGAAGCGATGGATGGTGCCGTCGTCGAGGTTCCACGCCATGACGCCGCGGCACACGCCCTCGTCCATGATCAGGTCGAGCGCGAAATACTCGATGAAGAACTCGGCGTGGTTTCTCAGCGACTGCTGGTAGAGCGTGTGCAGGATGGCGTGGCCGGTGCGGTCCGCCGCGGCGCACGTGCGGTGCGCGATGCCCTTGCCGTATTCCGTCGTCATGCCGCCGAACGGACGCTGGTAGATCTTGCCTTCGGGCGTGCGGCTGAACGGCACGCCGAAATGCTCCAGCTCAATGATCGCCGGGATGCCGTCGCGGCACATGTATTCGATGGCGTCCTGGTCGCCCAGCCAGTCCGACCCCTTGACGGTGTCGTACATGTGCCAGCGCCAGTCGTCGGGACCCATGTTGCCCAGTGCCGCCGAGATGCCGCCCTGTGCCGCCACGGTGTGGCTGCGCGTCGGAAACACCTTGGTGATGCAGGCGGTCTTGAAACCCTTGTTGGCCATGCCGAAGGTGGCGCGCAGGCCCGAGCCGCCGGCGCCGACGACGACGACGTCGTACTCGTGGTCGATGATCGTGTAGGACGTGCCGCCGATGGTGACCGTGCCGGCGTCAGCGCCGTTGCTCTTGCCTGCCTCGGCCATGCTCAGCCTCCGAATCCGATACGCAGGATGGCCACGATGGCGGCCAGCCCGAAGAACACAGCGATGAAGCGCATCAGGACGATCAGCGCGAGCTTCATGCCGTCGTTGTGGACGTAGTCCTCGATCACGACCTGCATGCCGAGCTGGCCGTGATGCAGCCCGATCACGATGGTGAGCGTCAGCAGCACCATGACCGCCGGCGAGCCGATCCAGGCGCGCACGACGCCGTAGTCGGCGCCGCTCATCATGATCAGCGAGATGGCGAACCACGCGACCAGCGGGATCAGCGCCACCGCGGTGATGCGCTGCGCCCAGAAGTGGTGCACGCCTTCCTTGGCCGAGCCGAGACCGCGCGCGCGGGAGAGGGGAGTCCTGAGATCGCCGTTCATCGTCCCCTCCTCACGCCAGCCGCAGGCCGACGATCCATGCGACGATCGTGGCGGCGAGGGAAACGGCGACCACGATCCAGCCGCTGCGATAGGCGTCCTTGATCTCGAAGCCGTAGCCCATGTCCCAGAACAGGTGCCGGATGCCGTTGCACAGATGATAGAAGGCCGAGAACAGCCAGCCGCCGAGGACGAAGCGGCCCAGGATCGAGACGTTGAAGGCCTGGAACTTGGCATAGGTGCTGGGGCTGGCCGATGCGAAGACCACCCACAGCACGAGATAGAGAGCGCCGACCGAGAGTGCTATGCCCGTGGCGCGATGCAGCAGCGACATCACCGAGGTGAGCTGCCACTTGTAGACCTGCAAATGCGGTGAAAGCGGCCGATGGACCGGCCGATTGGCGACGCTCATCGCGCGAAAACCCCTGTTGCCGACATCGGCTGAGCTTTTTTAGCGCCCGGCTGCTTCAAGTCAACGAAAGTCGCCGCGGCATGGGTGTTAAGCCTCGGATTTCTCAGCGAAATTACCCGCGGCGTGGCATCAGCAGCCAGTAGTCGAGATCGAGGGTGACGGCGGGGTGGTACTTGCCGTCGGCCTGCTTGCCCGGGAAGGAATCGCAGGGGCAGTCCTTGGCTGCAATGAGACGCATTCGCAGGGCGCCGAGATCCTTGCGGCCCGGCAGCTCGGCCTTCTCCAGCACCTCCGACCAGGCATAGGTCGTGTCGCCGCCGAAGGTCGGGCCGACATGGCTGCCGGCGTTGATCGCGCCCAGGCGGAAGCCATTGGCGAGACCGTTGAACGAGAGTGCGCGCGCCAGCGAGATGACGTGGCCGCCATAGGCCAGCCTGCGACCAAAGCGCGTGCTCTTGCCGGCGAAGGCATCGAAGTGGACGCGCGCAGTGTTCTGGTAGAGCCGCGTCGAGAACATGTGGTCGGAGTCTTCGAGCGTGATGCCGCTCACATGGTCGATGCGTTCGCCGGGTTCGTAGTCCTCCCAGCGATGCGAGGAGCCTGCCGCGACGTCGTCGTAGCCGCCGAGCTTCAGTTCCGCCGGCACGATCAGGTCGGCCGGCGCCACCGACGGCGCCGTCTTCGGCACGACCGGCGCGCCGACCGCGGCCTGCGGATCGCGCTTGTGCACCATCACCCAGCGCACGTAGTCCAGCACCATCTCGCCCTTCTGGTTGGTGCCGGTCGAGCGCACCCAGACGACGCCGCTCGCCTTGTTGGAATTCTCGCGCAGGCCGAGGACCGTCGACTTCGCCACAAGCGTGTCGCCGGGATAGACCGGCACGCCCCAGCGGAACTCGGCGTAGCCGAGATTAGCCACGGCATTGAGCGAGATGTCGTTCACGGTCTTGCCGATCACGACATGGAACACCAGCAGGTCGTCGAGCGGCGCGCGCGGCAGGCCGATCGAACGTGCGAACTCGTCCGACGAGTTCACGACAAAGCGCGAGCCGTAGAGTCCGACGTTCAGCGCGGCATCGGCTTCGGTCAGGGTGCGCGGCGCGGCGTGAAGAAATTCCTGGCCGACGCGGAAGTCCTCGAAGAAATTGCCCGAACTGGTCTTGCTCATGCGGCGGCCTGCAGTTCCTTGATGGCCGAGGCGAGCGCGAGCGCGCGCTCGGCCTGCTCGACATGCAGGTTCTCGATCATGCGGCCGTCGACCGTGACCACGCCCTTGCCTTCGGCCTGCGCCGCCTTGAAGGCGGCGACGATCTTGCCCGCCATCTCCAGCTCGGCGGCGGACGGCGCGAAGATCTCGTTGCACGGCTCGACCTGGCTGGGATGGATCAGGGTCTTGCCGTCGAAGCCCATCTCCAGCCCCTGCTGGCAGACGGCGCGGAAGCCGGCCGTGTCCTGGATGTCGTTGTAGACACCGTCGAGGATCGCGAGCCCATGCGCCCGCGCGGCCAGCATGCCGATGCCGAGCGCGGTGATCATGGGCAGCCGCGTCGGCGTGTGGCGCGCGCGCATGTCCTTCACGAGATCGTTGGTGCCCATGACGAACAGGCCCAGCCGCGGATGCGAGCCGGCGATCTCCTCGGCGCGCAGGATGCCTTTGGGCGTCTCCATCATCGCCCACACCGCCATGTCGGTCGGCGCGCCCGCGGTATCGAGCAGCGACACCACGTGCGTCACCTGCGCCGCGCTCTCGACCTTCGGCACCAGGATCGCGTCGGCGCCGGACTTGGCGATGGCCGCGATATCGGCCTCGCCCCACGGCGTGCCGAGGCCGTTGCAGCGGATCGCGATCTCGCGCTTGCCGTAGGCCTTGCTCTCGGCCGCCAGCACGACGTTGGTGCGCGCGGCTTCCTTGGCCTCGGGCGCGACGGCATCCTCGAGATCGAAGATCAGCGCATCGGCCGGCAGGGTTCGCGCCTTCTCCAGCGCGCGCGTGTTGGCGCCCGGCATGTAGAGGACGCTGCGGCGCGGGCGGACGGTCTGTGACATGAGGGGCTCCCGAAAACGCGGCGGACTATAATGGCGGGCCTCCTTGTGGCAAGGTGGCCCACGGCATGCGCTTTCTCTCGCTTCAGAGCCATGTTGCCTACGGCTATGTCGGCAACCGGGCTGCGACCTTTCCCTTGCAACGATTGGGCCACGAGGTCTGGGCGGTAAACACGGTCGAATTCTCGAACCATACCGGATATGGCGCCTGGCGCGGCCGCACGGCGCCCGCCGATCAGGTGGCCGACATCGTGGCCGGCATAGAAGCCCTGGGCATGTTGTCGCGCTGCGACGCGCTGCTCACCGGCTACGTCGGCGACGCCGCCCTGGGCGACGTCGTGCTCGACACCGCCGGCAAGGTGCGGGCGGCCAACGCCAAGGCGGTGTGGTGCTGCGATCCGGTGCTGGGCGACGTCGACACCGGCATCTACGTGAAGCCCGGCATCGACACCTTCTTCCGCGAGCGCGCTCTTCCCCTCGCCGACCTCGTGACGCCCAACCACTTCGAGCTCGAGCACCTGACCGGCAACAAAGTTTTGACAATGCGCGACGCGCTCGCCGCTGCGCGCAGCCTGCTGAAAGGACCGCGTTTGGCCCTGATCACCAGCCTGCGCCGCGCCGACGCACCCACCGACCAGGTCGAGATGGTCGCGGCGAGCCACGATGCGGCATGGCGCGTCACGACGCCCCTGATCGGCTTCGACATCGCTCCCAATGGAACGGGCGACGCGGTGGCGGCGTTGTTCTCGGCTCATTGGATCGAAAGCGGCGATGCGCCGGCGGCGCTCGGCAAGGCCGCCTCGTCGATCTACGCCGTGCTCGAGGCCACGGCAGCCATGGGCGAACGCGAACTCCAACTGGTTGCGGCACAGGACAGAATGATCTCGCCGTCTCGCCGCTTCACCGCCGAGAAGCTGTAACCGGTCGATGGGTCGATGAACGTCCCGGGCTTTCACTTCAACCCGATCGCGCTTGCCATCGAGGGCGCGGCCATCGGCTTCCTGATCGCCGTCCCGGTCGGGCCGGCCGCCGTGCTGTGCATCCGCCGCTCGATCACCGTCGGCGCCGTCGCAGGCTACATGACCGGCATCGGCGCGGCGCTGGGCGACGCGGTGTTCGGCGCCGTGGCCGCCTTCGGCCTGTCGATCGTCGAGCAGTTCGTCATCGAACGCGAGAAGTGGCTTTTGGGCATCGGCGGCATCGGCCTGATGCTCATGGGCTGGTTCACCATGCGCAACCGTCCGCGCACCGTCGGCGACCCGGTGGCCGAAGACCGCGAGCACCAGGTGGCGACGCACTTCCATTACGCCAGCTCGAGCTTCTTCATCACGGTGTTCAATCCCTTGACCGTGATGGCCTTCGGCGCGGCCTTCGCCGGCCGCAATCTCGCAGGCGTCGGCGCCAACCTGCCCGACGCCTCGCTCCTGGTGGCCGCGGTGTTCTGCGGCGCGCTCGCCTGGTGGGCCATCATCTGCACGGCCGCGGTGTCGCTGCGCCACCGCTTCACCGGCCTCGGTCTGTTGTGGCTGAACCGTGCGTCGGGGGTGGTGATCCTGGGTTTCGGCGTGGTGGCGCTGATCTCGCTGCTGCCGCTGCCGTGGCGGGAGATCGGTCACACGCTCGGGCTGTAAGCCCGCTATACTGGGCCGATGCTGCCCGTTCTGCTCGACCCCGCAAAGTTCAAGGACGCCGCCCTGACCGCCAAAGGCGAGGAGCGCGCCCACGTGGCGCTGCGCACCCTCGAGACGCTGTGGTTCAATACCGGCACGCTCTGCAATCTCACCTGCCAGAACTGCTACATCGAATCCTCGCCGCGCAACGATCGCCTGGTCTATCTGTCGGCCGCCGAGGTGACCGCCTATCTCGACGAGATCGAGCGCGACGGTCACGGCACCAGGCTGATCGGCTTCACCGGCGGCGAGCCGTTCATGAACCGCGACCTGCCCGCCATGCTGGAGGACGTTCTAGCGCGCGGGCTGAAGGCGATGGTCCTGACCAATGCCATGAAGCCGATGCACAAGATGAAGGCCGCGCTTCTTGGCCTGCTGGCGCGACACGGCCGCAACCTCACGATCCGCGTGTCGCTCGACCACTACGGGCGGGCCCTGCATGAGAAGGAGCGCGGCGCGCGCAGTTTCAAGCCGACCGTCGAGGGCCTGGTGTGGCTCGCGCAGTCGGGCTTCGACGTGCATGTCGCCGGACGGCGCTTCTCCGACGAGACCGAGGCCGAGCTGCGCGCGGGCTATGCCCGGCTGTTCGCCGAGCTCGGCGTGGCGATCGATGCCGCGAGCCCGGTGTCGCTGGTGCTGTTCCCCGAGATGGACGCCCGGATCGACGTGCCGGAGATCACCACGGCGTGCTGGGGCATCCTGAAGAAATCGCCCGACAGCGTGATGTGCGCCTCGGCGCGCATGGTGGTGAAGCGCAAGGGCGCCGAGCGCCCCGCCGTCGTCGCCTGCACCCTGCTGCCCTACGACCCGCAGTTCGAGCTCGGCAACACCTTGGCCGAAAGCGTCGGCGCCGTGCGCCTCAACCATCCGCACTGCGCCAAGTTCTGCGTGCTGGGCGGCGCGGCCTGCAGCCAGTGACGGCGGACATCGACGTCGTCATCCCGACCCTGAATGCGGCCCGGACCCTCGCGCCGACCCTCGAGTCACTGCGTGGCGATGACGGCCTGGCCATCACGGTGTGCGATGGCGGCTCGCGCGACGACACCACGACGATCGCGCGCCAAGCCGGCGCCACCGTCGTGGTCACCGAACCCGGCCGTGGCCGCCAGCTCGCCGACGGCGCCGCGGTCGGCAGCGCGCCGTGGCTTCTCTTCCTGCACGCCGACACGGCCCTGGCGTCCGGCTGGCCTGCCGCGGCGCGGCGGTTCATGGCGGATGCGCCCGCAAAAGTTGGCTACTTCCGCCTGCGCTTCAACTCGACCGACCCTCGCGCCCGACGCATCGAGCGGCTCGTCGCCTGGCGCTCTCGCGTCCTCGGCCTGCCCTATGGCGACCAGGGGCTGTTGATCGCGCGCGCCTTCTACCGCCAGATCGGCGGCTTTCGCCATTTGCCCTTGATGGAGGATGTCGATCTGGTGCGCCGCATCGGCCGGCGCAATCTCGTGGCGCTCGATGCCGACGCCGTCACATCGGCGGAACGCTACGAGCGTGACGGCTGGCTGGCGCGGCCATTGCGCAACCTGTCGTGCCTCGCCTTGTACCTTGCGGGCCTGTCGCCTGGCACGATCCGGCGGCTGTACGGATGAAGCGCCACCTCGTGATCTTCGCCCGTGCCCCCCAGTTCGGCCGTGTGAAGCGGCGGCTGGCGGCGGCGATCGGGTCTGCCGCCGCGATGCGCTTCTATCGCCAGACGCTCGACCGCCAGATGCGCACGCTGTCGCGCGACTGCCGCTGGACCGTCTGGTTGTTCGTCACGCCTGACCCGACGCGGCGCCGGGCGAACGTCCGCGGCCAGGGCCAAGGCGATCTCGGCCAACGCATGAAGCGGCCGTTCCGGGTGCTGCCACCCGGCCCCGTCGTCCTGGTCGGCAGCGACATTCCGGCGATGCGGGCATCCCACATTGCGCGGGCCTTCGCGCTGCTAGGAAGCCATGACCTCGTCTTCGGTCCGGCAAGCGACGGCGGGTTCTGGCTGGTCGGGGCACGGCGCAGCCGGCCCTTGCCGCGTTCGCTGTTCGCAGGAGTGCGATGGTCGACGCAACACGCCCTGACCGACACGCTGGCGACGATCCCTCGGGGCTACACGACGGGCTTCGCTGACACGCTCGATGACGTCGACGATGCCGACGCGCTGGTCAGGAGCGCCGCCTAGGAACGCTGCTTGAGCTGATCGAGCTCGCGCCGGACGTCGGCGAACACCGTGTCCCAGTCGCCGGGCCGCGGCTGGCGGAACAGCCGCGCCGAGGGATACCAGGGCGCGCGCGTGCCGCCGAGCTGCCAGCGCCAGTCGACGGTCGAAGGCGAGAGCACCCAGGTCCTGAGACCCATCGCCGCCGCGAGATGGGCGATCGGCGCATCGATCGAGATGAGGAGATCGAGCTGCGACAGAGCCGTCGCCGCCTCGGCGAAATCGAAGATGCCGCGGCCGACATCGTGCACCAGGCCGCCGGCGCCGAAGGTCTGGATGTCCTTCTGGTGCACGCCACCCTGCAGGCTGAACAGCAGCAGCTCGGGATCGCCCGAGAATTCCATGAAGCGCGAGAACGGCACCGAGCGCTGGCGGTCCTGCGGCCGGCCGGGCATGCCCGCCCAGTAGATGCCGACGCTGAGCTTCGCCTTTTCGATGCGGCCGAGTTTTATGCGGCTGTCCGCCGGCGCCTTCAGGTACGGCGCCTGCAGCGCCGGTGCCTCGAAGTCGGCGCGGCAAAGATGCGGCAGCGACACCATCGAGGCATGCAGGTCGAAGTCGGGCAGAGCCTCGCCTTCGGCCACGACGTGATCGATGAAGTCGACGGTGCCCAGAAGATCCTTCAGCAGCGCCTGGCAGAGCACGATCACCGTGGCGCCGCGGCGCCTGAGCTCGCGGGCGAAGCGCACGAACAGCAGCACGTCGCCCAGTCCCTGTTCGGGATAGAGCAGGATGCGCTTGCCGCCGATCGGACCGCCGTCCCACGCCGGCTGACGGAAATCCGGCGCCGGCGTCTCGGGCAGGCGCTTGCGCGCCTCGTAGGCGGCGAAGCCCGACGCCAGCTCGCCGCGCATCAGGAGCGCGATGGCAAGCTCGACGCGGGCGCGTCGGTTGTCGGGATTGAGCGCCAATGCGCGGCCGAGGCAGCCGACCGCCTCGTCGACGCGGCCGAGATCGCGCAGGCAAAGCGCCAGATTGAAGAAGCCCTCGCCGTAGTCGCGGTTGAGCGTGATCGAATGGAAGTGATGCTTCACCGCCTCGTCGAGCCGGTTGGCGGCGCGCAGCGCATTGCCGAGGTTCGAGTGCAACGCCGGATTGGCGGGATCGGCCGCCAGCGACAGGCGATGATGCGACACCGAGGCTTCGAGCTTGCCCGCGAGCCGCAACGCCACGCCGAGATTGTTGTGCAGTTCGGCGTGATAGGGCCGCACGGCCAGCAGCTTCAGGTACGAGGTGATCGCCTCTTCGAGGCGGCCGGCGCGATGGGCTTGCGCCGCGAGCCGCAGCTGCTGGACGAATGTGTCATCGCCGCCGAACAAAGGCGTCGGCACGGCAGTGGCCTGCGATTCCTGACGGAGAGGGTAAAGCGACGGGGTGTCGTTCACCCTCTTATCTTACATGAATTGTTGTCCTTAAACACCTGTAATCAAAAGATTTTCATTTAGATTCAGAGCCGTAGAAGGAATGCCGAGACCAAGCGTCCACAGCAAATCCTTCTACTAGATGTAGCCGCGGACCAGTTCCTCGGCGATCTGGATGGCGTTCAGCGCCGCGCCCTTGCGCAGGTTGTCGCTGACGACCCAGAGCGAAAGCCCGTTGTCGATCGTCGGATCGACGCGCACGCGGCTCACGAACACGCCGTCCTGGCCGGTGACTTCTTGCGGCGTCACGTAGCCGCCGTTCTCGCGGCGGTCGACCACCAGCACGCCGGGCTGGGCGGCGAGCACGCGGCGCGCCTCGCTCTCGTCGAGCGGCCGTTCGAGCTCGAGGTTCACCGCCTCGGCATGGCCGATGAAGACCGGCACGCGCACGCAGGTCGCGTGCACCTTGATCTTGGGATCGAGGATCTTCTTGGTCTCGACCACCATCTTCCATTCTTCCTTGGTCGAGCCGTCGTCCATGAAGACGTCGATATGGGGGATGACGTTGAAGGCGATCGACTTGGTGAACTTCTTGGGCTCGAGCGTCTGGTTCACGAAGAAGCTCTTGGTCTGGTTCAGGAGCTCGTCCATGGCGTCCTTGCCGGCGCCCGACGTCGACTGATAGGTCGAAACCACGACGCGCTTGATGGTGGCGGCCTCGTGGATCGGCTTCAGCGCCGTCACCATCTGGATGGTCGAGCAGTTGGGATTGGCGATGATGCCGCGCGCCTTGTAGCCGGCGATCGCCGGGGCGTTGACCTCGGGCACGACCAGCGGCACGTCGGGGTCCATGCGCCAGTAGGAGGTGTTGTCGATCACCACGGCGCCGGCCTTGGCGGCGCGCGGGCTGTGCTCGGCCGACACCTTGGCGCCGGGCGAGGAGAGCACGATGTCGATGCCCTTGAAGTCGAACTTGGCGAGGTCCTGGACCTTGAGCACGGCGTTCTCGCCGAACGAGGTCTGCTTGCCTGCCGAGCGCGCCGAGGCCAGCGCCACGACGTCATCGGCCGGGAAGTTCCGCTCGGCCAGGATCTGCAACATTTCGCGCCCGACATTGCCGGTCGCGCCGACGACGGCGACTCTGTAGCCCATGGCTCACCTGTATGAAGGAGCGAGGGAGATACGCGCCGGACGGGGGTTTTGCAAGGAAGCCTATTGATCCGCCGACGCGCCGGACGCCTTGATGATGGGCAGCCACAGCGTCAGGTCGTCGCGCACGAGCTTCTGGGCCTGGGCAGGCGATTCCGGCGGCAGCATTTCTATGCCCTGGGCCAGCATCTTCTCGCGCACCGCCGGCAACTGGCCGATGCGGTTCAGCTCGGCATTGAGCTTGCCGACCACCGGCTCGGGCGTGCCGGCCGGCACGGCGTAGCCCATCCAGGTGTTCACGACATAGTCCTTCACGCCCGATTCCATCATGGTCGGCACGTCGGGCAGCAGGTCCGAGCGCTTCTCGCTGGTGACGGCGATGGCTTTCAGCTTGCCGCCCTTGATCAGGCCGATGACCGTGGGCGTGTTGAACAGGCCCATGGTCACCTCGCCGTTGGCCACCGCCTGGATGCCGGCCGGCGTCGCGCGATAGGGGACGTGCTGCAGCTTCACGCCCGTCCGCATCTCGAGCAGAACGCCCGACATGTGATGGCTGGTGCCGACGCCGCCCGACGAGAAGGTCAGCTGGCCGGGCTTGGCGCGCGCCTGGGCCAATACATCGTCGACTGTCTTGGCGGGATTGTCGGGATGCACGATCAGCACGTTCGAGACGCCGCCGCTCACCGCCACCGGCGCGAGGTCCTTCAGCGAATCGTAGCCGGGCGCCTTGTAGAGCCCCATGTTGAAGACCAGCGTGCCCTGGCTCACCAGCGCCACGGTGTAGCCGTCGGCCGGCGCCCGCGCCGCCTCGGCGGTGGCGATGGTGCCGCCCGCGCCGGTCTTGTTGTCGACCACGACGGTCTGGCCCAGCGACTTAGCAAGCTCCTCGGCGAAGATGCGCGCCACGATGTCGGCCGTGGCGCCCGGCGCCAGCGGCACGATCAGGCGGATCGACTTGGCCGGATACGTCTGCGCACGCACGGCACCCGACGCCACAACAAGCGTCGCGGCGAGAAGTGCCCTCTTCGTTATGACCATCTCAGCCTCCCAGTCTCTTTTTTCATTTCCTCGCCCGTCATACGGGGAGGAAAAGAAAGAAGACGCCCTACAGCCCCACCGACTGAGCCACCAGCGTCGCCAGCTGCTTGCGCAGTCGGGCGACCGTCGCGCGTTCGCCGCGCTTCCTGATCAGATTATGCATCTCATACGGATCGCTCTTGAGATCGTAGAGCTCGTCGCACTCCACGCCGTCGAGCGACTTCTGCGTCCAGTGGATGTACTTGTGGCGCCTGGTGCGGATCGCCTTGTAGCTCATGCCGATCAGCCACGGCATGGCGTTCTCGCTGAAGTACTCGCACATGAAGGACGAGCGGATGGCTTTGCCCTGCTTGGCAATTGGCCTCAGCGACAGGCCCTGCATGTGCTCGAAGTCGTCCTTCTTGCCGCCCGCGAGATCGACGATGGTCGGCGAGATGTCGATTGCCAGCACCAGGTCGTCGTTCACCGTGCCCGGCTTGAACCAGGCGGGATAGCGGATCAGGAACGGCGACTTGATGCCTTCCTCGTAGGCGAAGCGGCGTTCGGGGCCGAGCCCGTGCTCGCCGAAGAAGTAGCCGTTGTCGCCCAGGAACAGGATGAAGGTGTTGTCGAGCTGGCCGGTCTCCTCCAGCGCCTTGAAGACCTCGCCCATGCCCTCGTCGACCGAGGCCATCATGGCGGCGCGCAGGCGGATCTCCTCGTCGCTGCCGGCCTTGATGCCGTCCAGCACCTTGCGCGAGGCTTCGTTGCCCTTGAGCTGGAACGCCTCGGTCCAGGCCGGCTTGTCCTTGGCGACCTCGGCAAGCGGCAGCGCGTTGGGCCGGCGCGGGAAATGCGCGCCCTTGTAGAGGTCGGCATGGCGCTCGGGCACGCGATAGCCGCCCTTGCTGAGATCGATCGTGCCGTCGGCCGCCTGGAAGGCGTCGGGATGCACGGCCTTGTGGGCGAAGAACAGCGCGAAGGGTTTGCTGCGAGGCTTGCGCAGAAACTCGACGGCGTGTTCGTTCAACAGATCGGTGATGTAGCCTTTGTGCTGGCGCTCATCGCCGTCGATGTTCAGCACCGGATCGACGATCGAGCCGTGTCCCGGGAAGCTCACCCAGCGATCGTAGCCCGGCCGCGGCCCGCCCGAGTTGCCCATGTGCCACTTGCCGACATGGGCGGTCTCGTAGCCCAGGCGCTGCAGGATGCCATGATAGTTGGGCAGGCGATGGCTGTGGGCGTCGCGCGCCACGTTGTCGATGATGCCGTGGCGGCTGGCATATTGCCCGGTGATGATCGAGGCGCGGTTGGGCGAGCAGAGCGGCGTGGTGTGGAAGGCCGAGGTGAACATCGCGCCCTCATGGCCGATGCGGTCGATGTGCGGCGTCTTCATGAAGGGATGGCCGCAGATGCCGAGTTCGTCGAACCGGAGATCGTCGATCAGAACGACGATGAAATTCGGCTTTTTCTTCGTTGCCACGATGATTTCCCCCAAAGCACCCCGCGTACCGAAACACGCTAGCCGCTGCTCTTGACGGAAGCCAGAGGGCCGCGCCCTTATCGGCCAAAGACCTCGTTAAGGAATGCTCATGACCGAGCCTGGCCTGCCGATGGCAGGATTGCGCGTGCTGGATATCAGTTCATTCATCGCCGCCCCCGCCGCCGCGGTGGTCTTGGGCGACTGGGGCGCCGACGTGATCAAGGTCGAGGGGCCCGACGGCGATCCCAACCGCCGCATCATGCACGATTCGTCGAACTACCCGAAGGGTCCGGTCAACTATCCGTGGCACATGGATTCGCGCAACAAGCGCTCGATCGTGCTCGACCTCAAGAAGCCCGACGCCCGCGCCGCGCTCGACCGGCTGATCGCGATATCGGACGTGCTGATCTGCAACTTCCCGCCGCTGGTCCGCGACAAGCTCAGGCTCGGCTACGACGACGTGAAGCGGGTGAACCCGAAGCTGGTCTATGCCTCGCTCACCGGTTACGGCGAAGCGGGTCCCGACCGCGACCGGCCGGGGTTCGACGCCACCGCCTACTTCGCCCGCTCAGGCCTTCTCGACGCGCAACGCTACGAAGACGGGCCGCCCGGCGTGCCGGTGCCGGCGCAGGGCGATCGCGCGACCGCCATGGCGCTGGTTTCGGCGATCCTGATGGGGCTGATGCAGCGGATGAAGACCGGCGAGGGTTCGTGGGTCGGCACGTCGCTGCTCGGCAACGGCCTGTGGTCGTGTGGCGTCGTGGCCCAAGCCGCCCTGGTCGGCGCCTACCTGCCGCACCGCCCACCGCCCGACCGGCCGCGTTCGGCCCTGGGCAATATCTATCGGACCTCGGACGATCGCTGGCTGCAGCTCACCATCGTGCGCGAGGACAAGATGTGGCCCGGCGTCTGCGCCACCATCGGCCGACCCGAGCTCGAGAACGAGCCGCGCTTCGCCACCGTCGAAGCGCGCCGCAAGAACTCATCCGAGCTCGCCGCCATCCTGCACGACGCTTTCGCCACCAAGGACTATGAGCACTGGCGCCACACCATGGCGGGTCATGGCATCACCTTCGGCGTCATCAGCCGGCCGCAGGACGTGCCAGAGGACCCGCAGGCCGTTGCCTGCGGCGCCGTCGTCGAGACAGCGATCGCCGAGATGCCGCGCACCCTCGCCAATCCCATCCGCCTCGGCTTCGCCGAGCAGCAGGTGGCGCGGCCGGCGCCGGCGCTCGGCCAGCACAGCGACGAGATCCTGGCCGAGGCTGGTCTCACAGCCGACGAGATCGCGGCCCTGCACAAGAGCGGTGCCGTGCCATGAGCGAGCTGCCGCTGAGCAGGCTCGTCGTTCTGGATGTCAGCTCGTTCATCGCGGCACCGGCCGCGGCCGTCGTCTTGGCCGACTTCGGCGCCGACGTCATCAAGATCGAACCGCCGGGCGATGGCGATCCGCATCGCAACAGTTTCAGGAACGCAAGCTATCCGCCGAGCGACAGGAACTTCCCCTGGCAGCTCGACGGCCGCCTCAAGCGATCGCTGGCGCTCGACCTCAAGAACGACAGCGCCCGGCCAGTGCTCGAGCGACTGATCCAGCGCGCCGACATCATGATCGTGAACTTCCCACCGCCGGCGCGCGAGCGATTGAAACTGCGCTGGGAAGACATCGAGCCGCTCAATCCGCGCCTCATCTACTGCTCGCTCACCGGCTACGGCGAGACAGGCCCTGACCGCGACCGGCCGGGCTTCGACGTGACTGCTTACTTTGGCCGTTCGGGCATCCTCGATCTGGCGCGCTACGAAGGCGGCCCGCCCGGCCTGTCGCTGCCGGCGCAGGGCGATCGCGCCACGGCGATGACCCTGGTCGCCGCCATCCTGCTCGGGCTGCGCCAGCGCGACCGCACCGGCAAGGGCTGTTGGGTCGGCACCTCGCTCTATGCCAACGGCGTCTGGTCCAACGGCACCTCGGCCGCGGGCGCGCTGGTCGGCGCTCATCTGCCGCCGCGCCAGTCGCCGGACAAGCCGCGCAATGCGCTGACCAACCTCTACCGCACCAAGGACGATCGCTGGCTGCAGCTCCTGCTGGTGCGCGACGACCGGCTGTGGCCGGTCCTGTGCAAGGCGATCGAGCGGCCCGATCTCGCCGAGGATCCGCGCTTCACCGAGCGCGCCGACCGCCGCGCGCGATCGCTCGAGCTGGTGAAGGAACTGATGCCGGTGTTCGCGGCCAAGACCTATGCCGAGTGGGAGCAGACCTTTGCCGGCACCGGCATCCCTTTCGGCGTCATCGGCCGGCTGGCCGACGTGGTGCAGGACGAGCAGGCGGAGCACGCCGGCATCTTCGCCGACACCGACAATGCCGAGGTCCCGCGCACCGTGAACAATCCGATCCGGCTGGGGTTCGCCCAGCCGAAAAAGGCCGGGCCTCCACCCGCGGTCGGCCAGCACAGCGAGGAGATCCTGCGCGAGGCGGGTCTTGCCGCCGCCGAGATCGATGCCCTCAAGAAGTCCGGAGCGCTGGGCTGATGTCGCACCTCGGCCTCGTCGCCCTTGTCGTGAAGGAGTACGACCCGGCGATCGACTTCTTTGTCCGCATCCTTGGCTGCGAACTCGTCGAAGACGTCCCCTCGCTCACCAATGACGGACGGCCGAAGCGCTGGGTGGTCGTGCGCCCGCCAGGTGCCGCGACCGGCATCCTGATCGCCAAAGCCGACGGCGAAGAGCAGGAGCGCATCGTCGGCAACCAATTTGCCGGCCGCGTCGGCTTCTTCTTCCAGGTCGACGATTTCAGCGCGACCTACGACCGCCTGGTCGCGGCAGGGGTCACCTTCGTGAAGCCGCCGCGCACCGAACCCTACGGCCAGGTTGCCGTTTTCCTCGATATCGCCGGCAACAAGTGGGACCTTCTCGGAGCATGAAATGCTTCCTCCCCCGTCATCGGGGGAGGCTTGGGGAGGCCCGGGGCCTTCCCCTCCCGGCCTCCCCCGTAAGACGGGGGAGGTGAAAGAGGCCGCTTCGTCGTATGATGCTCACATGGCCACCCACCACACCTACGCCGAGTTCTGGCCGTTCTATCTGCGCGAGCACAGCAAGCGGCAGACGCGCGGCCTGCATTATGTCGGGTCCATCGCGTCGGTCGTCCTGCTGGTCTGGGCGGTCGCCACCCAGAACTGGTGGTGGCTGCTGTTGGTGCCGGTGGCGGGCTACGCCTTTGCCTGGTTTGCCCATTTCTTCGTCGAAAAGAACAAGCCGGCGACCTTCAAGGCGCCGTTCTGGTCGCTGATCAGCGATTACCGCATGTGCGGCCTGTGGCTCTCGGGCCGCCTCGGTAACGAATTGATGAAGTACCAAATCCGCGGCTGAGCCCCGGGCGTAGAGAAGGCATGCGCCGCCTCCTCGCCCTTTTCCTGCTCGTCTTCGCGGCTCCGGTCCAGGCCGAAACGCCCGCGCTGCCCTGGGCCAAATGGGACCCGGCGCTGTTCGACCGCGCGGCGCGCGACGACAAGTACATCCTGCTGCACATGGCGGCCGTGTGGTGCCACTGGTGCCACGTCATGGAGCGCACGACCTACCGCGATCCTGCGATCCAGCAGCGCATCGCCGAGAAGTTCATCGCCGTGCGCGTCGACCAGGATTCCGACCCCGCCCTCTCCTACCGCTACGAGAACTGGGGCTGGCCCGCCACCATCATGCTCGACAAGGACGGCAACGAGATCTTCAAGCGCCGCGGCTACATCCCGCCCGAGCTTTTCACCAAGCTTATAGCCGCCGTCGTCGAAGATCCTTCGGCGCTTCAGACGTACACGGCCGGCGCCGCCGTCGATCCCAACGCCGTCGCGCTCTCAGCCGAGCGCCGCAGCCGCACCGAAGAGCTCTTGATCAAGAGCTACGACAAGGCCAACGGCGGCTTCGGCGACACCCATCGCTTCATCCATGGCGACACACTCGAATGGGTGCTGGAGCGCGGCCGGAGCCTGCAGCGCAACACCGAGCCCGAAGCGTGGCGCGAGATGTCAGGCCACACGCTGGCCGGCGCGCGCCGCCTGATCGATCCGGTGTGGGGTGGCATGTTCCAGTATTCCGACAAGCTCGACTGGTCGGGCCCGCACTTCGAGAAGCTTCTGAACATCCAGCGCGACGCCGTGCGCGCCTACGTGCTGGCGTACCAGGTCAGCGGCGATCCTGCCGATCTTGCCGCTGCGCGCAACATCGCCCGCTGGCTGATGGATTTCATGCGCGCGCCCAACGGCGCCTTCTACACCAGCCAGGACGCCGATGCCGGGCCGACCCTGCATGGCGACGTCTTCTACGCCCGCAACGACAGCGAGCGCCGTGGCGGGCCGCAGCCGCCGATCGACCGCAATTCCTACGCGCGCGAGAACGGCTGGGCGATCGCGAGCCTGGCCGCGCTCTACGACGTCACCGGCGAGCCGGCGCTGATCGAGGCCGCCACGCGCGCCTTCGACTGGGTGCTGGCCGAACGCCGCGCACCCAATGGCGGCTTCGGCCATGCGCGGCCCGCCGACGACGACACCCATCTCGGCGATACGCTGTCGATGGCCGAGGCCGCACTCGCGCTCTATCGCAGCACGGCCGAGCGGCGCTACCTCAGCGTAGCCATCGAGCTTGGCGAGGTGATCGTGCGCGATCATCGCGATCCGTCGGGCGGCTTCATGGTGCGCGCACCCGAGCCCGGCGCGAAGGGCGTGCTGGCCAAGCCGGTGAAGCAGGTCGACGAGAACGTCGCCACGGTCCGGCTGCTCAACCTGCTGGGTCGAGCAGCGGCGCGACCGGCCTTCAAGGAAGCGGCCGAGCACGGCATGCGCTACCTGATTGCGCTCGCCGAGGAAGACCTGATCGTGCCCGGCGCGCTCCTGGCCGACCGCGAGCTTCTGCGCGAGCCCGCCCACATCACCATCGTCGGCGCCAAGGACGACCCCGCCGCCCGCGCCCTCTACGCAGCGGCCCGCACCTATCCCACGCGCTACTTCCGCCTCGAATGGCTCGACCGCCGCGAGGGCCCGTTGCCGGCGGCCGACGTCGAGTATCCGGAACTGCCCGAAGCCGCCGCCTTCGCCTGCGCCAACGGCGCCTGCTCGATCCCGGTGTTCACGCCGGATGAAGTTCATCGGATCGCAGCGAAGGTGGACGATCGGTGACTCCCTCCATCACCCTTCAAGCTCCTCTCCCCCGCTAGGGGGAGAGGTTGGGTGAGGGGGCAACGCACGTCGATTCCCCCTCACCTAGCCTCTACCCCTAGCGGGGGAGAGGAATATGAGGGGAATTCGCGGGAATCCGGCCCGAATCCCGACCCCTTGCGCCTCCGCGGACCGAAGGCCACATTGCGGGCAACGCAAATTCCCCCCGTTCGAGGATCCATGGAACCGATGCTGAAGGGCGCCGCGCCGCAGGCTGCCCCCGCCGATCTCATCAAGGACAGCGACCAGACCAAATTCGCCAAGGACGTGCTGGAAGCCTCGCGCACCGTGCCGGTGATCGTCGACTTCTGGGCGCCGTGGTGCGGGCCGTGCAAGCAGTTGCAGCCGGCGATTGAAAAGGTCGTCAAGGCGGCCAACGGCGCGGTCAAGCTGGTCAGGATCAACATCGACCAGAACCAGATGCTGGCCCAGCAGCTCAGGATTCAGTCGATCCCGGCGGTCTACGCCTTCTTCGGCGGCCGGCCCGTAGACGGCTTCATGGGCGCGGTGCCGGAGAGCCAGGTCAAGCAGTTCGTCGACCGCTTGGTGCAGGCGACCGGCGGCCCTGTGGGCGAAGGCGGCGGCGATGAGATCGCCGAGCTGCTGGAGCATGCCAAGGCCGCCGTGGCGCAGAACGACCAGGACCTTGCCGCGCGCATCTACAGCGAGATCCTGGGCGTCGACCCGAAGAACGTCACCGCGCTTGCCGGCCTCGCGCGCTACAACCTGCAGACCGGCGACGTCGAGCAGGCCAAGGAGCTGCTCGCCCAGGTCGAGGCCAAGGACAAGACCAACGCCGAAGTCGTCGCCGTCCAGGCCTCGATGGATCTGGCCGAGAAGGCCAAGGAAGCGGGCCCGATCGACGAGCTCAAGGCCAAGGCCGCCGCCGATCCCAAGGACATGCAGTCGCGGCTCGACCTCGCCATGGCCTACTGGGCCGGTAACCGGCGCCAGGAAGCGATCGACGAGCTGCTCGCCATGATCAAGGCCGACCGCAAGTGGAACGAGGACGCCGCCCGCCAGCAGCTCCTGAAGTTCTTCGAGGCGCTGGGCTTCACCGATCCCCTCGCTGTCGACGGCCGCAAGCGGCTGTCGACCATCCTGTTCTCCTGATCGAAGCGCGGGCATGACCGAGCGGGTGCCCGGCCGCAATCCCTTCGAGCCGAGTCTCGAGCAGCTCCCCGAGACCCTGCCTATCTTCCCGCTGTCGGGCGTGTTGTTGCTGCCCGGCGGCAAGCTGCCGCTCAACATCTTCGAGCCGCGCTATCTCGCGATGATCTTCGACGCGCTGGCCGGCCATCGCATGATCGGCATGGTGCAGCCGATGCAACCCGGCGGTTTTGCCGGCGACGGCCTGCCGACCGAGGACGGCCGGCCCAAGGTGCACAAGGTGGGCTGCGCGGGCCGCATCGTGAGCTTCAACGAGACCGAGGACGGCCGCCTCCTGCTGGCGCTCTCCGGCGTCTGCCGCTTCGAGATCGTGCGCGAGCTCGAGCCCGCGCACGGCGGCTATCGCCGCGTGTCCTCGCTGTTCTCGCCCTATCGCGCCGACCTCGACCACGCCGACGAGCAGGTCGAGCTCGATCGCGACCGGTTGATGGCGGCGCTCAGCGCCTTCTTCCGCAGCCGCAACCTGTCGACCGACTGGGACGCGGTGAAGCAGGCGGCCGACGCCAACCTCGTGACCTCGCTGTCCATGGTCCTGCCCTTCGGCCCGGCCGAGAAGCAGGCGCTGCTGGAAGCGGCCGATTCGACGGCGCGCGCGAAGCTGCTGGTCGCCTTCCTGGAAATGAACGCCTTCGGGCAATCGGGCGAGACGCCGCCGAAACGGGCGAATTGAGTTTGGCTTTTGAGCCAGACTCGCTGTCATCCCGAGCGTAGCGAGGGACCTTTCCTGCGGCCTTAAAGATCCCTCGCTGCGCTCGGGATGACAGTGTGCCTGTATGACCACCGTGCTATAAATCCGCCAACGAAGACGAAAGCCTCACGCAATGACCCCTCCCTCGGACGAACCCGCACCGCGCCGCTCCGGCGTCGATCCCAAGTTGCTGGAAATCCTCGTCTGCCCCGCGAGCCACGGCCCGCTCGAGTACGATGCGGCCGCCGGCGAGCTGATCAGCCGCAAGGCCGGGCTCGCCTATCCGATCCGCGACGGCATCCCGATCATGCTGGTGAGCGAGGCGCGCCAGATCAGGGACGTGCCATGAGCGCTGCGGAGTTCCCCAAGGCGGCGCCCGACGAAGGCAGCTACGAGACCACCGCACCGTGGCCGACCGAATTGCGCGTCTTCAAGGAAGAAGGCCGCATGGAGATCGAGTTCTCCGACGGCGTCACCCATTCGCTGCCGGCCGAGTACCTGCGCGTCGAGAGCCCGTCGGCCGAGGTGCAGGGCCACGGGCCCAACCAGAAGAAGATCGTGTCCGGCCGCCGCCATGTGAAGATCACCGCGGTCGAGCCGGTCGGCCACTACGCCATCCGCATCGTGTTCGACGACCGCCACGACAGCGGCATCTACAGCTGGTCCTATCTGCGCGAGCTCGGCGACAGCTACGCCGAGAAATGGGCCGCCTACCAGGCCGCCCTGCTCTATCGCGGGCTGAGCCGCGATCCGTAAGCCAGCATGAAGATCGCCATCGCCGGCGCCGGCATCGGCGGCCTCACCGCCGCAATGTGCCTCCATCGCGCCGGCTTCGACGTCGAGGTGTTCGAGGCCGTGAGCGAGCTCCGGCCGCTCGGCGTCGGCATCAACATCCAGGCCGGCGCCGTGCGCATCCTGTCGGGCCTCGGCCTGCAGCCGGCGCTGGCCGCCACCGCCATCGAGACGCGCGAGCTGCGCTACGCCAACCGCCACGGCCAGACCATCTGGGCCGATCCGCGCGGCCGCCATGCCGGCCTGCCATGGCCGCAATTCTCCATCCATCGCGGCGAGCTGCAGATGATCCTTTTCCGCGCGGCCCAGGCGATGCTGGGCGCCGAAAAGATAAAGTTCGGCCGGCGCATCGCGGGCTTCGAGCAGAAGGGCAGGATGGTCACGGCGCGCTTCGCCGACCGCGACGGCGCGATCGTCGAGACGAACCAAGCCGACATCCTGATCGGCGCCGACGGCATCCACTCGGCCGTGCGAGCGCATTTCCATCCCAACGAAGGCCCGCCCAAGTGGCAGGGCATCCTGATGTGGCGCGGCGTCACCGTGGGCAAGCCCTACCTCGGCGGCAACACCATGGTGCAGGCGGGCCACCATAATCAGAAATTCGTCTGCTACCCGATCAGCCGCGCCCACGCCGAACGCGGTGAGGCGCTGATCAACTGGATCTGCGACCTGCACATGGGCGACGGCGCCATGCTGCCGCGCGAGGATTGGAACCGGCCGGGCAAGCTTTCGGACTTCCTGCCGCGCTTCGAGGACTGGGACTTCGGCTGGCTCGATGTGCCGGGTGTCATCCGCGCGGCGCACGCCATCTTCGAGTTCCCCATGGTCGATCGCGACCCGCTGCCGGGCTGGAGCCACGGCCGCATCACCCTGCTGGGCGACGCCGCGCATCCGATGTATCCCATCGGCTCCAACGGCGCGTCGCAGGCGATCCTCGACGGCGAAGCGATCACCCAGGAGCTTTTGGCCGGCGGCGATCCCGAAGCGGCGCTGAAGCGCTACGAACAGCGCCGCCTGCCGCCGACCGCCGCCATCGTCCAGAGCAACCGTCGCAAGGGCATCGACGTCATGCTCGACCTCGTCGAGCAGCGCGCGCCGCAGGGATTCACCGATCTGGAAAGCGTGCTGCCGGCCGATGAGCTGGAACGGATCGTCGGCGACTACAAGAAGCTCGCGACCCAGGACCGCGAGACGCTGTTGAAGCTGGCGTCCGCCCAATAAAAAACCGGCCCTGTTAGGGACCGGCCGTGGTAGCGGTTTATACCGGTCATCACATCACCGGCCGCCACCGAGAGAGACTATGGCAGAGGACGATGACAGGATTATGGCAGTGACCGAGAGTCATCCTGAGCGCAGCGAAGGATCTCATGGCGTGGCAAGCGGCGATGAGGTCCTTCGCTGCGCTCAGGACGACATGAAATGAGCCTCGGCCGCACGGTCGCCACCGTCGGCGGGTTCACACTGCTGAGCCGCCTCGTGGGCTTCGTGCGCGATGTCGTGCTGTCGGCAGTCTTGGGCTCGGGCGCGGTGGCCGACGCCTTCTTCGTCGCCTTCAAGCTGCCGAACTTCTTCCGCCGTCTGTTCGCCGAGGGCGCCTTCTCGGCGGCCTTCGTGCCGCTGTTCTCGCGCGAGCTGCAGGACCATGGCCGCGCCGAGGCGCTGGCCTTCGCCCGCCAGGCCCATGCCGCCCTGCTGCTGGTGCTGGTGCCGTTCTCCATCGTGCTGATGCTCGCCATGCCGTGGGTGCTGAACGTGCTGGCGCCCGGCATGCGCGACGATGCGCCGACCTTCGCCATGGCCGTCGAGTTCAGCCGCATCGCCTTCCCTTATCTCTTGTTCATCTCGCTGGCCTCGCTCTATGGCGGCGTCCTGAACAGCATCGACCGCTTCGCCCATGTCGCGGCCACGCCCATCCTGCTCAACCTCGCCCTGATCGCCGCCGTGCTTGGACTGACGCCGCTCTTGCCCAATAGCGGTTATGCCGCCTCGATCGGAGTCGCCATCGCGGGCCTCCTGCAATGGGTGTGGCTCTTGATCGCCTGCGCCCGTGACGACGTCAGCGTGAAACTGGTGCGACCACGCTGGACGGCGCGGGTCGCGCGGCTGGTCAAGCTCGCGACGCCGGTGGCGATCGGCGGCGGCGTGCAGCAGATCAGCACCATGCTCGACGTCGTGTGGGCCTCGCTACTGCCGGTCGGCACGATTTCGGCGCTGTACTACGCCGACCGCATCGCCCAGCTGCCGCTCGGCGTGGTCGGCATCGCCATCGGCACCGCCCTGCTGCCGCTCCTGGCGCGCCAGCTGCGCGCCGGCCAGGCCGAATCGGCGATGGCCAACCAGAATCGCGCCATCGAGTTCGGCCTGCTGCTCAGCCTGCCGGCGGCGGTGGCGCTGTGGCTGCTGAGCGACCCCATCATCCGCGTGCTGTTCGAGCGCGGCCAATTCGGGCCCGACGATACCCTGCGCACGGCAAGCGCGCTCGCGGCCTTCGTCGTCGGCCTGCCGGCCTTCGTGCTGGTCAAGGCGCTGACGCCGGGCTTCTTCGCCCGCGAGGATACGCGCACGCCGCTCTACATCGCGATCGCAGCCATCGTCGTGAACGTGGCCCTCAACGCCGTCTTCCTCTACGGCACCAACCTCGCCCAGGTCGGCATCGCGCTCGCCACCTCGTTGTCGGGCTGGCTGAACGCCGCGATGCTGGCCATCGTGCTGCGCCGCCGCGACCACTGGATCGCCGACCGCCGGCTGGCGTCGCGGTCGTGGCGCATGCTGGCGGCGACCGCCGGCATGGGTGTCGTGCTGTGGGGGGCGCTCGTGGTGCTGAAACCGGTTCTGACGCACGCCAACCTCAAGGGTGTGTTGGCACTGCTCGTCGTCTGTGTCGTGGGCGGCGCCGTCTATGCCGTCTTGGGCGCGCTGCTGGGGATCGTCCGCTTGTCCGAGCTGCGCTTCGTGATGCGCCGCCAGCCCGGCCTCAGATCAGCCGACCCAGACGAACAACCGTGACGCCGGCGCGCAACGGCCGGTTCACCGCGGGCATCACCAGCACGCAGTCATCGTAAGGCGTCGTCACCGGCTCGCCGTCGTCGTGGCCGAGCACGGTGCCCGCCTTGGCGATCACCTCCTGGCCCTCGAAGCGGCGCGCCGGCGTGAAGTTGCCGCGCTTGGTGGCGATGGCGTGGGTGACCTGCACGATGCGCTGGCTGGGCGGTGCCGGCTGCTTCCAGTCGGCCGGCAGGTCGGATGCCTCGACCACGGCGGTCTCGGTGAGGAAGCGATGGGCCACGTCCTTGGCGACCACGACCGATGAGGCGCGCCAGTGCTGGCCGGTCTCGATCAGCAGTGCGGTCTTGGCGCTCTGGGGATCGCCGAAGCCGCCATAGTCGCGCATGCGCATGCCGGCGGCATGGCCGCGGTCGCGCACGATGTCGGCCGGAGCGCCCAGGCGCTTGGCCAATTCGGCGCCGCGGTCGAGCGGCCCGCACAACATCAGCGGCACGCAGTCGTCATGCATCGAATGGAGATCGAGCAGGAAGTCGGCGCGCTCGACGTAGGGGCGCACGACCTGCGCCCGCCTGGTCTCGCGCGTCGTCGCCGGCTGGTCGAGCCGGCCCCAGGTGCGATTGAAATCCTCGTCGATCATGCGCGACTTGAACGGATTTTTGGCATCGAAGCGCTGATAGGCCTCGAAATTATTGAACGAGAAGATCAGCGTGCCCTTGCGCGGCTTCAGTCCACGGCCAAGCAGCTCGTCGACCACGATGGCGCCCGACACCTCGTTGCCGTGCGTCAGCGACGCCACCATCACCGTCGGCCCGGGTTTGCCGCTTTCTCGGACATGAATATAGGGCGCATCGCCCTGCTCCCACGGCCTGATGTCGGGAAAGTCGTATTCGATCGGCGGATTATCAGACATGGACACGCGACCTCCGGAGCCGCGTTTATAGCGCGGTTCCAGGCCGATGCGAGAGTCAGGCGTCGCGATACCAGTTCGGCAGATCCCAGGTGTTGTTGTCCCAGCCGGAGAGCTCGACGACCAGCCTGCTGTTGGCGGCGGCGACGCCGAGGCGAGCCACCACCGGGATCACCACGACATTGTCGATCACGAGCTCGTTCAGCTTGATGATCATGGCGGCGCGCTTGATCGGATCGAGCTCGACCTGCGCCGCCTTGTGGACGTCGTCGTACTCCTTGTTCTGCCAGCGCGTGATGTTGCGGCCCTGCCACTTGTTGTCCTTGGTGGCGGCCTCCCACGAGCAGAACTGGCGCAGGAAGATCTCCGGGTCGGGCTGGCTGCCGTTGTTGTACATCTGCAGGTCGCAGTAGAACTTGGTATAGGTGTCCGGGTTGGCGACGTCGGACGAGAAGAACACCGACGCCGTCACCGCCTTCAGCTCGATCTCGATGCCGGCTTTCTGGCAGGCCTGCTTGACGATCGCCTGGTTCTTCTGGCGCGGCTGGTTGATCGAGGTCTGGTAGGCGAGCTTCAGCTTCTTGCCGTCCTTCTCGCGGATGCCGTCGGCGCCCTTCTTCCAGCCGGCCTTCTCCAGGATGCCGATGGCCTTGTCGACGTTGAATTCGTACTTGGTGTTCTTCGAGCGGAAGCGCTCGGGGTTGTTGATGTAGTTGGGCGTCGCCACGCCGCCACGGCCGTAGATGTGCTTCTCGACCGAGTCCTTGTCGACCAGCAGTGAAAGCGCCTGGCGCACGGCGAAGTCGCTGAGGATCGGGTGCTTGGTCTTGAGGCTCGAACGCTCGCCGTCGACCTCGGTCCATGGATCGGTGTTGTTGAGCTGGATGTGTTCGATGCCGCCACCCTTGCTGTAGATGAGGCGGCCCTTGCCGCCCTTCTCCAGCTTGGTGAGGATCTCGTCCTCGACCTGCAGGTTCCAGGCGAAGTCGAATTCGCCCGACTGCAGCACGGCGCGCGCGGCGGAGACCGCGTCGCCGCCACCCTTCATTTCGATGGCGTCGAAGTGAGGGCGGTTCTCGACGTGGTAGTTCGGGTTGATCACGCCCGACACCAGGTCGCCCGGCCTGAAGTCCTTGAACATGTAAGGACCGGTGCCGACCGGCTTGAGGTTGGTCGGCGCCTCGCGCGACTTCGAGCCCATGTAGTCGGCGAACAGGTGGCGGGGAATGACCATGCCAAACCAGCCGACAAAGGCGTCGGCCCAGAACGGCGTCGGCTGCTGGAACTTCACGGTGACGGTGTGCTGGTCGACCTTCTCGACCGTGATGTCCTTGTAGGATCCGCTGGTGACCGCGCCGGCCCCGGGATCGCGGGCATATTGCCAGGTGAACACAACGTCGTCGGCCGTGAAGGGCTGGCCGTCGTGCCATTTGACGCCCTTCTTCAGCCGCCAGGTGACCGACTTGCCGTCGGCGGCGAGCGTTCCGTCCTCGCGGCCCGGGATCGATTCGGCGAGGATCGGCCGCAGGTTGCCTTCGGCGTCCCAGCCGGCCAGCGGCTCGTAGAACAGGCGCGAGCCGTCCTGGTCCTTGGTGCCGACGGCGAAGTGCGGGTTCAGCAAGGTCGGGCCCTGCCACCACAGCACCTTCAACAGGCCACCGCCGCCGCGCCTGGTCGGCTTGTAGACCGGCTTCGTCTGCGCCATGGCGACGCCCGACAGAGCGAGAAGCTGATTGGCGAAGGGTGCCGTGAGCCCGACTGCCGCCATGCGCCGCAAGAAGACGCGACGCGACAGTGCGCCCGCCTTCACCTGGTCCAGCAGACCACGCAAGTCACGTTCGTCCATGGATGCCTCCCATCCCTGACCACCCTGACGCTCCTGCTATCCTGCAAGATGCGTGCAAGCGGGATGGGAACAGGCCGGGCCGCCGTCGTCAACGGCCCCCACCCCGAGATCAGCTCTCCCGGTACCAGTTGGCCAGATCGCCGGTGTTGTTGTCCCAGCCGCTGAGCTCGACCACGAGCCGGTTGTTCACGGCGGCGACGCCGGGCCGGGCGACGAGGGGAATGACGACGTGGTCGTTAACGATGAGCTCGTTCAGCTTGATCATCATGGCCGCGCGCTTGATCGGATCGAGCTCGAACTGCCCCGCCTTGTGGATGTCGTCGAATTCCTTGTTCTGCCAGCGCGTGACGTTGCGGCCCTGCCACTTGTTGTCCTTGGTGGCCGCCTCCCATGACAGGAACCGGCGCAGAAAGACCTCAGGATCGGGCTGGGCCATGCCGGTGTTGTACATCTGCAGGTCGCAGTAGAACTTGGCGTAGGTATCGGGGTTGGCGACGTCGGAGGAGAAGAACACCGACGCCGTGACCGACTTCAGCTCGACGTCGATGCCGGCCTTCTGGCAGGCCTGCTTGACGATCGCCTGGGTCTTCTGGCGCGGCTGGTTGATCGACGTCTGGAAGACGAACTTGAGCTTCTTGCCATCCTTTGCCCGGATGCCATCGGCGCCCTTCTTCCAGCCGGCCTTCTCGAGAAGGTCGACGGCCTTGTCGATGTTGAACTCATACGACGTCGCCTTGGAAGCGAAGCGCTCGGGGTTGTAGACGAAGTTCGCCGTCGCCGCGCCCGTGCGGCCGTAGATGTGCTTCTCGATCGAATCCCTGTCGATCAGCAGCGCCAGCGCCCGGCGCACCGCAGGATCGGACAGGGTTGGGTGCCTGGTCTTGAGGCTCGCGCGCTCGCCGTCGACCTCGGTCCAGGGATCGGTGCTGTTGAGCTGGATGTGCTCGATGCTGCCGCCTCGACTGACGATGATGCGGCCCTTGCCGCCCTTCTCCAGGCGCGTGAGGATCTCGTCCTCGACCTGCATGTTCCAGCCGAAGTCGAATTCGCCGGTCTGCAGCACGGCGCGTGCCGCCGAGACCGCGTCGCCGCCGCCCTTCATCTCGATGGCGTCGAAATGCGGCCGGTTCTCCATGTGGTAGTCGGCGTTGATGACGCCGGCGACCAGATCGCCTGGCTTGAAGTCCTTGAACTTGTAGGGGCCGGTCCCGACAGGCTTGAGGTTGGTCGGCGCCTCGCGCGACTTCGCGCCGACATAGTCGGCGAACAGGTGCCTGGGCATGATGCAGCCGGCGGCGGCAACGAAGGCGTCGGCCCAGAACGGCGTTGCCTCCGGGAACTTCACGACGACGGTGTACTGATCGATCTTCTCGACCGTGACGTCCTTGTAGGAGCCGCTGGTCAGCGTGGCCGTCGCCGGATCTCGGGCGTATTCCCAGGTGAAGACGGCGTCGTCGGCCGTGAGCAGCTGGCCGTCATGCCAGCGCACGCCCTTCTTCAGCTTCCAGGTGACCGACCTACCGTCGGCGGCCAAGGTGCCGTCCTCGCGGCCCGGGATCGTCTCTGCCAGCACCGGCTGGAGGTTGCCGTCGCGATCCCAGCGCGCCAGAGGCTCATAGAACAGCCGCGAGCCGTCCTGGTCCTTGGTGCCGACGGCGAAGTGCGGGTTCAGCAGGGTCGGTCCCTGCCACCACAGCACCTTCAACAGCCCACCGCCGCCGCGCCTGGTCGGCTTGTAGGTCGATTTTGCCTGCGCCATGGCGACACCCGACAGGGCGAGAAGCTGGCTCGCCATCGGCGCCGTCACACCCACCGCCGCCATGCGCCGCACGAAGGCGCGCCGGGACATCCGGCCCGCCTTCACTTGGTGCAACGGACCACGCAAGTCGCGTCCGTTCATCGGATGCCTCCATCTTCTCCTCCGCCGTCATACGGGGGAGGATGTTTGAGGTCAGCCCTCCCGGAACCAGTTCGCCAGATCCCAGGTATCGGTGTCCCAGCCGCTCAGCTCGCAGGTGAGCTTGTTGCTCACGGCGCGGACGACCGGCCGGGCGACCACAGGGATCACGATGTGGTTGTTCACGGCGAGGTCGTTCATCTTGATCATCAGGGCCGCGCGCTTCAGCGGATCGAGCTCGGCCTGCGAGGCCTTGTAGATCTCGTCGAATTCCTTGCTCTGCCAGCGCGTGATATTGCGGCCCTGCCACTTGTTCTCCTTGGTGGCGGCCTCCCACGACAGGAACTGCTTCAGGAACAGCGCCGGGTCCGGCTGCTGCGGGCCGTTGTTGTACATCTGCAGGTCCGAATAGAAGTGCGGATAGGTGTCGGGGTTGGAGACGTCGGAGGAGAAGAACACCGACGCCGTCACCGACTTCAGCTCGATTTCGATACCGGCCTTCTGGCAAGCCTGCTTGACGATCGCCTGGGTCTTCTGGCGCGGCTGGTTGATCGACGTCTGATAGAGATATTTCAGCTTCTTGCCGTCCTTCTCGCGGATGCCGTCGGCGCCCTTCTTCCAGCCGGCCTTCTCCAGAATGTCGATCGCCTTGTCGACGTTGAACTCGGACTTGGTGTTCTTGGAGCGGAAGCGTTCCGGATTGTAGATGAAGTTGGCCGACGCCCGGCCCGTGCGGCCGTAGATGTGCTTCTCCACCGAGTCCTTGTCGATCAGCAGGGACAGCGCCTGGCGCACCGCCGGATCCGAAAGCGACGGATGCTTGGTCTTGAGGCTCGACCGCTCGCCGTCGACCTCCGTCCACGGGTCGGTCTGGTTGAGCTGGATATGCTCGATGAAGCCCGCGTCGTTGATGACGACGCGACCCTTCCCGCTTTTCTCCAGGCGCGTCAGGATCTCGTCCTCGACCTGCATGTTCCAGCCGAAGTCGAACTCGCCGGTCTGCAGCACCGCGCGCGCCGCCGACACCGCGTCGCCGCCGCCCTTCATCTCGATGGCGTCGAAATGCGGCCGGTTGTCCTGGTGATAGTTGGGGTTGATGACGCCCGACACCATGTCGCCGGGCTTGAAGTCCTTGAACATGTAGGGACCGGTGCCGACCGGCTTCAGGTTGGTCGGCGCCTCGCGCGACTTGCCGCCGATGTAGTCGGCGAAAAGGTGCTTGGGGATGATCATGCCGGCCGAGCCAATGAACGCCTCGGCCCAGAACGGCGTCGGGTCCTTGAACCTCACGGTGACGGTATGGGAATCGACCTTCTCGACCGTGATGTCGGTATAGACGCCGCTGGTAACGGCGGCCGTCGCCGGATCCTTGGCGTACTGCCAATTGAAGACGACGTCGTCGGCGGTGAAGGGCTGGCCGTCGTGCCACTTGACGTTTTTCTTCAGCTTCCAGGTCACCGACTTGCCGTCAGCGGCGAGCGTGCCGTCCTCGCGGCCAGGGATCGATTCGGCGAGCTGAGGCCTGAGGTTGCCGTCGCCGTCCCAACCGGCCAGCGGCTCGTAGAACAGGCGCGAACCGTCCTGGTCCTTTTGGCCGGTTGCAAAGTGCGGATTGAGCAAGGTCGGCGCCTGCCACCACAGCACCTTCAGCACACCGCCGCCGCCGCGCTTGGTCGGCTTGTAGACCGGCGCCTTGGACTGGGCCATCGCCACGCCACCCAGGGCAAGAAGCTGGGTCGCCATCGGCGCGGTCAGGCCTGCCGCCGCCATCCTGCGCAGGAATGCCCGACGGGACACCTTGCCTGACTTCACCTGGCCGATCAGATGGCGCAAACGACCCTCGTTCATAGCAAATCCTCCCAACCCAAAAGCTCCTGCTATCCTGCAAGATGCGTGCAAAGGGGATGGGAACAGGCCCGGCCGGCCGCGTCAACGGCGCCTTGATTTAGGCGCCGACCTCAGCCATACCCGCCCTCCCCATGCCTTCCACCGGCAGGGTGCGCGGAGGTCCAAACCCCGTGCTTTCCACCTTGAGCGGAGTCCACATCCCATGCCCGACGTCACGACGACGGCGCCCAACACGCATCTGGCGCCCTATGCCGCCCGGGGCCTGAAAGGCCGCATCCTTTCCGGCGTGCAGCCAACCGGCAATCTCCATCTCGGCAACTATCTCGGCGCGATCCGCAACTTCGCGCGCCTGCAGGGCGACTTCGAGTGCCTGTACTGCGTGGTCGACATGCACGCGATCACCCAGCCGCAGGACCCCAAGCTGCTGGCGGCGCAGACGCGCGAGATCGCGGCCGCCTTCCTGGCCGCCGGCGTCGACGGCAGGAAGCAGATCATCTTCAACCAGTCGATGGTGCCCGAGCACGCCGAGCTTGCCTGGATCTTCAACTGCGTGGCCCGGGTTGGCTGGATGAACCGCATGACGCAGTTCAAGGAGAAGGCGGGCAAAGACCGCGAGAACGCCTCGCTCGGCCTCTACGCCTATCCGGCGCTGATGGCGGCCGACATCCTGATCTACAAGGCGACGCACGTGCCGGTCGGCGAGGACCAGAAGCAGCACCTCGAGCTGACGCGCGACATCGCGCAGAAGTTCAACAACGACTTCAACGCGCCCGACTTCTTCCCGCTCACCGAGCCCCTGATCTTCGGCGAGGCGACGCGCGTCATGAGCCTGCGCGACGGCACCAAGAAGATGAGCAAGTCCGACCCGTCGGACCAGTCGCGCATCAACCTCACCGACGATGCCGACGCGATTGCGCTGAAGATCCGCCGCGCCAAGACCGACCCGCTGCCGATGCCGGAGAGCGCTGCCGATGCCGAGAAGCGGCCCGATGCCGACAATCTTTTGGGCATCTTCGCCGCGCTGGCCGACCGCGAGAAGGCGGACGTCGTCCGCGAATTCGCCGGCAAGCAGTTCTCCGAGTTCAAGGCGGCGCTGACCGAGCTTGCCGTGGCGAAGCTCGGTCCGGTCGGCGCGGAGATGCAGCGGCTGATGAAGGATCCCGGCCACGTCGACGCGGTGATGCGCAACGGCGCCGAACGCGCGCGTGCCTTGGCGGCGCCGATCCTGGCGGAGGTCTATCGCACGGTGGGCTTCCTCAAGCCTTAAGGGAGCGCGGGCCTCCGGCCCGCATCATGGCTGGGGGCGCGCGATTCCAGTCGCGCGTCTTGGTCGAAGCAAGAGATGATCGCGCCACTGGAGTGGCGCGCGCCCAGCGAAGAGCATGAGCGGGCCGGAAGCCCGCGCTCCCGGCTAGCCTTCCATGCGGGTCAGCGCCCACTTGACGGTGCTGCCCTCCATCGGCACCTGGCCGACCAGCACGATCTGCTCGGTGCGGCGCACGCGGCCTTCCTCGCCGAGGTAGATGCTCTCAGCCAGCCCGATGCCGGCGCCCGAGGCGCGCAGCCGCCAGCCGCGGCCGCTCGGCAGGCGCATCAGCACCGCCTGGCCGCTTTGCGCCAGGGTCGCCTTGACCGCCGGATGCAGATGGAAGCGCACGATGAAGCGCTTGTCCGGTGAACTGACAGGGCGGCCTTCGGGACCGACGAACGTGTCCTCGCCGCGCAGGTCGCCGCCGTCGGCCGACAGCCACAGGCGGCGACGATGGATGATGCCGTAGAGCGAGCGATAGCCGTCATGCATCATGTCGAGCCATTGCGCACCGTCATTGTCGGCGCGGTCGACCACGACGTTGCCGGCGCGATATTCCAGCGCGCCGTGATCGGTGATCTCGCTGGAGTTGGTGTCGTCGACCACGGCCGTCGAATGCGCCGCGGTGTAACGCATGAACTGACGCCAGTCGCGCGGTGCGCCGGGATAGCTGCCGCAATTGACGATCAGCCGCTCGTGCGCCGCGCTCATCTCGAAGGAGAGCGTGCCGGCATGGGCGATGCCGTCCATGCCGCGGCCCGGCGGGCTGCCGGCATCGGTGATCACCAGCGAGGTGCCCGCGGCGAGCCGCTGGAAGCCCGAGGCCAGCGCCATGGCCGGCGCACTCTCGCTCGAGCCCGAGCGCGCCAGCACGAGGTCGATCAAGGTGCGATCGGCCTCCCAGGCGCCGTTGAACAAAGCGAGACCGCCGTCGCCGTGGCGGAAGAAGCGCAGCAGGGGCGCCATGCGGTCGATGGCGGCGACGATCTCGGCCGGCGCGCGGCGCTCGGCCGAGCCCAGTGCCGAGCGCACGTCGATGAGGTGGCGCAGGACGGCGAGCTGCAGATGCGGCGCGCGCTCGGCGACGATGCCGTCGTGCAGCACATAGCGCTTCACGAACTTGGCGAGCCGCGACAGGGTCTGCTCGAGGTTCTTCTCGAACGCCTTGCCGTCGCGCAGGAAGGCCAAGTCGACGAAGATCAACGCCTTCAGGGCCGCGACTGCCTCGTGCCCGACCAGGCCGGTGCGCAGGGCGCGCCGGAGATGGGTACGCTGGCGGGCGAGCGAGAAGACGAAACGGGCGGCGAAGCCCGGGTCGGCGGCGGTGGCCAGCCAATCGTAGTGACGAATCCACGAGACGATGCGCTCGGCCAGCACCTCGCGCTTCCAGGTGATGGGCGACCACCGGCCCTCGCGCTCCGACCAGTCGTCGACCAGGCGCACGGCAAGGGCGGCGGCCGACGGGTCGCCGCAATCGCGCAAGTCGCGCAGCCAGCCAAAGCCGTTCAGGGCATCGACCCACAGGCTGGGCGTGCCGGGACGGCGCCACGGCGGGTCGTCCGAGTCAGGCGCCACGGGGCCGGCGCTGCCGCGGGCTAAAAGCTCGCCCATGATCAGGCGCTGGCCGATCGCGGGATCGCCCGGCCAACTGTCGGGCGCCACGGCGAAGAAGGAGCGCGGCGAGGCGTAGCCCAGGGTCAGCGAATAGAGGCCGGATTCGAGCAGCCAGCGCCCGAATCCACGGTTTTCGCCACTTTTGGCCTTGATCGGGCGGGCGGGGACGGATCGCGACGGGCGGGTGCCGGCCACCAAAGGCTCACCCGTTCGACGCATGTCTGATGCAACCAGCGTCATCTGTTTCTGTTCTTTGGCCCGCCGGCATTTTCCACCGGGCAGTTGAGGGGTGTGACTATTTTAGCCCACCCGGATGGCCATGGCGATGGCCCCGGAAAGCCCCTTGAACCACCTTCCCGACACCCCAGATTCACCACAAGGGAAGGCCTAAATGGATTCCTGGACGCTCGCTCCTCGGAGGAGAGTTCTATGAGCCGTGTGTCGATGTTCAATTCGCCCCTGCTGCTGGGTTTCGATCAGCTTGAACGTACGCTCGATCGGTTGGCCAAGAGCGCGGAGGGCTACCCACCCTACAATATCGAACGGATCGGCGAGAACGGCTTGCGCATCACGCTGGCGGTCGCGGGCTTCACGTCCGACGATCTCGCGATCGAGCTGGTCGAGAGCCAGCTCACGGTGCGCGGCAAGCAGACCGACGACGGCGATCGCGTCTTCCTTCATCGCGGTATCGCCGCGCGCCAGTTCCAGCGCGCGTTCATGCTGGCCGAAGGCATCGAGGTGACGGGCGCGCGGCTCGACAACGGGCTGCTGTCGATCGACCTCGTGCGGCCGGTCCAGGAGCCGCGCATCCGCAGGATTCGCATCGAGGCCGGCGACGCTGGCAGCGACGCACCCAACACCATCGACATCACCGCGCGCCGGGTTCAGCCCCGCTGACGGATGCGCGCTGACGCTGCCAAGGAGGTAGCCATGGAAAACGAGCAGACTAACAACTTCACCCCCCTCGCCGACGAAGCCTTCCTGAGCCTCGGTGCCCAGCAGATCGCCTACGTGAAGGCCATCAACCTTCCCGACGGCGCGCACGCCATCGGCATCTTCTCCGCCGACGGCAAGCCGATGGCCGCCGCGCCCTCGGTCGAGCTGGCACAAGCGTTGATCCGCCAGCACGATCTCGAGCCGGCGTTGGTGCATTAGGGTGTCTTTGCTGGGGGCGCGCCCCCAGCCTAAGCCGCGCTCTGTGTCTGGACGGAGTCGACGAGCAGAGCGTACAGGGCCTCGGCCTTCTCGGTGGCGCGCAGCTTCTCGACCAGGCTGCGATCGCGCAGCAGACGCGAGACGCGCGCCAGCGCCTTGAGATGGTCGGCGCCGGCGCCTTCGGGGGCGACCAGCAGGAAGACGATGTCGACCGGACGCTCGTCGATCGAATCGAAATCGATTGGATGGGCGAGCCGGGCGAACAGGCCGCGCGGTTCGGTGAGGCTGCTCATGCGGCCGTGCGGAATGGCGATGCCGCCGCCGATGCCGGTCGAGCCCAGCCGCTCGCGCTCGAGCAGCCGGTCGAACAGGCGACGCTCGTCGACCTTCAGCATGGAAGCGGCGCGGGCCGCCAACTCTGCCAACAAAGCCTTCTTGCCGGACGCTTTCACGCTGGCCAGAACGGCGTCCGGTCCGGTCAGCAAATCGGCAATTTCCACAATGTCACCAACAGGTTAGCGAACAAGGGCTGAAACTCGCCCGGCGCGCGAAGGCGCCCCTATAGGCGCCTCGTCCGACCGGGTCAAGCCGCTCCTTGAGCGACCCTCAAGTGGTCTCAGTCGGCCGGGCCGGTCAGTGCTTGTGCTGCAACGGCGGCGCCAGGAAGCGTCGGCACGCTGCGTCCCATGCCGAGACGGCCGAGACGGCGGCGCTCGGCCGACGAGGGGATGCGCATGGCCTCGCGATACTTGGCGACGGTGCGGCGGGCGATCTCGATGCCCTCGCCCTTGAGGAGATCGACGATGCGATCGTCCGAGAGGGGCGCGCCGGCGCTCTCGCCGCCGACCAGATGGCGGATGCGCGAGCGCACCGATTCCGACGACACCACGACGCCCGGCGTGCGCGCCGGCAGCGCCGAGGTGAAGAAGTACTTCAGCTCGAAGATGCCGCGTGGCGTGGCGATGTACTTGTTGGAGGTTACGCGGCTCACCGTGCTCTCGTGCAGCTCGGTGGCGATGGCGATGTCGCGCAGCACCAGCGGACGCAGCGCGCTGACGCCGTGGCGGAAGAAGCCGTCCTGCTGGCGCACGATCTCGCGCGCAACCTTGAGGATGGTCGTGGCGCGCTGCTCCAGCGTCTTGACCAGCCAGTTGGCCGACTGGAAGCGCTCGGCGACGAAGTCGCGATCTGTCTTGGCGCGCGCGCCCTTCATCAACGTGGCGTGGTAGTTGCGGTCGACCAGCACCTTGGGCAGCGCATCGGTGTTGAGCTCGATGTGCCAGCCCTCCTCGCCGGTGTCGGCGTCCTTGGCCGGGCGCAGGAAGAGGTCGGGCGCGACCGGCTGGATGGGTTCGAAGTCGAAGGCCTGGCCGGGGCGCGGATCGAGGGTCCGCAGCTCCGCCAGCATGTCGCGCAGATCCTCCTCGTCGACGCCGCAGCGGCGGCGCAGCTGCCCCAATTCTCCCGCGGCAACCAGGTCGAGATTCTCCAAAAGGGCCTTCATCGCCGGATCGAGGCGATTGCGCTCGGCGAGCTGCGCGCCGAGACACTCGGCGACAGTGCGGGCGAACAATCCGGCGGGCTCGATCTCGCGCAGCCTGGCCCATACCGCCTCGACCACGTCGAGGCCGACGCTGCACGCCTCGGCGACGGCGGGCGCATCGAGGCGGCAGTAGCCCGCCTCGTCGAGGCCCTCGGCGAGCTTCAGCGCAATGCGCCGCTCGACGGCATCGGCGAACATCAGCTCGATCTGTTCCAGCACATGGACGGCGAGCGAGCGCGGCCGCTCGGAGACGAAATCGAGCGCGCTCGGGGCGTCGTCGCGCTGGCCGACGCGGCTCGCAGCGCCGTCGCCGCCGCGGTCGGCATGCTCGCGCGTCCAGCGCTCGTCGGCGTCGGCCAGGGCCGGTGCGGCGGCAGCGAGCGCCTCGGCGGTGTCGGAGGGCGTGTCGATGATCGGCGCGTCCTGCTCGCCGATCGGGCCGTCATCGCCCGAGCCTTCGGCAAGCAGAGGGTTCTTTTCGAGTTCCTGCTGGATGAAGGCGGCGAGCTCGAGATGCGAGAACTGCAGCAGCTTGATGGCCTGCTGAAGCTGCGGCGTCATTGCCAGGGTCTGGCGCGAAGCCAGGATGAGACTCGGACCGATACGCATGTACCCCCACCCTGAAGGCCGTCAGGCCTCCCTGTACGGTATCAGCAAAAACCATGCCAAGTCGGAGATCAAGCGCTTTCAGTGCTCGAAGATGTCGACCTCCGGCCAGCCGGCCAGGTCCAGGCGGGCCCGGGTGGGCAGGAAGCGGAAGGCGGCTTCGGCAAGCTCGGTGCGGCCCTCGCGGGCCAGAAGTGCATCGAGCTTGGCCCTGAGGGCATGCAAATGCAGCACATCGGAGGCGGCGTAGGCCAGCTGCTCCTCGCTAAGCTGCTCGGCGCCCCAGTCGGAGGTCTGTTGCTGCTTGGAGAGGTCGACGCCCAAAAGCTCCTTGCAGAGATCCTTCAGGCCCCAGCGGTCGGTGAAGGTGCGGACCAGGCGGGCCGCGATCTTGGTGCAATAGACCGGCTCGCAGCGCACGCCCAGCGCATGCTCGAGCATGGCGATGTCGAAACGCCCGAAATGGAAGAGCTTCAGGACCTTTGGATCAGACAACAGGGCGGCAAGCCGCGGCGCCATCACCGGCCCTTTCGGGATCTGGACCAAATGGGCATTACCGTCGCCGGCCGAGAGCTGGACCAGGCACAGCCGGTCGCGATGGGGGTTGAGGCCCATGGTCTCGGTGTCGACGGCCACGACATTGCCGAGCGACAGGTCGGCGGGCAGATCCCCGCGATGGAGCGTAATGGTCATCCGGCAGTGCCTCGCATGGTGCCCAGGAGAAGACTCGAACTTCCACGCCTCGCGGCGCTAGTACCTGAAACTAGTGCGTCTACCAATTCCGCCACCTGGGCACGGCATGCGGGCAGTGAGGGGCGTGAGTTAAGGGCCGGGCGGCCCGATGTCAACCTTGCGCGCCGCCGGCAATGGGTTATAGGCACCATCCCATGAACATCAAGCAGGTCACGGTTTTCGGCGGCTCGGGCTTTGTCGGCCGGGCGATCGTTCGGGCGCTTGCCCCGCAGGGCTATCTGATCCGCGTGGCCTGTCGGCGCATCGAGCTCGCCGAGGCGGTCAAGACCGCCGGCGACGTCGGCCAGGTCACCATCATGCGCGCCAACCTGCGGATGCCCCAGTCGGTGGCCGCGGCAATCGCCGGCAGCCAGGCGGTGATCAATGCCGCGGGCATTCCCTTCGAGCGCGGCCGCCAGCGTTATCGCGCGGTGCATGTCGAGGGCGCGCGAGCGATCGCCGAGGCGGCGCGCACCGCGGGCGTTCAGCGCCTGGTCCATGTCTCGGGTATCGGCACGGAAAGCCGCAGCTCCAGGAACCGCTTCATCCTGTCCAAGGTCGAGGCCGAGGACGCCATCATTGCCGCCTTCGAAAGCGCCACGATCCTGCGGCCCAGCGTGATTTTCGGGCCCGACGACGCGATGTTCAATCGCCTGGCCAAGATCGCGGCACAGGCGCCGTTCGTGCCCGTCGTCGGCAACGGCCGGGCGAAGGTGCAACCCGTCTTCGCGGGCGACGTCGGCGCCGCCGCGGTCGCCGCGCTGGCGCGGCCCGATACGGCCAAAAGCGTGTTCGAGCTGGGCGGACCCAAGGTCTACACCTATCGCGAGATCGCCGCCCTCACCCTGCACGAGATCGGCCGCGACAAGCGGATCATTGGCGTGCCCGCCGGCCTGATGAAGATCGCGGGCTGGTTCGCCGAGTTCCTGCCCGTGCCGCCTCTCACCCACGACCAGGTCGATCTCCTGACCACCGACAACGTCGTGCGCGGCGGCGCCAAGACCCTGGCCGACCTCGGCATCACGCCGACGGCCGCCGAGGTCATCCTGCCGACCTACCTCGACCGCTTCCGCGTCGGCGGCCGCTACAACAAGCACGCTCCGGCCTGAAAGCGCGAAGGAGTGGATTCGCGGCAACCTTTTGTGCCTCCGAGAATTAGTCCTAATTCGTAACCAATTGGCAGAGATGACGAATGGGCCGTCAAATTTGCGCGCGCCGCCGAATCGATCCTCGGAAAAATAGGTCATATCTATTGACTTATCATCCCGTCGATGCTCAACTGCGCCTAGCAACGCAGCATTAGCGCGGTCGGCGCGCCCTCTGCGAAATAAAATTACACGTTTGGTTGGATGGATGTCGTCATGTCCGAAAGGATGCTGAAGTTCGTCGCCACGCCTCAAGCCATGCCGGACAAGCGTCCGGCGGCGGAGCGCCGGCGCGATTTCGACGAGATCTACGCGAACTACGCGCGCGAGAAGGCGGCCGAGCAGGCGGCGCGCTGCTCGCAATGCGGCGTGCCGTTCTGTCAGATCCATTGCCCGCTGCACAACAACATCCCCGACTGGCTGAAGCTCACTGCCGAGGGTCGGCTCGAGGAGGCCTACGAGCTTTCCTCGGCGACCAACAACTTCCCGGAGATTTGCGGCCGCATCTGCCCGCAGGACCGCCTGTGCGAAGGCAACTGCGTCATCGAGAAGGGTTTTGAATCGGTCACCATCGGCTCGGTCGAGAAGTTCATCACCGACACCGCCTGGAACCAGGGCTGGGTGCAGCCGATCAAGCCGCGCCGCGAGCGGCCCGAAAGCGTCGGCATCGTCGGTGCGGGGCCCGCGGGTCTCGCGGCGGCCGAGCAGCTGCGCCGCAAGGGCTATCAGGTGACGGTGTACGACCGCTACGATCGCGTCGGCGGCCTGCTGATCTACGGCATTCCCAACTTCAAGCTCGAGAAGGACATCGTGCAGCGGCGCGAGAAGCTCCTGCGCGAGTCGAAGGTCGGGTTCGAGCTGAACTGCGAGGTCGGCCGCGACGTGACGATGGACGAGCTGCGCTCGCGTCACGCGGCCGTGCTGATCGCCACTGGCGTCTACAAGGCGCGCGATATCGCAGCGCCCGGCGTCGGCGTAAAGGGCATCGTGGCGGCGCTGGACTATCTCACGGCGTCGAACCGCAACGGCCTCGGCGACAAGGTCGCCGACTTCGACTCCGGCGCGCTGAACGCCAAGGGCAAGAATGTCGTGGTGATCGGCGGCGGCGACACGGCGATGGATTGCGTGCGCACCGCGGTGCGCCAGGGCGCGAAGTCGGTGAAGTGCCTCTATCGCCGCGACCGCGCCAACATGCCGGGCTCGCAGCGCGAGGTGAAGCACGCCGAGGAAGAGGGCGTCGAGTTCGTGTGGCTCAGCGCGCCGCAAGGTTTCCTGGGCAACGACCATGTCAGCCACGTGCGGGCCGTGCGCATCCATCTCGGCATGCCCGATTCGACCGGCCGCCAGACGCCGCAGGAGATCCCGAACTCCCACACCAACATCCATGCCGATCTGGTGCTGAAGGCGCTGGGCTTCGATCCCGAGGACCTGCCGGCACTGCTGAAGGCGCCCGATCTCGGCGTCACCGGCTGGGGCACGCTGAAGATCGACTGGAAGAGCATGATGACCAACCTCGACGGCGTGTTTGCCGCGGGCGACATCGTGCGCGGCGCCTCGCTGGTCGTCTGGGCCGTGCGCGACGGCCGCGACGCCGCCGACCGCATCCACACCTACCTCACCACCAAGGCCGCCGCGGCGGTCGCCATCGCCGCGGAGTAGACGACCATGATGACGCTCTATGACTTCATGGGATCGGGCAACGGCTACAAGGTGCGCTTGGTGCTGGAGCATCTCGGCCTACCTTACAAGCTGGTCGAACGCGACATCCTGAAGGGCGAGACGCGCACGCCGGAGTTCCTGGCCAAGAACCCCAACGGCCGCATCCCCACCTTGCAGCTCGAGGACGGTTCCTTCCTCTTCGAATCGAACGCCATCATCTGGTACCTCGCCGAGGGCACCAGGCTCGCGCCCAAGGACCGCCGGGCGCGGGCCGAGACGCTGCAATGGATGTTCTTCGAGCAGTACAGCCACGAGCCCTACATCGCGACGGTTCGCTTCTGGAAGCACTTTTTGCCCAAGCTCAGCCCGTTGCAGGAGATGGAGCTGCCCGGCCGCATGGAGAAGGGCTACGCGGCGCTCGGCGTCATGGAGAAGCATCTCGGACGTAACCAGTTCTTCGTCGGCGGCCAGTACGGTCTCGCCGACATCACGCTCTATGCCTACACCCACGTCGCGGGCGAAGGCGGCTTCAACCTCGACAACTTTCCGCAGGTCAACGCCTGGATGGCGCGCGTCGCCCAGCAGGCGGGCGACGTGTCGATCGACCACCACAACAACTGACAAGGGAGAGACGGCCATGCCGATGATCAACGTCCAGATGTTCGAGGGCCGCACCACCGAGCAGCGCCGAAAACTGGCGAAGGAGCTCACCGAGGGCACCTGCCGCGCGCTCGGCTGCACGCCGGATGCGGTGCAGATCATCATCACCGACATCAAGAAAGAGAACTGGGCCGAGGCCGGGAAGCTGTTTTCTGATTGATCATCATCACCAACCGTCATCCCGACCGGAGCCTCGCGAAGCGAGGCGGAGCGGAGGGACCTGTTCATAGGAAGACGAGGTCCCTCCGCTGCGCGCCTTCGGCGCTCCGGTCGGGATGACGGGGTGAAAGGAAGTACGCAATGTCCGCTCAAGACTTCATCCGCGACTACAAGGCCGGCACCGCCCGCCTCACCGACGCCTACGGCTACAACCCCGCCCGGGAGATGGATTCCTGCGGCGTTGGCCTGGTCGTGGCGCTGGACGGCAAGCGACGCCGTGACGTGGTCGTGGCGGGCATCGACGCGCTGAAGGCGGTATGGCATCGCGGCGCCGTCGACGCCGACGGCAAGACCGGCGATGGCGCGGGCATCCATGTCGAGATCCCGCAGGCCTTCTTCCGCGACCACGTGCGCGATTCGAGCGGCCAGGATCCCGAGGCCGGCCGCATCGCCGTCGGCATGGTGTTCCTGCCGCGCACCGATCTCGGCGCGCAGGAACGCTGCCGCATCATCGTCGAGACCGAGATCCTGCGCTTCGGCCACACCATCCTGGGCTGGCGCCAGGTGCCGGTCGACATCTCGGTGATCGGCGAGAAGGCCAACGCCACCCGGCCCGAGATCGAGCAGATCCTGATCGGCCGCGGCAATCCTCACCTCGACAACCGCGAATTCGAGAAGCAGCTCTATATCCTGCGCCGGCGCATGGAGAAGGCGGCGATCGCCGACAACATCGGCGAGTTCTACGTCTGCTCGCTGTCGTGCCGCTCGATCGTCTACAAGGGCATGTTCCTGGCCGAGCACCTGTCGGCCTTCTACCCGGACCTTCTGGACGAGCGGTTCGTCTCGCGCTTCGCGATTTTCCACCAGCGCTATTCGACCAACACCTTCCCGCAATGGAAGCTCGCCCAGCCGTTCCGCGTGCTGGCGCACAACGGCGAGATCAACACCATCCTCGGCAACGTCAACTGGATGAAGAGCCACGAGGCGCGCCTCGAGCACGGCGGCTTCGGCCGCGCGATCGAGGACCTGAAGCCCATCATCCAGCCCGAGGCGTCGGATTCTTCGGCGCTCGACAACGTGTTCGAGCTGCTGGTGCGCGGCCATCGCAATCTGCCGATGGTCAAGCTGATGATGATCCCCGAGGCGTCGTCCTCGAACCCCAACGTCCCGGCCAAGCACCGGGCGATGTACAACTACGTCAACGGCGTCATGGAGCCATGGGACGGTCCGGCCGCCATCGCCGCGGTCGCCGGCAAGTGGGCTCTGGTCGGCATGGACCGCAACGGGCTCAGGCCCATGCGCTACGTGCGCACCGCCGACGAGTTGCTGATCGCCGGCTCCGAGGCCGGCATCGTGCCGCAGGACGAAGGGAAGATCGTCGAGAAGGGCCGGCTGGGCCCGGGCGAGATGCTGGCCGTCGACATGGACGCCCCGCAGCTCTTCAAGGACCGCGAGCTGAAGGACATGCTCGCCGACACGCACGACTATGCCCAGTGGACGACGCGCACGGTCG
>Ga0081539_10000798_pt1 | contig 61226 bp, 57 predicted proteins | sample TabmetS4T2R2_FD_71023 | JGI IMG/M metagenome (GOLD analysis project Ga0081539, IMG submission 71023) | Tabebuia heterophylla rhizosphere microbial communities from the University of Puerto Rico - S4T2R2 | ecosystem: Host-associated > Plants > Roots > Rhizosphere ...
CCTTGTTCCATCCGACGCTGATCAACGGCCGCTTCGGCGATCCGGCGCTCTCGATCGAGACGCTGTTCGAAAGCCGGCTCGTGATGTTCGACCTCGGCGACATCAGCGCGCTGAGCGCCCGCAAGATCCAGCGCATCACCCACGTGTTCGTTTCACATGCGCATATCGATCACTTCGTCGGATTCGATCAGCTGCTGCGTCTCCTGATCGGGCGTGAAAAGACCCTACATCTTTACGGACCGGCCGGATTTGCCGCGCATGTCCACCACAAACTTCACGGCTATCAGTGGAATCTGGTGGACTTCTATCGCACCGACCTCGTGCTTGTGGTGGACGAGCTTGATGCGGGCGCGGTCCGCACGACACGCTTTCGATTCAAGACGGCGTTCGCGGCCGAGCCGATGGACGCCAAGCCGATCACAGATGGCAAGTTGCTCGAGGAGCCGATGTTTGAGGTCTCGGCCGCGATCCTGGAGCACCGCACGCCGTGTCTCGGCTTCGCGCTGCAGGAAAGGGCGCATCTCAATGTCTGGAAAACGCGGCTGATCGAACGCGGGCTCCCGATCGGCCCCTGGCTCGCCGACTTGAAGCGAGCGGTCGCGCAGAACCGCGCCGATGATCATTTGATCCGCGTGGGTGCTGCCCGAACAAGCCATGGCCGGCCGATCCCGCTTGGTGAGTTGCGCGACGTGCTGACCATCACGCCGGGACAGAAGATCGCCTATATCACCGACGTCTCGGACACGCCCGCCAACCGCGCGGCAATCGTTGCGCTCGCGCGCAACGCCGACGTGCTCTTCATCGAGGCGGCCTTCGCGCGCGAGGATACGGCGCTCGCGGTCGAGCGCGCGCACCTCACCACGGCGGCGGCCGGAGAGATCGCGCGCGCCGCCGAGGTGCGTCACGTCGAGCCGTTCCACTTCTCGCCGCGGTATGCCGGCGAGGAGAGCCGCATGCTCGCCGAGGTCGCGGCTGCGTTCGATGGGTAAATTGCAGCGCTCGCGCCGTGTTGAACTTTCGGCCCCGCGACAACACATAAGGGCGGAACATTGGGCGCGAAGGCAGATGCGGGACTTTCCAAACAGCTGGATGTGGTCGGAAGCGGTCGAGACGCTGGCGCGGGCCGAGCGGCTGCATCGCGAGCTCTTTCGCCCGACCGCCGCCGTTTCGCGGCTGCCGACCTGGGAGCCGCCGGTCGACGTGCTCGAAACCGACGCGGCCGTGCTGGTGCTCGTCGCCCTGCCCGGCGTCGATGCCGCGCAGGTCGATGCCGCGATCGACGGCGCGGACCTCGTGGTCTCGGGCGCGCGCCTGCTACCCCCCGAGCTGCAGCATGCCGTGATCCATCGTCTCGAGCTGCCGCAGGGCCGGTTCGAGCGCCGGGTGCGACTGCCCGCGGGGCGCTACGGCGCCGTGCATCGCGGCTCCGTGCATGGATGTCTCGCGATCACTCTACAGAAAGCGTGAGGAAGGCGTGGCTGAGATCGAAATCACTCGCGGCCTGGAAGGCCTGGACAAGACCGCAGCATCACGCGACGCGGCCGCCGAGGCGTCCGCCAACGCCACGGCTCTGCGTCCGCTGCCGCCCGACGCGATGATCATCGTGCCGGTACGCAACTTCGTGCTCTTCCCCGGGCTGGTGATGCCGGTCACCATCGGACGGCAGAAGTCGATCGCGGCCGCGCAGCAAGCGGTGCGGGAGCAGCGCCAGATCGGCATTCTGATGCAGCGCGATGCCACGGTGGACGATCCCTCGCCGGTCGACATGCATCGGATGGGGACCGTCGCCAATGTGGTGCGCTATGTGACGGCGCCTGACGGCAGGCATCATGTGATCTGCCAGGGCGAGCAGCGCTTCCAGGTTCTCGAGTTCCTGAGCGGTTGGCCGTTCTTCGTCGCGCGTGTGCTGCGCATTCCGCAGTCCACGACCGCGACGTCGGAGGTCGAGGCGCGCATGCTGCACCTGCGCGGTCAGGCCGTGGAGGCGCTCGAGCTGTTGCCGCAGGCGCCGCAGGAGCTGATCGGCGCCATTCAAGCCGTCAAGGAGGCGGGCGAGCTCGCTGATCTCGCGGCCGCTTACCTCGACATCAAGCCCGAGGAAAAGCAGGAGATTCTCGAAACCGTCGATGTTGCGGCGCGCATGGAGAAGGTCTCGCGCCTGCTCGCGCACCGCATCGAGGTGCTGCGGCTCTCGAGCGAAATCAGCAAGCAGACCAAGGCCGCGCTGGACGAGCGTCAGCGCGAGGTGCTGCTGCGCGAGCAGATGGCCGCGATTCAGAAGCAGCTCGGCGAGGGCGAGGAAGGCAAGGCCGCGGAGCTCGCCGAGCTCGATCAGGCGATCGCCAAGGCGGGCATGCCGAAGGAGGTCGAGGAGCACGCGCGCAAGGAGCTGCGTCGGCTGCAACGCATGCCCGAGGCTGCGGCGGATTACGGCATGACCCGCACCTATCTCGACTGGCTGATCGAATTGCCATGGCGGCTGCCGGAGGAAGCGCCGATCGACATCGCCGAAGCGCGGGAGATCCTCGACGCCGACCATTACGGCCTCGACAAGATCAAGCGGCGCATCGTCGAATATCTCGCGGTGCGCAAGCTCGCACCGCAAGGCAAGGCGCCGATCCTGTGCTTCGTCGGGCCGCCCGGCGTCGGCAAGACCTCGCTCGGGCAATCGATCGCGCGCGCCATGAAGCGCAAATTCGTGCGCGTCAGCCTCGGCGGCGTGCATGACGAGGCGGAGCTGCGCGGCCACCGGCGCACCTATGTGGGTGCGCTGCCCGGCAATATCATTCAAAGCATCCGCAAGGCCGGCACGCGCAATTGCGTGATGATGCTCGACGAGATCGACAAGCTCGGGCGCGGCATTCAGGGCGATCCGTCCGCGGCGCTGCTCGAGATCCTCGATCCGGAGCAAAACAACACGTTCCGCGATAACTATCTCGGCGTGCCGTTCGATTTGAGCCGCGTCGTCTTCATCACGACGGCGAACATGCTCGACACGATTCCCGGGCCGTTGCGCGACCGCATGGAGATCATCAGCCTCGCCGGCTACACCGCCGAGGAGAAATTCCAGATCGCCCGGCGCTATCTGGTCAAGCGGCAGCTCGAGGCGAACGGGATCCGGGAAGATCAGGTCGAGATCACGGATGCGGCGCTGCACGAGATCATCGCGCACTACACGCGCGAGTCCGGCGTGCGCAATCTCGAGCGCGAGATCGGCAAGGCCTTGCGTCACGCCGCGGTTCGTATCGCGGAGGGCTCGTCCGGCGCCGGCGCGATCCGCATCGATGTCGGCGATCTCGGCGAGATTTTGGGCCCGCCGCAATTCGAGAACGAAACCGCGATGCGTCTCAGCGTTCCGGGCGTCGCCACGGGGCTCGCCTGGACGCCGGTCGGCGGCGACATTCTGTTCATCGAGGCGACGCGCGTGCCCGGCAGCGGCCGCCTCATCCTCACCGGTCAGCTCGGCGACGTGATGAAGGAGAGCGCGCAGGCCGCGCTCAGCATCGTGAAGAATCGCGCGGCCTCGTTCGGCATCGACGAAGCGCGCTTCGAGAAGACCGACCTGCACGTCCACGTGCCGGCGGGCGCGATCCCGAAGGATGGCCCAAGCGCGGGGGTGGCGATGTTCATGGCACTGGTCTCGCTGATGACGGAGCGGACCGTGCGCAGCGACACCGCCATGACCGGCGAGATCAGCCTGCGCGGCCTGGTGCTCCCCGTGGGCGGCATCAAGGAGAAGGTCGTGGCCGCCGCGCGCGCTGGCGTGAAGCGCATCATGCTTCCGGCACGCAATCGCAAGGATTTCGAGGAAATTCCCGATGAGGCGCGGCGGCAGCTCGAGTTCGTCTGGCTCGAGCGCGTCGATGACGCGATAGCTGCCGCGCTCGGTCCCGCGAACGAAGCGGCCGGCGACAAGGCGCACGCCGCCTAGCGCTCGCGGTCGCGAACGGCGTGCGGGCGTCCTTGGTGGACGTTACTCCGCCGGAAACGGCGAGAACCGGGTCGTGCCGTCGCGCGCGATGCGCGGCAACAGGTCGGTCTCCCAGGCGAGATATTCCGCCATTGCGTCGCGCACGCCGTCCGCCCGCTCGTAAGGCTTGAGCCAGGCATCGACCGGCTCGTCGGCCATGCGCGCCTCATCCCGGGCGAGCGGAAAGCCCGCCGCATGCCAGGCGGTGTTGCCGCCATCGAGCCAGCGCACCGGCAACGCCGTCAGCGCGCGGGCTTCGGCGACCGCAAGACCCGCGAGAATGCCGTCTTCCGATGTCAGCACGACGGTGCCGCTCGGCTTGATCGCCTCGAATGCGCGCTTCAGGCGCGAGCGGATCGCGAACCAGGCGCCGCGAATATGCGCTCGCTCATAGCTTCGGCTGAGCGAGAGGTCGACCAGCGTGACCTCGCTGCGCATCAACAGATCGTGCAGCGCGGCGGGGCGGATCGCGCTCTCCTTCGGTCGCTCGCCGATGACCGGATTGGGTGGAGTGCCCCTCTCCTGTCCGCTCGCGACCAGCACATAGACCTCGCGCCAGCCCATCTGGCGGAGCCATGACGCCGTCATCACGGCGCGCGCCTCCTTGTCGTCGATCAGCACGAGGCGCGCATGCAGCGTCCCGGCATATTGGTCCGTCGCCTGCACCAGCTGCCCGCCTGGCGCCGACAATGCGCCTGCCACGTGCCCGGCGACATACTCGGCGGGATCGCGCACGTCGAACAAATAGAGCGTGCGGCTCTCGTCGGCGCGAAAGCGCGCGAGCGTCGCCTCATCGATGCTGCGGATGTCGAGCTTGCGCGCGACGGCTTCGGCGGCGGACTTCGCCCAGGCGAGAGCCCCATGCGAGACGTCCGGCGCGCGCGCGTCCTTGCCACTATCCGGCGTGAAGCCCGCCAGGGTCCAGCCCATGGTGCCGTTGCGCAAGGCCACGACCTTGTTCGGCACGCCGGCATTGATCAGCGACTGCGCGCCGATGATGCTGCGCGTGCGGCCGGCACAATTCACCACCACCAAGGTCTCGCGCCGTGGCGCAAGATCATGCACGCGCAGCACCAGCTCGGCGCCGGGCACGTCGATGCCGGTCGGAATCGAGACGCGCGTGTATTCGTCGAACGGCCGGCTGTCGAGCACGACCATGTCGGTGCCGGACTGCATCAGTGCGTGCAGCTCCTCGGCCGAAATGCTCGGTGTGCCGCTCTCGTGCTCGACGAACTCGCCGAATGCCTTGCTGGGGACATGCACGCCCGAAAAGAGCTCGAAGCCGGCGGCGGCCCAGGCGGCATTGCCGCCGGCGAGAACGCTGACATCCGAATACCCGGCCTGCGCCAGCACCGGCGCGGCGCGTTCGGCGAGGCCGTCATCGTCATCGACCAGGACGATGCGCGTCGACTTGCGCGGCACCAGCCGCGCCATGCGCAGCTCGAGCCGGCTCAGCGGCAGCGAACGCGCGAATAAGAGATGGCGTTCGGAGAAAATGCGCTCCTCGCGCAGGTCAATGAGCGCCAGCTCGTCACCGTCGAGCAGCATCGCGCGCAACGCCTGCGCGCTGACTTTCTCACCGTTCGCCACGTTCAGGTCGCCTGCTGCGGCGTCATCTGATGCACTTCGCCGGTCGCAAGGTCGAAGCGCACGCGCTCGATCTTGTCGAGATTGGTGCCGGTGACGCGGATGAAACGGGCACGATCCGGGTAATCGATCGAATGGATCGCGCCGTCCTGGTAGATGCCGGCCTGCCCGGGGTTGAGCCGATAGCGCTTCACTTCCTTCAGCTCGGCATGCTTGGCGTCGCCGCCGGTGCGTTCCCACTCGATCATGTCGGTGTGCTTTGTCGCCTGGCCGTAGATCGCCCATGAGGCGCCGTGATCGTGCGGCGGCGATTTGCGCGCCTTGTCGTTGACATGGGCGAGGATCTGGAAGCCGAGCTCCTTGTCCTCGTACAGCACCTTCAGGCCGAGCGGCACATCATCGCCGCAGGTCTGCGCCACGAACTCCTTGTTGGCGAGCAGCTCTTCAAGATGCCGGCGCACCTCCTCGCGGCCCGCAGGGCCGGGATCGCGTTGCAGGATCGCGCGGCAGTCGGCGATGAACTCATCGAGCGCGTAGGCCATCGGTCACTCCCGGATTGTTGTGGCTGGGGAGTCTGGCAAATAGACGAGGGCCGCGGAAGGGGAGTGTCGAACACGCTGGCTTTCGCCGTACGCAGGCCTGCTCCCCTCCCCCTTGCGGGGAGGGGCTGGGGGTGGGGGTCAGTGTGCTTCGAGCCGGCGTGTCGTCAAACTTCGACCCCCCTCCCCAACCCTCCCCCGCAAGGGGGGAGGGAGCAGGCTGAGTGCGCGGCAAGGCCGGAGCCTACGCCGCGACCTTGGTCAGCGCCGCCACGATGTCGTCGACCACTTCCTCGATGAAGGGCTGGTTCTCGCCCTCCGCCATCACGCGGATCACCGGCTCGGTGCCGGAGGCGCGGATGACCAGACGGCCCTGCCCGTCCAGCCGCTGCACTGCCTGCTCGATCGCCGACTTGACCTTGGCATCCTCGAGCGGCTTGCCGGTGGCATAGCGCACATTCTTCATCACTTGCGGCAGCGGATCGAAACGGTGACACACCTCCGACACCGGCCGGCCATGCTTCTTCACCACGGCGAGCACCTGCAGCGCCGCCACGAAGCCGTCCCCGGTCGTCGCGTAGTCCGACATGATGATGTGGCCGGACGGCTCGCCGCCGAGATTGTACCCGCCCTCGCGCATATGCTCGAGCACGTAGCGGTCGCCGACCGGCGTGCGCGCGAGCGCAAGACCGAGGCTCTTGAGGTGCCGTTCGAGCCCGAGATTGGACATGATCGTCGCAACGACGGTCGGCTTGGCGAGCCGCTGATCGTCGCGCCAGCTCTCGGCCACGACCGCGAGCAACTGATCGCCGTCGACCACATGGCCTTTCTCGTCGACGATGACGACGCGATCAGCGTCGCCGTCGAGCGCGACGCCGATATCGGCGCGCATCTCGCGCACCTTGCGCGACAGCGCTTCGGGAGCGGTCGAGCCGACCTCCTTGTTGATGTTGAAGCCATCCGGCTCGACGCCGAGCGAGAACACTTCTGCCCCCAGCTCCCACAGCGCGGCCGGGGCGACGCGATAGCCGGCGCCGTTGGCGCAGTCGATCACGATGCGCATGCCGTCGAACTCCATCAGGCGCGGCAGGGTGCGCTTGGCGAATTCGATATAGCGGTCCTGCACGCCGTCGATGCGCTTGGCGCGGCCGATGCGCTGCGACGAGGCGAGGCGCCGCGCGAGATCGCTGTCGATCAGTTCCTCGATCTGCTTTTCGATCTCGTCCGAAAGCTTGTAGCCGTCCGGGCCGAACAGCTTGATGCCGTTGTCGTCGAACGGGTTATGCGACGCCGAGATCATGACGCCGAGATCGGCGCGCATCGAGCGCGTCAGCATCGCGACGCCCGGGGTCGGGATCGGGCCGGTGAGCAGCACGTCCATGCCGACCGAGGTGAACCCCGCGGTCAGCGCATTCTCGATCATGTAGCCGGAGAGGCGCGTGTCCTTGCCGATCAGAACGCGGTGGCGATGCTCGCCGTTCTGGAAGGTGAGGCCGACCGCCTGGCCGACCTTCAGGGCGAGCTCGGGCGTAATCACGCCATTCGCCCGGCCGCGAATGCCGTCCGTTCCAAAATACCTGCGCGACATCAAACCCCTCAACGGTTGCGGGCCTTGCGGCCTTCGTCTTGTTGCTTTGGCGCCCCGCGGCGCAGCCCGGGATCATAGGGCGAACGCCACGCGGATGCCTTCAAAATTTGTAAGAGATATTAACGTGGGGGCAATCAGCCCATTCCGTTGTGGACGTTTTTGACCGATTCTGGCTTTCGCGTCGACCCAAAACGAGAGGTTCCCCGATGCCGCGCCGCGCCCTCCTGATCCTGGCCCTTTGCATCTTGGCCCTCTGCGGAGCTGCCTTTGCGGCGCCGGCTCACGCCGATGACTGGTCGGTCTGCAAGGACGAAGGCGCCCCCGCCGCGGAGGCAATCGATGCCTGCACGCGCATCATCAAGGCCGGCAAGACCAAGGGCAACGATCTCGCCATCACCTATTACAACCGCGCAATTTCCTATCGCCAGAAGGACGACAACGAGGCGGCGCTGGCGGACTACAACGAGTCGATCCGCATCAATCCGAAATACCCGAAAGCCTTCAACAACCGCGGCAACATCTGGAAGGAGAAGGGCGACCTCGACCGCGCCATCTCGGACTATGACGAGGCAATCCGGCTCGATCCGAAATTCGCCCTCGCCTACGCCAACCGTGGCGACGTGTGGGACGACAAGGGCGATGCCAACCGCGCGACTGCGGATCTCGACCAGGCGCTCCGGCTCGACCCGAAATATGCGCGCGCCTACAACGTGCGCGGCGTGGTGTGGAAGAAGAAGGGCGACCTCGACAAGGCGATCGCGGACTTCAGCGAGGCGATCCGCAACGATCCGAAATCGGCGATCGCCTACGTCAATCGCGGCGATGCCTGGGACGACAAGGGCGATCCGGATCGCGCCATTGCGGACCTCTCCGAGGCGATCCGCCTGCAGCCGAACAATGCGCGCGCCTACAACATCCGCGGCGTGATCCAGCGCAACCGCAACAATCTCGATCGCGCGCTCGCCGACTATAGCGACGCAATTCGCGCCGACCCGCAATACACGCTCGCCTACATCAATCGCGGCAACGTCTACCGCGACCGCGGCGAGCATGATCGCGCGATCGCGGACTATGGCGACGCGATCCGGATCAATCCGAAGTCCGACATCGCCTATCTGCGCCGCTCGGAGGCCTGGTTGAAGAAGGGCGACCGGCTTGCCGCGCTGCGCGACGCCGACGAGGCGGTCAATCTCGATCCGAACGACGCAACGAACTATGCCCAGCGCGCCACCGTCATGCGCGCGCTGTCGCGCAACGAAGACGCGGTCGCCGACTTGCGTAAGGGGCTGACGCTCAATCCGAGCGAAGCGCGCAAGAAGCAGATCGAGACGGCGCTGCAGGAGCTCGGCGCGACGCCGTGAGAGGCGTCGTAGGGTGGGCAAAGGCGCGCTTGCGCGCCGTGCCCACCTCTGGCGAGGCAATACCCAGGTGATATCGGCGGTGGGCACGGCGCTGCGTGGTTGCGCGCGGAGAGGTCCACGCGTTGGTCCGCGCCTTTGCCCACCCTACGCGGTGCGTAGTTACGCCTGCGGCTGCGGCTGCGGATCGAGCGGCGCCTCGGGACGCGGCGGACGGCCCTTGCCGGCGGATGGCACCGCCGAGGAGCGCGGCGTCGGCTCCATGACCGCCTCGCGCACCGGGCGCTTGCCCTGCAACAGATCGGTGATCTCCTCGCCCGACAGCGTCTCGAACTCGAGCAGGCCCTTGGCCAGCGTCTCGAGGTCGGCGCGCTTCTCGGTCAGGATCTTGGTCGCTTCCGCGTAACCCGCCTCGACCAGGCGGCGGATCTCGGCGTCGATCTTCTGCGCGGTCGATTCGGAGATGTTCTGCTGGCGCGACACCGAGTAGCCGAGGAACACCTCTTCCTGGTTCTCGCCATAGGCGACCGTGCCGAGCTCGTCCGACAGGCCCCAGCGCGTCACCATCATGCGCGCGAGCTTGGTCGCCTGCTCGATGTCGGACGAGGCGCCGGAGGTGACGCGCTCCTTGCCGAACACGAGCTCTTCCGCCACGCGCCCGCCCATCATGATGGCAAGCCGCGAGGTCATCTGCTCGACGCTCATCGAGAGCTTGTCGCGCTCGGGCAGCTGCATCACCATGCCGAGCGCACGGCCGCGCGGGATGATCGTCGCCTTGTGCACCGGATCGGTCGCCTTGACGTTCAGCGCCACGATGGCGTGGCCGCCTTCGTGATAGGCGGTGAGGAGCTTCTCCTCCTCGGTCATGACGAGCGACTTGCGCTCGGCGCCCATCATCACCTTGTCCTTGGCGTCCTCGAACTCGGCCTGCGTCACCATGCGCTTGTTGCGCCGCGCCGCCATCAAGGCCGCTTCGTTGATCAGGTTGGCAAGGTCGGCGCCGGAGAAGCCGGGCGTGCCGCGCGCGATGGTGCGCAGGTTGACGTCCGGCGCGAGCGGGACTTTGCGCACATGAACCTTGAGGATCTGCTCGCGGCCGACCACGTCCGGGTTCGGCACGATCACCTGCCGGTCGAAACGGCCGGGGCGCAGCAGCGCCGGATCGAGAACGTCCGGACGGTTGGTGGCGGCGATCAGAATGATGCCTTCATTCGCCTCGAACCCGTCCATCTCGACGAGCAGCTGGTTGAGGGTCTGCTCGCGCTCGTCATTGCCGCCGCCGAGGCCGGCGCCGCGATGGCGGCCGACCGCGTCGATCTCGTCGATGAAGATGATGCACGGCGCATTCTTCTTCGCCTGCTCGAACATGTCGCGCACGCGTGAGGCGCCGACGCCGACGAACATCTCGACGAAGTCGGAGCCCGAAATCGTGAAGAACGGCACATTGGCTTCGCCCGCGACCGCGCGCGCGATCAAGGTCTTGCCGGTGCCGGGGGGGCCGACGAGCAGCACGCCGCGCGGAATCTTGCCGCCGAGCCGCTGGAACTTGCCCGGGTCACGCAGGAACTCGACGATCTCCTGCAGGTCCTGCTTCGCCTCGTCGACGCCCGCGACATCCTCGAAGGTCACGCGGCCGTGCGCCTCGGTCAAAAGCTTGGCGCGCGACTTGCCGAAGCCGAGCGCCTTGCCGCCCGCGCCCTGCATCTGGCGCGACAGGAAGATCCAGACGCCGATCAGCGCGATGAACGGCAGCCACGACACGAGCAGCGACACGAACCACGGCACATTGTCGCCCGGCGGACGCGCGGTGATCTGCACGCCCTTGCCGTAGAGACGCTGCACCAGCGTCGAGTCGTTCGGCGCATAGGTGTTGAACTGGCCGCCGTCCGTGTAGGTGCCGTGAATCTCCTGCCCCTGGATCACGACGTCGCGGACCTTCTGGTTGTCGACGTCGCTGAGCAGCTTCGAGAACGGAATGTCGGTTGCGGAGGTGCGCGTACCGGGATTCTGGAACAGCGTGAACAGCGCGAGCAGCAGCAGAACGATGATCACCCACAGGGCGAAATTGCGCAGGTTTGCGTTCATCCCGAAGTCCTTGTTGGACTCAAATCCTTGCCCGGACTTGAAGTCCCTGAGTGATCTGCCGCACCAGCGGCCTTTGGCGGCGGTGATTCGCGCGCCTGCGCGTCCCACGTAGGGACAATGTAGGTCCCGCGCCCCCTTCTGCCAAGGGAATTGGCCGAATATGCGTCATTCTACCGGGCCTTGGTGAACGGAGTTTTGGCCCTACGGGATTTTCCGAGCCGTCGCCGCGGCGGGGCCCGTTCGACGGTCAATTTCGCGCCGGAAAGCGTCACCATGGCACCGGCGAGCGTACGGCGAAACGCCGGCGGTTTGGCGCTCGGCGCGAGTGTGTCCAACATCGCGCCCTCCAAGCCCTCAAACAGGGCTTCAAGCTTACCCAGTTCGACTGGTCCCTCATCGCCGGTCCATTCGATCAGCCGACCAAGAAATCGCACGGCAATCTCGTCCGGAAGATCCGAGAACGCCTTCATTTCAACCGAAATGGGCCCCTTCTCCGACCACGGACCGGGCGCCAGACGCATGAGGGCCTCGTTCAGAACATCATAGAGCGCGATCTCAACCCGACTGACCCGATGCGCGAGGAGGGCGAGGCGTTGCGCCGTCAGCCCCTCGGCGGCGAGACCGGGCATCAACTCACGCAAGCGCGGCCGTGCGAACCGAGGATCGGCGTTCGACGGATCGACCGCATAGGGCAGTTTCGCGGATTTCAAGGTGGCGATGAGCCGCGCCTTCGGAACTTCGAGCAAAGGCCTGAACAGCTGCACGTCACGGCCTTCGGGCACCGGCACCCAATGCGGGCCCAGAATCATTCCAGTCAGCCCCCTCACCCCGGTCCCGCGCGCCATGCGCAAGAGCACTGTCTCGGCCTGGTCATCGAGCGTGTGCGCCGTGAGAACACATCGACTGCCCACCTGGTGTGCGGCTTTCGCGAGCAGCCGGTAGCGTGCGTTACGTGCGGCTTCCTGGATGGCGGTCTTGGGCTTGCGCCCGGTCCAGCGCAGCGTGTGGTGCTCGATGTCGAGCTTTGCGGCGAGCCGCTTCACGTCGCGTGCTTCACGCGCCGATTCCGGTCGCAGCCCGTGGTCCACAGTGACGGCGACCAGCCTCGGGGGATCTCTCAGGCTGTCGCGCCAGCGGGCCGCAAGCCACATCAGCGCGGTTGAGTCAGGCCCGCCCGATACCGCGAGAACGAAGACCGGCGTCTCATGCAGTGCGAGAGGAGCGAACAGCGCGGTCGCTTCGGCTTCCGAGATCGGTTTGGTAGGGAGATCTTTCCTCATACGCCGTCATCACCCGCGAAAGCGGGTGACCCAGTAAACACAAAAAGGGGCGATCGGTAACGTCGCCCGGAGCTTACTGGGTGCCCCGCTTTCGCGGGGCATGACGACATCAGCTACAAACACCCCACGCGCTTCAGCTCGCGCTCGGCGGCGGTCTTCACATTCGCGCTCGCGCGCGGGTACTTGCGCGGTATTTCGGCGAAGGACGCGCAGGCCGCCTCCTTCTCCTTCAGTGCCGCGAGCGACTGACCAAGCCGCAGCAACGAGTCCGGCGCCTTGCCGGCCTTCTCGTGCTTCGTCGTCACCTCGAGGAACATCTCGGCGGCGTCGCGGTAGCGCTGACGCTGGAACATGGTCTCGCCGAGCCAATATTGCGCCTCGGCGGCGAGGCGGTCGTTCGGGTGCTTCTGCATGAAGGCGCGCAGCGAATCCTCGGCGAGCGCGTAGTCCTTGCGCAGCACATAACCGTAAGCGAGATCGTATTCGTCCTTCGGCGTGTTGCTCGGCGCCATCACCATCTGCTGTCCGGTCGCACTGGTGTTGCGCGGCGGCGGAGGCGGCAGCGCGCCCGGAATCTGCCGGACCTCACGGCGCGGCGGCGGAGCATTCGTCGCCTCTTCGGCCATCACGCCGAGGTCGAGCGGCGCGCCGGCCTGGCGGCCGCCAGGCGCCCCGACATAGGGCGGCTCGTCGCTTGCCTGATTGTCGAGCGGCGGCGCGGCCGCAATTGTTCCCCCGCCGCCCAGCGTGCGCGGCGCGCCGGGCGCGCCCGGATGTTGGCTCGGGTCGAAGGCATCGCCGCGCCGGCCGCCGGAAGGCGGCGGGCCGGGCGGATAGGCGTCCTGTTGCGGCGGGTAAGATTGCTGTTGCGGGGGATACGCCTGCTGCGGCGGATAGGACTGCGCGGGCGGGGCATATTGCGGCTGCGGCGCGGGTGCGGCCGCGCGCGGCGGCGGACCGCCCTGGGAGGGACGCGCCAGCTGCTGCTCGAGCTGCTGATTGCGGTACTGGAGCTGCTCGACCTGACCGGTGAGCTGGCGCACCTGGTTCTCGAGACGATTGAGCCGCATCACCAGCTCGGATTCGGTCATCTGGGCGCGGGCCGGCGCGACGCTGCTCAGGCCGGCCGCGGCCAGCACGAGCGCGAGGGTCAAGTATCTGGTCATGTGTTGGAATCGCCGCTGTGCGAAGCGCGACCATCGCGAATCGCTGCGTCCAAATTGTGACTGGTATGTTTACGAATGATTAAGGATGGTCATTCCGGGGCCGAGCGAAGCGAGGAGTCCGGAATCCATAACCGCGAGCGGTGCCGGAGAGGCACGGCCGGCACGAAATCGAAACGGTCGTGGTTATGGATCCCGGGCTCGCGACTTCGTCGCGCCCCGGGATGACACAGCCCTCACGCCGCCTGTCTCTTCACCGCCTCGTCGCGCAGCGCGCGGCGGAGGATCTTGCCGACATTGGTCTTCGGCAGCTCGTCGCGGAATTCGATCTGGTGCGGCCGCTTGTAGTTGGTGAGCCGCTCGGCGACCCATTTCTTCACTTCCTGCTCGGTCAGTGCCGGATCGCGCCGCACGATATAGGCCTTCACGGACTCGCCCGAATTGGTGTCGGGCACGCCGACCACCGCGCATTCGAGCACGCCCGGATGCATTGCGATCACGTCCTCGACCTCGTTCGGATAGACGTTGAAGCCCGAGACCAGGATCATATCCTTCTTGCGATCGACGATGCGGACCCTGCCGCTCTCATCCATCACGCCGATGTCGCCGGTGCGGAAGAAGCCGTCCTTGGTCATCACTTGCGCCGTCTCGTCCGGCCGCTGCCAATAGCCCGCCATCACCTGCGGGCCGCGCGCGCAAATTTCACCGGCCTCGCCGAGCGGCATTTCGTTGCCGGCATCGTCGCGGATCGAGATCTCGGTCGAAGGCAGCGGAATGCCGATGGTGCCGGTGAATTCGTGGCTGTCGCCGCGATTGCAGGTGAGCACCGGCGCGGTTTCCGACAGCCCATAGCCCTCGATGATCGGGCAGCCGGTCGCCTTGAGCCAGCGCTCCGCGACCGCCCGCTGCACCGCCATGCCGCCGCCGTTCGAGGCCTTGAGCAGCGAGAAGTCGATCTTGCCGAAATCCGGATGGTTGAGCAGCGCGTTGTAGAGCGTATTCACGGCCGGGAACATGTTCGGCTGGTACTTCGCGAGCTCCTTCACGAGGTTTGGAATATCGCGCGGATTGGGGATCAGCAGGCACACGCCGCCGGCGCGCATCGCGAGCAGGAAGCACGCCGTGAGCGCGAAGATGTGATAGAGCGGCAGCGCCGTCACGATCAGCAGCTGGTCGACCTTCGGCTCCTTGGCGAGCGCAGGCTGCAGCCAGGCATCGTTCTGCAGCACATTGGCCACGATGTTGCGATGGAGCAGCGTCGCGCCTTTGGACACGCCGGTCGTGCCGCCGGTGTATTGCAGGAACGCGACGTCGCCGGGGCCGATCGTGCGCGTCGACAGCGGCTTACCCTTGCCGCCCGCGAGCGCGGCCTTGAACGGCACCGCGCTCGGCAGCGAAAAAGGCGGCACCATCTTCTTCACCCGGCGTACCACCAGGTTGACGATCGCGCCTTTCGGGAAACCGAGCATGTCGCCCATGCTGGCAACCACGACATGGCGCACGCGGGTGTTCTGGATCACCTTCTCCAGCGTGGCGGCGAAGTTCTCCAGAATGACGATCGCTTCGGCGCCGCAGTCGTTGAGCTGGTGCTCGAGCTCCGGCGGCGTGTAGAGCGGATTGACGTTCACCACCGTCATGCCGGCGCGCAGCACGCCGGCCGCGACGACCGGATACTGCAGCACGTTCGGCATCATGATGGCGACGCGGTCGCCGAATTTCAGCCCGCTGCCCTGCAGATAGGCAGCAAAATCGCGCGACATCACATCGAGGTCGCCGTAGCTGATCGCCTTGTCCATGCAGATGAAGGCTTTGCGCTCACGATATTTCGCAAAGCTTTCCTCGAGCAGGTCGACCAGCGAGGAATATTGCGACGGGTCGATGTCGGTCGGCATCCCCGCCGGATAGTTCTTCAGCCAGATGCGCTCCATGCGTCTCCCCGTCCGGCCTGGGAGCATTTTCCGGCGAAGTGGGAAGCGGTTCGCCGTAGAAAATGCCTGACCTTAAGAGTCTCGGCCGTCTGGGTGCTATTTTGCCGCTGCCGAGCCGTTTGTCACTATTGCGACTGTGCGGTGCGGCGCGTCACTCCGCCGCCGCCGTTTTCGCGGTGCGGTCTTGCGCCCGTTTCTTGGCGCGTTCCTTGGCTCGCTCCTTGCGCGCCTTCTGCCACTCTTCGAAGCGCTGGATCACGACGAACAACGACGGAACGAACAGCACCGCCAGGCAGGTCGAGGCGATCATGCCGGTGAATACCGTGATGCCGATCGACTTGCGGGCGCTCGCACCGGCGCCGGTCGCGAGCACCAGCGGCACGACCGACAGGATGAACGCAATCGAGGTCATCAGAATGGGGCGGAAGCGCGTGCGCGCGGCCTCGATCGCGGCCTGCACGATCGGGTGCCCCTCCTTGAGACGCCGCTCACGCGCGACCTCGACGATCAGGATCGCGTTCTTGGCCGAGAGCGCGATCAAGAGGATCAGGCCGATCTGCACATAGAGGTTGGCGTCGACCTTGAGGCCGAGCAGGGCCACCACCGGCCCGAGCACGGCGAGCGGCACCGAGAGCACGATCGCGAGCGGCGCGTACCAGCTTTCATATTGCCCGGCGAGCACCAGATAGACCAGCAGCAGGCCGAGGCCGAACACGTAGTACATCTGCCCGCCGACGATCTTCTCCTGGAACGAGAGCGCGCTCCACTCGAAGCCGGTGCCGGCCGGGAGCGTGCGCCCCGCGATCTGCTCCATCAGCGCCATGCCCTGCCCCGACGAGACGCCCTGCACCGGGATGCCGATCACGGTCGAGGACGGGTAGAGATTGTACAGGCTGATCAGCGGCGGCCCGGTGGTGGGCACGATCGAGGCGAGCGTGCCGATCGGCACGATGCCGCCCTGGCTGTTGCGCACCGTCAGGTCCGCGATGTCCTCGGGCCGCAGGCGGAAGCGCGCGTCCGCCTGCACATAGGCCTGGAAGGTGCGGCCGAACTTGTTGAACTGCACCACATAGGTCGAACCCATGAAGGTCTGGATCGTGGCGAACACCTGGTCGACATTCACGTGCAGCGTCTGCGCCTTCACGCGGTCGACGTCGATCCGATATTGCGGCGCGTCGGAGCGGAACGTGCTCATCACGCGCTGGAAGCTCGACTGGCTCGAGCCCGCCTCGACCACCGCATTGGTGAGGGTCTGCAGCTTGGTGAAGTCGAACGAGCCGTCGCGCAGCTCGAGCTGCATGGTGAAGCCGGAGGCGTTGCCGACGCCCTGGATCGGCGGCGGCGGCACCACCAGCACGCGCGCATCCATCACGTTCTGCATCGCTTGATTCATACCGACGAACAGCGACAGCAGATCCTGCCCCTTGCCGCGCTGGCTCCAGGGCTTGAGCGTCACGTAGGCGACGCCGGCATTGGCGAGCGAGGCGGAATTGTCGAGCGGCGAGATGCCCGCCACCGTGACGACCTGATCGACCCCCGCCGTGTTCTTCGCAATGCCGGCGACCTCGTCCATCGCCTTCTGCGTCCGCTCGAGCGAGGCGCCGTCGGGCAATTGCACCGCCACGACCAGATAGCCCTGGTCCTCGATCGGGATGAAGCCGGTCGCGACGCGGGTGAGGCCGTAGAGCGCACCCGCGACGATCAGCATCGCGATGATCACCGAGACGACGCTCGCCGACGCCATGCGGGTGATCAGACGCGTATAGCCGCGCTCGAGTGCATCGTAGGCACGGTTGAAGAAGCGATAGAAGATGTTGCGCCGCTCCAGCGGCACCGGCTCGCGCATCCAGAGCGCCGCCTGCGTGGGCTTGAGCGTCGCGGCGTTGATGGCGGAGAGCAGCGCGGTCGCGGCGATCACCAGCGCGAATTGCGCATACATCTTGCCGGTCAGCCCCGGCATGAACGCCGCCGGAATGAACACCGACATCAGCACCAGCGTGATGCCGATGATCGGCCCGAACAGCTCATCCATCGCCTTGATGGCGGCATCGTGCGGCGTCATTCCGCGCTCGATGTGGTGCGCGACGCCCTCGACGATCACGATCGCGTCGTCGACCACGATGCCGATCGCGAGCACGATCGCGAACAGGGTCGACAAATTGACCGAGAAGCCGAGCGCCGCCATCGCGGCGAACGCGCCGATGATGGTGACCGGCACGGTCGTCGCCGGGATCAGCATCGCGCGCCAGTCCTGCAGGAAGATCAGGATCACGATCAGCACGAGGAAGGCCGCCTCGATCAGGGTCTTGTAGACCTCCTTGATCGCCTCATCGACGAAGGTCGTCGTGTCGAACGGCACCTCGAACACGAGCCCGGCGGGAAATTCCTTCGCCAGCTCGCGCATGCGCTTCTCGACTTCCTTCTGCACGTTGAGCGCGTTCGCGCCCGGCGCCTGGAAGATCGCGATGCCGGCGGCGGGCCGGTCGTTCACCTTGAAGATCTGCCCGTAGGTCTGCGCGCCGAGCTCGACCCGTCCGACATCGGACAGGCGCGTGATCGCGCTATTGTCGGTCTTGACGATCACGTTCGCGAACTGCTCGGGATCGGCGAGCCGTCCTGCGACGATCACGCTGTACTGGAACGGCTGGCCGGTCTGGGTCGGCGGCCCGCCGATCTGGCCGGCCGCGACCTGCTGGCTCTGCTGCTGCAACGCCTGGGTGACGTCCTGCGCGGTCAGCCCGCGCGCTTTGAGCTTCTCGGGGTCGAGCCAGACCCGGATCGAATACTGGCCAGCGCCGAAGATCAGCACATTGCCGACGCCGGGAAGGCGCGCGAGCTCGTCCTTGAGGCGGATCGTCGCGTAGTTTGCGAGATACAGGCTGTCGAAGCGCCGGTCCGGCGAGGTCAGCGTCACGAACGAAAGGATCGCGGTCGACTGCTTCTGCACCGTGACGCCCTGCTTCTGCACCGGATCGGGCAGCGAGGAGAGCGCGGCGGAGACGCGATTTTGCACCAGCACCTGCGCGAAGTTCAGGTCGGTGCCGATCTTGAAGGTGACGATCAGCGTGTAGCTGCCGTCCGACGTACTCGTCGACTGCATGTAGATCATGTTCTCGACGCCGTTCACCTGCTGCTCGATCGGCAGCGCGACGGTGTCGATGAGGGTGCGCGCGCTCGCGCCCGGATAGCGCGTCTGCACCTGCACGGTCGGCGGCGTCACATCCGGATATTGCGCGACCGGCAGACCGAACAGCGCGACCGCGCCGATGACGATCATCAAGATCGCCAGGACGTTGGCGAGGACCGGCCGCTCGATGAAGAATTTGGACATCATGGCGTCGGCGCTCCCTTTGCGAAGCGAACCGGGTGGGGGGCTCTTGCTGTGTTGATCACGAACTGCCCCTCCCCGAGCTGCGCGCCGAAATCACTTCGCCGCCGTCTGGGTCTGCGGATCGACCTTCTGGCCTGGGATCGCGCGCAACAGGCCCGCGGTCACGACGCGATCATCGGCCTTCAGGCCGTTCTCGATCACCGCCATCTCGCCGACGCTCGGACCGACCTCGACCTTGCGCTGCTCGATCACGTTGTCGCCGTTGACGACGAGCAGGTAACGCCCACCCTGATCGCTGCCGAGCGCAACCGACGGCACCAGCAGCGCCGGCGTTTCTTGCAGCGGCACGCGCACGCGCACGAAGAAGCCCGGCAGCATCAGCCGCGACGTGTTCGGCAATTCGGCGCGCGCCGCCAGCGTGCCGGTGCTCTGGTTCACGGTCGGCGCGATGTAGTCGAGCTTGCCCTTGTGCGGAAAGCCGGGATCGGTCTGCAGCCCGACCTCGACCTCGGTGCCGAGCAGGTTGGAGGCCTGCTCGCCGCGCTTGTAGAGCATGTCGCGCACGTGCAGCACGTCGCGCTCGCTCGCGGTGAAATTCACGTAGATCGGATCAAGCTGCACGATGGTGGCGAGCACCTGGGTGCCGCCGCTGCCGACCAGTTCGCCGATCGAGACCTGGCGTGCCGTCACGATGCCGTTGAACGGCGCGAGGACATGGGTGTAATCGAGATTGATCTGCGCCTGCTTGGTGTCGGCCTGCGCCTGCAGCAGCTTGGCCTTGGCGTTGTCGCGGTTGGCGGTCGCGGTATCGAACGCCGCCTTCGATGCCGCCTGGCGCTGCACCAGCTCCTGCTGCCGCTCCCATTCGGCCTGGGTCTGAATAACGGTTGCCTGTGCGGCCGCTTCCGCGGCTTGCGCCTGCTGCAGCTTCAGCTGGTAGGGTTCGGGCTCGATGGTGAAGAGATGCTGGCCCCGCTTCACCGGCTGACCATCGGTGTACTTGATCTCGGTGAGGAAGCCCTGCACGCGGGCGACCAGATTGGCCGAGTTCACGGCCGCGGTGTTGCCGGTGGCCTCGAAATAGCGCGTGACCTTCTGCTCCACCGGCTTCGCAACCGTGACCTTGGGCGGCGGCGGGGCTTGATAGGTGTTGCTCTGGCCGCAGGCCGCAAGCAGGCCCGCACCGAGGGCCGCAAGGCCTAAAGAAATTTTTCGTCGCATTTGCTGCTCCCGCCGCCTTATACGCGGGAACTACCCTGAAATGTTCGCGTGGCCGTGACAAGACGACGGCACGTCAAAAACCGGTGCTGTTACGCTGCGACGGTGCCGCCGATCGCACCCACTGGTACCCCAGTCGCGCCTCGAGAGCACAGGCGTGCGCGTCGGCGAAACGCAAAACCGGCGCCCTTGCGGGCGCCGGCTCAAACCAATTTCGCAAAAGCTTACGAACTCGCGTTCAGCACCGTGACAGCGCGGCGGTTCTGCGACCAGCAGGAGATGTCGTTACACACCGCGACCGGGCGCTCCTTGCCGTAGGAGATCGTGCGCATGCGGTTGGCCTGAACGCCGCGCGAGGTCAGATAGTCACGCACCGCCTGGGCGCGCCGGGCGCCGAGCGCGATGTTGTATTCGCGCGTGCCGCGTTCGTCGGCGTGGCCCTCGATCGTGAAGGCATAGCGGTCATACCGCGCGAGCCATTGCGCCTGCTTGTCGAGCGTCGCGATCGACTGCGGGGTCAGCTCGGACGAATCGGATTCGAAGAACACACGGTCACCGACATTGACCACGAAGTCTTGCGCACTGCCGGGCGCCGCCGAGCCTGCGAGGCCGGCGTTCTGACCCTGCATCGGATTGTTGGCGCAAGCCGCGAGCGACAGTCCCACGACGATCATCGCCGCGAACTTCGCCGCGCGGATGAAACCCAAATTGACCATTCCCGTGCCTCCTTCATCACACTACCGGGGCATGCCTACGCTCAGGTCTACCGGCCGTTCGTTAAGCGAACGTTCCATCAACCTTGATGAGCTGTTGCGCAGACCCCCGAAATGTCACTGCCCAGCGTAAACCAATCCGAATGGTTAATGCGGTATGAACGCGGCGGGAAGGAGGCGGGTCTAAGTTCCACGTCTGCCTCGCCATTCTTCCCCAGACTTCACGACAAAAGCGGCGACCAGGCCGGGTCCGACGCGAAGCTCGGCGTCGGGGTCTTCTGCTCGTTGCGGCCGGTGATGTCGATCGTATAGAGCCCTGGCCCCTGGCCGAGATCGCGGAAGAACATCAGCACGCGCCCGTTCGGCGCGAACGTGGGCCCCTCATTGTGATAGCCCGAGGTGAGCAGTCGCTCACCTGATCCATCCGGCTTCATGATGCCGATCGCGAATTGCCCGCCGCCCTGCTTGGTGAAGGCGATGAAGTCGCCGCGCGGCGACCACACCGGGGTCGAGTACGAGCCCTCGCCGAAGGAGACACGCTGTGCGGCGCCGCCATTCGCGCCCATCACGTAGATCTGCGGGCGGCCGCCGCGATCCGATTCGAAGCAGATGCGCGCGCCGTCCGGCGCATAGCACGGCGCGGTATCGATCGCCGCGGTGTCGGTCAGTCGCGTGGTGCGCTTCGACTGCAGGTCCATCACGAACAGGTTGGAATTCGCGCCCTGCTGCAGGCTCATGATCACCTGTTGCCCGGTCGGCGAGAAGCGCGGCGAGAAGGTCATGCCGGGGAAGTTGCCGACGATCTCGCGCTGCCCGGTTTCGATGTTGAGCAGATAGACGCGCGGATCGCCCTGGCCATAGGACATGTAAGTGATCTCTTGCGTCGAGGGTGAGAAGCGCGGCGTCAGCACGAGATCATCACCGCGCGTCAAATAGCGCACATTGGCGCCGTCCTGGTCCATGATCGAGAGCCGCTTGACGCGCCGGTCCTTCGAGCCGGTCTCGTCGATGAACACAATGCGGGTGTCGAAGTAGCCCTTCTCGCCGGTCAGACGCTCGTACACCGAGTCCGACACGATATGCGCGATGCGGCGCCAATTGTCGGGTGAGGTGAAATATTGTTGTCCGGTCAGTTGCTGGCCGGAGGAGACGTCCCACAGCCGGAATTCAACCTTCAGCCGTCCGTCGGGTTGGCGCGTGACACGGCCGGTGACCAGCGCCTGCGCGTTGATCGTCTTCCAGTCGGGAAAGCGCGGCAGCGCGTCGAAATTCGCGATGCGCTCGACATAGGCGGCCGGATCAATCGGCGCGAATAGGCCGGAGCGGCGCAGATTGTTGGTGATCACCCCCGTGATGCCGCGCGCCGCGTCGGCATCGCCGGGCGTGCCGCCGAGGAAATCCGGAATCGCGATCGGAATCGGCGCGACATTGCCTTCGGTGACGCTGAGGCGCGGCTGGCCGAAGGCCGGCGGGCCGGCAAACAGCACGCTGGCCGATGCGGCGCTCAGCGTCAGCGCGCGCCGGCGGGTCAATCCGAACGGGGTCCGGTCGAAGTCGTTCATGATACGGGTCGTCCTAGGAGCTGAAGTTGTGCGTTTTTCGTTGTGCGTGATCTGGTCCGAAGACCGGCTTCCACTTTTCGGGATCGCGCAGCGAGCGGATCTCGATTTGAAGGAATCGGGATCCGCTCTGATTCCTCCGTTAGCGCATATCCTTTTCGGAAAACCGGTGCCCACTTTTCCGGGATATGCGCTACCCGCGGAACATGTCACGCGGATCGAAATCGACGATGACATCCTTCCAGGCCTCGTATTTCGCGACCGGCAGGAAGCTATAGGGCGCGCAACTGCGCACGGCACGGAGCGCGCTTTCGGACGCCGCCTGGAAGGCCGGCCGCCCATCATGATTCATCAGGCGCGGATCCGCGGCGAGCGAGCCGTCCTGTTTGAATTGAATACGCACGGTCACGATCAGGTCTCGCGCCTCGGCAAGCCCGACCGGCACGCTCCAGCATTGCCGCAAGCGCGCGCGCAACGCATCGAGCTCGTTCTGCGTGAGCTGTGCCGCGGCGCCGGTCGCGGTGCCGAGCGACGGCGTGTTGTTCAAGACGCTTCCCGTTGCGGCGCGCCGCTGCGGATCGCGCTTGTCGAGCAGCGCCGCGATGCGGCTCGAATCGAACTTCGGCTGCGGCTTCGGATCGGGCTTCTTCGGCTCCTGCTTCGGCTCGGCCTTCTTCTCCGGTTTCTTTTCCGGCTTCTTGGTCTCGTCCTTTTTCAGTGCCTCCGCGATCGGATCCGGCTTCGGCTCTTCCTTGGCGTAGGCCTGCTTCGGCTCGGGCTTTACCTCCGGCGGTTTCGGCTCGACCTTCTTGGGCTCGACCTTCTTCGGCTCCTCGGGCTTCGGCTGCAGCTGCTCGGCGGTCGGCACGATCTCGGGCTTCTCGACGACCTTGGCGTTCGGCTCTTCGGTCGGCTTGGCCTCGGCGACCTTCTCGACCACCGGCTTCGGCGGCTCGGTCGGCTTCGCGGTGCGCACGCCCTGCGTGATCTGCGAGAGCTCGGCGTCCGAGATGACGTCGGCGAAGAAGTCGACCGGCGGCTTGGGCGGCGCCGCCTTGCCGACAAAGCTGACAAGCCCCCACGTCAGCACCATGACGTGCCCGATCGCCGATATGGTCCAGCCGGCCTTCATCGGTCAGGAGCCCTGCTCAACCTCCGTCACCAGCGCCACGCGGCGGAAGCCCGCCTGCGACAACCGTCCCATCACGCGCATCACTGTACCGTAATCGACCTTCTTGTCGCCACGTACATAGATGCGCTCATCCGCGCCACCGCGCGTCTGCGTGATCGCTTGCAGCTTGGGAACGAGGTCGTCGATCTTGATCTCGGAATTCTGCAAAAAGACCTCGCCCGAGTTCTTGACCGAAATGGTCAGCGGCTCCTTGTCCTGGTCGAGCGATTTCGCCTTGGTCTGCGGCAGATCGATCGGCACGCCAACGGTCAAGAGCGGCGCCGAGACCATGAAGATGATCAACAGCACCAGCATCACGTCGACCATCGGGGTGACGTTGATCTCGGCCATCACCGGCTTGCGCGTGTGGCGCCGCCGGCCGACCACTCCCCCGCTCGCTCCACCCATCCCCACGGCGAACTACCTGCTCTCGTCGATCTGCCGCGACAGGATCGCGGCAAACTCATCGGCGAAGCCTTCCAGCCGTTGCGCCTGACGGTTCACCTCCGAAACGAACTTATTGTAGAAAATCGTCGCCGGGATGGCGGCAAGAAGGCCGATCGCGGTCGCGAACAGGGCCTCGGCGATACCCGGCGCCACAACCGCTAGTGACGTGCTCTGCTGGCCGGCAATCGCCCGGAAGCTCGTCATGATGCCCCATACGGTTCCGAGCAGCCCGATGAACGGGCCAGCCGAGCCGACGGTCGCCAGCACCAGCAAATGGCGTTCCAGGCGCTCGATCTCGCGTGCGATGGTGACGTCCATCACCTTCTCGATGCGCATCTGCAACCCGCCGATGGCGCGGCTGGTGCCCTCGACCGAGCGCTTCCATTCGCGCATCGCGGCAACGAACAGCGCGCCCATCGAATGCGCCGGCCGCGCCGACTGCGTGCGGTAGAGTTCTTCGAGCGAATGGCCGGACCAGAATGTCTGCTCGAACTGATCCATCGAGCGCTTGGTGCGCCGATAAAGCAGATACTTGTCGACCACGATGGCCCAGACCCACACCGAGGCGAGCAGCAGCCCGAGCATCACGGCTTGCACGACGATGTCGGCATTGGAAAACAACGTGATGAGCGAAAGCTTCGCCGAAGCGCTCGGGACCGCGCCTTGAAGCGTGCCTTGGGCCACCTCCGGCACGGGCGCTGCCTGCAGCAAGATCATGAAGATGTCCTCGTCAGTCGTCGTTCAGCGCGGGACGGGCCTGATCGGCAGATGAAATCGCGGAAGGGCGGCCAGTGTCCCGCCTGCCGCCGTCCATTTCCAAAACCTGCTGAAATCCCTGGCCGTCCACCACCGGCAGACCACGGATTCGGCGCGAAATCTGTCCAAACTAGGGCACCGCAGCGCTGTGATCCCGCTCTAACAGGCCCGATTATAGTTAAGGGTTGGTTACCGGATTGGGCCCGCAGGGCACGGGCGCAAAAATGCTACGGGCCGCCCGCCTCTTTGGCGAACGGCCCGGACGCAGACGGGAAGCTGGGGGGATCAGCTTTGCGGCTGCGGAGGCTCTGGCGGCTGCGGGCGGTTGCGCCGCTCGGCCATGAACTGATCGAACTCGGCCTTGTCCTTGGCAAAACGCAGCCGATCGAGAAACTCGCGGAACTCGCGCTGCTCTTCCTCGAGCCGGCGCAGTGTCTCGGTACGATATTCGTCGAAGGCGTGATTGCCGCTCGAGCGCGGCGCGCCCCATGGACCGTGGCCGAAGCCGCCGCCGAAGCGCTCGCGCATGCGCGTGAGCTTGTCTTCCATGCGCTGCATCTTGCGTTCCCAGCGCTCGCCACCGTGGCAACCCATGTTTCTGCTCCAGAATGTGAAGGCGAGAATGGCGAGCCCCACCGGCCACCAGACGATGAAGCCGAGAATCAGGAGAACGATCCAGGCCGGATGGATCCGCACCGATGGACCGTGCCAACGCTCGCGGGGGTAGTCTTCGTACATACGTTCAGCGGTCGACATGGCTCTGCCTCGCCGGTGTGAATGTAAATAACATTTACATACCTAGAAGAGGCCCAGCGGCTTGTCAAGCGGGCGCCCTTGCGTCGGTTGTTCACAGAAATGTAACCGTCGAGGGACGGCCGCAATGAGGGGCGCAAGCGCAACTCCGCCAGGCACGGCCACGCGTGCCGCCCGCAATCAGTGGCCGAAGCGCGCCAGTTTCGGCCGTGCCATCAACCGTTTGTAGCCCGCCAGCAGCAGTACCGCCGCGCAGCAGAGAGCGTTGAACGCGCTGATGACCGCGAGATTGAGATCGCCGACCTTGGTCCAGGCATAGAGCGCCGTCGTGGCATTGGCGCCGACCCAGATCGCCCAGCAGGAAAACGAGATCGCGGTCGCACCGTTCTGGTCACGTGCGACCGCGACAATCTGCGGCAGATAAGAGGCGAGGCGCAGCAGATTGAACGCCCCGAAAGCCAATGTGATCAGATCGGGGCTGGTCACGTACGCGCTCGCTCGTGCGGCCGGTTAGGATTGCGTCCGCTCACTCACGGCGGACTCAGCGCATCAACATCAACTTCGTCATCAGCCCGGCCTCGATCGCGATCGAGGCCTTGCGCGGAGACATCACGCGACGATCGATACCAGCATCATCGAGCTGATCGTCATTGAGCGCCTGCAGAATCCTGCGGTTGCGCGCCAGTCTGCGCGCGCCCCGAACATTTGCAAGCCAGCGCGAGACGCTCTCCTCGCATTGTTCGATCAGGCGTGGTGCAGCGGTCGCATGAGCTGGAGAGCTGGATATCTGGGACATTGTCGACCTGCCTGGGATCGCGGCTCTCTTCGATGTCCGCTACCTAGCAGAGTGATCTTTGCTCAGCGTCCCCCAGTCGTATGAGCGTGGCGCAAAAAAACTCTACTCTCGCGCGAGCTTGCTGATGCGAAGGCTGCGCCTGACATACGCGCGATTTTTAGCTGCTCCCGGCGCCTTCCAGGCCGAGACCGCGCAGGTAGACCAGCACGCCGGCTTCGAGCAGCTCGTCGGCCGACATCGGCAGCGGTCGCCGCGCCGCGTCGCCGCGGCCGAACAAGGACGCGATGCCGTGCGACAGCGACCAGACGTGTAACGCGACCATCAAGGCGGGCGGCCGCCGGCCGGCCGGCAGACGCGCGATGATCTGCTCCGCGGCGGTGCGGATCACCGCGAAGGCGCGATCGCCTGCGCTCGCGAGCTCGGCGCTGGTGTTCGGCGCAATTCCGGCCTCGAACATGGCCGAATAGTAGGCGGGGTCGGCCTGCGCGAAGGCGAGATACGCCTTGCCCATGCGCTCGAATGCCGTCATGGGGTCGGGGCGGCCGTCGTCCCAGGCGCGCGTGAGCGCGTCGGCGAACTGCTCGAAGCCGCGCCGCGCCACGTCGGCAAGCAGATCGTCGCGGTCGCGATAGTGCCGGTAAGGCGCGGCAGGGCTGACGCCCGCCCAGCGTGCGGCCTCGGCAAAGGTGAAGCCCGCCGGGCCTTTCTGGGCGATCAGCTCGAGCGCGGCGCGGATCAGCGCCTCTTTCAGATTGCCGTGGTGATACCCGCGCGGGCCGTCTCTCCAGCTCATGTTAAAGGTGTTAACATGACTCGTGCGCCTCCGTCACTTGCGGCCACGCAACGGTCCGCAAATGACGCTGATCGCCGCATCGGCGAGCGTATCGAGCTCCTTGCGCGGCACGCCGGCACGCGCGCGCACCGCCAGCGTGTGCAGCGTCGCGGTCGCCAGATACCCGAGCGCCGCCGGATCAGCATCGCGCGCGATCTCGCCGCGTGCCTTCGCTTTCTCGATCTGATGCGTCAGGAAGCTGTCGGTGTTCCGCGTGCTGTCGGCGAGAAAGTCGCGCACCTTGTCATCCACGGCCGCGACCGTCGCGGCCGTGCCGACGGTATAGCAACCGCGCGGGCCACCGGCGAGATAAAGGTCCAGCGCCTGGTCGTAGATGCGCTTGAGGAACACGCGCAGTGGCGGACTATCCGCCAGCGCCTCGCGCGCCAGCGAACGCGATCCCTCGCGATAATATTCGAGTGTCTTGAGATAAAGATCACGTTTGTCGCCGAAGGCCGCATAGAGGCTCGGCCGGTTCATGCCGGTTGCTTCGGACAGGTCATCGAGCGACGTCCCCGCGTAGCCGGCTTTCCAGAACTGATCCGCGGCGCGCGCGATCGCTTGTGCCGGATCGTAGGCACGCGGTCGCCCACGGCGCTTCGGCTCATCTTCCTTTTTTTGTACCATCTCGCAAAAAATCCTTGACGGAACCCATTTAATGCGGAACAGTACAAAAATCAAACCAAAGGAGAGATTGCATGGACCTGTATTTCTCGCCGCTCGCCTGCTCGCTCGCCACCCGCATCTCGCTCTACGAGGCCGGCGCCAAGGCCAGCTTCATCGAAGTCGATCCGAAGACCAAGCGCATCATGAATGACGGGTCGGATTATCTGAAGGTCTATCCGCTCGGCATGGTGCCGGCGCTGCGCATGGATGACGGCGCGCTGCTCACCGAGAATGCCGCCATCTTGCAATACGTCGCGGCGCAATTTCCCGAAGCGAACCTCGCGCCGAAGGACGGCATCGCGCGCGTCCGGCTGCAGCAATGGCTCTGCTTCATCGGCACCGAGCTGCACAAGGGGCTCTTCGTCCCGCTGTTCGACAAGAAGGCGCCGCAGGGCACGGCCGAGAACGTGCTGGCGAAGGGCGAGCCGCGGCTTGCCTATCTCAACGACCACCTCACCGGCCGCGAATATCTGCTCGACCACTTCACGGTCGCCGACGCGTATCTCTACACGATCCTGAATTGGAGCATGGCAACTCCGGTCAAGTTCGACCGCTTCCCGGCGATCCAGAGCTACTTCGCGCGCATGCGTGAGCGTCCCAGCATCAAGCAGGCGTTCGGCGAGGAGCTCGCGCTCTACAAAGCCGAAATGGAACGCCACAAGGCCGCGGCCTAGCACCAGCGGTTGCCGCAAACGCGGCGCGCTCCCCTCCCCCCTGCGGGGAGGGGTTGGGGGTGGGGGTCGAGAGGTTAGAGCATTGCGGCGCCACCCCCACCCCCCACCCCTCACCACAAGGGGGAGGGGAGTAGGCTGCGTATGCGGCGATCGATCCTACAATCCGATCGCGTAACTATCGCGCCGCGGATCGGCAGCACCGGTCATGACGCCGGTCGCTGGATCGACCGCGACCGCCTGCATGCCGCCGACCTTCATGGTCCAATCGAAGAAGGATTGCGCGTCGTGGCCACGGGCGCGCAACGCCGCAATCACGGCCGGCGGCACGCGTCCCTCGACCTGCACGAAGCGGCCATCCCATAGCCGCGCACGTGGCGCCGCGATCGCGTCCTGCAGCGGCAGGCCGAAATCGATATATTGCACCAGCGCCTGCACCTGCGTTTGCAGGATGCCGTAGCTGCCAGGGGTGCCGAGCGCCAGCACCGGCGCGCCGTCGATGGTCGAGATCGACGGGGACATGCAGATCGGAAGCTCGGCGCCCGGACTGGTGCGGTTCGGCGACTTCGGATTGACCTCGGCCCAGTAGAGAAAATTGTTCAGGCAGACGCCGGTGCCCGGCACGACCACGCCGGTGCCGAATGGGCTGCCGAGGCTTTGCGTCACGCAGATCAGATTGCCCTCGCAGTCGCCGATCGAGAACGACGTCGTGTGGCCCGGGTCTTCGCCACCGGCGGGCGGCTCCATCCATTGCTCGGTCGGCGCTGTGATCGGCCGGCCATCGCGGACACGCGCGCGCAGCTGAGCAACGTGATCCTCGCCGAGCAGGCCGGCGAGCTTCTCGGACGCGGGATTGTTGTGGGCGATGCGCTCGCCCGCCGCGAGGCGGATCGCCCGGTAGACCGTGTCGAGATGGTCGACGCCGTTGCGCTCGAGGCCGCCGAGGTCGAAGCCTTCGAGAATGCGCAGCGTGAGCAGGAACTGAAAACCCTCGCAGGGCGGCGGCGGCACGTGGACGGTGCGGCCACGATACGTGACGGCGAGCGGCTCTTTCCAGCGCGGCGCGACCTGCTCGAGATCCGCCATCGTCATGTAGCCGCCGAGCGAACCCAGATGCTTGATGATCGCGTCTCCGAGCGCGCCGCCATAGAGGAACTGCACTCCCTCGCGGCTGAGCTTCTCGAGGGTCAAGGCGAGATCCGGTTGCTTCAACACGCGTCCGAGCGCAACCTTGCTGCCGCCGCCCATGAAGACGCGGGTGAATTCATCCGCGAACGGCCCGCAGCGCTGGATCGCCGGTCCGTGCTCATTGATCTCCTCGATCGCGAATTCGAGCAGCGGAAAGCCGTCGCGGGCAAGCCCGATCGCCGGCACGAGCGCATCACCGAGCGGCTTCCTCCCGTGCGCGCGCACAAGCTCGGCCCAGCCGGCGAGATTGCCCGGCACGCCCGCCGCCAAGGGCCCGCGCGCCAGATCCTCGCGCCGTTTGAACCGCTCCAGAGGAAAACGCTCCGGCACGCGTGGCACGAAATCGAGCACCTTGATGCGCTTCTCGGCCGCGACCCAGCAGGTCGCGAGCCCCTGGCCGGCGAGGCTCGACATATAGGGCTCGACCACGTTGAGCGCCGCGGCGGTGGCGGCCGCGGCATCGAACGCGTTGCCGCCCTGCGCGAGGAGAGAGGCGCCCGCTTGCGCGGCGAGCGGATGAGCCGCCGCGACCACGCCGCGGGTCGATGCGATCGTCGGACGACCTCCGTGCATTCTGCTCCTCAGCCCTGTTCGGCCCTACTCGGCGGCGCGTTTGATGTCGGCACGGATCGACTGCGCCGCGAGGATAAAGAACAACGCCGCGAGCACGGTCGCAAGTGCCGCAATCATGAGCGAATAGCGGACCGCCTCCGCGCCATACGCAGCCTTGAGCATGTCGTTGAGGTAGCCGACCGCGAGCGGCCCGACGCCCTGGCCGAAGCAGGTCGCGGTCAACAGCACGGTTGCGGCCGCGAGCGCCCGCATGCTGGTCCTCGCGATGGTCTGCGCCACCGCGAAGATCGGCCCGAGATGGAAGCCGACGAATATCGAGAACAGCCCGAGCGTCCAGACCATGATGTGGAAGCTCGGCGTCAGCATGCAGACGACGAAGATCGGGCCGGCAAGGCCGGACATGATCGCCGGCGCCCACACCTTCCAGCGATCATCATGCTTGCCGATCTTCGCCACCACGAAGCCGCCGGTGAGCGCGCCCGCGATGCCGAACAGGCCCTTGAAGGTGCCGGCGTAGGTGCCGATCTCGGCGCTGGTCAGGTGATGCACGCGCGCCATGAAGGGCGGGATCCACACCGCCGTCGCGTAGTTGGTGAATCCCGCAAGGCAGAAGCCGATCAGCACCAGCAGGAACGAGCGTTGCGAGAACAGAAACGCAAAGGTCGGCCCGATCGCCTCGTTGCGGATCTTTTCACCGCCGTCACTGCGTCGCGCCGGCTCGGTGACGGTGAGCCACAGGATCAGCGCAATGAGAAGCCCGGGAAGGCCCGCGCTGATGAAGGCGACGCGCCAGCCGAAATACTGGTTCACCCAGCCGCCGAAGAAGTAGCCGAGAAACACGCCGAGATAGGTGCCGATCGCGAAGATGCCAAGCGCGCGCGGGCGCTCGTCCTTGCTGAACAGATCCGCGATGATCGATTGCGACGCCGGCGTGCCCGCTGACTCGCCGATCCCGACGCCGATGCGCGCAAGCGCCAGCATGGTGACGTTCTGCGCCATGCCGCACAGTGCCGTCATCGCGCTCCAGAACGCGAGCCCGAGAGTCACGATGTTGCGGCGGCTGCGCCGGTCGGCGAGCCGCGCGATCGGCATGCCGAGCACCGAATACATCAGCACGAAGCCGAAGCCGGCGAGCAGGCCGAGCATCGTGTCGGAGAGCGCAAACTCCTTCTTGATCGGCTCGATCAGCACATTGAAGATGGTGCGGTCGAGAAAGTTCAGCGCATAGACCAGCGTGAGCAATGCGAGCACGTAATAGCGCGCATAGGACACGCTTGCGGCGCTGGTCGCGCTTGCGGCGATCGGCGCGCCGGCGTCGAGAGGGCGTGCGATATCGCCCATGGCGCCCTCACGATTCACGGATGTAGTTGCCGGCCTCGAACACGACCGGCGCGGCATTCGGATCAAAGCTCACCCCGATCGGATCGCGGTCGGCGGCGAGCGCATCGAGCTGGTCCTGCAGCATGCGGCGGATCATCACGACGCCGCGGTCGCTCTGCGCGAAGTGCTCCTCCGAGTGGATCGTGATCGCGCCCTGCCCGACCTGCGCCTCATAGTCGCCAGGACGGCGCTGATGCTCCTCCTCGGTCATGTCCCACCAGAACTTGCCGTTGAACTTCGAGCGCATGCGGCCGAGGTCGCCCGGCTGCTTGGAGCGGCCGGCGACATAGATGCGAAAAGAAGTATCGTCGATCGGCAGCACCCAGCCGATCGACTCGACGCGCGCGAATTGCGCGACGCGCGGGTTCGGCACCACGCGCAAGGTCGGGATCGCGGCTTCGGTCACGCGATAGAAGGTCTTGCCGTCGTCCATCTTGCGGGTGGAGCGCACCGCGACGCCGCGCGGCGACATCTCGAACGTGACCTGCGGCATCGCGGCCATCGCCATGGTGAACTGCGCGCCGCTGAAGGACGCATGCAGCACCGGCACGTGGAACGGATCGACCACGTTCTCGTAATGCTGCAGCCAGTTGCACGGGATGATCTGAGGACCGCCGCCGCCGAGCGATGAGTCATCCGCCTCGACGAATTCGCCCTCGTCCATCACCTCGAGGCATTCGTAGCGCGGCAGCACCGGCTTGCGCTCGGGCGGCCCCATATAGGCGAAGATCAGGCCATAGCGCTCCTCGACCGGGTACCAGGGCTGGCGCACCTTGTCGCGAAACAGTCCGCCCTGCGGCTCGCATGGCTGCTCGACGCAACGGCCTTCCGTGTCGAACAGCCAGCCGTGATAGCAGCAGCGAATGCCGCGCTCCTCGACCTTGCCGTAGTAGAGCGTGGTGCCGCGATGGCAGCAGCGCGCGTGCACGAGACCGGCTTTTCCGCCGCCGTCGCGAAACAGGATCAGGTCCTCGTCGAGCGCACGCACTTTGCGCGGCGTGTTGCCCGCGTCGGACGCGAGGCCGACCGGATGCCAGTAGCGGCGCAGCAATTCGCCCATCGGCGTGCCGCGACCGACCTCGACCAGCTCGGATTTGATGCGCGGCTCTCTGAGCTCGTAGCCCGTGCCTTCGTCGCGACGCGGCGCCTGCATCACGTTCATGATGCCCCTCCCTGTTTTGATTTTCGTGACAGCCTGGATCGCGGTTTGGCGCGAGCCGGCCGCCTTGATTGTTGATAATGTCAACGATTCCATCGCGACGCAAGTTGCGGCTCTGCGTGGCGAACCGCTAGACTAGGTTGGCGCATGAGAGACGCCCGTCCGAAGCCGAAGTCAGCCGCAAAGCCCGCGCACGCCGCCGATTTCGTGCTCTCGCGCCGGGTGATGATCTTGTCCAACCTGCTGAAGCGGGCGGCCACGATCCGCTACCGGCGGCTGCTCGACCTGCGGCCCGGCGAATGGGGCATCGTGGCACAGCTCGGCGAACGCGCACCGCGCAATCTGATTGATCTCGCCGGCGGCATGGGGCTCGACAAAGCACAGATCAGCCGCTCGGTGTCGAGCCTGGTGCGGCAGGGCTTCGTCACGCGCAAGCCGAACCCGCGCAACAGCCGCGAGATCCTGATCGGCCTGACGCCGCGCGGACGCGCGGCCTATAACACCATTGTCAAGGCTGGCACGGTGGTCAACGCTGCACTACTTGCCGATCTCGGGCCGAAGGAACGTCGGCAGCTGCAGACGCTGCTTGATCTCTTCACGACGCGCGCGCGGGCCCTTCTTGGCGTGGAGCAGGCGCTCGGGCCGTCCGGTGACGACGAGGACCTCGCGAACCGCTGAGAGGAGGAGTTTACAACTCCACTCGCTTCTCATTCCGCTCGTCCCCGCGGAGGCGGGGACCCAGTTCTTTGCCCAGTTCGCAGTCCCTGGATTCCCGCTTTCGCGGGAATGAGCAGAGAGTGTTTCAGGCTTGGTGGGTTGAACTCTAGAACCCGGCCGAATCCTGATCCGCCTTCATGGCGATCCGCAGCGGCTTCGGGATCGGTCGCGCGCGCCCGGCCGAGATGAACGCGACGCGCACGCTCGCCTCGCACAGCACTTCTTCGCCGCGCCGGCATTGCTGCTTCAACGTGATCGAGGCGCCCTTCACCTCCTCGGGCGTGGTCACGATGTCGAGCACGTCATCCATCTTGGCGGGTTTGAGGAAATCGATGTTCATCGAGCGCACCACGAAGGCAAAGCCGGGCGCTTCCTTCTCGGTCGCCTCGAACAACGCGCGATGATCCGCGCCGATCAGACGCAGATAGTTGGTGCGGCCGCGCTCCATGTAGCGCAGATAGTTGGCGTGATAGACGATGCCGGTGAAATCGGTGTCCTCGTAGTAGACCCGCACCGCCATGCTGTGGCGCCCATCACGCAGCTCACCATCGAGATTCATTTCAGCCATTCACACACTCAAAGCGGTGTCCACAGCGCGCGGACGAATTGCAGCGTCATTCCGGCGCGCACCATATTGCGATGCGACGAGGAGAGAAACGCCGCGCCGGATGAGACATGGCTCGCGCCCTGCTCAGCTGCGTGGCGCAGCCGGTGGGCGAGCAGCGCGGTCTGCAAGCCGCGCCCGCGGAACTTCGGATCGGTCGTCGCATCGGCCAGATAGCCGAAGCCATCGCGCAGATAAAGCACCGCGGCGGCAGCCGGCGTTCCATCCACGCGGCCGAGAAACAGCGACCAACCCTCCTGATCAATCCACGGCCGCACATTGTGGCGGAACTGCTCGCCGTCTGGCACCGCGCGGCCCGCAATATAAGCGGTGAGGAAATCCTCAAGTAGCGTGCGATCGGTGACGCGCACGACATCGAGCGCGGGATCGGGCGGCGCGGCGTCCTGCGGCCGCGCGATCATCGAGACATGAAAGCCGGACTGGTGAAAGCCGAGCCGCGCAAGCTCGCGCATCAGCTTGGCGTCTTCCCAGCCCGGGACGATCTCGATCTGCGGCCGCGCGTCACTGTCGCGATACCATTGCGCGACCACCGCGAGCGCGCCTTCGTCGCCGGCCTGCAACCCGATCACGGCGTTGAACCCTGGCACCGGCAGATGCGTCGCCATCAACGCCCAGCCCGCCTTTCCGACGCGCCGATACCCGATGCCGATCGGATTGCCGGGCAGCCGCTCGAGCACGCGCATGCGCGAGAGCGTGTAGGCAACTTCCGTATCGACCGTGCGGCGAATGAGTTCGGCGGAGGGGATCGGCGCCGTCATCGGGCGAGCGGCAGAACGTGATCGCGCGTCAGCGGCGCGAGATGAATGTCTGGCGGGCTCACGGGATCGATCCAGACGATCTCGTCGATCTCGGCGCGCGCCGCGACCATGCCGGTGACGTCGACCGCATAGACGGCGGCCTGCACCCGCCGGTCCGTCTCGTTCGCCGCCTGGCATTCGAACGTGCCGAGCGCTGCGACCGAGTCCGGCACCACGCGGCAACCGAGTTCCTCATCAAGCTCGCGCGCCAGCGCCGCGACATCGTCTTCGCCCGGATCGCGCTTGCCGCCCGGCTGCATGAAGGCGGCGGTGCCGCGCTTGCGCACCAGCAGCACACGACCAGCATCATCGCGGATCAGCGCGGCCACGATCCGGATCGGCTCGCTCATGCGTCACCCTGCGCTTTCAAAGAAGCCAACGCGCCCATTTACGTCGATTCCGCGCATAGCAACACAGGTTTGTGCCTACGCAGCGGCGCTGCTCACCTTCACCAGCACGATTTCCGGCGGCACGCCAAGCCGAACCGGCACGATGCTGCAGCCAAGTCCTCCCGAGACGATCAGGTCGCATTGCTCGCGCACATGGCCGTAGGCGAAGCGATTGCCATAGCGCGACGGCACGATCGGAGACCAGCCGAACAATCGCACCTGGCCGCCATGCGTGTGGCCGCTCAGCACCAGCGCTACGCGTTCGGGAACGCGCGGCAGGATGTCGGGCTCGTGCGCGAGCAGAATGACCGGCTCGCCCTCTTTCGTCTTGCGCAGCGTCGCCGTGAGGTCGTCGATGCCGACGCGTTGGCCCGGATAGTGGCGGCGCGTCGGCCAGAACGCGAGCTGATCGCCGAGTCCCGCGAGCCAGAACGGCCGGCCATTCTTGGTCAAGCGCACCGCGTCGTTCTCGTAGACCGGAATTCCTACGCGCTCGAGCGCGGGCCGGCCGTATGGCGGTCCGCGCCGGATCGCCTGCACGCCCTTGTCGTCCCACCAATCGTGGTTGCCGAGAATGGCGTGAACGCCAAGCGGCGCTTTCAGCTGCGCCAGCGGCTTCGACCACGCGTCGGAGTGCACGCGCTCGAGGACGAACCGATGACCTGCGCTGTAATCGCCGAGCAGCACGATGACGTCGGCATTGAGCTTGTTGGTCTGCTCCACGATCGATTCGATCCGCCGCACGCTCATCCACGGCTCGCTGGCGTGCAGATCGGCGATGACCGCGATCGAGAGATCGAGGCCGGGCGTCCAATTCCGGAGCTTCAGATCATATTGGGTGGTGCGCTGGCGCAGCAGCGGCTCGATGAGGATCGCATAGGATGAAAGCGCCGCAATGCCGAGCCCGACACGAGAAAGGCCCTTAAGAAATCCGCGCCGCGAGATCATCCAGTCATCCGGAGCTAACGTCCCGCGCCAACTGCGGGTCTCTTTCGGGCAAATTTGCGATCAGTTTTCATCCCCGTTGAACAGTCCGAACTGCGCTGGGTCGCGCTTCGGCTCGGTCAGACCGAGATGGCGGAAGGCGTGGCCGGTCAACAGCCGTCCGCGCGGCGTGCGCTGCACGAAGCCCTGCTGGATCAGATACGGCTCGATGATTTCCTCGATCGCGTCGCGCGGCTCGGACAACGCTGCCGCGATCGTCTCGACCCCGACCGGCCCGCCGCCATAGTTGAGCGCGATGGTCGTAAGATAGCGTCGGTCCATCGCATCCATCCCGGCCGCGTCCACTTCGAGCGCGCCGAGCGCCTTGTCGGCGACCGCACGGTCGATCGCCGACGCGCCCTGCACATGCGCGAAGTCGCGCACGCGCTTCAACAATCGCCCGGCGATGCGCGGCGTGCCGCGCGCGCGCCGCGCGATCTCGTCGGCGCCGTCAGGCGTGATCGCGATGCCGAGCACGCGCGCGCCGCGCGTCACGATCAGCTCGAGTTCGTCCTTGGTGTAGAAATTGAGCCGCATCGGGATGCCGAAGCGGTCGCGCAGCGGCGTCGTCAGCAGGCCCTGACGCGTGGTCGCGCCGACGAGCGTGAACTTCGCGATGTCGATCTTCACCGAGCGCGCCGCCGGCCCCTCGCCGATGATGAGATCGAGCTGAAAATCCTCCATCGCGGGATAGAGAATCTCCTCGACCGCCGGATTGAGCCGGTGGATCTCGTCGATGAACAGCACGTCGCGTTCCTCGACCTGCGTCAACAGCGCCGCAAGATCGCCGGCCTTGGCGATCACCGGGCCGGAGGTCGCGCGAAAATTCACCCCGAGCTCGCGCGCGACGATCTGCGCCAGCGTGGTCTTGCCGAGGCCGGGCGGGCCGACGAACAGCACATGATCGAGCGCTTCGCGGCGCGCACGCGCGGCCTCGATGAACACCGCCAGATTGGCCCGCGCCTGCTGCTGCCCGATGAATTCGGACAGCTGCAGCGGTCGCAGCGAGGCATCCGGATCATCGTCGCGGCGGTCGGGCGAAGGGATGCGATCGCTCACGTCTCGGCCCCGCGCTTGTATTTGTTCGGCAAGAGCTCGCTGATCGTCGTGACGGTGACGCTGTTCTCGCCCGGAACGATCACGCGCGCATTGCGGTCATAGTCCCAGATCAGCTCGCGGCAACTGCCGCAGGGCGACACGACCGCGATGGTGCGATCCGCCTCGCCCGGCTTTGGATGACGCACCGCCACGATGGTCTCGATCCCCGCTTCGCCCAAATCGGTGACCACGCGACCGAGCGCGACGCCCTCCGCGCACACCGCCATCCGGCCGAGATAGGCGTCGAGATTGACGCCGGTGACGATCTGTCCGGTGCGCGTGCGCAGCGCCGCGCCGACCTCCTGCCAGTCGTTGCGATAGCGCTTCCTGATCGCTGCCCGTGCCGCCTCGATCAGCTCTTGGTCGGACTTCAACAATTTCACTTTGCGAGCTCCTTCAGCCCCAGTCTTATGAGCTGCGCGGTCTCGGCGCCCTCGCCAGCCGCGCGCGCGGCCGCGGCGATAGCCGCCGCCGCCTGGGGCTGACCATAGCCCAGGTTGATCAACGCCGAGACCGCGTCGGCCACCGGGCGCGGCGCGCTCCTTTCGTCAACCGCGCCGGCAAGGCGCACCACCGCTGGATCGACATCGGCATATTTCGGCGCCTTGTCTTTCAGCTCGGTGACGACGCGCTCGGCGACCTTCGGACCAACGCCGGGCGTGCGCGCCACCATCGCCTTGTCGCGCAGCGAGATCGCGGTTGCGAGCTCGGCGGGCTTGAGCGTCGAGAGGATCGCGAGCGCGACCTTGGTGCCGACGCCCTGCACGGTCTGCAGCAGGCGAAACCACTCGCGCTCGACGTCGCTCAAGAACCCGAACAGGCGGATCTGATCCTCGCGTACATGCGTCTCGATCGCGAGCGCCACCGGATCGCCCTGTGGCGGCAATGATTGCAGCGTGCGCGCCGAGCAGTGCACCACATAGCCGACGCCGTTCACGTCGATGACGACATTGTCCTCGCCGTAGGAGTCGATGACGCCCTTGAGCTTTCCGATCATGGCATGGCGACCTTCAACAGCGCGCTGCTGCGGTGATGCGCATGCGTCACCGCAATCGCGAGCGCATCGGCGGCGTCCTCGGTTTTCGGATCGGCCTTCGGCAACAGCACGCCGATCATCAAGCGGATCTGCGCCTTCTCGGCATGGCCTGCCCCGACGATGGTCTTCTTGATCAGGTTCGGGGCGTATTCGGCGACGCTCACGCCGGCCTTGGCGGGAACCAGGAGCGCGATGCCGCGCGCCTGGCCGAGTTTCAAGGTCGCGGTCGCATCGCGGTTCACGAACGTCGCCTCGACCGCCGCCTCGTCGGGCCGGAACTCGTCCACGATTCGGGTCAGGCCGTCATGGATGGTGACCAGCCGCTCGGCGAGCGAGCGCTTATCGCTGGTCTCGACCGACCCACAGGCGAGATAAATCAATCGGTTGCCCTCGCAGCCGATCAGGCCCCAGCCGGTGCGGCGGAGGCCCGGGTCGATGCCGAGGATGCGAATCGGGTGGCTCATGCAGGGGCTAAATTGCCCTTCCCGGCGGCGCGCCGCCAGCCGTCGAATACGCCACCCGCCAGCATGACGCCGAGCGTGGTCGCCACGATGGCGAGCGCCGTCGCGGCGGTCGGCCATTGCCCAAGCAGCGGGATCGACAGGACGGCGGCGAGCACCGGGACCAGCGCCGTGAGCGCGGCACCCGGCGTCGCGCCGAGTCGCGAGATCGCGACGCCATAGAGGACGATGGCGACGACGCCGGAGAGCACGCCCTGGACGGTCGCCTGCACGATCACATCGCGCGCGTGGCCGGCCGCGACGACCTCGATCAACGCCGGCGCACCCAACGGGAGCAGGAGAATCGTCGACCAGACCGCGACGAGCGCGGCGGCCTCGATCGCCGTCAGGCCGGAGCGCTTGAAGGCGAGGGTATAGACCGCCCACATCGCGGCAGCGGCGAGCAGCAGGAGATGGCCGCGCCAGGCGCCGCCGCCCGCAAAGGCGCTGAAGCCCGCGATGGCCGCAATCCCAAGGACAATCAGCATGAGACCGAGCTTGCGCGCGAAGGCAAACTTCTCGCCGAGCCGCATCGCGGTGAGCGCGACAATCAGCGGCATTGCGCCGGACAGGAGCGGCGCGACCTCCGGGGCGGGCGCGAACTGCATCGCATAGCCTGCGACGAGGAAGAACGGCGCGCCAAAGCCGAGCAACGCGGCGAGCATCGACCATGAGACGTGCTTCGGCTTGAGACCGGTCCGCCACCACACCGGCGCGAACACCAAAGCCGGGACCGCAAAGCGCAGCAGCCCGACCGCGGCCGGATCGAGCGCATGGCCGACCGCATGGTGTGTGGCGACGACCCAGCCGGCCCAGATCAGAACCGCGACGAAGGCGGCGATCACCCCAATGGTCGTGCTGGAGAGCCGAAAGACGACGGATGGAAGCGAAGGAGTGGCGAGAACGGACATGGCAGCCTCCTGGTTGGCGCACGCAGGATCGCGCTGCAGACCGAGGCATGTCCTTGCGAACTATGGCTTGAATTATCACAGATTCGGCAGATTATGGCTGTGTCGGCTTCATAAGGGCACGAAATGCCAAATCCCTCCCTCGATACCATCGACCGCCGAATTGTCGCGACACTGCAGGAGGATGGGCGTCGGACCAATGTCGATGTGGCGGATGCGGTCGGCCTCTCCCCCTCCCCTTGCCTGCGGCGGATCAAACGCCTCGAGGCCGAAGGCGTGATCCGCGGCTACCGGGCCGTGCTCGACCGCAAGACCGTCGGGCTTGGTTTGACCGTGTTCGTGGAAATCCGCGTCGAGAAGCACTCGAAAGAGAATGCGCGGCTGCATCAGGAGATGTTCGCCGCGATGCCGGAGGTCGTCTCCTGTCACATGGTCTCGGGAATGGCGGATTTTCTCGCCGAAGTCGTCGTGCCCGACCTTGCGGCCTACGAGCAGTTCCTGACCGAGCGCCTGCTGGTCCTGCCGATGGTCGCCGATGTGCGCTCAAACTTCGCGATCCGCGAGATCAAGTCCGCCGGGCCGCTGCCGCTCGATCATCTGCCGTGAGCATCCTGACGCCCCCTGGCGTCACGCGCTCAGCTTCTGCATCAGCGCGTCGGAGACTTCGAAGTTGGCGTAGACGTTCTGCACGTCGTCCTGGTCGTTCAGCGCGTCGATCAGCTTGAGCACCTTCTCGCCCTGCTCGTCGTCGACCGGGACGGTGTTCTGCGGCTTCCAGACCAGCGCCGCCTTGCGCGGCTCGCCGAACTTCGCCTCGAGCGCTTTCGCGACCTCACGCAGCGACTCGTTCGTCGTGTAGACCTCGTGCCCGTTCTCGGACGAAACGACGTCCTCCGCGCCGGCCTCGATCGCGGCCTCGAGCATCGCGTCGGGCGACGCCACCTTGGCGTCGAACTCGACCACGCCGACATGATCGAACATGAACGAGACCGCGCCGGTTTCGGCGAGGTTGCCGCCCGCCTTGGTGAAACTCGCACGCACCTCGCCGGCCGAACGATTGCGATTGTCGGTCAGCACCTCGACAATGACCGCAACGCCGCCGGGTCCATAGCCTTCGTAGCGGATCTCGTCATAGCTCTCGGCGTCACCGCCGGTCGCCTTCTTGATCGCTCGATCGATATTGTCCTTCGGCATGCTCTCGGCGCGCGCCGCGAGCACCGCGGCGCGCAGGCGCGGGTTCATCGCCGGGTCGGGCAGGCCCATCTTGGCGGCGACGGTGATTTCGCGCGCGAGCTTGCCGAACAGCTTGGACTTGATCGCGTCCTGCCGCCCCTTGCGGTGCATGATGTTCTTGAATTGGGAATGGCCGGCCAAAGTTTCCTCCAGTCAGAAGACTGCCTCCAGGAAATTCCGAAAAACGCGGCGGGCGTTATAAGACGGTGCCGCGGCAAAATCCACAAACTCAGACCTCATCCTGAGGAGCGCGACTCGCGCCATCGAGGCGCGCGTCTCGAAGGATCGCCACAAATGCCGAGTGTGCCGCCACCCTTCGAGACGGGCGCTTCGCGCCCTCCTAGGATGAGGTCACTCCCAGAAGCTCGGCCGCGCCTCGCTCAACTGCCCGCCGAGCCGGACCGGCGCGACGCTGCGCGCAAGTCCGGTCGCATCGTCGATCTCGACCGCGACCGCGCACAAGGTAGCGGGCCCATTCGCCGGCTCGAATTTTCCCGACGGGATGCGGCGCACGAAGCGCTGCAGCGGCTCGGCCTTGGACATGCCGATCACCGAGTCATGGTCGCCGGTCATGCCGACATCGGTGATGAACGCGGTTCCGCCCGGCAGCACGCGATGGTCGGCGGTCTGCACATGGGTGTGCGTGCCGACGACGAGACTCGCGCGTCCGTCGCAGAAATGGCCCATCGCCTGCTTCTCGCTGGTCGCCTCGCAGTGAATGTCGACGACGATGGCATCGGCGGCGCCTTTGAGCGGACAGGTGGACAGTTCGCGCTCCGCGGCCGCGAACGGATCGTCGAGCGGATCCATGAAGACGCGACCCATCAGATTGAGGACGAGCACGCGCGCGCCGTTCGGCAGATCGATCAGCACCATGCCGCGCCCGGGCGTGCCGGACGGATAATTGTGCGGGCGAATGAGGCGCGGCGCGCGCGCGATGAACACCAGCGCCTCGCGCTGATCCCACGAATGATTGCCGCCTGAGATCACGTCGGCGCCGGCATCGATCATCTCATTGTAGATCGGCTCGGTGATGCCGAAACCGCCGGCCGCGTTCTCGCCATTCACGACAACGCAGTCGAGCTTCCAATCGCGCCGCAGCGCCGGCAGGCGCTCGGTCACCGCCGCGCGTCCCGACCGTCCCACCACATCGCCGACGAAGAGCAGACGCATTCACTTTCCGCGCAAGTCGATTGTCCCGCGTTCCGTTAGCACGAGATCGAGCCGCGCGTCGCGTTCCGTGACCGGCACGTCGGCGATTTCCTGCGCCGCATAGGCGATGCCGACGGTCGCGACCGATTTCATCGCGCGGAATTTGGCGATGGTCCGGTCGTAATAGCCCGCGCCGTAGCCGATGCGCTTGCCGCTGCGGTCGAAGGCGAGCAGCGGCACCAGCATGATGTCCGGCGCGACTTCCGGCGCTTCCGGCTTCGGCTCGCGAATCCCCCATTGTCCGGAGTTGAGTTCATCGCCGAACGCAAAGGCGCGCATGATCAGCGGCTTGCCGCGCTGGTCGATCACCGGCAGCGCGAGCTTTGCGCCTTGCGCCGCAAGCTTGCGCATCAACGGCAGCGGGTTGATCTCGCTTTTCAGCGGCATGAACCCCGACACGATCGTGCCGGGCGCGACCGGCAGCGGAAACGCTCGCGCCGCAATCATCTCGGCGGCTTGCGCGCGCAAATCCGCTGGCAACGCATTGCGCCGCGTCATCGCGTCGCGGCGAACGATGGCCTTCTCCTCGTCGATCAGGGTCTCAGTCACCGCCCAATGCTCCGCGCGACACCGCAAGTTCTTAGCGGATCATTCGCCTCGGTGGACGAGAAAAGAAGGGCTTGTGGGGAGGGGAAAGCGCGGAGCCGCCTGAGCCGTCGGACCTCGACCCCGGGAACCTACAGAAGTAGGTGGGCGCCATATGTCCGGGCCCACGGGCCCGGTCAGGGACAGCTCCCTTCAGGATCGTAAGGCCCCGGGAGTATTTATCCGACGCACCCCGCAGCCCCGCCGCCGCAATGTAAGCGCTCGCGCGGCTGAACGCTACCCGATGCCGATTTCGGCGCCGATGCTGCCGTTCAGGCTGCGCGTCACGCGCTCGATGCGTTCCGAGGCGGAATTCAGCGCCGCCGCGACCGCGGCCCCTGTCTGGTGCGCGCGCTCGGCCGAGGCGACGCGCGCATCCTGCAGCGCGGTGAGCTCCTCCTCGAGCCGGCGGATGCGCTTGATCGCCTCGAACAGCTCGTCGCCCATCGTCAGCGCCGCCATCACAATCAGCCGCATGTCGCCGATCGCGCCGAAGCTCCTCTTCAGCTGCTCGACGCGCTGGTCGAGGTCATTGGCGAGGGTGGTCAGCTGCTCCTCCTGCCCTTCCTCACACGCCATCCGATACTGCTTACCGTGGATGACGACCGTAACGTGCGTCATTGCTGCGCCTCGATCACCGCGCGGATTGAATCGATTGCGACATCGAGGCGCTGCGCAATATCGCGGTTGGTATCCTCGAGCTTCCGCGAGCGCGCCGTGACGGTATCGAGATCGGCCGCGAGTCGGGAACGATCGGTTCCGAGCGCCTGCACCTGCGCGGCCAGCGCGCCTTCGCTGCGATCCGCCTCGCGGCGTCGCTCCACCGCAGCCTCGAGCGCATCGAGGGCAGCTGCGAGCCGCCGCGTGGCGGCTTCGATCGCGCTCGCGTCAGTCATTGCCTCCCCATCGCGCGGCCGGCTGTCAGCCGGCCCGCGCCATGAAATCCGTGAAGCGCCAACGATTTGTCGAGAAACTTAAACGTCGCCCCACATCGGCGTCAACGTTGCCCCTCATACAGGCAAAACAATGTCGCGGGCGTGTCTCCGCGCGGGCGAACGTGTGATTGAGTCAGGCGTACTGCGCGAGTCCGTGGCCGAACGACCAGTTCTCCTTTGCGACTTCGACCAGATTCACGAACACATCCTGCGGACGGATGCCGGGATTGTCCCCAAGCTTTTTTGCGATGGCGGCGAACAGGGCCTTCTTCTGCGCCACCGTACGCGTGTTGCTGACCGTGAGCTGAATGAGGACGAGGTCGTCGCTGCGCGCGATGTCGAGATAGTGGTCGCCGTATGAAAACTCGTCGGCGTCGTGCTGGGTTACGATCATGAAGCGATCGTCCTCCGGCACGTCGAAGGTCTCGCGCATTGCCGCATAGATCCCATCCATGATGGCCTGGCGATATTGCGGCGGCTTGCCGCGCCGAAGCGCGATTCGCGTGAGCGGCATGGTCAGTCTCCTGGTCTGGTGAAAACCTGCCCGCAATGTATGATTATAAATCGAAATTTCACTTGATATCAGTGATAACGAATTGAAATGAATGCCCAGCTGAAAATGCTCGATCTCGATACCGTCCAGGCCTTCGTTCTCGTCGCCGATTTGGCGAGCTTCACGCGTGCGGCCGAAGCCGCCGGCACGACGCAGTCGGCCGTGAGTCTAAAACTGAAGAAGCTCGAGCAGCGGCTCGGTCGGCGCCTGATCGAGCGCACGCCGCGACTGGTGCGCCTCTCGGCGGACGGCGCGGCGTTCCTTGACCGCGCGCGCGACCTGCTCGCCGCGCACGAGCATGCGCTCCATCCCGAGGCCGCCCGCCAGCGCCTCGCACTCGGCATCAGCGAGCATGCGGCCGGGCCTGAGCTTGCGCCACTGATCGCGCGCATCAACGCCTACGACCCCTCGTTGCGGCTCGATGTGCGGATCGGTTTCTCGCGCGTGCTGCTCGATGAATTCGACGACGGCGCGCTTGACGCCGTGCTGGTGCGGCGCGAGGCCGGCCGGCGCGACGGCGAAAAGCTCACCAATGACCGCTTCGGCTGGTTTGCGTCGCCGACGTTTCGGCATCGCGCCGGCGAGCCGTTGCGGCTCGCCTCGCTGGCGCCGCCCTGCGGCGTGCATGCCCTTGCGGCGCGCCTGCTTGATGGCGCCAAGATTAGATGGGTCGAGGCCTTCGTCGGGGGCGGGCTTGCGGCCGTTGCGGCCGCCGTCACGGCGGGCTTGGGCGTTGCGCCGCTCGCGGCGCGCCTTGCACCGCCCGGCTCCGTCGACATCGGGCCGGCGGCGAAACTGCCGAAGCTGCCGCGCTCGGACGTCGTGCTGCACGCGCGCGCGTCCGATGCGCAGCGCGCAGGCGCGGTGCGCACGCTTGCGGCGGCTTTCAAGTCGGCCGCGCAGTAGGAGGGCTTCCGGGCTACGGATCACGCCGCGCGGGCGGCCGCGCCGCTGCGCCAGCGCAGCGGCGGCGCGAACTCGCTGTCGCGGTGTTTGCCGCCGATGCCGGCCGCGATCCAGGCGGCGGCAGCTGCCGCCGCGAGCCCGGCCGCAAGGCAGAAGCCGAGGATCACGGCGCTGCGGCGCGCCTGTGCGGCCGCGTTGCGCGATTCGGCGAGCACCTGAATCACGCGCCGCTCGGCCTCAGGGGCTGCCAAGCCGGACATCGCCGCGGTGAGCCGCGTCAGCTGGGTACGATCATCCGCCGGCAGATCCTCGCGCCCGATGCCCTTCATCAGCAGGCGCGCCGCCTCGGCCCGAGCCTCGGTCGTGGCGAATTCGGGCCGCCGCTCGGAGCGGAACAGGCGATCGACCTCATAGGCGAGGAAAGTTGGCGCACCGGCGGTATCGCGCGGCGGCGATCCCGCGTTGCCGGCCGCAAAGGTGCTCGCGGTTAGCGCGAGCAGCGCGGCGCCGAGCATCAGGCCGATCGCCCAGGCGATCAGTCCGTGTGTGCCATCGCGAAACTCGACCTCGTCCGGCGCGGCGCGCCAAGTCGACCGGACACGGCCGGCGAGATAGCCGCCGGCGGCGAAGCTCGCGACTGCGACAACGATGATCCAGAAGCCTGATAAGATCACGAGCCAGAGCGAGGTATCGCGCCAAGTCGGCGACGGCGAGGCGACCATCAGGCCGACCGCCGAGGCAAATCCCATCAGGACGAATGACATCGCAGCCGCAACCAGCGCGCCGGCGATGCCCGGTCCCCAATGGATATACGAAAGCGGTCCGCCCGGCGTCGGGACGGGCCCCAAATCCCTGCTCTGCGCTTCGGCCATGGCGGCGCGCCTAACGAAGGCCGAGGAATGACAGAATGGCCAGAATCACAACGATCAGGCCAACCAGATAGATGATGCCGTTCATCGCGCTGTTCCTCCACGCCGGACTTGAAAGGCCGGCTTCCTGTGGCAACGAACGGGACTGCGGCGGAATGGTTCCGGGGGCCCGCAAGGCACGCACTTCGCGCTTAACTTCGGACAAGTCCGCACAGCCGGAACTCACCCACAGGCAAGTTTGCCGGCGCATTGACTCGAAGGTCTCAGGTGCTATCCCGGCGCTTGTTAACAAGGGCAAATCTTAATGAGCGCAACTGCAGCCGTGCAGCGTGACCCGGCCCCCCTCAACCGCGCTGAGCACGACCGCATGGCGAACGCCATTCGCGCGCTCGCAATGGATGCCGTCGAGCAGGCGAAGTCGGGCCATCCCGGCCTGCCGATGGGCGCCGCCGACATCGCGACGGTCCTGTTCACGCAATTCCTCAAATTCGATCCGGCGGATCCGTATTGGCCCGATCGCGACCGCTTCATCCTGTCCGCCGGTCACGGCTCGATGCTGCTCTACGCGCTGCTCTATCTGCTCGGCTATGAGGCGATGACGATCGAGCAGATCAAGCGCTTCCGCCACCTCGGCTCGAACACGCCGGGCCATCCGGAGAACTTCGAGACACCGGGCGTCGAGACCACCACCGGCCCACTCGGCCAAGGGCTTGGCAATGCGGTGGGCATGGCGATTGCCGAACGGCACTTGGCGGCGCAGTTCGGCGACATCGTCGATCACCACACCTACGTGCTCGCCTCCGACGGCGACCTGATGGAAGGCGTCAGCCAGGAGGCGATCGCGCTCGCCGGCCATCTCAGGCTCAACCGCCTGATCGTGCTGTTCGACGACAACGGCATTTCGATCGACGGGCCGCTCTCGCTCGCCGATTCAGTCGATCAGGTGAAGCGCTTCGAAGCCGCCGGCTGGAATGCGACGCGCATCGACGGACAAGACCCGCAGGCGATCGCTTCGGCGATCGCGAATGCAAAAAAATCCGATCGCCCGTCGATGATCGCCTGCAAGACCACGATCGGTTTCGGCGCGCCCACCAAGGCCGGCAAGGCGTCCTCGCACGGCTCGCCGTTCGGCGCCGACGAGATCAAGGGCGCGCGCGAGAAGCTCGGCTGGGCGGCCGCGCCGTTCGAGGTGCCGGCGGACATCCTCAGCTGGTGGCGCGGCGCCGGTGCGCGCGGGCGCGAGGCGCGCAAGGCCTGGGAGCAGCGCCTCGCGGCGGTACCGATGGACAAGCGGGGCGAGTTCGCGCGCCGCCACAATGGTGACCTCCCGCTCGGCTTCGCCGACGCGGTGCGCGCCTTCAAGGAAAAGCTGATCGCCGAGCCGAAGGATATCGCGACGCGCGTCGCCTCCGAGAACGCGCTCGGGGTGCTCACCGCCGCAGTCCCCGAAATGGTCGGCGGCTCCGCCGACCTGACCGGCTCGAACAACACGCGCCCGAAAGGGATGGCGGCGATGTCGGCGTCCGACTATGCGGCGCGCTTCATCCATTACGGCATCCGCGAGCACGGCATGGCGGCCGCCATGAACGGAATGGCGCTGCATCGCGGCGTCATCCCGTATTCCGGCACCTTCCTGGTCTTCTCGGACTATTGCCGGCCCTCGATCCGCCTCGCCGCGCTGGCGGGCGAGCGCGTCATTCATGTGATGACACATGACTCGATCGGCCTTGGCGAGGACGGTCCGACGCATCAGCCGGTCGAGCATCTGGCGGCGCTGCGCGCGATCCCGAACCTTCTGGTGCTGCGCCCGTGCGATCCGGTCGAGACGCTCGAGTGCTGGCAGATCGCGCTCGAGCAGAAGGACGGCCCGAGCGTGCTCGCGCTGACACGGCAGAACCTGCCGCAACTGCGCCAGGAGATGGCCACGCGCAATCTGTGTGCGGCCGGCGCCTACGAGATTGCGCCGTCGATCGCCGGCCAGGCGCGGGTGTCGATCTTCGCGACTGGCTCGGAAGTCTCGATCGCGGTCGAGGCCAAGAAGCTGCTCGATGCCAAGGGCGTGCTGACGCGCGTCATCTCGGTCCCGAGCTTCGAGCTGTTCGCCCTGTCCGACGCGGCAACGCGGCGCGCCGTGATCGGCAATGCCGCCGTGAATGTCGGGGTCGAGGCCGCGGTGCGCCAGGGCTGGGACGCGATCATCGGCTCGGATGGCGTGTTCGTCGGCATGACGGGTTTTGGCGCCAGCGCCCCCTACAAGGACCTTTACCGCCACTTCGGCATTACGCCCGAGCGGGTGGCGGAGGCGGCGTTGAGCAAGCTCGGAACTTGAGCTAACAAGCGGCCACGTTTTGCGCGTCGTTGCCGGGTTCGCCCGGCAATTCATCGTATTTTCAATGAGATGAGTGCTCAGGGCGCGCGCCCGGGGCATGACGAAATCAAAAAGGAGTTCAAATATGTCCGTCCGGGTCGCCATCAACGGGTTTGGCCGTATCGGCCGCAACATCCTGCGGGCCATCGCCGAATCTGGCCGCAAGGATATCGAGATCGTCGCGCTGAACGACCTCGGGCCGGTCGAAACCAATGCGCATCTGTTGCGCTATGACTCGGTGCATGGCCGCTTCCCGGGCGAGGTCAAGGTCGAGGGCGACTCGATCAGCCTCGGCAACGGCAAGATCAAAGTCACCGCCGAGAGGGACCCGACAAAGCTCCCCTGGGGAGACCTCGGCATCGACATCGCGCTCGAATGCACCGGCATCTTCACCGCCAAGGACAAAGCGTCGGCGCACCTCACCGCCGGCGCCAAGCGCGTGCTGGTCTCGGCGCCCGCGGACGGCGCCGACGCGACCATCGTCTATGGCGTCAACCACGACACGCTCACGAAGGACCACAAGGTCGTCTCGAACGGCTCCTGCACCACCAATTGCCTCGCGCCCGTCGCGAAGGTGTTGAATGACGCGGTCGGGATCGAGACCGGCTTCATGACCACGATCCACGCCTACACCGGCGATCAGCCGACGCTCGATACGCTGCACAAGGACCTCTATCGCGCGCGCGCCGCCAACCTCTCGATGATCCCGACCTCGACCGGCGCCGCCAAGGCGATCGGCCTCGTGCTGCCGGAGCTGAAGGGCAAGCTCGACGGCGTGTCGGTGCGCGTGCCGACGCCGAACGTGTCCGTCATCGACCTCAAGGTCGTCGCCAAGAAGGCGACCACCAAGGAAGAGGTCAACGACGCGATGAAGCGCGCCGCCGAGCAGCAGCTCAAGGGGATCCTCGCCTACACGAACGAGCCCAACGTCTCGATCGACTTCAACCACGATCCGCACTCGGCCACGTTCCACATGGACCAGACCAAGGTGATGAACGGCACCCTGGTGCGCGTGATGGCGTGGTACGACAACGAGTGGGGCTTCTCGAACCGGATGGCGGATACCGCCGTCGCAATGGGCAAGCTCATCTAGCGCGGCGGACACGATGAAGACGCAGACGATCCTCGGCATCGGCGCGCTCATCATCCTCGTCGGCTTTGTCTGGTTTGCGTTTCGTCAAGGCATGAAGGTGCGGCGCCCTCCAGAAGGCGTCCCACCCGAACATACCGGCGGCTTTCGCAACCCTTAGAAGGCGCCGCGCGCCGCAACCTCCCGATTCTCGCATGAGCAATTTCCGTACCCTCGATTCAGTCGATCTCGCCGGCAAGCGCGTCCTGGTGCGCGTCGATCTCAACGTCCCGATGGAGAACGGCAAGGTGACGGATGCGACACGCATCGAGCGGGTCGCGCCGACGATCAGCGAAATCACCGACAAGGGCGGCAAGGCCATTCTGCTCGCGCATTTCGGCCGGCCGAAGGGCCGCGATCCGAAGGAATCGCTCAAGCCGGTCGCGGCCGAAGTCGGTCATATCCTGAAGAAGCATGTCGGATTCGCCGAGGATTGCGTCGGGGAAGCCGCCGCGACGGCGGTCGCCGCGATGAAGAACGGCGACATTCTGCTTCTCGAGAACACGCGCTTCCACAAGGAGGAAGAGAAGAACGATCCGGCTTTCGTGGAGCAGCTCGCCAAGCTCGGCGACATCTATGTCAACGACGCGTTCTCGGCGGCGCACCGCGCGCACGCCTCGACCGAAGGGCTCGCGCGCAAGCTTCCCGCCTACGCGGGCCGCAGCATGCAGGCCGAGCTCGAAGCTCTCAGCAAGGCGCTCGACCATCCGCAGCGCCCGGTGATCGCGGTCGTCGGCGGCGCGAAAGTGTCGACCAAACTCGACCTCCTCGAAAACCTCATCACCAAGGTGCAGGCGCTGGTGATCGGCGGCGCGATGGCGAACACGTTCATGTTTGCGCAAGGCGTGAACGTGCAGAAATCGCTCGCCGAGAAGGACATGGCCGAGACGGCGCGCCGGATCCTCGCCAAGGCGGTCGAAGTGAACTGCGCGATCCTGCTCCCCGTCGACGCCATCGTGGCGTTTCATTTCCAGGCCAACGCGCCCTCGCACGCCTACGGCTTTGACGCGCTGCCGCCCGACGGCATGGTGCTCGATATCGCCTCGCAATCGATCGAGCGCATCAAAGGCGCGATCGATGACGCCGCGACGCTGGTCTGGAACGGACCGCTCGGCGCATTCGAAATGCATCCGTTCGACGCCGGAACCGTGACGGTTGCGCGCCATGCGGCCGAGCGCACGAAGGCCGGCAAGCTGATCTCGGTCGCGGGCGGCGGCGACACCGTCGCGGCGCTCAACCATGCCCGCGTGGCCGACAACTTCACCTATGTGTCGACCGCCGGCGGCGCGTTCCTGGAGTGGCTTGAGGGCCGCAAACTGCCCGGGGTCGAGGCGTTGCGTGCTTGAGACATGAGAAGTGCCGGCGAGGTTGAGCGGCCATTTGGTTTTGGCGATAATCGCCGGCAAAGCAGGACAAGACGTCAAAAGGAGAGGTCTCGATGAACCTTGCTGAACTCAACAAGGTCGCCGAAGCGATGGTCGCGCCGGGGCGCGGCATTCTGGCGGCCGATGAATCATCGGGCACGATCAAGAAGCGTTTCGACGCGATCGGCGTCGAGAACACCGAGGACAATCGCCGCGATTATCGCGAGCTGATGTTCCGCACCAGCGAGGCGATGTCGAAATACGTCTCGGGCGTGATCCTCTACGACGAGACCATCCGCCAGAAGGCGAAAGATGGCACGCCGCTGGTCAAGATCATCGAGCAGGCGGGTGCGGTCCCCGGCATCAAGGTCGACAAGGGAACCAAGCCCCTGCCCTTCTGCCCGGGCGAACTCATCACCGAAGGCCTCGACGGGCTGCGCGAGCGGCTCGCCGAGTATCGCAATCTCGGCGCCAAGTTTGCCAAGTGGCGCGCCGTCATCGACATCGGGGCCGGCATCCCGAGCTATACCGCCATCAAGGCGAACGCCCATGCGCTCGCGCGCTATGCCGGCCTCTGCCAGGAAGAGCAGATCGTACCCATCGTGGAGCCGGAAGTGCTGATGGACGGCGACCACGACATCGACCGCTGCTACTCGGTCACCGAATGGGTGCTGAAGGCGACGTTCGAGGAGCTGTATTACAGCCGGATCGCGCTCGAAGGCATGGTGCTCAAGCCCAACATGGCGATCGCGGGCAAGAAATCGGCAAAAAAGGCCTCGGTCGAGGAGGTTGCCGAGAAGACCGTGCGCGTGCTCAAGGCCTGCGTGCCGGCCGCGGTTCCGGGCATCGCGTTCCTCTCCGGCGGTCAGTCGGATGAGGAGGCGACCGCGCATCTCGACGCCATGAACAAGCTCGGCCCGCTGCCCTGGAAGCTCACCTTCTCGTACGGCCGCGCGCTGCAGGCGGCGCCGCAGAGGGCCTGGTCCGGCAAGTCGGAGAATGTCGCCGCAGCGCAGCGCGCGTTCACGCACCGCGCCCGGATGAATTCCCTTGCGGCGCTCGGCCAATGGAAGGCCGATCTCGAGGGCAAGATGGCGGCTTAACTTTTTTGTCGCATCTTGCGGCGATGGCCGGACATCGCCGCCATTCCGCCGAAAACGAGCCCCATGCGATACGCATGGGGACCAGGGCATCTGAGCGCGCCGCGCCGCGGCTGTATCTCGTCACGCCGCCGGTCGGGAACCCGGCCGAGATCGCGGACGGCTTGGCCAAGGCCCTGAATGCGACCGACATTGCGGCGGTGCTGCTGCGCCTCGCCGAGGGCGACGAGTCAGCGCAGCTCGAGCGCATCAAGGCGCTGCGCATCCTGATCCAGTCGAATGGCGCGGCCTTGATCCTGGACGGGCATGCGGCGCTCGTCGCGCCATCAGAAGCCGACGGCGCGCATCTGAGCGGCATCGAGGCATTCCGGGCGGCCGTCCCGGCGCTCAAACCGACCCGTATTGCGGGCTGCGGCGGCCTCGCGACGCGCCATGACGCCATGCTGGCGGGCGAGTCGGGCGCGGACTACGTGATGTTCGGCGAACCGGACGCGAGCGGACGCCGGCCGTCATTCGAGGCGGTGCTGGAGCGGGTCGCCTGGTGGACCGACATCTTCGAGGTGCCTTGCGTCGCCTTTGCGGGCGATCTCGACGAGGTCGAACAGCTGACTCACGCCGATGTGGAATTCGTTGCGGTAACCGACGACATTTGGCAAAGCCCGCGTAAGATGATCGATGCGATCAATCTCACGGCGGAGGCCGTGCGGTGAAGCGGGGCAAGCTCCTGATCCTCGGCCTGGCGGCCGCCCTGATGGGCGGCGTTGCCTTCGCGCAGCCGATGCAGATTTCCCCGCCGGGCGCGCGGCCCGCTGACGACCCTGCGGACAAACCGAAGCCGAAGGCCATCGTGAGGCCGCCGCTGAAGAAATCGATTGCCGAGCCGACGCGGCCGAAGCCGCCCGCCGGCCCAAGCGCATACGCGCCGGAAAACGCGCCGCTGACGCCGTTCCCAGCCCCTGAGAAACCGCAAGCGCCGCCCGCCAGCGCGCAAGTCGCGCCCCCCAACACCAGGACGAGTGCATTGCAGCCGCAAGTGCCGGCGAGCGGCGGCGCCGATCTCGCCTACGGCGCCTACCAGCGCGGCTACTATCTGGAGGCGTTCCAGGAGGCGACGCGCCGCGCCGGCGACGGCGACCCGGTCGCGATGACGCTGCTCGGCGACCTCTATTCCAACGGCTACGGCATCGCGAAAGACGACAAGAAGGCGCTTGCCTGGTTCTCGCTCGCGGCCGATCGCAACGACAAACAGGCGATCTTCGCGCTCGCGATGGCGAAGTTCGCCGGCCGCGGCACCGCGCAGGATGTGCCCGAGGCCGCCGCCCTGCTCGAGCGCGCCGCCAAGCTCGGCCATATGGCCGCAGCCTATAATCTCGCGCTGCTCTACCTCGACGGCCAGCATGTGCGGCAGGACATGGCGCGCGCCGCGGCCCTCTTGCGCAGTGCCGCCGACGCGGGCAGCCCGGAAGCCCAATACGCGCTCGCAACCCTCCACAAGGAGGGCAATGGCGTGCCGAAAGACGCCGCCGCGGCGGCAAGACTGCTCGCGGCCGCAACGCGCGGCGGCAATGCGGCCGCCGAGGTGGAGTACGCGATCGCGCTGTTCAACGGCGCCGGCGTTGCGAAGGACGAAGCGGCGGCTGCCGCCCTGTTCCGCAAGGCCGCCCTCAAGGGCAGTCCGATCGCGCAGAACCGCCTTGCGCGCATTCTCGCGACCGGTCGCGGCGTTCCGGCCGATCCCGCTGCCGCGGTGAAATGGCACACCATCGCGAAGGCTGGCGGCGAGTCCGACATCTTCCTTGAGAACTACATGCAGAAGATGAAGGACAGCGACCGCGCGGCCGGCGAGAACGCGGCGCGGCTCTGGCTCGCCCACGCCCGCCCGAACTCCTGAAGTTGCTCATATTTCACTTGTCATGCCCCGCATCCGCGGGGCATCCAAGGCGCGCATCTTGATGCCGTCCTTCATCACGGCGGCGAGAGCATCGTCGTCAACGCCAACGGTGTCGCCCCATGTGCGGCGCGCGGAGTAGTTCGTGGCTACCCAATCTGCCCTGATAAACGTGATGACCGCCGCGGCGCGCAAGGCCGGGCGCAGCCTCAAGCGCGACTTCGGGGAGGTCGAGAAGCTGCAGGTCTCGGTCAAGGGTGCGGCTAACTTCGTCTCCGCGGCAGATCATCGCGCCGAGGAAATCCTGCGCGCGGAGCTCGCCAAGGCGCGTCCCGGCTACTGCTTCCTCGGCGAGGAGGGCGGCCGCCACGAGGGGACCGACAAGACCCACACCTGGATCGTCGATCCGCTCGATGGCACGACCAACTTCCTGCATGGCATTCCGCACTTCGCGATCTCGATCGCGCTGGCGCGCGAGGGCACCGTGGTCGCCGGACTGATCTACAACCCGGCGAATGACGAATTCTTCACCGCCGAGCGCGGCAAGGGTGCGTTCTTCAACGATCGGCGCATCCGCGTCGCGGCGCGCAAGCGGCTGGCCGACGCGGTCGTCTGTTGTGCGCTGCCGCATCTTGGGCGCGGCGATCTCGCGCAGTTTCGCCGCGAATTCGCGGCCGTGCAGGACAAGGTCGCGGGATTGCGCCGCTTCGGTGCCGCGGCGCTCGATCTTGCCTACATTGCGGCCGGTCGGTTCGACGCCTATTGGGAGCGCAATCTCTCGCCTTGGGATTTCGCCGCCGGCGTGCTGATGGTGCGCGAAGCCGGTGGTTATGTCACCGATCTCGACGGCAACGAACGCACCATGGAGCCGGGCGACGTTGTCGCCGGCAACGAGACCATGCACGGTGACGTGATGGCGCTGGTGCGCGCGGCCTAGTTGCCGCGAACAAGCGCCGCATCGCGTTAAGTGGGCGCGACTTGCGGTTCAACTTGCGACTCGACTTGCGACCCTTGGCGGCTGTCGATGGAGCGACATGGCGCTGTGTTATTGCCGCTTCTGTGCCATCATTGCAGGCGATTCAGGGTTCACAGCTAACGCGCGGAAAACCATGGCGCGAGACCTCGATCCGTTCAAACTGTCCTCACCCCGGATCTTCCTGTTCCGGATGCTGGTGTTCCTGACCCTGTGCAGCCTCGTCCTCGTGGTGCTGCACAAGCAGATCCTGGTCGCGTTCATGGCCAATCCGGGCCTGAATGCTCTGATCGTCGCGGTGCTGGTGATCGGCATCCTGCTCGCGTTTCGGCAGGTGATCCGGCTGTTTCCCGAAGTGTCCTGGGTGAACAGCTTTCGCCTCGCCGATCCCGGCCTTGCGGTCGCGCGGCCGCCTGTGCTGCTCGCCCCGATGGCGGCAATCCTCGGCGAACGCGCCGGGCGCATGGCGATCTCAGCCGCCACGATGCGCGGCCTCTTGGATTCGATCGCAACCCGCCTCGATGAGGCGCGCGACATCTCGCGCTACATGACCAGCCTGCTGGTCTTCCTCGGCCTGCTCGGCACGTTCTGGGGCCTGATCGAGACGGTCGGCTCGGTCGGCAAGGTGATCGAGGGGCTGAAAGTCGGCGGCGAATCCAGCGCCGTGTTCGATGCGTTGCGCGAGGGGCTCGCCGCCCCGCTCGGCGGCATGGGCATTTCGTTTTCGTCCTCGCTGTTCGGTTTGGCCGGCTCGCTCGTGCTCGGATTTCTCGATCTGCAGACCAGCCAGGCGCAAAACCGCTTCTATATGGAGCTCGAGGACTGGCTCTCCACTACGGTGACGGACCTCGCCGAAGGCGAGCTGCGCGCGCCGGCGGCGGCTGCGGCACCGACAGGCGAGATGCGCAGCGCGATCGACAAGCTGAAGGAGGCGGTCGCCGAGACGGGATCGAACCGCGCCGCGACCGCCGCAATGGCCAATCTCGCCGAAGCGATCCACGGCCTCGTCAGCCACATGCGGACCGAACAGCAGATGATCCGCGACTGGGCCGACGCCCAGGCCTCGCAGGGACGCGAGGTACAGCGGCTGCTCGCGCGCATCGCGGGCGAAGGCGAAGAACCGCGCCGGGAAGAGCCGCGCAAGGAAGATCTGCGCAAGACTGTGAGATAACATTTAGCGTGAGATGACATGGCGCTTGCACGCTCGCGCCGCGAACGCGGCATCGATTACTGGCCGGGCTTCGTCGACGCACTGTCGACGCTGATCCTCGGCATCGTGTTTCTGCTCTCGGTGTTCGTCGTGGTGCAGTTCTTTCTGTCACAGGAGGTGACCGGCAAGGACACAGCGCTGCAACGGCTCAACGCGCAGCTCGCGCAGCTCACCGAAATGCTCTCGCTGGAAAAGGTCGGGAAGGCCGACCTGGAAGATACGCTCGCGTCGCTGCGCGCCAATCTGGCAACCACCGAAGCCGAGCGCGACCGCATCAAAGGCATGTATGAAGGCCTGCAGAGCGGCGCCGGCAGATCGAGCGAGCTCGCGGCCCAGCTCGATGCACAGAAGGGCGCCGCGTCGCGCGCGTTGGCGCAGGTCGAGCTGTTGAATCAACAGATCGCCGCGTTGCGCCGTCAGCTCTCCGCGCTCGAGACCGCGCTCGAAGCGTCCGAGAATAAGGACAGGGAATCGCAAGCAAAGCTCGCTGACCTCGGCCAGCGCCTCAATGTCGCGCTGGCGCGCCGTGTCGAGGAGCTCGGCCGCTTCCGTTCGGAATTCTTCGGCCGCCTGCGCACGATCCTCGGCAACCGGCCCGACATCCGCGTGGTTGGCGACCGTTTCGTGTTCCAGTCCGAAGTGTTCTTCGATGCCGGCTCCGCGGCGGTGCGCCCCGAAGGCCGCGCCGAGCTCGACAAGCTCGCCAGCGCGCTATTGGAGCTCGACAAGCAGATCCCCTCCGACATCCCCTGGGTGTTGCGCATCGACGGGCACACTGACGTGCGCCCGATCTCGAGCGCGCAATTCCCGTCGAACTGGGAGCTTTCCGCCGCGCGCGCGATCTCGGTGGTGCAATATCTGGTCGGCAAGGGCATCTCGCCGCAGCGCCTGGTCGCTGCGGGCTTCGGCGAATTCCAGCCGCTCGATAGCGCGCAGAACGAAGATGCCTACCGGCGCAACCGCCGCATCGAGCTGAAGCTCACCGAGCGGTAGGCGTTGTCAGCTGCAGGGCGGGCAAAGGCGCGCAAGCGCCGTGCCCGCCGCGACATCAACTCACGCCAATTCGAACTGCAGCTTGGCAAGCCGCGCATAGAGGCCACCGGCCGCGGACAGCTGCGCATGCGTGCCGTGCTCGACGATGCGGCCCTGGTCGAGCACCAGAATGCGGTCGCATGATTGCACCGTGGCGAGCCGGTGCGCGATCACCAGCGTGGTGCGGCCCTGCATCAATCGCTCCAGCGCGACCTGCACCAGCCGCTCGCTCTCGGCATCGAGTGAGGACGTCGCCTCATCGAGCAGCAGCAGCGGCGCGTCGCGCAGGATCGCGCGCGCGATCGCGATGCGCTGGCGCTGCCCGCCCGACAACGTCACACCGCGCTCACCGATCGGCGTCTCGTAGCGCTGCGGCAGCCGGCGCACGAATTCATCGGCGCCCGCGAGCTCGGCGGCGCGCGCGACGTCGGAATCGCTCGCGTCGGGCCGCCCGAACCGGATGTTCTCCGCGACGGTTGCGGCGAAGATCGCCACATCCTGCGGCACCAGCGCGATGCGGCGGCGCAGATCGTGCGGATCGCAGTCGGAGACGCGCACGTCGTCGAACGACACACGGCCTGAAGCAACGTCATAAAAACGCAGCACGAGATGGAAGATCGTGCTCTTGCCGGCGCCCGACGGTCCGACGATTGCGACCTTCTCGCCCTGACGCACCGAAAACGACACGCCGTCGAGCACGAACGTCTCGGGCCGCGCCGGATAACAGAACCGCACCGCCTCGAACGCGACCTCGCCGCGCGTGGGCTGCGGCAATGCGACCGGCTGGGGTGGTGCCTTGATGGCCGGCTCGAGCGCCATCAGCTCCATCAGCCGTTCGGCCGCGCCGGAGGCCTGCGAGAGCTCGCCCCACACCTCGCTGAGCTGGCCCAATCCGCTGGCGGCGAACACCGCGTAGAGAATGAACTGCCCGAGCGTGCCCGGCGTGGTGCGTCCGGCGAGCACGTCCTGCGCGCCGACCCACAGGATGATCACGACGCTACCGAACACCAAAAAGATGATGATCGCGGTGAGCAGCGCACGCGCACGCGTCGAATAGCGCGCCGCCGCGAAAGCGCGCTCGACCGCCGCGGCGAACCGCGACGCGGCGAGCGCCTCGTTGGTGAAGGCTTGCAGCATGCGGATCGCGCCGATCAGCTCAGCCGCGTAAGCGGAGGCGTCGGCGAGCGTGTCCTGCGCGTCGCGCGAGCGGCGCCGCACCAGGCGGCCGAACGCGATCAGCGGCAGCACGATGGCGGGAATTGCGACGAGAACGAAGAAAGACAGCCGCGGGCTCGTCACCACCATCATGACGGCCGAGCCGAAGAACAGCACCAGATTGCGCAGCGCGACCGAAACCGACGAGCCGACCGCGCTCTTGATCTGGGTCGTGTCGGCGGTGAGCCGCGAGGTGATCTCGCCGCTTTTCGCGGAGTCGAAGAAAGCAGGCGCAAGCACGGTCAGGTGCGCGAACACGGCGCTGCGCAGATCCGCCACCACCCGCTCGCCGATGATGGTGACGAGGTAGTAGCGCGACGCGCTCGCGATCGCGAGCACGGCCGCGACCGCGACCATCACGGCGAAGTATTGGTCGATCAGCCCGATGCGCTCGGCCGAGAAGCCGAAGTCGATCATGCGCCGGACCGCGAGCGGAACGATCAGCGTCGCCACGGAGGCGACCAGAAGCGCAACAACCGCGGCGATCACCTGCCCACGATAGCGCATGACGTAAGGCAGGAGCGCCAGCAGCGGGCGCACGCGCAGCCGACGCGACGGTGTCGCCGCGGCCTCTGCCACGGCGACGACAGGTTCCTCCCGGTTGCTCACGTCGTTCATCGCGCCGGAGATTGCATACCGTCCGCCCCTATGACAATTCATGCCGCATGATCTTGGCGGCGAACCGGTACCCACTTCGCCGGATCATGCGGTCATGCCGCATGACCTTGCTGGCGAACTGGTACGCAGTTCGCCGGATCATGCGGTGACACCGCCTGGCCCGGCGCCGAGCCGGTGCCCGCTTCGCCGGAACATACGATCACGCCGCCGGAACGTTTCCGGCGCCGCGCTGGCAACTTCACCGGACCAATGCGGCTGCACCTTGTTTGATTCGTGCGTGTGGGCTATAGACCCGCAACTTTTTGCGATGTTGCGCCAAAAAGCGCAGGAAAATCAAAGATGAAGTCCGATATCCACCCCGACTATCACACCATCACGGTCAAGATGACCGACGGCAGCGAATTCACCACCCGCACCACCTGGGGCAAGCCGGGCGACACGCTGCATCTCGACATCGACCCGAAGTCGCACCCGGCCTGGACCGGCGGCCAGCAGAACCTGATCGATCGCGGCGGCCGCGTCTCGCGCTTCCAGAAGAAGTTCGCCGGGCTCGGCGGCAAGAAGTAATCCCTTGTCGCGGCCGGCGACCGCGGCGCCGATTTTCGTCACTTTCTGATCTTCCATGCGTCGGGCGCGCCGCGTGTTCCGCGGCGCGCCGTCGCACGTCCGTGTGCTGAAAGCCACAACGGGCAAATTGCCGCGCCGCAGTCGCCCGGACCGTCGCCAGTGCGTTGCGAATCGCCCAAACTGATCCGGTCCTCTCCGTCAGTCAGCCGTGGAATGCGCGCCGCTCCTCTGCCAGCATGGTACCCTCCGATCAGCAGTGACAGGGCGCGTGCCGCTGCCATTCCGCTCCCGCACGGACAGGACATGCGACTGTTCGATCCCGCCGACCTGACGACGCTGCGGCCGTGGCTGATCGAGCACGTGTGCCCGTATTGGCTCGAGCGCGTGCGCGATCCGGTCGGTGGATTTCTCGAGGAGCTCGATTCGCTCGGCAGCCCGATTGCGCGCGCGCGCCGCACCACGCTGGTGCAGGCGCGCCTCACCTACGTGTTCAGCCATGCCTATGTGCTGAGCGGCGACCCGGTCTTCGGCGAGGCAGCCCGCCATGGCATCTCATTCCTGATGCGCGCGGCGCGCGCGCCGGATGGCGGCTGGTTTCGCGCGGTATCGACCGAAGGCGCGACGCTCGACAATACGCGCGACGCCTATGATCACGCCTTCGTGCTGTTCGCGCTCGCCTGGTACTATCGCGCGACCAACGACGCGACGGCGATCCAGCTTGCCGACGCCACCTGGCAATCGATGAAGACGCGGCTCGGCGACAATACCCATGGCGGCTTCTTCGAGGAGTTCGTGCCCGGGCGCCGCGAGATGAAGCTGCCGCGGCGGCAGAACCCGCACATGCATCTGCTCGAGGCGGTGCTGGCGCTGCACGTCGCGACGGGCGAGAAGAACTGGCTGCGCCGCGCCAGCACGCTGGTCGCGCTGTTCAAGAACCTGTTCGTCGATCCGGCGACCGGGGCGCTCGCCGAATTCTTCGGCGCCGACTGGTCCGCCGCGCCGGACAATCTCGGGCGCCTACGCGAGCCCGGCCATCAGTTCGAATGGGTGTGGCTGCTGCATGAATATTATCGGCTCAGCCGCGATGACAGTGTGGCGGCCCATGCGGAGCGGCTGTTCGCGTTCGGAACGCAGTTCGGCCTCGATCGCGAGGGCCTCTCCGGCGCGGTGCTCGACGGCGTCGATGCGGCGGGTCACCTGGTCGCGGGCACGAAGCTGCTCTGGCCGCAGACCGAATACATCAAGGCTTGCGTGGCGCGTGCCGAATGGTTCGGTGACACCGCGGCGCGCGGCGCCATCTCCTCGCACCTTGCGCTGATTGCGCGGCATTTCATGCGGCCGGACGGCGCGAGCTGGTACAACCAGCTCGATCGCGACGGCCATCCGCTCACGCCGACGACGCCCGCGCGCGTGCTCTATCACCTGTTTCTGGCGATCGCCGAGGTGGATCGGCTGCTCGCCTGTAGGGCGGATTAGCCTAAAGCGCGTTTACGCGCGTCTTCAACGCGCTATGGCGTAATCCGCCGCATCACGCACTTGCCGGCGGATTACGCGCGCGAAGACGCGCGCTAATCCGCCCTACGGGCAGGGATCACAACCCCGCCAGTGCTTTCTGATAATAGCTGAGGTCGATGTATTTCTCGGGCGGGGCCGGCGTGCCGCCTTCGAACTGCGCACGCAGCTTGAGCACGTTGCGCACGCCGT
>Ga0081539_10000799_pt1 | contig 61195 bp, 49 predicted proteins | sample TabmetS4T2R2_FD_71023 | JGI IMG/M metagenome (GOLD analysis project Ga0081539, IMG submission 71023) | Tabebuia heterophylla rhizosphere microbial communities from the University of Puerto Rico - S4T2R2 | ecosystem: Host-associated > Plants > Roots > Rhizosphere ...
TCCTTCAACCTGCTGCACAAGGCTTGCGGCTCGCGGCTGAGGCAGCAGTACTTCTGCGTCAAGGAGGAGGTGCCGGTCTCGCGCGAGGACATGGTCAAGGGTTACGAATTCGCCAAAGACCAGTACGTGATGTTCACCCCCGAGGAGTTGAAGGCGCTCGAGGAGGCGGGAACGCAGACGGCCGAGATCCTGGAATTCGTGCCAATCGACTCGGTCGACCCGGTGTACTACGACAAGGCGTACTACCTGGCGCCCGACAAGGGCGGTGCCAAGCCGTATGCGTTGTTAGCGCGGGCGCTACGCGATACGAGGCGCTGCGCGCTCGGTCGCTGGGCGGCGCGCGGCAAGCAGTACATCGTCATGATCCGTCCGGTCGATGATGCACTAGCGATGCAGCAGCTGCTTTACGCGACGGAGGTGCGCTCGATTAAGGATATCGAGATACCGAAGACCGAAGTCCGCGATGCAGAACTCAAGCTGGCGCAGCAGCTGATCGAGCAGCAGGCGGCGGACCGCTTCGACCCGACGGCGTACACCGACGAAGTACGCGCGCGCATCCAGTCGGCCATCGATAAGAAGGTCGAGCAGGGGCAGGAGATCGCGCTCGCCGAGGCGCCGCAGCCTGCAGGGCAGGTGATCGACCTCATGGAAGCGCTGCGCGCGAGTCTGGAAAAGAAACCCGCGAAGCGCGCGCCGGCTGCGGCGCCTGCTCAGCCGGCCAAGCCAGCGCGCAAGGCGGCCGCGAAGAAATAGCTCGTGCAATCGTACGGCGTGCGTGAGGTGCAGAAGCTGCTGCACCTGCCACGAAGCACCATCCGCATGCTGGTGGAAGCCGGTTTCGTGTCCCCGGCCCGGGGACCCAGGAATGCCTGGCGCTTCTCCTTTCAGGATTTGATTGTGCTGCGCACGGCGCAGGCGCTCGCGTCCGCCAAGGTGCCGGTGCGCCGCATCGCTCGCTCGATGAAGGCGCTACGGCGCCAGTTGCCGCCCGCGATGCCGCTCTGCGGCCTGAGTATCGCCGCGGAGGCCGACCGCGTCGTGGTGCGCGAAGGCGCTCGGCGCTGGCACGCGGAGTCCGGGCAGTATCTTCTGGCGTTCGACACCAGGCCGGCGGACGGGTCGCTGCGCGTGCTCGAGCGGCCCCGGCCACCGGTCGAGGCGCCCGACGCTGGAACGTACATAGAGCGCGGCTGTGAGCTGCAAGCGGCGGGGCAGCTGGCCGATGCCGAGGCTATCTATCGGCAGGGCCTCGAAGCCTGCGGCGACGACGCACTGCTCTGCTACAACCTTGGCATCGTGCTCGAAGACCTCGGCCGCCAGGCCGATGCCGTCGCGATGTACAAGCGTGCGCTCGGCACGGATCCGGCGCTCGCCGACGGCCATTACAACTTGGCGCTACTGTATGAGGCGCTCGGCAAGCCGCGCGACGCCATTCGTCACATGGCGGAGTACCGTCGCCTGCAAAGGAAGCGCTAGAACGAGCGGCCGGCGCGCAGGTAGATCTTGGTAGAGCCGTCGGAGTCCAGCCCTTTCGCCACCCCCGCGCGAAGCTGCAGTCCGAAAAGGTAGCCAAAGCGCGGCTCGTTCATGAGCTCCACTCCGACGCCCCGGCGATAGTGCGGCGTATCGCCGTGCTCCCAAGCCGCGCCGACATCGAGAAAGAGGTTGAGCGCCAGACGGTTGATGCCAATCGGCGGCACCATCAGGTGGCGATCGATATCGACCAGCGGCGCGCGCCACTCGAGCGTCGTGACGCGCGCGCGGTGACCCATGAGCGAGGACGTGCCGGTGGTGTAGCCGCGAAGCGCAAAGTCCCGCTCATTCAGCACCGGTAGCAGGATAAGCTCGTCGGACTTGCTCCCCCCAAGCTCGAAGGGCTCTGCGTCGCGCTGCCCGTACGCTTCGTTCCAGCGGAGCCCGAGCACCGTTTTCGCAAGAGGCAGGTGCCCGCGCCAGTCGGCGCGGTAAACGTTGCCGCTGTACGCCGCGCCCAGGCCTCGCGAGGTCTCGGCGAAGAGCCGCAGCTCCTGGCCTTGGCTCGGGCCCTCCGACAGCCACTGCGCCCGGCGCGTATCGACGCCCGCAACGAGCCCGAGGACGCGCTCGTTTTTGACGACCGACGAGCCGGCGTCGAGGTCATGGAAGCGCTCCTGCGCAAGCGCGCCGCCAAGACCCCAGTACCAGCGCCGATTGAGCGCCAGCGCGCGCCAGAGAGACACCCACTGCGCGTCCTCCTTGATGCTGTAGGCCTTGATCTTGGTACGGGCCCCGTCGGGCTCGCTCGCGCGCACGGTGAGCGTGCGGTCGGCAAGGAGCCCGTGGCGGCCGTCATAGAGATATTCGGCGTGGCCGAGCAACTCCCCCTGCGTCACCTCCACGAGTGGCGCGAGGAAGTATTGATGCACTTCGAGCGCGTCAATGCCGTAAGTCAGCGCCCCGAGCGCTACCGCACCGTCGGCGATCTGCACGATCGGCGCCCACGCCGTCGGCCGCAGCGTCTGCCAGGCCGAATAGGGCCGATCCGGCAGGGCCAGCGCCTCGGGGGGCGGCGCTGCAGCCGCGGGTTTGGCCCCGGCCGCTCGCTGCTCGAGTGGCGTCGCGGGCAGTCGATGCAGGCGCAGCGCAACGCCGTTGGCCTCGATTGTCGTGAGCAGCAGCTCGTCGTTCACCGGCGCGCTGATCTCGCGCACGCCGTAGGCGCTGCGCGTCCAGCGCGCGAGTAAGGCACCGCGGCGCCACGACCAGACGTCGTAACGCCGGCCGTAATCCGCGACGAAAAAGATCTCATCAGCAGAAGCGCCGAAGCGAGGTGAATGCTTTACGGCTTCATCGGCGAGCAGCACCGTGGGATGGCCGTCGCTCACATCCAGCAACGCCCAAACGCCCTCCCTTAGGGCAGTGACGACCACACGATCGCCGAACGCAGCGATGCCGCTTATCGTCTCGCCAGGCCGAGCGCGATAGAGAACGCGCGCATCGCCGTCTCCGAGCAGGCGGACGGTCGCTTCGCCAGCTTCGACACGAATCGCCGCGACACGTCCCGATGCCATCGTGGCGGCGAAGCGATCGCGCTGGCAGCGGCTGATTGCGCTGCGCTGTCCTCTCGCGTCGATACGGTCGAGGCTGTAAAGCAGGTTATGGTTCTCGCAGATTTGCTGCTCGGAGACGAGCACGCCGTCGTCGCTATACGCGGCAAGGCGCGTACCGGCCTCTGTCTCGCGCAGCGTGCGCGGCTCTTCGCCTCGCGCCTGGCGCACGAGCCGCGGGCGCGTGTAGCCATCGGACGCCACATACCAACGCGTGCCCGAGGCGGTAAGGACTGGTGCCGAAAGCGAAAACGCGCGCACCAGCACGTCGCCGGACGCCGGGGCGCCACTTGCGGCGGGAATGCGTTGCTGCAACCAGTCGTGATACTCGACCCACAGCACGTCCATGCCTTTGCCGGTGCTCGCAATTGCGTTGCTCTGCACCTTGAACGGCACGACGTTGCTACTGTAATTGTCGATAAAGGAGCGAATCGCCCGTTCGCCGTAGCGCTCCGCCAGGAAACGGAAAAAATAGCTGCCGTAGAGATAGTCGCGATTGAGCGGAAAGCCGCGGCCCTCGGCGTTCACTTCGCGCAGCGACCGAAGCCCGCGATCGACTTCGGCCCGCATCATGCCTTCGTAGTAGCTGTGGCCCAGGCGCCCGTAACTGCGGGCGGTATCGGACTCGTTATAGACGGCGAGCCCTTCCACGACCCAAGTCGGCTGCAGGACGTTGGGAAAGAACGGCAGCAGCCGCCCGAGCACGTCCCGCAGCCGCAGCGGCGGGCCGCTCGCTTTGTCGAGATGCACGATATGGAAAAACTCGTGGCTTAGCACGAGCTCGAGCCAGTCGCGGTTTTGCAGAAGCTCGCCGCTGTCCGGGGGCGAGAGGAAGATACCGGTCAAATTGAACGGCACCGGCGTGGCGAAGCCGTTGGCAAAATCCGCCGAGTCGAGCACCACGATCTGCGTACGTCGCCGAGGGCGCCAGTCGAGGAGGGCGGTGGTGCGCACGTAGACGCGCTCAGCGACCCCGGCGAGCGCCTGCGCCTCCGCACGGTAGCGCCCGGCGAAATGAATCTCGAAGTGCTCGGTCCGGAGCGTGCGCCAATCGAGCCGCGGATCGGCGAAATGCAGCACGTCCCATTGCGCGCGAGCGGAACTGCTCGCGAGCACGAACCACGCCAGCATGAACGTCAGCCGCAATCGCACCCGCGCGTTATAGCAGCATGCGCGGCGTCTTACTGTTTGCGGCTTTGCTCCTTCCAGGAACCGTATCGGCCGGCGAGCGCTGTCTCGCCATCGATGGCGACACTCTCGTCTGCAATCATCGCAAAGTGCGGCTCACGAACGTGTATTCGGCGGAGCTAAATGAGCCAAGCGGCCACGCCGCGAAGCGCCGCCTGCAGGCGCTCGTTTCAGCCGGCGATGTCCAGATCAGGGCCTACGGCACGGACCGTTACGGCCGTACGCTCGCTGAGGTCTATGTGAACGGCCGGCGCATCGAACAGGGGGACATTGGGCCGCGTGCAGGCCGTGGCGCCGACTGGCGGGGCGACCGGCATCACTGGGTGCCCCGGCCCTCACGAGGACCGCTCTGAGACGTATCCGCGCTAGTTGGCATACTTTTGCGATCGAGTCGATGGGCATCTTAGGCTATCTTATTTAGCAATAACAATTGGTTATCGATTATTCCTTACGTTGTCACTCCAAAAAAATCACGTTATTCTCCCACCTGCAGGCCGGAACTTCGGGCCCACGAGAAGAAAGCGCAGTAAATAACTAATTAGGAAGTGCTTTGGCCGAATCGGTAGGGAGCGCCTTCGGACTTTCGCACCCCGCATTGCGGCGACCCCGGTCTCCGCGTCGCGTGTCGCTTATTTCCCGCCCGCCACGTTCTCCCGTCGGGCGATGCGCGGCGCAACTCGGCGTGATGCTTCTCTTGCTCGCAAGCGCGCTCGCCCACGCGCAGCAACGGCCGGACGCGGGCCAGGTTCTCGAGCAAACGCGCCAGCCCTTGCGCCTGCCACCGCCGGCCGAGCCCGTGCTGCCCCCGGCCCCGGAGCCACGCCCCGCCTTGCCGGGGTCGCAGCAAGTCAAGGTGAAAGTCCAGCAGTTCGGCTTCACTGGCAACACCCTCTTCTCGGAGGACGTGCTGCGGAAGCAGGTAGACGAGTTTGTCGGCAAAGACCTGGACTTCGAAGGCTTGAACGAAGCAGCCACGAAGGTGCGCGCCTTTTACCGCGCGCGTGGTTACTTCCTCGCGCAAGCCTATCTGCCACAGCAAACGATCCGCAATGGCAGGGTCGAGATCGGCATCATCGAAGGCCGCGTAGGCCAGGTAGAGCTCGACCGGCGCCCGGGTACGCACTTCGCCGAGAGCCTGCTCGCCGGAATTGTCGGCGCGCATCTCAAGCAGGGGCAGATCATCACCGAGACCGGGCTCGAGCGGCCGCTCCTCATCATCAATGACCTACCCGGCGCGCAGGTCACTTCCGAGATCCGGCCGAGCAAAACGACCGGCGCGGCGGACTTGCGCGTCAACGTGTCGCAGGAAGACGGGCGCTTCAATGGCTTCGTCGACGCCGACAACCAGGGTAACCGCTTCACGGGCGAGTACCGCATCGGGACGAGTCTCAACTGGAATACGCCGCTGGGTTACGGCGATCAGGCGAGCTTCCGCGGCTTCGTCTCCGACGAAGGCATGTGGTACACGCGCTTCGCGTACCTGATTCCGGTCGGGTATTACGGCACGCGCCTGGGCGCCAGCTACTCGCAGTTCGAATACCGCCTCGCCAAGGACTTTGCCAACCTCAATGCGAGCGGCGACGGCGAGGTCAAGAGCATCTTCGCCTTCCATCCGATCTGGCGCACGCGCAACAGCAATTTCATCGCCCAGCTTTCGTACGAGGACAAGAAACTCGTCGATGTGATTCGTAATCCGGCGCCGGGAACGCTGGAGGAGCGACAAATCAGCGATTACAAGCTCGGCGTCGTGGGCGACTTCCGCGACGGCCTGCTGGGTGGCGGTCTGAACGCCTATGCAGTCACGTACACCTACGGCGACCTCGGCATCGCTCCGTCCACGGTCCTGCTCACCGATCAAACGATAGGGCATCACAGTTCAGGTCACTTCGCGAAGTACAACGTCGATGCGCGTCGGCTGCAGCGTGTCACCGATCACGCGAATGTGCTCCTTTCGCTCTCGGGTCAGCGAGCCAACAAGAACCTCGCCTCGGCCGAAAAGTTTTCCCTCGGCGGACCCAATGGCGTGCGCGCCTTTCCGGTCGGCGAGGCGACCGGCGATATCGGCATGATCGTCACCATCGAAGGCCGCTACATCATTCCCAATCTGAAGATATTCGGCGGCGACTTCACCGTGCTCGGCTTCTACGACCACGGCTGGGCGCGAATAAACGAGACGCCTATTCCGGCCGACGTCGAAAACAATCGCTCGCTCGGCGGCTACGGCGTCGGTGTATCGGCCGGTCAGGACGGCAATTTCATCGCGCGCGCCAACATGGCCTGGCGTACGCACGGCGTGGTCGAGTCGGACCCGGCGAAGCGCGTGCCGCAGGTGTGGCTGCAAGCGGTGAAATGGTTTTGAGGGGGCTGAGGGTGATTGAGGGGAGAGCACCATGGCAACGACGAAAATTGCGAACAAGCGCGCTAGCGAAGCGGTGAAGGCGGCGCAGCGCCTGCTGCGCGCCCGACCGCGGCCGCTGGCGATTGCGGCTGCGGTTGCACTGCTGCCCTGGAGTGGCCAGCTGCTCGCCCTGCCCACGGGCGAAACAACGCTGTTCGGCCTCATCGACTACTCGCGGCCGAACGCGCAGACGATGAATATCAACATAACGACGCCGAGCGCAGGCAGTTCGTTCAACAGTTTCTCCATCAACGCCGGTCAGACCGTAAACATCAAGCAGCTCACGTCAACCTCGACCTATCTGATCAAGGACGTCGGCGGCATGGCGAGCCAGATCTACGGCACGCTGAACGCGAACGGCCAAGTGTTCATGTCCAATACCAGCGGCTTTTACTTCGGCCGCAGCGCCGAAGTAAACGTCGGCGCGCTCTTCGCGACGTCACTCAACATCAATGCGCTCGACTTCGAGGCCGGTCGCTACAACTTCTATAAGGACGGGACTGCCGGCACAGTCGTCAACGAGGGCCGTATCACGGCGAGCGCCTACGCTGCGCTCGCCGGTCCGCAGGTACGCAACGACGGCGTGATCGTCGCGCGGGCTGGCTCGGTCGCGCTTGCCGCCGGTGACCGCGTGACTCTCGACATGGTGGGTGACGGCCTGATCAAGGTGAGCGTCGACCAGGCGGCGCTTAACGCATCGGCGATCAACACTGGGAGTATTGAAGCGGACGGCGGCAACGTGCTGCTTACCGCGCGCAGCGCTAACGCGCTTCTCGACACCGTGGTCAACAACTCTGGCGTGATCCGCGCAAATTCGCTCGTCGAGCGCCACGGCGAAATCGTCCTCGATGGCGGCAGCGCCGGCATGGTGAAAAACGGCGGCACCCTGGAGGCATCGGGTAGAGACGCCGGCCTTACGGGCGGAACAGTCAAAGTTCTCGGTGACCGAATCGCCCTCTTCAGTAGCAGCTTGATTGATGCTTCTGGTGACGCCGGCGGCGGAACGGTTCTTATAGGCGGCAATTACCAGGGGAATGGCCTCGAAGCGAATGCCTCGCGGACCTACGTGGAGGTGGGCGCCACGATCAACGCCGATGCGGTCACCACTGGTAATGGCGGCAAAGTCATCGTGTGGTCCGAGCAACAGACTGTCTTCGACGGCGCGATTAGCGTTCGCGGTGGAAGTCAATCCGGTAATGGGGGTTTCGTCGAAGTATCCGGCAGGGATTTCCTGAACTTCACCGGAACTGCGGATCGCCGCGCGACAAATGGGCGCGCCGGTACGCTGCTCCTTGATCCTACGGATATGACCATTACGGGAACTACACCGGTCGGGACCGCGGTTTGTCTTGCCGGCGTGTGCTCAGACAACCTCAATCCATCCACGCTCAGTACCACTGTTCTCCAGACCGCTTTGGCGACTGGCGACGTTAATGTGAACGCGACCGCTGGCAGCGGTACCGCATCCAGTGGCGGAACCATCAACTGGACCGATGGCAGCGTCGATGCCAACGCTCATTCGCTGACACTGACCGGTACAACGATTTCTTTCAACGGAACGCTGACGAACCTCAACAATCTGACTTTTGCCGCGAATAGCGGCTTAGTCAGCGGCAGCGGGAGCGCGACGTCCTCGCTTGGCGGTTCCGTCAGCGGTATTGCGAACACCACTTTCAACATTGGCGGCGTAAGTACCGGCACGGCGGGCGGAATCACTTTCACTGGGTTCGCGGCCGCCGATGCTAGGACGATCACAGGTGCATTGGGCGGGTTCAACGACGGGACGAAAACCGGCTCGGGGATGACGTTCGCGGCTGCCACCAACGTGACGGGCGCGGGCACGATCAGCAACGTGACGGGCGCCTTCAATGACGCGACACAGATTTCGAGCGCGACCGGCGTTGATTACGCGGGATTCAATACGGTGACCGGTACTGGTACGACCCTGAACGGAGTCGCGGGAAGCTTCAATGACAGCGCCAAAACTTCCGCAGCCACGGGGATTAACTATGCTGGCTACGCCGTAAACACGGTGAATGGCACGGGCGGGAATGTGACGGCTGTCGCCGGCACCTTCGATGTTACGAGCAAGATTTCGGGTGCCTCTGGGATCAGCTACGGCGGTTTCGGCGTAGGCACGATAAGCGGTACCGGCGCGGGTGCGACGATCACGGGAAGCGGTTTAACGTACGCGCTTACGGACGCCACGCCGAATGCCGGCACAAGCGCAGGCGTAACTTGGACTGGGTTTCCGAACATCAGCGATGCCAGCGGAACGGTCAGCATGCAAACCAGCGGCAGCGTCACCGGGAACGTAATAGCGCAAACGATTAACTACAGCTCTTACGGCTCGCCGGTGACATTCAGTCTGTCCGGCGCCTCTGGTACGTCGACGGGAATAGGTGGCACACGTAGCAACGTCGTGAACGTAATAGGCAGTGGCAACAGCGACGTGATCACGGGAAGTGGCGCGACCTACAACCTCACGGGTGCTAACCAGGGCAACAACGGCACAGTGAGCTGGACGTCCTTTGAGAACCTCAGTGATAGCGCCGCCGGTACATTCAACATGCACTCCGGGGTCGATGGGAGCGTGTCAGGCAGTATCAGCGCGCTCGGCGGCACGCTCAGCTATGCGGGCTACGCGACGGCAGTGACGGTGAATCTCGCGGGCACGGCGGGTAGCACCACCGGTATTGGTGGGACTTGGACTGGCATCACGACGGCGACTGGTAGCGGGAACTCCGACACCATCAGCGGCGCCAACCAGACGTACAACCTTACGGGTGCCAACCAAGGCAATAACTCCACGGTGAGCTGGACATCTTTTGAGAACATCGCAGATACCGGCGGCACGCTTAGGGAGGCCAACGCCACCTGGACGATCACCGGCGTGAATGCCGGCACGGTAACGAACCTCTCGGGCTCGTTCTCCGGCATTGTCAATCTGCAGGACACGGGCACCGGGACGCTGAAGGAAGCCAATGCGACGTGGACAATCAGCGGTGCCAATGCCGGTGCGGTAACGAACCTGTCTGGGTCGTTCTCGGGAATGGGCAGCCTTCAGGACACAGCGAACACGGGCACGCTCAAAGCGAGTAATTCCGTGTGGACGTTGAATGGGTCGGGTACCGGCACGGTGACGAATCTGTCGGGAACGTTCTCCGGCATGGCCAACCTGACGGACCTCGGCGCCGGCACCTTCACCATGCATGGCACAGGGAATGGCTCGATCACGGGCAACCTCCTGAGCACGAACCCGGGCAGCATAAGCTACGCGGGCTACACAAGTGCGGCGACCTTCGAGGTCAGTGGGGCCGCAAACCAGAGCACCGGCATCGGCGGCACGTGGAGCGGCCTCAACGCCGCGACAGGCAGCTCGAACAGCGACACGATTAAGGGGTCCAACCAGACTTACACGATCACAGGTACGAACGCGGGCAATAGCGCGGGCGTGAGCTGGACTTCGTTTGAGAACATCACCGATACGGGCACCGGCACACTGCGGGCGACCAACGCCATCTGGACGCTAAATGGGCCGAACGCTGGCACCGTTACGAATCTGTCTGGCGCGTTCTCGGGAATAGGCAATCTCACCGACCTCGGTGCCGGGACATTCAAGATGCATGGAACGGGCAATGGCTCCGTTACGGGCAACCTCGTGAGCACGAACCCGGGCAGCATCAGCTACGCCGGCTACACGAGCGCGGTAACGTTCCACGTTAGTGGGGGCGCAAACCAAAGCAGCGGCATAGGTGGCACGTGGACCGGCCTAAGCACTGCGACGGGCAGCTCGAATAGCGACACGATTAAGGGGACCAACCAGACTTACACGATCACGGGTGCGAATGCGGGCAACAGCGCAGGCGTGAGCTGGACTTCGTTTGAGAACATCACCGATACGGGCACTGGCACATTGCGGGCAACGAACGCCGTCTGGACGCTCAATGGGGCGAACGATGGCACCGTGACCAATCTATCTGGCGCGTTCTCGGGAATTGGCAATCTCACCGACCTGGGTGCCGGAACGTTCAACATGCACGGAACGGGCAATGGCTCTATTACGGGCAACGTTGTAAGTACGAACCCGGGCAGCATCAGCTACGCGGGCTACACGAGTGCGGCGACCTTTGAGCTCAGCGGGGCCGCGAATCAGAGCACCGGTATTGGCGGTACCTGGAGCGGGCTCAGCACCGCGACGGGCAGTTCGAACAGCGACACGGTCAAGGGGACTAACCGGACTTACACGGTCACAGGCGCCAATGTGGGTAACAGCGGCGCGGTGAGCTGGACCTCGTTTGAGAACATCACGGATGCAGGCGGTGGCACGCTTAGGCAGGCCAATGCCAACTGGACTATCACCGGTTTGAATGCCGGCACGGTGACGAACCTCTCGGGCTCATTCTCGGGCATGGCCAATCTGCAGGACACGGGCAGCGGCACGCTGAAGGAAGCCAATGCCACGTGGACGATCAGCGGTGTCAATGCCGGTACGGTAACGAATCTGTCTGGGTCGTTCTCCGGAATGGCCAACCTTCAGGACACGGCGAACACCGGAACGCTGAGGTCGAGCGGCGCCACCTGGACGCTCAACTCCTCGAACACCGGGACGGTGACGAACCTATCGGGGACATTCTCAGGGATGGCGAACCTCACCGATCTCGCCGCTGGCACGTTCAATATGCACGGCACAGGCAATGGCTCGATCACCGGCAACCTCGTGAGCACGAACCCGGGGAGCATGCGCTACGCGGGCTACACGAGCGCGGCGACCTTCGAGCTCAGCGGGGCGGCGAATCAGAGCACCGGCATCGGCGGCACGTGGACCGGCCTGAGCAGCGCAACGGGCAGTTCGAACAGCGACACGATTAAGGGGACCAGCCGGACTTACACGATCACAGGTGCGAACGCGGGCAATAGCGCGGGCGTGAGCTGGACTTCGTTTGAGAACATCACCGATACGGGCAACGGCACACTGCGGGCGACCAACGCCATCTGGACCCTCAATGGGCCGAACGCTGGCACAGTTACGAATCTGTCTGGCGCGTTCTCGGGAATCGGCAATCTCACCGACCTCGGTGCCGGGACATTCAAGATGCACGGAACGGGCAATGGGTCCGTTACGGGCAACCTCACGAGCACGAACCCGGGGAGTATCAGCTACGCCGGCTACACGAGCGCCGCGACCTTCGAGCTCAGCGGGGCGGCGAATCAGAGCACCGGTATTGGCGGTACATGGAGCGGTTTGACTACGGCTACGGGCAGTTCTAACGCCGACACCGTCAAAGGTGCCGGACAGACTTACACGCTGGACAACGCCATCGCGAACAAGGCGGGCAATGGCACGGTGACTTGGACATCGTTCGAGAACCTGACCGACACTGCCGCCGCAACGTTCAACATGGGCACTGCCGGCAGTGTCAGCGGCAGCCTTTCGGCCGTGGGGGGCACGGTGAGCTATGCGACCCGTGCAACGCCGGCAACTTTCAATCTGAATGGTGGCGCAAGTACCGGCATGGGAGCCTGGACCGGCGTGACCACCGTCGTTGGTAGCACCCGCAGCGACACCATCACGGGCACGGGTCAGACGTACACGATCACGGCGGCAAACACCGGCAATAACGGCAGCGTCAGCTGGAGCGCTTTCGAAAATTTGTCGGATCTCAGCATCGGAACTTTGCAGGCTGCGAACGCTACATGGACGTTGAATGGTTCGAACACGGGGACGGTAAGCAATTTGTCGGGAAGCTTTGCCGGCATGGGCAATCTCACAGACCTTGGCAGCGGCACGTTCAACATGCACGGCACCGGTAATGGCTCCATCACGGGTAGCTTGAGCGGCGGCGCGAACGGCTCTATGAACTACGCCGGATACACGACTGGTGTGAGCGTCAGTCTGTCGGGGGCGCCTGGATCGACGACGGGCGTTGGCGGAACGCGCAGCGGGATCACAACGGTGAGCGGCAGTTCACACAACGACACGATTACCGGCGCCGGTGCGACCTACAACCTGACGGGCACCAATGCAGGCAACAGCGCCGGCCTGAACTGGAACTCGTTCGAAAATGTCAGCGACGCGACAGGTGGTACGTTCAATCTCTCGGTGGCGTCGAACAACGTCACCGGCACCTTGTCCTCCGGCGGCACGACGACCCTGAACAGCGCGGTGGACATCACAGGATTGAACCTCTCTGTCGCGGGCACGTTGACAATGACCGGAACGGCCTCGAACTGGAACTTGACCGGCGCGCCGCAGCCGAGCCTTTTCCAGACGACCAATGCCGACGCCAACGTGTACTTCAACGGTGCGTGTATTGGCGGCCCGGCGTGCGGCACGGTGATCGCGATCGTCGGGTCGATCGGTTCGAGCGTGAGCCAGATCGCCGCCCAGGCGCTGAAGGACGCGCAGTCTACCGATTCGGTGGCGAAGCAGATCGACTATGGCTTCGCCGGCGACGTCGGCACGACGCCGCCGATGGACCACCGCATCGACGAGACAGGCATTTCGACGCCCGATTGCTTTGAGGAGAGTCGCGAGAATCAGCCGTGTAAGGCGGACTGAAGTTTCGGCGGCAGAGCGGGAGAGGCTCGGGGCGCGCAGCCGCGCGCCCCTTTTTTTCTCCCCGGGTACAATCGCTGCCGAAAAGGGAGGCGGGCGGGGTAATGGCGGAGCAGGTGAGCGAAGTGTCGGTGCTGTTCGCCGATGTGAGCGGCAGCACCAAGCTCTACGAGACGGCGGGCGACGCCGTCGCGCACGCCGCCATCGAGAAGTGCGTCAAGCTGATGCGCGAGAAGACGCTCAACGCCAAGGGCCGCGTTGTCAAGACCATCGGGGACGAAGTGATGAGCGCTTTCCCTACTGCCGACGCGGCCGCAGACGCAGCGATCGAAATGCAGAGCGCGATTTCGGAACTGCCGCCGGTCGGCGGTGCGCAGATCGGCATCCGTGTCGGCTTCAACCATGGTCCGGTCGTCGAGCGCGACGGCGACGTCTTCGGCGATGCGGTGAATCTCGCGGCGCGGCTTGCGGGCGTTGCGACCAAGGGACAGATCATCACCGCGCGCGACACGGTGATGCTCATGTCGCCGATGCTGAAAGCCGCGACGCGCGCCATAACGACCATCCAAGTGAAAGGCAAAGCGCAGGAGATTCAGGTCTACGAGCTGATCTGGCAGCAGAGCGAGGACATGACGACGCTCGCCTCGCAAAAATCGGTCTACAAGCCGAAGAACGCGAAACTGCGTCTGCTGGTGCAGGGAACAGAACTGGTGCTCTCCGCGGAGCGGCAGGCCTTGGCGCTCGGTCGCGATCCATCGGCGGATCTCGTCATCAGGGAGCGCATGGCATCGCGCGCCCACGGCAAGATCGAGCGGCGCCTGGACAAGTTCATCCTCACCGACCACAGCGCGAACGGCACCTTCATCACTGTCGAGGGCGACAAGGAAATCGTCCTGCGGCGCGAGGAGTTCACGCTTCGCGGACATGGCTGGATCGCCTTCGGCCAATCGCGCGCGAGCGCCACGGACGTGGTCGAATTCTTCTGCGAATGACGCGCTCGCTCGCGGCCGCGCCGCTTGCCGCCGCGTTCCTCGGCCTGGTGTGCGCGGGCGCGGTGCAGCTGGCGCACGCGCAAACACTGGATTCCGCGACGCAGCAGCCGCGCGAAGTGACACCGAAGAAGCGTGCCGCGGCGCCGAAGCCGCGTCCAAAGGCGCAGCCGAAGAAAAAGCCGCGCGCCAGACCCGAGCCGAAAGCGCCGGGCTTGCTCGATTCAACGACGCCACCCAGCAGCCGGTAACAGTTGTTTACAAGTGCGCGCGCTTTGCAAGCACGCGCGGCGCTCCGTTTCCCGAGTGAATCGGCGCTTGGGAGCAATCAGGATCTGCGCCAAGACAGGGACCGGCGGTGGGCTCGCAGCGACGTACTGCCTTGTCGCCCTGCGATGCGGCAAAGATAATTTACGTCACTACAACAAGGGGATGCACCCAGGTCTTGAACCATGACCGCACCGGCCCTGAACTCAAAACACTAGGCCGGTACAACATCGAGCGCACGCTCGGCAAGGGCGCGATGGGCGTCGTCTATGAGGGCGTCGACCCGCGCCTCGGGCGTCGCGTCGCCATCAAGACCATCCTCAAGAGCCACCTCGACGAGGACACGGCGCGCGACTACTCGATGCGCTTCGTGCGCGAGGCGCAAGCCGTCGCGCGCCTCAACCATCCAAACATCGTTCAGGTGTACGACTTCGGCGAGGAAGGCGATATCGCCTACCTCGTCATGGAGTTCATCAAGGGCAAGGAACTCAAGACTTTCTTCGACGCGAACGAGCGGTTCGACCCCAAGGAAGCGGTGCGCATCATGTGCGAGCTTTGCGACGCGCTCGACTTCGCCCACAACGCCGGCATCGTCCACCGCGACATCAAGCCGGCGAACGTGATGCTCGATGCGCAGGCGCGCACCAAGCTCACCGATTTCGGCGTCGCGCGCGTGCAGGACTCGGACAAGACTTCCGTCGAGCGCACTCAGGCCGGTACCATGATCGGCACGCCGGCCTACATGTCCCCGGAGCAGATCACCGGCGCCAACATCGACAAGCGCACCGATGTTTTCTCCGCCGGCATCATCCTGTATCAGTTCCTCACCGGCGAGAAGCCCTTCACGGGCTCCGGTGCGTGGACCATCGCGAAGAAGATCATCCAGGAGGAGCCGCCGCCTCCCTCTTCCCTGAATGACGCGATCACGCCGCTCCTCGACGCGGTGGTGAACAGAGCGCTGGCGAAAAATCCGGAACAGCGCTTCCAGTCGGCGCGCGATCTCTCTGTGGCGCTCAGACGCGCGCTCGAAGGCAAGCCGATCGAGGACGACTCCGATCGCACTGTGGTCAGCGGCCTCGCGCCAATGGACGTGGCCACGTTGCAAGTTTCCCCGGCGGTGGCCAAGACGCTCGCGCACGATTCGGCCCGGACATCGAATACCAACACGCAGACGAACAGCAATCAGGAGGTGGAACTCGAGTTCTGGCGGGCGATCAAGGACGGCAATGATCCGGACGACTTCGAGCTCTACGTGCAACAGTTCCCGACCGGCATCTACGCGGCGCTCGCCAAGCGAAAGATCGCGAAGCTGCGCGGCCTGCCGCTAGAAGAGTCGAGCGCCAAGGCACGGGAGCAGGAAAAGAAGGAGGCGGAAGAAGCCGCCCGGCGCGAAGCCGAAGTGAAGGCGAAGCTCGAGGCGGAGAAGGCGCGCCTCGAAGCGGAGATGGCGCGCAAGGAAGAGGAGTACCGCAAGCGCGAAGCCGAGGCAGAGGCGAAACGCCAGGCGGCCGAGCAGGCGCGCATCGAAGCTGAGGAGCGTGCGCGCCAGGAAGCCGCTGCCGAGCTCGCGCGCCGCGAAGCCGAGTACAAGAAGCGCGAGGCGGAGGCGCAGGCGAAGGCGATGGCCGATGCGGAAGCGAAGGCGAAAGCCGAGGCCGAGGCGCGCGCCAAGGCGACCGAAGCGGAGAAACGGGCGCGCGAAGAATTCGCACGGCGCGAAGCGGAGCTCAAGAAACGTGTGGCTGCGGCCGAATCCGCACCCGGCAGCAAGAGACAAGCGATCAGGTACGCGGCGATTGTCGGGGTCGTGGTGCTCGCCGTCGCCGGCGCAGTCATCGTCATGCTGCCCAAGGAAGACCCGCAGGCGGCAGCGAAGCTGAAAGCCATGCAGGCGCAGCTCGAGCAGGCGAAGAAAAAAGCCGACGAACTCGAGCACGCCAAGAAGAAGGAGGAGGAAGCGCGGCTCGCGCTCCAAAAAGTACGCAAGGCCGAGGAAGAGGCTCGCAAGGCCGGCGACAAGACCAAGGAGAAAGAGCTATCCGAGGCTCGCAAAGCGGCCGAAGCCGAAGCGAAGGCCAAAGCCGACGCCACCCGAGCGAAAGAGCAGGAGAAGCTTGCCGCCGACGCCAAGGCCAAAGAAGGCGAAAGCAGGCGCCCGGTGGAAGTACGCCAGGAGAAGGTGCTCTCGGAGCGGCTCGCGGCGGAGAAGGCGGCGGCCGAGAGAGCAGCCGCCGAAGCGAAAGCCGCGGCCGACAAGCTGGCCCAAGAAAAAGTGGCGCTCGAAGCCGAGCGCGCGCGCATAGAGAGAGTCAAGCTGACGACCCAGCCACCTGCCGCGACAGCTGGTGCTGGCACCGCGAGCTCCTTGCACGTCGCGCAGGGGTTCGAAAGCGAAGGCAAGGGCAAGGAAGCGGTTAAGGCTTATATTGCCGCAGCGCGCACCGGCAGCTGCGAGTCAGCGAAGCGCCTGGGCGACATCTACGACAAAGGCTTGATCGGTGTCTCGCGCGATTACGCCGAATCGCTCAAATGGTACGGGTTCGCCCGCGCACTCGGTACCTGCGAAGTTCCCGCCCCCGCGCGCCGCTAGAATTAGCTCACAAAGCGAAGCGCGCTCACCGGCGCGCTGAACGCGGCGAATTCGAGAGGGGAAATGAGCGAGTGGGCTCAATGGAGGATAACGCTGCCGCAGCCGTAGTTTTACCGACACCGGGTCGCAAGCGAAGCGCGTTCGCGTCCGCGATCGAACGCCGTGCTGCCACGGCCGATCCTGCGACGCTCGGCGAATACGGCTGGCGGCAGCCGCCCATGCGAAGCGGCGCTGCCGCCGCCTGACATGCCGGTCATCGTCAAAATTTTCACGAAGCAGGCCGGGCGCCCGTCGCTTTTCCAGACGCGCGAGTTCGATTCGTTGCCCGTAACCATCGGGCGCGACGCCACCTGCACGCTCGCGCTAGAGGACCCGCACAAGCACATCTCGCGCGTGCATGTGGCGCTCGAGGAGGAGGACGGCACCTACTGGATGTCGGTGGTCTCCAAGGTTAATCCGGTGATGGTGAAAGGGCGTCGCTACGGCCCGGGAACGCGCCTCACCCTCAAGTCGGGCGACAGCTTCGAAATGGGCGAGTTCGAGGTGCAGGTGCTGTTTGCGGAAAAGCCGCAGGCCGTGCCGCGAAGCGGGCCGGAGCAGAAGTCGCTTCTCAAGACCCTGGCGGCAGATGGCGAGCAGCCGCAGCCCATTGCGTCGCCCGAGCCGGGCATTTTCGACGAGCCGACGTACATCGGCGCCACCGAGCCGACCGGCATCGGCCCGGCGCTGAAGCCGCCGGCGGCGCCGACAGCGAAACCGGCGCCGGTGGCATCGATGAACGAGGCGCTGCGCATCTTCCTGGAAGGTGCTGGCATGCCGCACCAGGAGCTCTCCGCGGCACAGTCCGAGCGGCTGCTGCGCGACTGCGGCGCGGTGCTGCACGCCGCTGTCGAAGGGCTGATGACGCTGCTCATCGCCCGCGGCGAGATGAGGAAGGGGTTCCAGGCCGAGGAACAAAGCATGGCGGCCGCGCATGACCACAACCCGCTCAAGCTCATGGCCGATCCGCACGAGGCCATGCAGTTCCTGCTCGACCCCACCGATCGCACCGACGGCTTTCTCGACCCGATTCGCGCGATTGGCGATGCGTGCGAGGATTTGCGCGCCCACGAGGTGGCCCTGATCGCCGGCATGCGTGCCGCCATCCTCGGCGCGCTCAGGCGCCTCGACCCAGAGCTCATCGAGAAAGCGTTCGAAAAGTCCACCCGCGGCTTCAGCCTCGGCGGCCGCAAGGGCCGGCTCTGGGACCTTTTCGTCGCGCAGCAGCAGGAGCTCTCGCAAGAGGTGGAGGCAAACTTCAACAGGGTGTTCGGCCGCGAGTTCATGGCGGCCTATCAGGCGGAGCTCCGCCGGTTGAAGACCGGCGGCTAGCCTTGTCAGGCGCCCGATACTGTATGAAAATACAGCATGGGTGCCCTCGACCAGCTGCTTCAGCGCAATGTGCTTTGGCGCGGCGGAGCGCTCGGCATCTGCCCCGATACGCTGCCGAGCGGCTTTAGCGCCTTGGACGCCGAGCTGCCCGGGGGTGGCTGGCCGCGCCAAGGTCTCACCGAGCTCCTCACCGATAAAGAGGGAATGGGCGAGCTCGCGCTCGTGCTGCCCGCGCTTGCGCGGCTCACGCGTGAAGGCAAGCGTGCCCTCTGGCTCGCGCCGCCGCACGAGCCGTATGCACCCGCGCTCGCCGCCGCCGGGGTCGATCTCGTCAACCTGCTCCTCGTGCGCCCCGCGCGCCGGCGCGACACGCTATGGGCCGCCGAGCAGGCATTGCGCTCCGGCAGCTGCCATGCGTTCGCGGCCTGGCTGCCACGGCTGCGCTACGTGGAGCTGCAACGCCTTGCGGTCGCGGCGCAGGCGAGCCGCGCCGTTGCCTTCGTCTTTCGTCGGCTGGCAGCCGCCAGCGAATCGTCGCCTGCTTGTCTTCGTCTCGCGCTCGCGGCGGCCGGGGAAGAGCTCGCCGTAGACATCCTCAAGCGCCGCGGCGCGCCGCTCGCCGCGCCGCTTCACTTGCCGCTCGAGAGACCGTTCCATGTTGTGGGCCGCACTCGACTTTCCGGGGCTCGCGCCGACCGAACTGCCGCCGCTCGCCGCCTGGGCCTGCCAGTTCACGCCTAGGGTCTCGGTCGAGCCGCCGCAGACGCTGCTTCTGGAAGTCGCGGGAAGCCTGCGCTTTTTCGGCGGCCGCGAGGCATTGCTTGGCGCGCTTGGCCGCGCGCTCGGCGAGCTCGGCCTGACGGCCGCGCTCGCCGACGCGCCGACCGCCCGCGCCGCGCTCTGGCGTGCGCGCTCGGGCGCCGTGGCGCTCGACGCCGTGCCGCTTTCGGCGATCGGCACCGACGAAGCGTTCTTCGCCGCCATCGGCGTGGCTACGGTGGGCGAGCTGGCGGCGTTGCCGCGCGAAGGCCTCGCCGTGCGTTGCGGTCAGCGCCTGCTCGATGAGCTCGATCAGGCGCTCGGACGGCTGCCTGAGGCGCGCGAGTTTTTCGCGCCGCCCGAGCGCTTCAACGTCGAGCTCGAGCTGCCTGCCGAGGTGAGCGAGGCGCCGGCGTTGCTTTTTGCCGCGCGGCGGCTTCTGGCTGAGCTTTGCGGTCTCCTCGCCGCGCGCCAATCGGGCGTGCGCGCTTTCACGCTCACGCTCGTGCATCGCGACCGCTCGCGCCGTACCGTCACAGTGGAGCTTGCCTCCGCCGCGCGCGAGCTTGAGCGGCTCTCGCAGCTCCTGCGCGAGAAGCTCGCAACGCTCGCGCTCGCCGAGCCGGTCGAGGCGATTGCGCTGGATGCGGGCGATTTCACGCCCCTCGGCGCACCAAGCCGCGGGCTTTTCGGCGACCGCACCGCCGAAGCCGAAGAGTGGGCCGGGCTCCTCGAGCGCCTGCAGGCCCGCCTTGGCCGCGACGCCGTCTATGGCATCACGCCGTTTCCGGACCACCGGCCGGAGCACGCCTGGCGGCGCGTCGCGCCGGGCGAGTGGGACCCGCACGATTTCGTGCAGCCGGGACCGCGGCCGGCGTGGCTCTACGAGCGTCCGCGACGCGTCGCGCAGACCGAGCTCGTGCTGCTCGCCGGTCCGGAGCGCATTGCCTGCGGCTGGTGGGATGGCGACGAGGCGCGACGCGACTACTTCGTCGCCGAGCTGGGAAGTTCGCTCGCCTGGGTCTATCGCGAGGAAGGCGCCTGGTACGTGCATGGCCTTTTTGCCTGATTACGCAGAGCTACACGCTCTTTCGAACTTCAGCTTCCTGCGCGGCGCCTCGCATCCCGAGGAGCTCGTGGCTCGGGCGCACGCACTTGGCTACTCGGCGCTCGCGCTGACCGACGAATGCTCGCTCGCCGGCGCCGTGCGAGCGCATTTCGCCGCCAAGGAATGCGGCCTTTCGCTCATCCATGGCACCGAAGTGACGCTCGCCGAGAAGGACAAGCTCGTGCTGCTCGCCACCGACCGGCGCTCCTACGGCGCCCTCTCGGGGTTGATCACCACCGGCCGGCGGCGGAGCAAGAAAGGCAGCTATTCGCTCACGCGCGCCGATGTCGAGGCACTGGCGCCGAGCGGTGCGCTGGTGCTGTGCAGTCCAGGCAACGACGCCGGCATGGGCGCGTGGCTCGCCGAGCGCTTCGCCGGCCGCGCCTGGCTCGCGGTGGAGCTGCATTGCGGGCCGAACGACCGGGCGAAGCTCAACGATCTGCGCGAGCTCGGGCGAAAGCACGCCCTGCCGCTCGTCGCTGCGGGCGACGTACACATGCACGTGCGCTCTAGAAAGCGCCTGCATGACATCCTGACCGCCATTCGCCTGGGCAAGACGCTCGCCGAGTGCGGGCAGGCGCTCCAGGCCAACGCCGAGCGCAGCCTGCGATTGCGCATGCGCCTCGCGCAGCTCTACCCGCCCGAGCTTCTGGCCGAGACCGTGGCGATCGCCGAGCGCTGCCATTTTTCACTCGATCAGCTGCGGTACGAATATCCCGCCGAGCTGGTGCAACCCGGGCATACGCCAAAGAGCTGGCTCGCCAAGCTCACCGCCGACGGCCTGCGCTGGCGCTTTCCGCAGGGCGCGCCTTCCAAGGTGCGCGAGATGGCCGAGCACGAGCTCGAACTGATCCATGAGCTCGGCTACGAGCCGTTTTTCCTCACGGTGGAGGACCTCGTGCGCTATGCCCGCTCGCGCGGCATCCTTTGCCAGGGACGCGGTTCGGCAGCCAATTCCGTGGTGTGCTATGCGCTCGGCATCACGGAAGTCGATCCCGCGCGCATGAGCATGCTGTTCGAGCGCTTCGTCTCGCGCGAGAGGAATGAGCCGCCCGACATCGACGTCGATTTCGAGCACCAGCGGCGCGAGGAAGTGATCCAGTACGTCTACGAGAAATACGGCCGCCATCGCGCTGCGCTTGCGGCGACGGTGATTTGCTATCGGCCGAAGAGCGCGGTACGCGACGTCGGCAAAGCGCTCGGCGTGCCGGCCGAGGAGGTGGACGCGATGGCGAAAAGCTTCGCCTTCTGGGACCAGGCGATCCCCGCGACCAACACCTGGATGCAGTTTGCACAGATGCTGCGCGGCTTCCCGAGGCACCTGTCGCAGCACCCGGGCGGCTTCGTCATCTCGCGCGGGCCGCTCGCCGAGCTCGTGCCGATCGAAAACGCCGCCATGCCCGAGCGCACCGTCATCCAGTGGGACAAGGACGACCTGGAATCGCTCGGCCTCCTGAAAGTCGATGTGCTGGGCCTCGGCATGCTGTCGGTCATCCGCCGCGCCCTCGACTTCGTCGGCATGAAGATGCACGAAGTGCCGCCGGAAGATCCGGCGGTCTACGCGATGGTCGAAAAAGCCGATACCGTCGGCGTATTCCAGATCGAATCGCGCGCGCAGATGAGCATGCTGCCGCGGCTCAAGCCCAAGAATTTTTACGACCTGGTGATCGAGGTGGCGATCGTGCGCCCGGGCCCGATCCAAGGCGGCATGGTGCATCCCTATCTGCGGCGCCGCCGCGGCGAGGAGCCGATTACCTACCCGAGCGCAGCGGTCGAGGAGGTGCTGGGACGCACGCTCGGCGTGCCGATCTTCCAGGAGCAGGTGATGCAGCTCGCGATGGTCGCGGCCGGCTTCACGCCGGGCGAGGCCGATCGCCTGCGCCGCTCGATGGCGGCGTGGAAAAAGCGCGGCGGGCTCGAGCACTTCGAGGGCAAGCTGAAGGAAGGCATGCAGCGCCACGGCTACAGCCTCGAGTTCGCCGATGCGCTCTACCGGCAGATATTGGGCTTCGGTGAGTACGGCTTTCCGGAGTCGCATGCCGCGAGCTTCGCACTGCTCGTGTATGTCTCGGCGTGGCTCAAGTGTCACCATCCGGCGGCTTTTTGCGCCGCGCTCCTCAACAGCCAGCCGATGGGCTTCTATGCGCCAGCGCAGCTCGTGCAGGATGCGCGGCGCCACGGCGTCGAGGTGCGGCCGCCCGACGTGAATGCAAGCGAATGGGACTGCACGCTTGAAGGCGCCGCCGTCCATCCTGCATTGCGCCTGGGGCTGCGCATGGTGAGCGGTCTCACCGAAGCGGCGGGCAGGCGCATTGCTAGCGGCAAACCCTATATGTCGGTGCACGAGCTCGAGCTCAATCGCAAGGACCTGCGCGCTCTGGCGGCAGCGGGCGCGCTGCAATCGATCGCCGGGCATCGCCGCCTTGCGCATTGGGCGGCGGCGGGCGCCGCCCGGCGAGCGCCGCTCGACCGGCCCGCCGCCGAGCCGCTGCCCGGGCTCGCGGCGCCCGGCGAGGGCGCCGAGATCGTCGCGGATTACGCGAGCCTCGGCCTTACGCTCGGCCGCCATCCGCTCGCACTCCTGCGCGCGCATCTCAAGCGCCTCGGCTTGATGGACGCGGACGAGATGCGCGCTTTGCCGCACGGCGCGCGTGCCGCCGTTGCCGGTCTGGTCACCTGCCGGCAGCGGCCGGATACGGCAAGCGGCGTGGTATTCGTCACACTGGAAGATGAGCTCGGCAACGTCAACGTGGTGGTGTGGGCGAGGCTCGTCGAGCGCCAGCGCCGCGAGCTCCTCGGCGCGCGACTCCTCGGCGTGCACGGCACGATCGAGCGCGATGGTGAAGTAGTTCACCTTGTGGCCCGCCGCCTTGTGGATTACAGCCCGCTGCTCGGCCCGCTCAGCACGGCTTCGCGCGATTTCCATTAGTATTTTCGCGCCGATGACCGACACCGAAGTCGAGATCCTGGCTCTCATCGCCGCGCGGCGCGAGCGGCGTCCGGCGCGCGACCTCGCGGCGCTGGCGCAGCTCTTCCAGCGCCTGGCGGGCTGCGCGGCGGTGGAAGCGCTGGCGACCGAGGACCGCATCTGGGGCATCTGGATGCATCATCCGCATCGCGGGGCGGCGGCGGTGCTCGACGCGGCGACGCGCGACATCGCCGCAAAGCGCTACGACATCGCCGAGACACGCCTCGCCGCGCTCCTGCGCTCGGCACCCGGCTATGCCGAGGCATGGCACAAGCGTGCGACGCTCTACTATCTCCTCGGGCGCGATGCAGAATGCCTGCACGACCTCCGCCGCACGCTCGAGCTCGAGCCGCGGCACTTCGCCGCGATGCTGCACTTCGCCGAGATTCTCATCGGCGAGGGCGCCGCGCGCGAAGCGCGCTACGCCTTTGCCGCCGCGCTCAGGCTGCATCCGCATCTGCCGCGCGCGCGCGACGCTCTCGCCGACAAGGCGTGAAGCAGGCGAGGGAGCGTCCTCCTATAATCGCCCGCATGGACGCGTCCCACTATAAGGTGACGGTCGCCCGAGACCTCGAGGATCTGATCCCCGTGTTCATGAGCAACCGCAGAAAGGAGCTCGACACGTTGCGCGTCGCGCTCGCGTCCGCCGATTTCGACCAGCTGCGCCAGCTCGGGCACCGCATGAAGGGCGTCGGCTATTCCTACGGCTTCGACCACGTCTCGACGCTCGGCAAGCACATCGAGGACGGCGCGAGGAGCGGCGATCGCGCCGCCTTGGAAGCGCGCATCCGCGAATACGCCGATTACCTCGCCAAAGTCCAGATCGTCTTCGAATGAGCGCTTCTGCTTTCAGAGTGCTCGTCGTCGACGACGATCCGGACATGCAGCGCCTCCTCGCGCTGATGATCAAGACCGAAGGCATGCAGGCCGACAGCGCCGACGACGGCGATGCCGCGCTCGCGCGTGCCGGTGCCGCACCTGCGCCGGACCTGATCCTGCTCGACGTCATGCTCCCCGGCATCGACGGCTTCACCGTGTGCGAGCGCTTGAAGCGCGACCCGGCAACGGCGATGATCCCAATTGTGCTGATCACCGCGCTGGAGGACCGCGCTAGCCGCGTGCGCGGCATTCGCGCCGGCGCCGACGATTTCCTCTCCAAGCCGGTGCAGCGAGAGGAGCTCCTCGCGCGCGTGCAGACGCTGCGCCGCCTGCACGAGACCCGCCGCGAGCTCGAAGAGCGTCGTCTCGCCGCCGAGGTGAGTCGCAAAGACGCGCTGCGCAAGGCCTTTGCGCGCTACATCTCGCCGCGGCTCATCGAGCGCATCATGGCCGACCTCGCCGAGGGTGGCACGCCCTTCGAGCCGGCGCCGCAGCGCGTCGACGTCGTGGTGTTGTTCGCCGATCTGCGCGGCTTCACGCGGCTCACCGAGCGCACGCAGGTGCACGGCGTCGTCTCGCTCCTCAACGAGTACTTCGCGGTCATGACCGAGGCGGCCTACCGCCACGACGGCACGATCTTCAGCATGGCGGGCGACAACCTGCTGGTCGGCTTCAACGTGCCGTTTGCGCAGCCCGATGCTGCGGCGCTCGCCTGGCGCGCGGCGCACGACATGGCGGCGAGCGCGCGTCCGGTGCTCGAGCGCTGGGCGGGCCGCGGCATGCCGACCGGCGTGGGCTTCGGCGTCGCCTCGGGCGATGCCATCCTCGGCAACGTCGGCTCGCCGCATTACATGAATTACACGATCATTGGCGATGCGGTGAACGTGGCAGCGCGGCTGGTCGAGCTGGCACAGCCGGGCGAGCTGCTTCTCGCCGGACCGGCGCTCAAGGCCGCGGGGGGCAAGGCCGAGCCGCGCGGCATGCTGCCCCTGCGCGGCCGCAGCGAGCCGGTCGACGTCTACTCGGTGATGCTCTGAGATGCGCATCCTGATCATCGACGACGATCCGGATCTGCGCGGCCTGCTGTCACACTACATCCGCCAGCGCTGGGGCGACGCGACCGTCGAGGAGTGGGACCCGCTCGAGCGCGACATCCCGGGCGCTGACTTTCCCCTCGGCTCCTACCAGGCGGTGATCCTCGACTACATGCTTGGGCGCGGCGATGGGCTCGACTGGCTGGCGCAACTCAAGCGCCGCGGCGACTGCCCGAAGGTCCTGTTCCTCACCGGCGCCGGCAACGAATCGATCGCCGTGCGCGCGATGAAGGCCGGTGCCGACGACTACCAGCGAAAGCAGGAGCTCACGCGCGAGAAGCTGATCAGCTCGCTGCACGAGATGACGGCAGCGGAGAAGGAGAAGACCGTCTCGCCCGAGCTCGTCTCGCGCATGGAGGCACATTCGCTCGGCGCCAGGATCCGCATCCCGGGGTTCCGCGTGCTGCGCCTGATCGGCGAGGGCGGCATGGCACGCGTTTATCTTGCCTCGCGCGAGGGCGACGACGAGCCGCTGGTGGTCAAGATCCTGCGGCGCGAGGTGCTCTCCAACACGACGGCGCTGCAGCGCTTCATGGAGGAATACGCGCTCGTCAAGCGGCTCGAGAGCCGGCACGTCGCCCGCATCTACGACCACGGCAACTCGGGCGAAAACGCCTATCTCGTGATGGAATTCTTCGAAGGCGGCGACCTGAACAAGCGCCTGGGCGGCGCGGCGCTCGACCCGAGCGAGGCGCTGCGCATTTTTCGCGAGCTCATGTTCGCGCTCGGCGACATCCACGAGAAAGGCATCCTGCACCGCGATCTCAAGCCGCAGAACCTGATGTTTCGCCAGGACGGCACGCTCGCCATCCTCGACTTCGGCATCGCCAAGCACATCGATGCGGTCGACAAGACCAAGCATGGCGAGGTGCTCGGCACGCCGCGCTACATGAGCCCCGAGCAGGTGCAGGGCAGGGCGCTCGACCTGCGCACCGACATCTATAGCGCGGGAGTACTTCTCTATCAGATGCTCACCGGGCGCCATCTCTTCGAGGGCGACACGGCGGTGGAGGTGGCGCTGCACCATCTCAACACGCCGCCGCCGGGGCTCCCTGAGGATCTGCAGCAATACCAGCGGCTGCTCGACAAGCTGCTCGAGAAGGATCGCGAAGGACGCTTTCGCAACGCCGATGAGGTGCTCGGCTTTCTCACGCGCAAGCTCGAGCAGCGGCAGAGCCCCGACCGCACGCTAAAGCTGCATTAAGGAAGCTTCGCCCAGATTGCGCGTAGCTGGTCCGGCAGATCCTTGGGCGAGAAAGGCTTGGAGATCGTGCCGGCGGCGCCCAGGGCGACCAGTTCCTCCATGTCGCGCTGCGTGGCCTTGGCGGTGATGAATACGACCGGGAGGGTAGCCGTTTCAGGCTGCTGCTTCATCTTGCGAAAAAGCGTCGGCCCGTCCATGCCGGGCATCATCCAGTCGAGCATGACGAGGTCCGGCTTGAAGCGGGCGATGGCGGCGATCGCCAGGTTCGGATCGCTTACCACCTCGACTTTCATCTTGCCGACGCGCTCGAGCGACATGCGCACGATCCTCTGGATGTCCTCGTCGTCCTCCACATAGCAGATGCGCTCGAGCGTCCGCTCAGGCATGGGTGGGCAGCTCGAACCAGAAAGTGGTGCCGCCGCCTTCGCGGTCCTGGAAGCCGATGCGGCCGCGCATCATCTCGATCAGCCGCTTGCAGATGGCGAGCCCGAGCCCGGCGCCGCCTTTCTGGCGCGAAGTCGTCGAATCGGCTTGGTTGAAGCGACCGAAGATGCGCGCGCGAAACGCCTCGGGGATGCCCGGGCCGCGGTCGTGCACCGCGACCCGCAGCCACGGCCCGTGCTCTTCGGCTGTGATCTCCACCACTTCGCCTTCAGGCGAGAACTTGGCGGCGTTGGAGAGAAGGTTGGTCATCACCTGCAGGAGCCGCTTGTGGTCGGCCCTGACCTCGTGTTTTGTGAGCGCGCCTTTCGCCTCGAAGCGCACCTTGAACCGCTCGCCGAAGCCCTTGTTGAGCGCCACCGCCTCGCGCACCAGATCGTCGAGCCGGAACACCTCCGGGTTGAGCGTCAGCTTCCCCGATTCGATTTTCTCGATGTCAAGGATGTCATTGATGATATCGAGCAGGCGCTGGCTGTTTCGCTCTGCGACTTCGGTCAGCTCCATCACATCCTTCGGCACGTCGCCCAGCACGCCGGCATTGATCAGCTGCAGGGAGCCGATGATCGAGGTCAGCGGCGTGCGCAGCTCGTGCGAAAGCGTCGAGGTGAACTCCTTTTTCATCTGCTCGGCCTCGAGCTGCGCGGTGACGTCGCGGCCGCTCGCCTCGATCTGGCGCCGCGCTCGCTCGAGCTCGACGAGCTGGCGCTGATGGGCGTGGCGCAGCCGATAGCCGGATATCAATACGCCGTTCAAGCGGTAGGCAATCGCTACGCTAACGCCGTAGAAGAGCGGAATGAGAAGCGCGATCTCGGCGAACAGGCGGTTGCCGAGCGTCGCCAGCACGTAGGTGAACGGCAGTGCGATCGCCGCCGCGTAGGCCGCGAACACCGGCCAGGAGGCGGCGTACATCGGGATGCCGCCCGAGATCACGCCGGCGAGAAGAAATGCGAGGAACACCTGGCGCTCATCCGCGTGCGAAGGAAAGAACACGGCTGCGGCGAAGCCCCAGACCGCGCCGGCGGCAAAGGCGCCGATGCCGAGCCAGCGCAGCCACTGCGCCGTGTGCTGCGTGCGGTGCGCGTCGTTGCGATAGCCGAAATAAAGAAGCCCGTGCAGGACGACCGCCAGGCCGAGGAGGCCTGCCCAGAGGACTACCAGCTCGATTGGCCGGCCCTCGTGCAGCTCGATCGCGGCGATGACGCCGATCGCCACCGTCGCCGCAAGGCCGAGCGGCAGCTGGCTGTAGAGCTGCTCGACCCGATCGGCGCGCACCAGCGCCGCATCGGTACGATCGCGCACGTCGGCGCTCGCGGCGGCCGCTGCGCCGTGCACGCCCTCGATGCCGTTCGCCAGATTGCTCATGCGCGCCGACCGATCCCCCTCGCGCGCAATTCTAAAGGCTTATCAGAAACTCCTGCCGTTGCGGATCACGCCGACGGCGATGCCCTCGATCGCGAGCGCGTCGCGGCGCAGATCCACTTCGATCGGCTCGAACTCGGGGTTCTCTGCCTCGAGACTCACCGCATGTCCGCGCCTGCGTAGCCGCTTCACCGTCACCTCGTCGCCCAGGCGAGCGACGACGATCTGTCCGCTTCGCGCTTCTTGCGTGCGATGCACCGCCAGCAGATCTCCCTCGAGGATGCCGGCGTCGCGCATCGACAGGCCGCGCACGCGCAGCAGATAGTCCGCGCGCGGCGTGAAGAGATTCGGGTCGACCTGGTAATGGCCGGCGAGATTTTCTTCCGCGAGGATCGGCGCTCCGGCCGCCACGCGCCCGACCACCGGCAGCTCGAGCAGCCGCGCGGTGCGACTGCCGCTGCGACCATCGCGCACGCGGATGCCGCGCGAGGCACCCGAGGAGATCTCGATCGCGCCTTTCTTCTCGAGCGCGCGCAGGTGCTGCTCGGCGGCGTTCACCGAGCGAAAGCCCATCTTCTGCGCGATCTCTGCCCGCGTCGGCGGATACCCCGTCACTTCGGTGAGCTCGCGCACGAGGCGCAGGATCTCGGCTTGCCGCTCGGTGAGAGGTTCCATGAACTGGCATTATATACAGTATCAGAGAAGCTCGCGCTGAAGCGGCGGCTCGGGTGCCTCCTCGATGAGCGAGGGGTCGTCGTTCTCCGGCTTGCTCACTCGGGCGCTCACGCGATGCGCCGCCATGCGCGCCGCGGGATAAGGGCGGACGAACCGCATCAGCTCGGCGCTATCGCGGTTCGAGGAATCGAGCCAGGCGGCATAGTCCTCGGGTGCGATGAGCACCGGCATGCGGTCGTGGATTAGCCGCATGACTTCATTCGGCTCGGTGGTGATGAGCGACACCGTGCGCAATCCATTCCACAACGCGGTAATGCCGGCGAGCGCGAAGAGCTCTGCATCGCGCGGACGCACATACCAGGGCAGCTTGCGGCCCGCAACCGTCTGCCATTCATAGAAGCCGCTCGCCGGCACGAGGCAGCGCCAATGGCGAAACGCATCGCGAAACGCGGGCCGCTCGGCGAGCGACTCGCCGCGCGCATTGGCGAGCTTGTTGCCGATCGCCGGATCCTTCGCCCAGTGCGGGATCAAGCCCCAGCGATGCACGCGCGCGACGCGCTCGCGGTCGCGGCCGGTGCGCACGACAAGGATCTCGCTACCCGGGCAGACGTTGTAGCTCGCCTTGAACTCGGGCGCCTGCGCGAGACCGAACTGCAGCGCCACCACCTCGGGATTGGCATGGAGCGAGTAACGGCCGCACATGAGCGAGAGCGTACAATGCGCCGGCGATGATCATCCAGTCGCTGCTCGACACCGACCTCTACAAGTTCACCATGATGCAGGTCGTGCTGCATCATTTCCCGGGCGCGCAGGTCGAGTACAAGTTCAAGTGCCGCACCGAAGGGGTCGATTTCCGCCCCTACATCGACGAGATACGCGAAGAGGTGAGCGCCCTCACGGAGCTCCGCTTCCGCGACGAGGAGCTCGCTTATCTGCGCTCGCTGCGCTTCATGAAGTCGGACTTCGTCGACTTCCTCGCGCTCTTCCATTTCAACGAGAAATACGTGCGCATCGGGCAGGGCGACCATCCCGGCGAGATGGACGTCACGATCCGCGGGCCCTGGCTGCACACGATCATGTACGAGATTCCGGTGCTCGCGATCGTCTCGGAGGTCTACTTCCGCCGCACGCAGCCGCGTCCGGACCTCGCCGAAGGGCGGCGGCGGCTCAACGCGAAGATCGAGCTCGTGCGCACGGTGGAGCGCGAGCTCGACTTCCGCATCTCCGACTTCGGCACGCGCCGGCGCTTCTCGTGCGCCTGGCACGAGGAGGTGCTGCAGACGCTAAAGCGCGAGGTGCCGGACTTCTTCGCCGGCACGTCGAATGTCTGGTTCGCGATGAGGAACAACCTGACGCCGCTCGGCACCATGGCGCACGAGTACATGCAGGCCTGCCAGGCGCTCGGGCCGCGGCTGCGCGACTCGCAAACCTTCGCCTTCGACAAGTGGGCGCAGGAGTATCGCGGCGACCTCGGCATTGCCGTCGCCGACACCTACGGCACCGATGCCTTCCTGCGCGATTTCGATATGTACTTCTGCAAGCTGTTCGACGGCGCGCGCCATGACTCCGGCGATCCGTTCGCCTGGGGCGAGAAGCTGATCGCGCACTACCGCAAGAACCGCGTCGATCCGCGCACCAAGCAGCTCATCTTTTCCGACCAGCTTTCCTTTCCGCTCGCGATCGCCATCGCGCGGCGCTTCCACGGCCGGGCGATCACCGCCTTTGGCATCGGCACCAACCTGACCAACGACCTCGGCTACGAGCCGATCAACATCGTCATCAAGATGACCGAGTGCAACGGCCAGCCGGTCGCCAAAGTCTCGGACGCTCCCGGCAAGACCGTCAGCAAGGACGCCGGCTACCTGCGCTACCTTCGCCAGGTGTTCGGGCTCGAGCCGGCCGAGAAAATCTGAACGCGTTCTCCGGCACGGCGCTCGCCGTGCTCGCCGCCTGCTTCGCGCTCAACATGTTCGGGCGCGGCCTCGGCGACACCTACGTGGTGTTCGTCCTGCCGCTCGAGCGCGATTACGGCTGGACTCGCTCGCAGCTCACCAGCGTCTACTCCATCTACCTTCTGATGCACGGCTGCACCTCGCCCTTCGTCGGCCTGATCTTCGATCGGCTCGGTCCGCGCTGGGTGTACGCAGCGGGGCTCGCCTGCATGTGCGGCGCGTTCTTTCTCGCCGCAGGGCTCTCGAACCTCTGGCAGTTCTACCTTTTCGTCGGCGGCATCGTGGGCGTCGGCGTGAGCCTCACCGGCATGGTTCCTGGCTCCGCGCTGATCGCCCGGTGGTACCGCGAGCGCCTCTCCACCGCCATTGGCATCGCCTTTTCCGCCGCCGGCGTCGGCACGATCCTTTTTGTGCCCTTTACCCAATATCTCGTCGGCCATTACGACTGGCGCCTCGCCTACCGCGTGCTCGGCTGGGCGCTTCTCGCGCTCGTCCCGGTCGTGGCGTTCCTCATCCCTTGGCAGCGCTTCTATGCCGGCCATCCGGAGCGCGTGCAGGCGGCGAAAGTGGCCGCCGGCGCGGAGGGCTGGACGCTGCGCAAGGCCATGCGCACGCCGCTCTACTGGGGCCTGTGCCAGGTGTTCTTCTTCACCGCGACGGCGATGTTCACGGTGATCGTGCAGCTCGTCGCCTTCTTCGTCGACGTCGGCTTCTCGCCGCTCACCGCGGCGAGCGCCTTCGGAGCGCTCGGCTTCATGTCGGCGATGAGCGTCATGGGAAGCGGCTTCACCTCCGATCGCTTCGGCTACCGCCAGACCATCACCACCACCTTCATCGGCACGGCGACCGGCATGGCGATGCTGCTGGTGCTGACGTTCGTGCCTTCGCCGTTGCTGCTCGTGCTCTTCGTGCCGGTTTTCGGGTTGTGCATGGGGGTGCGCGGCCCGATCGTCTCTTCGATCTCGACCCGCTACTTCGCCGGGCCGAACGTCGCCACGATCTACGGCACCATCTACGCCGCCAATGCCGTCGGTGCGGCATTCGGCTCGCTCATGGGCGGGCTGCTGCATGACCTCACCGGCGGCTACCGCACCGCGCTCGCTGTTTCCCTCGCCTGCGTGTTGATGGCTTCGACGCCGTTCTGGACGGTGCCGGCGCTCAGGAATTTCCGCTGATTCGCCGCATGCGCCGTTCGCGCTCGACGAGCGTGCAGCCGCGCAAATCGGCGACGCCGAGCTCGGTTACGAATATGCCCGCCTCGCTCCTCGGCACGGACACCGGCCCGCTCAGCCGCTCGACGACGCGCGCCGCGGGCAATGCGACGATCGACACGCCACCCGGCGACTGGTTGGCGGCACGGATGAAATCGAGTGCGCCGCCGACCGCGCCGACATAGCTGCCGCGCGCCACTTCGCCGTTCACCTGCCCGGTGTGGTCAACCTCCACTGCCGAGTTGATGGCCACAAATCGCTCGATGCCAGCGAACGTCGCCGCACCGTGCGTGATGTCCGACGAGGCGAGCTGCACCGCACGATTCTCGCGAGCCCAGTCGAACAGCGCCTGCGAGCCCATGAGCGCGCCGCCGACGCAGCGCTTCGCGCCGAGCAGGCGCACGTTCTCGCAGATGAGACCGGAGTGATACGCCAGCGCGCGGCCTGCCAGCGCGGCGAGGATCGCATTGGGTAACGCGCCGATGCCGCACTCGAGCGTCGCACCGTCAGGTACGCAGGCAGCCGCATGCTCGGCGATGCGCCTGTCACGCTCCGTCGGCGGTTCGTACGCGAGATAGATCGGCGGCCGCGACGTCTCCACCAAAGCGTCGAAGTCTTCGCGGCGCAGCAGCGGCTGCGTATGCGTCCACGGCACACGGTCATTGACCTCGCCGATCACGGCACGTGCGACCTCGAGCGCCGGCGCCAGGTACTCGACGCCGAGGCCGAGGCTGTATTCGCCACGCGCGTTCGGCGGGCTGACCTGCGCCAGCACCACGTCGCAAGGGATGCGGCGGCCGCGTAGCAGCGCGCCGAGCTGCGAGTAGGGCGCCGGCAGGATATCGAGCACGCGAGCATCGGCGAGCGCCCGGTTGGTGCCGGTGCCGCAGTAGGAGGTGAGCCGCAGATGATCAGCGTGCTCCGGCCGCACAATGCCCGAGTAGCTCGAGCCGAGGAACACCCGGCAACCGGAAAGCGACGCGCGCTGCGCGATGACCGCCTCGACGAGTGTCTGGGGTTCGGCGCACGCCTGTCCCCAGAGGAGTGCATCGCCGGGCCGGATGACGCCCAAGTCGATCAACGATCGAGCTCCTGGTCCTCGTACGACGCCGGATCGGAGATCGGCTCGATATGCGTGAACACCGCCGCGTTCGGCACCATGGCGCGCATGCGCGCCTCGAGCTCCTCGGAGAGGCGGTGCGCCTGCGCCACCGTCCAGGCATCCGGCACGAGCAGATGGAACGACACGAAGCGCCGCGCGCCCGCCTGGCGCGTACGCAGCGCGTGGAACGACACGCCGTAGCGGCGCGAATACTCCTCGAACAGCTTGGAGACCTCCGATTGATCTTCGGCCGAGATCGCCGGGTCGAGCAGCCCGCGCACCGAGCGGCGCATCAGGCCAAAGCCGGTCCAAAGAATGTGCAGCGAGACGCCGAGCGCGATGAGCGGATCGAGGCGCAGCCAGCCGGTGATGACCACGAGCGCCACGCCAGTGAGCACGGCGGCGGAGGTCCAGACGTCGGTCATCAGGTGGCGGCCATCCGCTTCAAGCGTGATGCTGTGGTGCGCGCGCCCGGCGCGCAGTAGAACGAGCGCTACCGCCAAGTTGATCGCCGAGGCAACGACGGTGAGGGCGAGCCCCGCGACCGGCATCTCGAGCGCTCGCGGCGTGACGAGCCGCGGCACCGCGGCCCAGACGATGCCTCCCGCCGCGATTACGATGAGCGCGCCTTCGATGCCGGCGGAAAAGTATTCCGCTTTGGAGAAACCGTACGGATAGTTCTCATCGGGAGGCGCGGCGGCGAGCCGCAACATCGCGAGCGCGAGCAACGCCGCCGCGAGGTTGATCAGCGATTCGAGCGCATCCGAAAGCAGGCCGACCGAGCCGGTCAGCCACCAGGCGATCGTTTTAAGCGAAATTGTGGCGAGCGCCGCGGCGACCGAGAGCCAGGCGTAGCGCTCAAGCGCCATAGGCGCTGTACACCCGCATGAGCGAGCCGGGCAGCGGCGGCGGCAACGCGGCCGGCCGCGGCCATGCCAACTCGATCAGCGCGATGTGCGCTGGCGTGCCGGCTTGCGCAACGAAACGGCGCGCCTGCAGGGCGCCGGCAATGCTCGGTGTCGGGAACGGCGGGTCGCTTGCAATGAGGAGCAACGCCTTGGCAAGCGGCTGCGGCTCCGCATTGCCGGGTTCCACCTGCTCGCAAGCCCAGCGTCGAAAGACGACCGCCTTGGCAAGGCAACGGCGCGTCCAGGGTGTGGCGTCCTGGAAGCGCGCCAGGTACTCGGGCGACTTCAGCACCGCGGGTGAATCGAGTTCGTACGTCGCGAGGTACTTGCCCTCTGCCGGCGCACAGCTCGCCACCCAGCGCCGCGCAGAGCGAAACCCCGTGATGGCGAGCCGCTCGGCCAGGTGCTCGGTGTCGTACCAGGCGTTGAACTCCTCCTCCATGGCGGCCGGCGGCTCCGTCATGGTGAGGAGGAGGCCGCGGCGCATCAATGAGGATTGACGAGTGTGAAGCGCTGCCAGCTCGTCGGCGTTGCGCGCAGCACCGCGGAAAAATCGCCGTCGCCGCCCTTCGGCAGCGGCTTTACATAGCGTCCGGAGAAGGCGAACTCCGCGCGCTCGTCCTGGAAGGGGTAGGGCGACACCGCATAGACGCCCGGCTCGAGCGGCCGCACGGTGATCGTGGTATCGCGTTGCGCGCTCATCGGCACGTGCGGAAACGTAGCCTCCTTGCGGGCGCCTTCGTGGTCGCGGTTGAAATACAGCGCGAAGGTATCGAAGAACTGCAGCTGCCGGTAGTTCTGGAAGAGGTGCTTGTCGTCGATCCAGGCCGCCGCCTGCGGGTCCTTGGCGAGCTGCGCTTTCAGGCGGCCTTGACGCTTCACCTCCCCTTCGAGCATGCGCTCGGCAAGATGCCGCTGCTCGGGCGCGATGGTGTTGATCAGCACCTTGTCGGAAGTGCCATAGCGGCCGTTGTACAAGCCCCAGCTATGCATGCTGGAGATAAGCGCGGCGTACGGGTGGTGCTTCTCGTGGAAATCCGGCGAGGCGGCGCTCGTGCGTGTGATGTCCTCGGCCGGTGTATCGACCAGGTTGTACGGCAGGCCGGTGCGCGGATCGACCTTCGGTGCGGCGTCGAACGCCACCCACCCCTTGTCGTGCTGCGATATCACGTACAGCATCAACTCGCGCGGCTCGACCGGCTCGAAGTTCGAATTGCCGAACGCGCGCGCAAACGCACCGGCGAGCGCGGTATGTTCATCCATCGTGATGGCAAGGCGCGGAGCGCCTTGCGGCGCGGTCTGGATGATCATGGTCGAGTGCCTTCAGTTGGGGTGGCTGCTAACGCTACCACGGCGAGATCACTCGGCGAGGAAGGACACGTGCGCAGCGACGATCTTCCAGCCCTCGTCGGTGCGTACCCAGGTCTGGCTCTGGCGGCCGATGCGTCTCGACCCCTTCGGGAGGTATTCGGTATTCGCGACGCCGAAATCGCGTCCGAACGTCGTTATGCGCGTATTGCGCAGCGCGCGGCGCTGATCTATCGGGCCGCGCTTGCGGCGGAAGTCGGCGATTTCCTGATGGCTATATTGCAGCTCGCCCACTCCGTAGCGCAGCGTAAGGGGACTCTCCCAGAAAAGCCGGTTCAGTCCCTCGATATCGTTCGCAAGAAGCGCCGCCTCGTAGCAGGCAAAGGCCGCTTCGAGCTCGGCACGCACTTCCGGGATGTCGACTTCGACCATGAAGGTTTTCGCAGCGCGTGTTGACTAAGCGCGAGGCGGCGGGTAGTTCTCGCAATATAGCATCGGCCAACCGAGGAGGAGGTCGCGATGGATCTGCAATTGAAGGGCAAGATCGCCTGCGTCACGGGCGGCAGCGAGGGGATCGGCAAGGGTATCGCCGCGGCTCTCGCGCGCGAGGGCTGCGACGTCGCCATCTGCGCGCGTCGCAAGGACGTGCTCGAGAAGGCGGCCGAGGAGCTTCGCCGCGCGAGCGGCCGCAAGGTGTTCGCCATCGTCGCCGATCTCACGCGCGAGGCCGACGCGAGGACTTTCGTCGAAGGAGCGCACAAACAACTTGGCCGCATCGATGTCTTCGTCAACAACGCCGGCTCCGCGCCCGGCGGCGTGATCGAGACGCTGACGGAGGAGGATTGGCAGAAGGGCCTGCAGCTCAAGTTCATGGGGTACGTGCGCTGCCTGAAGTACGTGCTGCCGATCATGAAGAAGCAGGGCGGCGGCCGCGTCGTCAACCTGATCGGCAACGACGGCGTGAAGGAGTCCTACTGGGAGATCGTGCCGGGCGCCTGCAACGCCGCCGGCCAGAACCTGACGATGGCGCTTGCGGCACAGTACGGCAAGTACGGGATCAGCATGTGCGCAGTGAATCCGGGGCCGGTGCGCACCGAACGCTGGGCGGGCCTCGTCAAGGCGATGTCGCGCGACATGAGACTCTCACTCGAGGAGGCGGACCAGCTCGCGCCGCGCTCGATTCCCCTGGGCCGTATCGCCGAGGTCGAGGAGTGCGCGAACCTGGTGGCATATCTCGCCTCGCCGCTCGCGCACTTCGTCAACGGCACCATGATCGAGATTGACGGTGGACAGCAGAAACCGCTGATGGACCAGGCGCGCGGGTAATTCCGTACCCGCGGCAAGTACTTCGCCTGCACGAGGAGAAGCCATGCCCTTCGTAGTGTGCAAGGTCCCAATGGAGCACGTCCAAGACACCGGCGGCATCGAGGCTGCGATGCGCGAATGCAACTTCGGCGCCGACGACATCGTCGCCGTGGTGGCGAAGACCGAGGGCAACGGCGGCGTTAACGACATCTCGCGCATCCTCGTCGACCGCGTGCTGCGCGACTTCCTGGTCGCCAAGGGCTCGCGCACGCGCGCGCAGGCGCTGCAGGTGCCGATCGCCCTCTCGGGCGGCTGCGACGGCGTGATCTCGCCGCACTTCAATATCTTCGCCCGGGTGCCGGAGGACGACGTGTCGAGGGGAAGCAAGGAGGAGCTGCGCCTGACGGTCGGTTTCGCCGTCTCCGAGAAGATCCTGCCCGAGGAGATCGGGCGGCTGCCGATGGTGGAGAAGGTCGCCGCCGGCGTGAGAAAGGCAATGAAGGAAGCCGGTATCAGCGACCCAAAGGACGTGCACTTCGTGCAGACCAAGACGCCGCTCCTCACCGCGGAGCGCATCGCCGACGCGAAGCGCCGCGGCAAGGATGTCTTCAAGACCGAGATGATGGAATCCATGGCGGTGTCGAACGCCACCGCGGCACTCGGCATCGGCGTTGGCGTCGGCGAATTCGGTCTGCCGCGCGAAGAGCAGATTGCGCGTGATCTGAACTTGTACTCGTCTGTAGCGTCCTGCTCCTCCGGCGTCGAGCAGGACGAGGCGCAGATCGTGGTGGTCGGCAACCGCAAGGGCGTCGGCGGGCGCTTTCGCATCGGCCATTCGGTGATGAAGGACGTGCTCGACGTCGACGGCATCTACGACGCGATCCGCAAGGCCGGGCTGCCGCTGCCGGAGCGTCCGCGCGCATCGGACCTCGGCGGCGCGCTCGTCAACTGCTTCATCAAGTGCGAGACCGAGCCGAGCGGGCGGCTGCGCGGACGCCGGCAGGTGTCGCTCAACGACTCCGACATCCATCACACGCACCACACCAAAGCGGTCGTCGGCGCGGTGGCGGCGGCGACGATCGGCGATCCGATGGTGTATTGCTCGGTGGCGGCGCTGCAGCAGGGCCCGGCGGGCGGCGGGCCGGTGGCGGCTATCATCGATGCCACCAAGGTGAAGGCGCCCAAATAACGGAGGAGGAGCATGAAGACCGTCGCAAGAAGCCTGCTCGTCGCAGGCCTCTTTGTTTGCCAACCGCTGTGGGCGCAGGAGATCACGCTCCTCACCACCGTGCTGCGCGTAGTCAATATCCCGATGATCGCCGGCCTGCGGTTGCTCGAAAAAGAGGACGGCATCAAGGTCACGGTGAAGGAGCTACGCACGCCCGAGGCGGTGGTGCTCGCGGTGATCGACGGCCAGGGGCAGATCGGACAGGGCTTCGCGCCGTTTTATCCGGCGGTGGAGAAGGGCGCGCCGATCCGTGCGGTCATGGAGCTCTCGCGGCCCGAGTTCGTCATCTCCGCGCGCCAGGATCTCAAGACGCCGGACGCGCTTACCGGCGCGAGGCTCGCCTCGCATTCGCCGAAATCGACGGTGCAATCGCTCCTCGAGTTCTATTTCAAGGCGCATCCGGGGATCAAGCCGAACATCGTCTTCATTCCGGAGGGCTCGCCCGCGCGCGCCAGCGCGCTCCTGCGCGGCGCCGTGGATGCTGCGGCATTCGACCTGTCGTCGGCGAAGACGGTGCAGGACAGCGCGCCGGGCAAGTTCCATGTATTGGTCGACTTCACCACACAGCCGATCTCGTCGAGCGTCCTCTTCTTCAACCCGGCGTTCGCCAAGGCGAATCCCGAGGTCGTGAGAAAGACGGTGGCGCGATTGCTCGATGCGTATCGCCGCGGCGCCGCGGATCCGAAATTCTGGGTGCACGAACGCGGTGAATCGCTCAAGGACATCGACGATGCGAAGCTCGAGGCGCAGCTGCGCGACATCGTGAAGATCGTCGACCTGAACGGCGGCATCGAGCGCATGCGTGGCCCGGCCGCCGCGGACAACCTGGCCTTCCAGGTGACGGCCGGCAGCCTCAGTGCGCCGGCGAGCAAGTGGAAGCCGGAACAGTTCTACGACCCCGGGCCGCTCGACGCGGCCCTGAAACAGCTCGGCCGCAAGTGAAGCGATGGCTGCTGCGCGGAACGCCGCTCGTTGCGTTCCTCGCGCTGTGGCAATGGGCAGCGTGGGTACCGGTGAGCTTCAATTTCCCGACGCCGTGGCAGACACTCGTCGCGCTCGGCGAGCTGCTCGGCTCCGGTGCATTGCTGCAGGCCACCGCCACGAGCCTGCAGTCGCTCCTCCTCGGTTTCGGCGCCGCGGTGTTAATTGGCGTCCCGCTCGGCTTGTTGATGGGCGTCGTGCGCGGGGGCGGCCGCGTGGCGCGCGGTTACCTCGATCTCCTCATCTCTTTGCCGACCGCCGCGCTCATTCCGCTGGTGATCCTCTCGTTCGGCATCAGCATCGTTTCTTCCGCCGTCATCATCTTTGTCTTCAGCGCCCCCTTCATCACGATGAACGCCTACGGTGGCGTGCGCGACACGCGGCCGCGCCTGGTCGAGATGGCGCGCTCCTTCGGCGCGTCGTGGGGGAAGCTGTTCACGCGTATTGTCGTGCCAAGCGCGGCGCCGATGATCCTCGCCGGCCTGCGCCTCGGACTCTCGCGCGCCTTCCTGGGTCTGATCGTCGCCGAGCTCCTGCTCTCGCCCTTCGGCCTGGGCAAGCTGATCATGAATTCGCGCTCGATGTTCGAGCACGACAAGATGTTCGCCACGGTTGTCTGGACGCTCGTGCTCTCGGGCGTGGCGCTCGCGGTGCTCGCGCGCGTGGAGAGGCGGTTCCTGCGCTGGCGCACCGGATGACGCAGGCAGTCGGCATCGCCATCGAAGGCGTATCGAAGCGTTTCGGCGCCGTGCAGGCGCTGGTCGATATCGATATCCGGGTGAAGGCAGGCGAATTTCTCGCCCTCATCGGCCCGAGCGGCTGCGGCAAAACGACGCTCCTCAAATGCGTCGCCGGCCTGCTGCCGGTCGATGCCGGGCGCATCGTCATCGGCAAGCGCACCGTGACCGGTCCGGGCGGCCGCGAAACGAGCCTCGTCTTCCAGGACTTCGCGCTCCTGCCGTGGGCCACGGCGCGCGAAAACGCCGAGTTCGGCCTGCTTCTGCGGGGCGCGCCGGCCGCCGAGCGCAGCGAAGCGGCGCGCCGCGCGCTCGCGAAGGTCGGCCTCGCCGGCAGCTTCGAAGAAGCCTATCCCGCGCAGCTCTCGGGCGGCATGCAGCAGCGTGTCGGGCTCGCGCGAGCGCTCGCCGCCAATCCGCAGGTGCTGCTCATGGACGAGCCTTTCGCCTCGATCGACGAGCAGACACGGCGGCTGCTGCAGGACGATCTTCTGCGCATGTGGTCCGAGGAGCGCAAGACCGTGGTCCTCGTCACGCACAGCATGGAGGAGGCGATCTATCTCTCGGACCGCGTCGTGGTGTTGAGTCCGCGTCCCGGGAAGGTGCACCGCGTCTTCGACGTGGCGCTGCCGCGGCCGCGGGAGACCCTCGACGTGCGCGCGAGCGGTGAGTTCGCGCGCCTCGTCGATGACCTCTGGCAGATCCTGAAGAAGATGCAATGACGCCGCTCGGCCTCCAGGAGCCTGCCTTCGGCCGCGCCGGCTTTGCCGCGATCGCCGCACTGCTCATCGTCTGGGAGATCCTCGGCCGTCTGCAGCTCACCATATTCATCCCCAGCGCCTCGGCGGTCGCGGCTGCGTGGTGGGGTCTTTTCAGCGACGGCACGCTTTTGCGTTCCGCCGGCTCGAGCCTGATATCGCTGCTCAAAGGCTTCACGCCCGCCGCCGTTCTCGGCATCGCGCTCGGCCTCGCCATGGGCCGCTTCCGCACGTTGCGCGAAGTGCTTGACGGCTGGATCAATGCGCTGATGTCAGCGCCGCTTTCGGCGCTCGTGCCGGTGCTGATTGCGCTCTTTGGCGTGCGGGACACGGTGGTGGCGGCGACGGTATTCCTCTTTTCGTTCTTCGTGATCGTCGTGAACACCATGACCGGCGTCCGGGGCACCGAGCGCTCGCTTGTCGAGATGGCGCGCTCCTATGGCGCCGGCGAGGCGGCGCTCTTCGCTCGCATTTATTTTCCCGCGGCGCTTCCCGCCATTCTTCTCGGCCTGCGGCTCGGCGCCGTGCAGGCGGTGAAGGGCATGGTGGTCGGCGAGATGTTGATCTCGCTCGTCGGCATGGGCGAGCGCCTCATCTACTACGGCAACACGTTTCTGATCCCGCAGCTCTACGCGGTCATCGTCTCCGTTCTGCTCGTCGCGCTCCTCTGTGCGACGCTGGTGCAGGCCTGCGAGCGAGCGCTCGTGAGGTGGAAATGAAGCCCGCCGACTTCGAGTACCACGCCCCCCGCACACTCGACGAGCTTCTCTCGCTGCTGGCCGCGCATCGCGAGGACGGCAAGCTCCTCGCCGGCGGCCAAAGCCTCGTGCCGGTGATGAACTTCCGGCTCGCGCGGCCGCCGCATCTCATCGACCTGAACGGTGTCGCCGAGCTCGATTTTCTGCGCGCGGAGAAAGGCGTCGTGCGGATCGGCGCGCTCACGCGCCACGCCGCTTTCCATCGGCCGGTGGTCGGCGGGCCCACCGGAAAATTGCTAAGTGACGTGGTGCCGCACATCGCGCACTACCCGATCCGCATGCGCGGCACCTTCGCCGGCAGCATCGCGCACGCCGACCCGGCTTCCGAGTGGTGTGTGGTCGTGCGCCTGCTCGAAGCGGAGATTCTGGCGCGCAGCCGCCGCGGCGACCGGCGCTTGAAGGCGGCCGAATATTTTCACGGCACGTTCGCCACCGCCCTCGAGCCGGACGAGGTCATCACCGAAGTGCGCCTGCCGGTGCTGGATGGCTCGTGGCGCGTAGGCTTCTACGAGTTTTCGCGCCGCGCCGGCGACTTCGCGATCGCCATGACCGCGGTGGCCCTGCGCACCGCCGGCAAGAAAGTCAGCGAAGCGCGTATCGCCATCGGTGGCGTGGAAGATCGGCCGACGCGTATGGCGAGTGCCGAAGCGCTGCTGATGCAAGGCGCCTCGCCGGCCGACGCGGCCAAGGCGGTCGCGGCCGCCGTGAAACCGATGGAAGACATCCACGCGGACGCGGCATACCGCAGGGACCTCGTGGTCGCAACAACGCAGCGCGCACTCGAGCAGGCGCTCGCATGAGCTGGATCGGCCGCAGCATCCGCCGCTTCGAGGATCGCGCGCTGCTGCTCGGACGCGGCCGCTTCACCGCCGACGGCGCGAACGGTGCGGCGGCGGTGCGCTTCGCGCGCAGTGCTGTCGCGCGCGGCCGCCTCCGCTCCATCGCGAAACCGGACGGCGCGCTCATCTTCACCGCCGCCGACCTCGCCGATGTGAAGCCGATCCGTCCGCTCCTGCACCGACCCGATTACGTGCCGATCGCGCAGCCCGTGCTCGCGGCGGGCCGCGTCAACTATGTGGGCGAAGCGTTTGCCGTCGTCGTCGCGCCTGACGCCGCGACGGCCGAGGACGTCGCCGAGAGCATTGAAGCCGAGATCGATGCCGACGACGCGGTGGTGGATGTCGACGCCGCCCTCGCGCCGGACGCGCCCAAGGTGCACGACGCCGGGACGAGCAATGTCATCGTTGAGGGGCGCCTGCGCACGCCGGGCGTCGATGCTGCCTTCCAGCGCGCGGCGAAAGTGGTCACGGTCGATATTCGCTCGCGCCGCCAGTCGGCCATGCCGCTCGAGCCGCGCGGCGGCCACGCCCTATGGGACGCAGCGAGCGGCCGTGTGACACTCACGTGCTCGGTGCAGATGCCGCACATGCTGCGCACCGGCCTCGCGGATGCGCTCGGCCTGCCGGAAGCCGATCTCCGCGTGATTGCGCCGGACGTCGGCGGCGGCTTCGGGCAGAAGATGCAACTCTTCCCGGAGTACGTGGTGCTGGTGTGGCTCGCGCGCCGGCTCCGGAAAGCGGTGGCGTGGGTCGAGGATCGGCACGAGAACTTTCTCGCCGCGGCGCACGCCCGCGACCAGCACTACACCGTGCGCGCCGCATTCGATGCCGATGCGCGCTTGCTCGCGATCGACGCCGATATCCGCTGCAACGTCGGCGCTTATTCCTGCTACCCGACGACCTGCGGGGTCGAGCCGCTGATGGCGATGGCCGAGCTGCCAGGCCCCTACGACTTTCGCGAATACGCGGTGCTCGCGCGCGGCGTGGCGACGAACACGTGCATGATGGCGCCCTATCGCGGCGTCTCGCGGCCGGTGCTCACCTTCACGCTCGAGCGTCTGATGGACACGGCCGCGAAGCATTTCGACCTGGATCCCGTGGAGATCCGGCGCCGGAACCTGATTCGCAAGTTTCCGTACACCTCGGCCGCCGGGCTCGTGTACGACGAGGGCTCCTACGTGCAGACGCTCGAAGCCGCGGCGAAGGCGATCGACGTGCCCGCGTTCCGGCGAGAGCAGGCGCGATTGCGCGAGCAGCGGCGCTACGTCGGCATCGGCTTTTCGTCCTTCAGCGAGCGCTCGGGCTATGGCAGTCGCGCCTTTGCCGCGCGCAAGATGGACATCGTGCCGGGGTACGAAACGGTAGAACTCGCCATCGATCCGTCAGGCTATGTGGTCGCGCGCATCGGCGCCTCACCGCACGGCCAGGGGCTGCGCACCACGCTCGCGCAGATCATCGCCGATGGCATCGGCCTGCCGCCCGAGCGCATCCGCATCGTGCACGGCGACACCGATCAGACGCCCTATGGCTGGGGCACGTTCGCGAGCCGATCGCTCGTCATCTCTGGCGGCGCCTGCAAGCTCGCCGCCGCTGCGCTCGGCAAACGCATCGCCGAGATCGCGGGGAGCATGCTGGAAGCCGGCGCCGCCGATATCGAGCTCGTCGACGGCAACGCGCGCGTCAAGGGCACGGACAAGGCGATCGACATCGCGCGCATCGCGCGCGTCGCGTACCAGCAAAGCAACCGCATCGAGGGCGGCCCCGGCCTGCGCGAGTCCGCCACCTACGATCCCGATGGCACGTTCTCCAACGCCTGCCACGCGGCGATTGTCGAGGTGGACATCGCGACCGGCGGGGTCACGCTGCGGCGCTTCATCGTTGCCGAGGATGCGGGCGTGCTCATCAATCCGATGATCGTCGACGGTCAGGTGCATGGCGGCGTCGTGCAGGGCATCGCCAATGCGCTCTACGAGGAGATCAAGTACGACGAGCACGGCAATCTCCTCACCACCTCCCTCGCGGACTACCTGCCGCCAACGCTCGCCGAGGTGCCGGAAATCGAGATCCACCACTTCGAGACTTTCTCGGATGCGACCATCACGAAAGCCAAAGGCGTCGGCGAGGGCGGCGCTATCGGTGCGCCCGCCGCGGTAATCAATGCCATCGTCGATGCGCTCTCGCCCTTCGGCATCGAGTTCTTCGAGATGCCGGTGACGCCGCAACGCATCCGGCAGAGGCTGCGCGAGGCCAACGCTTGAGCCAACCGATTGCATTCACGCTGCGCGTCAACGGCAAGGATTATTCGGTCCGCGTGCCTGCGCGGCGCAGCCTGGCAGATGCGCTGCGTGACGATTGCGGCCTCACCGGCACGCATCTCGGCTGCGAGCACGGGGTGTGCGGAGCCTGCACGGTGCTCGTCGACGGCAAACCGATTCGCTCGTGCTTGGTGTTCGCCGTTCAGGCGAAGGGCACAGAGATTCGCACCGTCGAGGGCCTCGCGCAGGAAGAAAAGCTTCATCCGCTGCAGCAGGCGTTCTGGGAGCATCACGGGCTGCAGTGCGGCTTCTGCACGCCCGGTTTCCTGATGCTCGCGGCCGGCGTATTGGAGGCGGAGCCCAACATCAGCGACGAGGAGCTAAAGCACGTGCTCTCGTCCAACCTTTGCCGCTGCACCGGCTACCAGAACATCCTGAAGGCGGTGCGCGCGGCCGCGGTCGAGATGAAGAAGCGGCCGAAGTGAAATACATCGGCAGGTCGGTGAAGCGCCTCGAGGACCGTACGCTGCTCCTCGGCCGCGGCCAGTATGCGGCCGATCTGGCGGCGCCCGGGCAGCTGTACATGCGCGTCGTTCGCTCGCAGGTGGCGCACGGGAAGATCCTCGCCATCGACACGAGCGAGGCGCGGTCGCATCCCGGCGCGCAGGCGGTGTGGACGTACGAAGACGTGCGTCATGTGCCGCCGATCGGCATCCGCCTCACGCGAGTGGGCGGCTTGGAGCCCTATCAGCAGACGCTGCTCGCGAAGGACCAGGTACGCTACGTCGGCGAGCCGATGGCCGTCGTGTTCGCGGACGATCCGTATGCGGCGGAAGATGCTGCGGAACTCGTGCGCCTCGAGGTGGAGGAGTTACCGGCCCAGATATCGCCGCTCGACGCGCCGGAGGCGGCGTTGGTGGAGAAGGGCTATGGCGATCTCACGGCCGCCTACGCGGCGGCGCACACGGTCGTCGAACTGGAGGTCGCCGTGGGCCGGCATACCGGCGTGCCGCTCGAGACGCGCGGCGCGCTCGCCGATTTCGATCCGGCGAGCGGCATCCTGACGATGAAGGGCGCGGCCAAGGTGCCGCACTACAACCGCGACCAAGTCGCGCGCATGCTCGATCTGCCGGGCGACATGGTGCATCTCATCCAAGGGCATGTCGGCGGCGGCTTCGGCGTGCGCGGCGAGCTCTACCCCGAGGACGTGCTTGTCTGCCAGGCGGCGCTGCGTCTCAAACGTCCCGTGAAGTGGATCGAGGACCGCTTCGAGCACCTGATGGCGGCCAACCATTCGCGCGACCAGATCCATCGCCTGCGCGCGGCGGTGGACGCAAATGGGTTCCTGCTCGGTCTGGAGGCTGAAATCTTCACCGACCAGGGCGCCTATATCCGCACGCATGGCGTCACGGTGTCGGATCTCGCCTGCGCCATGCTGCCCGGGCCGTACGTTATTCCGGCCTATCGGGCGCGCGCGCATGTGCGGCTCACGAACAAGACGCCGTGCGGCACTTACCGGGCGCCGGGACGCTACGAGAGCACCTTCGCGCGCGAGCGCCTCATGGACGCCGTCGCGGCGCGGCTCGGTCTGGATCCGATGGAGGTGAGGCGCCGGAACTTCATACCGCCCGAGCGCATGCCGTTCGAACGCGGCGTCGATACGCTCGGCACGCGCGTGGTGTACGACTCTGGGAACTACGCGCTGCTTCTGGAAAAGCTGCTCGCCAAGCTCGATTACGCGGCGCTAAAGCGCGACCTGGCGGCGCGCAGAGCTGGGGGCGAGAAGGTGGGACTCGGCATCGGATTCTTCGTGGAGAAAAGCGGGCTCGGTCCGGCGGACAAGGCGGTGATTACGCTCGAAGCGGATGGCAGCGTCGAGATCGTCACCGGTGCCGCTTCCATCGGGCAGGGCATCGAGACGGTCATGGCGCAGATCTGCGCCGAGGTGCTGGACATCGCGCCCGAGCGCATGCGCGTGGTTCATGGGCGCACCGATCGCATCGATCACGGCATGGGCGCCTTCGCCTCGCGCGTGACGGTGATGACGGGCTGCGCGGTGAAGGCTGCCGCCGAAGCGCTGAAGGAGAAGATGGGACGAGAAAAACCGCCCCTCACGGCGGAGGGCTGGTTTCGCAGCACGCACATGAACTATCCGTACGGCGCGCACGCGGCGGTCGTACGGGTGGATGAGGCCACTTCCGCGGTGAAGGTCGAGCGCTTTGTTGTCGCATGCGACATTGGCAGGGCCGTGAACCCGATGCTCGTCGAGGGCCAGCTCACCGGCGGCGCGGCGCAGGGCATCGGCGGTGCGTTGCTGGAAGAGTTTCTCTACGACGCAAGCGGCCAACCACTGGCGACGACCTTCGCCGATTACCTGTTGCCGACCGCGCACGAAGTGCCGCAGATCGAGGTACTGGTGACCGAGGACGCACCGAGCCCGCTCAATGCGCTCGGCGTGAAGGGCGCGGGGGAGGGCGGGATCAACGCCGCCGGCGCGGCGATCGCTGCAGCGGTCGACGATGCGCTCGCCCGGCCCGGCGCGGTGACGCGGCTGCCGATCACACCCCGGCGGCTGCATCGCATTACACTGTCAGCAAAGGAGGCAATTCGATGATGAGCAGGCGCAACTTCGTAATCGCGGCAGGAGCAGCGGCGCTCGCCGCCGCCCTGTCCTCGGGCGCGGCACGCGCGCAGGGCACAGTGAAGGTCGGCGAGCTGAACAGCTACAAGTCGCAGCCTGCGTTCCTCGAGCCCTATCGCAAAGGCTGGGAGATGGCGCTCGAGGAGATCAACGCCAAGGGCGGCGTCCTCGGCCGCAAGCTCGAAGTCGTGTCGCGCGACGACGGCGGCAACCCGGGCGACGCGGTGCGCGTCGCCGAAGAGCTCGTCAGCCGCGAAGGCGCGAGCCTGCTCGCCGGCACATTCCTCTCGCACATCGGACTCGCGGTGACCGAATTCTCCAAGCAGAAGCGCGTCTTCTTCCTCGCCGCCGAGCCGCTCACCGACAAGATCACGTGGGAGAACGGCAACAAGTACACGTATCGGCTGCGCGCCTCCACCTATATGCAGGTAGCGATGCTCGTGCCGTATGCGGTCGAGGCGAAGAAGAAGCGCTGGGCGTTGGTCTATCCGAACTTCGAGTACGGCCAATCGGCGGCGCGCTGGTTCAAGGAGATGATGAAGGCGAAGATGCCCGACGTCGAGTTCGTCGCCGAGCAGGCGACGCCGCTCGGCAAGGTAGAGGCGGGACCGGTAGTCCAGGCGCTCGCCGACGCGAAGGTCGACGGCATCTTCAACGTGCTCTTCGGGCCCGACCTTGCGCGCTTCGTGCGCGAGGGCACGACTCGCGGATTGTTCAAAGGTAAGACGGTGGTGAGTTTGCTTTCCGGCGAGCCCGAGTACCTGGATCCGCTGAAGGAAGATACGCCCGCAGGCTGGATCGTCACCGGCTATCCGTGGGATAAGATCAACACGCCCGAGCACAAGGCGTTCGTCAGCGCGTACCAGAAGCGTTACAAGGACTATCCGCGCCTCGGCTCGCTCGTCGGCTACATCACGCTGCAGTCGATCGCAGCCGGGATCGCCAAGGCGGGAAGCGCGGACACCGAGAAGCTGGTGAGCGCATTCGCCAACCTGAAGGTCGACACGCCGGCCGGACCGATCACCTATCGCGGCAGCGATCACCAGAGCACGATGGGCGCGTGGGTCGGGAAAACGGCCGTCGAGAAAGGCAAAGGCACCATGGTCGAGATCAAGTACATCGACGGCGCCTCGGTCCTGCCCTCGGATGCCGAAGTAAGGAAGCTGCGCTCGGGGGAGTAAGCTGCCGCTCGAGGTCCTCGCGCTCCAGGCCTTAAATGGCCTGGCGAACGCCTCGTCGCTCTTTTTTTTGTCGGCGGGCCTGTCGCTCATCTTCGGCGTCACCCGCATCGTCAACATGGCGCACGGCTCGCTTTACATGCTGGGCGCCTATATCGCGTACACCTGCGCGACCAAGATGGGCGGCGTGCTCGGCTTCTGGGGCGGCCTCGTCGCCACGGCAGCCGCGGTCGCGCTTTTCGGCACGCTGGTCGAGGTCCTGCTCTTGCGGCGCATCTACCACGTCGCCGAGCTCTTCCAGCTCCTCGCCACCTTTGCGCTCGTCCTCCTGCTGAGCGACGTCGTCGCCGCGCTTTGGGGCGTGGAGGATCTGCTCGGTCCGCGCGCGCCAGGACTGCGCGGCTCGGTCGAAATCCTCGGACGGAATTTCCCGCAATATGACCTCTTCCTGGTCGTGCTCGGCCCGGTCGTACTCGGAGCACTGCATCTGCTCCTCACGCGCACACGCTGGGGCACGCTGGTGCGCGCCGCGACGCAGGACCGCGACATGGTGGCGGCGCTGGGCGTTGACCAGGCGAAGCTTTTCACCGCCGTGTTTGCCCTCGGCTCGGCGCTCGCCGGCCTTGGCGGCGCGCTCGAGACGCCGCGCCAGCCGGCGAACCTGGGCATGGATTTGAGCGCGCTCGGCGATGCGTTCGTCGTCGTCGTCGTCGGGGGCATGGGCTCGATCCCCGGCGCGTATGTCGCGGCGCTGCTTATCGCCGAGATCAAGGCGATCTGCATCGGCCTTGGCACGCAGACGATCGCCGGTTTCGCATTCAACTTCTCGAAGCTGACGCTGGTCGCCGAGTTCATCGTCATGGCGATCGTGCTGATCGCGCGGCCGTACGGCCTGCTCGGGCGCGCGCAGGCCATGCCGCGGCATACGGCGGCGATCGAGAATCCGATCGCGCCGGCCGGGCGCGGACTGCGCCTCTTTGCGCTCGCCGTGCTGATTGCGCTCGTCTGCCTGCCTTTCCTTTCCCGCTCACCGTACACGGTGGTTCTTGGCAGCGATGTGCTGATCGCCGTGCTCTTCGCGGCGAGCCTGCACTTCATCGCCGGGCCCGGCGGCATGCACTCGTTCGGCCACGCGGCGTACTTCGGCCTGGGCTGCTACGGCGCGGGGCTCCTCCTCAAGCTCGCCGGCTTGCCGATGGTCGGCGCGATCGCCGGGGCGCCGCTCGTCGCCGCGGCGGGCGCCGCGCTCTTCGGCTGGTTCGCGGTGCGCCTCTCGGGCGTTTACCTCGCCATGCTGACGCTCGCCTTTGCGCAGATCGTGTGGGCGGTCGTGTTCCAGTGGGAGGCGCTGACCGGCGGTTCGAACGGCGTGCTCGGCATCTGGCCGAGCGCGCCATTCAACAAGGAATGGGTCTACTACCTCCTGGTACTCGCGCTCACCATCGCGGGCGTGCTGATCATGCGACGAATGCTCTTTGCACCGTTCGGCTACGCGATGCGCGCCGGACGCGATTCGCCGCTACGCGCCGAGGCGAGCGGTATCGCGGTGCTCAAGGTGCACTGGATCGCGTTCATCATCGCCGGCACGTTGGGCGGCCTCGCCGGCGCGCTCTTCGCTTTCGCCAAGGGCGGCATTTCGCCAGAGACCATCCACGTCGCGCGCTCGATCGACGGGCTCGTGATGGTGCTCCTCGGCGGCATCCACGAGCTCGCCGGCCCGCTCGTCGGCGCGCCGCTCTTCACACTGCTCCAGGACTCGGTGATGCGCGAGACGCCGTATTGGCGCGGCGTGCTCGGCGCCGTGATCCTCGTGCTGGTGCTCGTGTTCCCGATGGGCATCGCCGGCACGATCGCCGGCTGGGCGAAGCGATCGGCGCGATGACACCGCTCCTCGAAGTGCGCGACCTGCAGAAATCCTTCGGCGGCGTCCGCGCGGTCGACCATGTCAGCTTCACGCTCGCCGAGGGCGAGTTCCTCGCGCTGATCGGCCCCAACGGCGCCGGCAAGTCGACCTGCTTCAACATCCTGAACGGCCAGCTCGCCGCCGACGGCGGCGAGATCCTGCTCGCGGGCGAATCGATACTCGGGCTCGGGCCGCGTGATATCTGGCGGCGCGGCGTCGGGCGCACGTTCCAACTGGCGGCCATCTGGGGTTCGCTCACGGTGTGCGAGAACGTGCAGATGGCGCTCCTCTCACACGCGGGCGAAGTGTTCCGCTTCTGGCGCGCGGCGCGCGAGCGCCATCGCGACGAGGCGCTCGCGCTCCTCGCCGATGTCGGCATGCAGGCGCAGGCCGACCGGCCGGCGCGCGAGCTCGCCTACGGCGATGTGAAGCGCGTCGAGCTCGCGATCGCGCTCGCCAACCGGCCGCGACTCCTGCTCATGGATGAGCCGACCGCCGGCATGGCGCCGCGCGAGCGCAACGAGCTCATCTCGCTCACGCGGCGGCTCGTGCGCGAGCGTGGCATCTCAGTGCTCTTTACCGAGCACTCCATGGATGTGGTCTTCGCGCATGCCGATCGCATCATCGTGCTCGCGCGCGGCCGTCTCATCGCGCAGGGCGATGCCGCCACGATCCAGGCCGATCCGAAAGTCCAGGAAACGTATTTCGGCTCCGGCCGCATGCTCGCGAGGCGGCGCGCCTGATGCTCGAAGCCGAAAAGCTCTGCGCCTGGTACGGTGCTGCGCAGATCCTGTTCGACGTCTCCCTTATGGTGGGCGAGGGCGAGGTCGTGGCGCTCATGGGCAGGAACGGCTCGGGGAAGACCACGACGATGAAGTCGTTGATGAGTCTCGTCGGGCGCCGCTCAGGCAGCGTGCGCTTCCAGGGGCACGACCTCATGCGGCTGAAGACGTTCCAGATCGCCCGCCTTGGAATCGGCTGGGTGCCGGAGGACCGCCGGATCTTTACCGACCTCACACTAATGGAGAACCTCGAGGTCGGCCGCCGCGGCGCCAATGGCGCTAACCGATGGACGGCGGAGCGCCTGTTTCAGCTATTCCCCAACCTTGCGGAGATGCGCGATCGTCCCGGCGGCCGCATGAGCGGCGGCGAGCAGCAGATGCTCACCGTCGCGCGCACGCTGATGGGCAATCCAAGGCTCGTGCTCCTGGACGAACCGTCGGAAGGAGTGGCGCCGCTCGTTGTCGAGCGCATGGCCGACACCATCCTCGAGCTCAAGAAAGAAGGGCTCGCGGTGCTCCTCTCCGAGCAAAACCTGCCCTTCGCGAGCGCCGTGTCGGACCGCGTCTATGTGCTCGAGAAGGGGCACATCGCTTGGAGCGGCGCCATGCGCGAACTCGAGGGCGCCGCGGATGTGCAGCGGCAGTTCCTCGGCGTCTGAGGCTCAGGCCGCCTTGCGCTCCGCTGGTGGCGGCAATTGCTCCAGGCAGCGGTCAATCCAGAGAGCGGTGAGCTTCTCCTGCACGCCATTTTGCGCGAGGCGCTGCGAGAGCGCGTTGAAGTCCACCTGGTCGAGCGGCTGGTCCTGGTTGAAGCAGGAGAAGACGTAGGTCGTCTTTCCGGTGTCGGGATCAACGTGCGGCTGCAGGCACTGCGCGCAGATCTCCTTCATCATGCACTGCATCGGCGAGTTGATCGAGCCGATGGCCACGTGTGTAGGCTTCAGATATGGGCGCAGCACCGTGTGCCGAGCCGCCGCGACTGCCGCCATCATGCGATCGGAGCCGATGGCGATGATGCGATCGGCCGCGGCAAGCGCGATCGGCTGCGCGCCGAGCGCGCCGCTCGCATAGGCCTGCATCGCCTGCACGATGTTGCCGACGAAGGCGCGGTCCTGCGGCCGGCGCGGTGCGAAGCCGGGGGCCTCGTCGCAGCACCAGACGACGACGTCGGAGGCGGCCTCGATCTCCTCGACGCGGTAGCGATCCGCCACGTGCCGATAGCCGGCGAAATAGACGACCTTCGAGCCCGCGCTGCGCAGCGCACGGCCGATGGAGAAGAGCACCGCGTTGCCGAGGCCGCCGCCGGCGAGCACCACGGTCTCGCCGCTCGAAATTTCGGTCGGCGTGCCGGTCGGCCCCATCAGCACTACTGGCTCGCCCGGCTGCAAATAGGCGAGGAGGTCGGCCGAGCCTCCCATCTCGAGCGCGATGACCGAAATATGGCCCTTCGCACGATCGACCCATGCCCCAGTGAGCGCCAGGCCTTCCATCGCCAGCGTGGTTCCCGGCACGCGCAGCGCGAGGCTCTCGTAGTTCTGCATGCGGTAGAACTGGCCCGGCTGGAAGCGCCGCGCCGCGATCGGCGCGCGCAGCACGACTTCGACGATGGTCGGCGTAAGCCGGCGCACTTCATGAACCACGGCGCGCAAGTCGCGATTCAGGCGCGCGAGAAATTCGGCATCCGTCTCGCGCGAAGCGGCCTCGCGCTGGGCGAGCACGCGGCTTACGGTCGGATAGCCTTGCTTCGCACTGCCCATCGCCTTCACCACGTTGCCGAAATACGAAGGGTGCAGGTCGCCAAAGAAGCTCATGAAGCGACCATCGGCATAACGGTGCAATAGCACGTCGGGGTGCTTCGGCTTCGCGGTGTGGCGCTCGGGCCGCAGCGGGGCGCCGTTTTCGTCGCACGCGAGAAAATACTTTCCGTCGAGCGCGAGGCTCACGCCTTCCTCGCGCGCGAGCACGGTATTCGGCTGCGTACCGGCGGCGATCAGCACCGAGCGCGCCGGCAGCTCGACCTCTTGGCCCTCCGCCGTGGCGAAGACGACGGCGCGCGCATGACCATAGGCGTCGACTTCGATGCGGCTCGGCGTGAGGCCTTCGGCAAAGGTAATGCCCTCCTCGAGCGCTTTCTCGACTTCCTCGTGGTTCAGCGTATAGGACGGGCTGTCGATCAAGCGACGCCGATAGGCGATGGTCGAGCCGCCCCACGACTTGAGCAGCCCCTGGCGCTCCTCGGGCCGCGCGGCGCGCAGCGCCCGGGCATGCGCCAGGAATTCCTCGGCGATGGCACGCTCTTCGGCGTTCCACGCTGGCTCCTGACCGAGCGCTTCGTAGCGCGCGAGGAATTTCTCGACCTGCACGGCGTAGTAGGCGAGCGACTCGGTCGCCGCATCGATCGCAGTGAGCCCGCCGCCAATGATTACGATCGGCAACCGGATCTGCAGATTGGCGATCGATTCGCGCTTCGCCGCCCCGGTGAGCTGCAGCGCCATGAGGAAGTCCGAGGCAGCACGCACGCCGCGCGCGAGTCCGTTCGGAATCTCGAGCACGGTCGGGCGGCCGGCGCCGGCGCAAAGCGCGATATGGTCGAAGCCGTCGGCAAATGCTTCGTCGATCGTCAGCGTGCCGCCGAAGCGCACGCCGCCGAACATGGCGAATTGCCGGCGGCGTTCGATCAGCAGGCGTATCAGCTTCAGGAAGTTCTTGTCCCAGCGCACCGTGATGCCGTATTCGGCGACGCCGCCGAAGCCTGCCATGACCCGCGCATCGAGCGGCTCGCGCAACTCGGCGATGTCCCGGATCGGCCGGAACGCCACCTGGTGGCCGAGCGGGTCCACCCCGCAGATCGCCGCGTCGAGCGGCTCGATCTTCAGTCCATCGATGCCGACGACCGCGTGGCCGTCGTTCATCAGATGGTGCGCGAGCGTGAAGCCCGCCGGGCCGAGCCCGACGATCAGCACCCGGCGCCCGCTCGGGGCCTTGGGGTAGGAACGGCGCAGGTCGAATGGATTCCAGCGCGTCAGCAGCGAATAGATTTCGAAGCCCCACGGCAGCTCGAGCACGTCTTTCAGCGTGCGCGTCTCCGCCTGCGGTATGTCAACCGGATCCTGCTTCTGGTAGATGCAGGACTTCATGCAGTCGTTGCAGATGCGGTGGCCGGTGGCCGCCATCATCGGGTTGTCGACCGCGATGATGCCGAGCGCCGCGAGCGGCTCGCCGCGCGCTTTGACCATGTGGAATTCCGAGATCTTCTCTTCCAGCGGACAGCCGGCAAGCGGCACGCCGAATACCGTTTTGCGGAAGCCTTCGGCGGGCGCCTTCTCTTTCAGCCCCTTCGAGCAGGAGTCCTTTTGCTGCTCGTGGCACCAGATGCAGTAATTCGCTTCATCCAGCGCACCGACGAGATCGGTGCCCAGATCGGTGAGCGCAAAGCCTTCGCGATGGCGAAGATGCTCGAGCCGGTGCGCGGCGTAGCCTCGGTTAGTGTCCGTTTGGACTGGAACGAGGCGCATGTAGTCGAGCTTGTGCGGCGCCTTGAACAGCACGCCAGCCGCGTGCTTTGCTTTCCCTTCGGGGGTCGTCGTCGCCCACGCGGCGTAGCGCGCGGCGAGCTCGAGCTCGGCCGCGTGCTCGACCTCGTTCGCAAGCCAGGCGGTGACCTTGCGCGCGAAATCGAGCTCGGTGAACTCGCCGCCGAAGAGCTCTCGGGCGGCCGACGCCGGATCGAAGGCTTGCAGGTCGGCCGCCTTCACTTTGTGGAGCGCGCGCCGCTGCACAAACTGGCGCTTCACCGCGTAGAGTGGCGCGAGCTGGTTATGCCGCTCGGCAAGTTCGCGCGCCTCGCGCTCGATGGCAAAGAGCTTGGCGATGAAATCCTCGACGTGTGGTGCAAGCGCGATCAGCAGCTGCGACTCGGCGAGGCCGCTCGGCGGGTTCGCGCGCGCGGCGGCGAGCTTCTCGCCGAGCGCGCGGTCAGCTTCGCCGAGAAAAGCGAGGAAGGCGCGATCGACCTTGATCAGGCCTTCGCGCTCGTACAGATCGGGAAAGGTGATGCCGAAGCCAAGCTGCATGAGGTTAGAATTATCGGCGAATTTTTTCCGGCATTTACTTATTCCCCAGGGAGCCGCCGATGCAGATCAGGAACAGCGTATTTCTCGTCACGGGCGGCGCCTCCGGACTCGGCGCGGCGAGCGCGCGCATGGCGGCGGAAAACGGGGCGAAAGTGGTGATCGCCGACATGCAGGCCGAGGCGGGCGAGAAGCTCGCGCGCGAGCTCGGCGGCCGCTTTGCGAAGACCGATGTCGCATCCGAAGCCGAGGGCAAGGCGGCGGTGGCGCTGGCGGTGAGGGAGTTCGGCGGCCTGCATGTGCTCGTCAACTGCGCCGGCATCGCGCTCGCCGAGCGCACGCTCGGCAGAGAGGCGCCGCATGATCTCGCGCGTTTCGAGCGGGTGCTGAAGGTGAACCTGATCGGCACGTTCAACATGATTCGGCTCGCCGCCGACGCGATGGTGAAGGCGGTGCCCAACGCTTCTGGCGAGCGCGGCGTGATCGTCAACACCGCATCGGTGGCCGCCTTCGACGGCCAGATCGGGCAGGCGGCCTATTCCGCCTCCAAGGCGGGCGTGGTCGGCATGACGCTGCCGATCGCGCGCGATCTCTCGCGCAACGGCATCCGCGTCTGCACCATTGCGCCCGGCGTCTTCGAGACGCCGATGCTCATGGGGCTGCCGAAGGACGCGCAGGACTCGCTCGGCAAGCAGGTGCCTTTTCCGTCGCGTCTTGGCCGCCCGGCGGAATACGCGCAGCTCGTGAAAGCGATTGTCGAGATCGAGATGCTCAACGCCGAGACGATCCGCCTCGACGGCGCGATCCGCATGGCCCCGAAATGAGGGCGCCTAAGTAAAGCTGCCGGCGCGCCGCGCGCGCGACTGTGGCATCGGATGCAGCGCTTCGCGATACAGGTGCGAGCGGCCGATATAGCCGGTGGCGATGGCGAGGAGCTTCTCCTGCTCCTCGCGCTTGAGCTCACGCACGATCCTGCCCGGTGAACCGAGCACCAGCACGCCGTCCGGGATCTCCTTGCCTTCGGTGATCAGCGCATTGGCGCCCACCAGCACGCCTTTGCCGATCCTGGCGCCGTTCAGCACGACGCTATTGATGCCGATCAGCGTGCCGTCGCCGATCGTGCAGCCATGAAGCATGACCTTGTGACCGATGCTCACCATGCGCCCGAGGGTCATCGGATAACCGGGATCGACATGCAGCACGGATGCGTCCTGGACGTTGCTGCCCTCGCCGATGGTGATCTGGTCGTTCTCGGCGCGGATCACCACCTTGAACCAGATGTTGGTGTCCGCGTGCAGCGTGATCGCGCCGACGAGCGTCGCGTCATAGGCGATGTAGTGGTTGGCGCCGATCAGCTCGACCTTGCGCTCGCCGATTGAGAAAAGTGGCATGCGGCTATCATAAATGCGTGCGGGAAAGCGAATCCCTCTTTTTCGAAATTCGCGCGCTGCGCTACCACGTGCGGCGCTGGCCGGCGGCGCGGGCGCCGAAGGTGGTGCTGCTGCACGGCTGGATGGATGTCTCGGCCTCGTTTCAATTCATGGTGGATGCGTTCGCCGGGCGCTGGGACGTGTATGCACCGGACTGGCGGGGCTATGGGCTGACGGACTGGGGCAAGTCCGACTGCTACTGGTTTCCGGATTACATCGCCGATCTCGATTTTCTGCTACGTGCGATCGCTGGCGAAACGGCGGTGCATCTCGTCGGGCACAGCCTAGGCGGCAACGTAGCGTGCATGTATGCCGGCATTCGCCCGCACCGCGTGACGAAGCTCGTCAACCTGGAGGGCTTCGGGCTCGCGGCGACGCAGTCCGAGGACGCCCCGCGCCGCTATGCGCGCTGGCTAAAAGAGTTGCACGAGCGCCCCGGCTTCAGGCCGTACCGCAGCTACGCGGAGCTGGCCGAGCGGCTTTGCGAGGGCAATGCGCGCCTCACGCACGAGCGCGCCGACTTTCTTGCGCATCACTGGGGTCGCGATGCGCCCGACGGCGGCGTGGTGCTGCGCGGCGATCCGGCGCACAAGATCGTGAATCCGGTGCTTTATCGATACGAAGAGGTGCGCGCGTGCTGGCGCGAAGTAAAGGCAGGCGTGCTGTGGGTCGACGGCGCCGAGACGGCGGCGCTCAGGCGCCTGGGGCTCGACGAGCGCGAGTACGCCGAGCGGCGTTCGCAATTTGCGCAGCTGCGCCACGTCACGATAGAGCAGGCGGGGCACATGCTGCATCATGACCAGCCCGAGGCGGTGGCAAAGGTGATCGAAGAGTTCCTCGCGGACTGATGGCGCAATTCTTCGCCATTCATCCCACGAATCCTCAGGTGCGGCTCGTGCGCCGCGCCGCCGAGATCGTGCGCTGGGGCGGGCTCATCGCCTATCCGACGGACTCCTGCTATGCGCTCGGCTGCCTGCCGGCGTCGGCGAATGCGATCGAGCGGCTGCGCCGCATTCGCGGGGTGGATGAGCGCCACCATCTGACGCTGATGTGCCGCGACCTGGCGGAGGTGGCGAATTACGCGATCGTCGACGACGCGCGCTTTCGGCTGATCAAGCGCGTCACGCCCGGCAGCTACACGTTCATCCTGCGCGCCACGCGCTCGCTGCCGCGGCGGCTCCTGCATCCCAAGCGCAAGGCGATCGGCGTGCGCATACCGGAGCACGCGGTGGCGCGCGCGCTCGTGGTCGAGCTCGATGAGCCGATGCTTTCCACGACCCTGATGCTGCCGGGCGACGCCGAGCCGCTCGCCGACGCCGGCGAGATTCGCAGCCGCCTCGAGCACGAGCTCGAGCTCGTGATCGACGCCGGCTCCTGCGGGCGCGAGCCGAGCACGGTGATCGATCTCACCGCAGAGACGCCGCGCGTGCTGCGCGAAGGCAAAGGCTCGCTCGCGCCCTTCGACGTAGAGCCCGTCTGATAAAATCCGCGCCTAAGAAAGATGGATCTAAATCTTCAGGCGATCGGGCAGACGTTCGCCATCTATGCGCTTCCCGTGCTGTTTGCAATCACCCTCCACGAAGTGGCCCATGGCTATGTCGCGCGCCACTTCGGCGACATGACGGCGCATGCACAGGGACGCATCAGCCTGAATCCGATGCGGCATATCGACCTCCTCGGCACGGTCGTCGTGCCGCTCATCATCCTGGTCGGCTCGGCGGGCAAGCTCCTTTTCGGCTGGGCTAAACCGGTGCCGGTCAACTACTCGGCGTTGCGCAAGCCGAGGCAGCACATGGCGTGGGTCGCGGCCGCAGGGCCAATTGCCAACCTGCTGATGGCGCTCCTCTGGGCGCTCGCGCTGCGCGGGAGCATCGCGGCGAGCGCGCGCTCGGCGGAATGGCTGGAAGTCGCGCAGTTCTACGGCACGACCGGGCTCGTGGACGTGGTCAAGGACAACGGCCATGGCGCCGCCGAGTTCTTTATCGGCGTCAGCGCCGCCGGCGTGCTCGTCAACCTGGTGTTCATGCTCCTCAACCTCGTGCCGGTGCCGCCGCTCGACGGCGGCCGCATTCTCACGAGCTTGCTGCCGACGCGCGCAGCTTGGCGCTTCGCCAAGCTCGAGCCGTGGGGCGTGCCGCTCGTCCTGGTGCTCCTCTTCCTGCCGGTGTACGGCTCGAACGCGCTCAACTACGTGCTGAGTCCGCTGCTCCTCGAATCCGAGGCGCTGGTGCGCGCCATGGTGCTCCTTTAGATGTACGAAACACGGGTGCTCTCCGGCATGCGGCCGACGGGGAGCTTGCATCTGGGCCACTACCACGGGGTGCTGAAGAACTGGATTCGCCTGCAGGTCGAGTATCCGTGCCTGTTCTTCGTCGCCGACTGGCACGCGCTCACCACCGATTACGAGAAGCCCGAGGCGCTGCAGAAGAACGGCTGGGAGATGGTGATCGACTGGCTCGCCGCCGGCGTCGACCCGAGCCAGGCGATCCTCTTCATCCAATCCCAGGTGCCGGAGCATGCGGAGCTGCACCTGCTGCTTTCGATGATGACGCCGCTCGGCTGGCTCGAGCGCGTGCCGACCTACAAGGACCAGATCGAGAAGCTCGCCGACCGCGACCTCGCGACCTACGGCTTCCTCGGCTATCCGCTGCTGCAATCGGCCGACATCCTGATCTACCGCTCGAAGTACGTGCCGGTGGGCGAGGACCAAGTGCCGCACATCGAATTCACGCGCGAAGTCGCGCGGCGTTTCAACCACCTCTACGGCCGCGAGCCCGGTTACGAGGACAAGGCGAAAGCCGCGGTGAAGAAGATGGGCACGAAAAAGGCGCGCCTGCTGAACGAGTTGCGCACCAAGTTCCTGGAGCACGGTGAGGGCGAATCGCTCGCTCGCGCGCAGGCGCTGCTCGATGAGCAGCAGAACCTGTCGCGCGGCGATCGCGAGCGGCTCTACGGCTGGCTGGAAGGCGGCGGCAAGAAGATCCTGGTCGAGCCGGAGGCGCTGCTCACCGAGGCCTCGAAGCTGCCGGGACTCGACGGGCAGAAGATGTCCAAGTCCTACGGCAACACGATCGCGCTACGCGAGGACCCGGACTCGGTGGCGAAAAAGATTCGCACCATGCCCACCGATCCGGCGCGGGTGAAGCGCACCGATCCCGGCACGCCCGAAAAATGTCCGGTATGGTCGCTGCATCTGGTTTATTCTGATGGCGAACGCAAGCAGTGGGTGCAAAAGGGGTGCACTACGGCAGGGATAGGGTGTCTGGAGTGCAAGCAGCCCGTGATCGAGGCGATCCAGGCCGAGCTCGCGCCAATCCGCGAGCGCGCCCAGGCCTACCTCGATGACCCGACGCTCGTGAGGAACATCATCGCCGACGGCTGCGAAAAGGCGCGGCGGCTGGCAGGGGAGACGATGCGCGAAGTGCGCGAAGCGATGGGAGTCACGTACGCATGATGGCGCGGCTTTACGGCGAGCCGGTGATCGAGCTGCCGGTGGATCTGTACATCCCGCCCGATGCGCTGGAAATCGTCCTGGAAGCGTTCGAGGGGCCGCTCGACCTCCTCCTCTACTTGATCCGCAAGGAAAACCTGAACATCCTGGACATTCCCATGGCGCCGCTCACGCGCCAGTACCTGGAGTATGTCGAGGTGATGCGGGCGAAGAACCTCGAGCTCGCCGCCGAATACCTGGTCATGGCGGCCATGCTGATGGAGATCAAGTCGCGCCTGCTCCTGCCGCGGCCGCCGTCGGCCGGACCGACGGAGGAGGATCCGCGCGCCGAGCTCGTGCGGCGGCTGCTCGAATACGAACAGATCAAGAAGGCGGCGCACGGCCTGGACGAGCTCCCTCAGGTCGGGCGCGATGTGATCGCGATCTCGGTCTGGATCGAGCGCTCGATCGCCGAGCGACTGCCGCAAGTGAATGCGCAGGATCTGGCCGAAGCCTGGCGCATGCTGCTGCACCGGGCGCGATTGTCGCGTCATCACCACATCTCGCGCGAGGAGCTTTCCGTGCGCGAGCACATGAGCGCGGTCCTGCGCGGGCTCCGCGCCAGGCGCGTGCTTGAGTTCGCCGAGCTTTTCGATCCGTCGCGCGGCGTCGCCGTGCTGGTGGTGACGTTCCTCGCGCTGCTCGAGCTCGCTCGCGAGCACCTCATCGAGATCACACAGGCCGAGTGCTTCGCGCCAATTTACGTAAAATTAGGGTATGCACAGTCCAGCTGACGTCAAACGTATCCTTGAAGCTGCGCTGCTCGCATCGCCGGAGCCGCTTGGGCTGGCAGAGCTGAAGCGCCTTTTTGGCGGCGACATCGCCACCGACACGCTAAGGAACCTTCTCGCCGAGCTGGCGGAAGAATGGAAAGGCCGCTCGGTCGAGCTGGTCCACGTCGCGAGCGGCTGGCGCTTCCAGACCACCGTCGAGTTCCAGCCGTACATCGAGCGCCTGAATCCGGAGAAACCGCCGCGCTATTCGCGCGCGGTCATGGAGACGCTCGCCATCATCGCCTACCGGCAGCCGGTGACCCGCGGCGACATCGAGGAAGTTCGCGGCGTCACCGTCTCCTCGCAGATCATCCAGTCGCTGGAAGCGCGCGGCTGGATCGACGCGGTCGGCCATCGCGAGACCCCCGGCCGCCCGGCGCTTTACGCCACGACCCGCAAGTTTCTGGACGACCTCGGCTTGCGCTCGCTCGAGGAGCTGCCCCCGCTCGAGGAAATCGCGCAAACGCTCTCGCTCGAGTCTGTCCGGACCGCTGAAGCCGGCGTGCGCCCCGCCAATGCGGAAACCGTCGCCGAACCCGAAGTCGAAGTCCCCGCCGCCACCGGCACCGAAGGCTGAGCGTCTTCAGAAGCTCCTTGCCCCCGCGGGTCTCGGCTCGCGGCGCCAGATCGAGTCGTGGATTGAGGCAGGGC
>Ga0081539_10000800_pt1 | contig 61179 bp, 54 predicted proteins | sample TabmetS4T2R2_FD_71023 | JGI IMG/M metagenome (GOLD analysis project Ga0081539, IMG submission 71023) | Tabebuia heterophylla rhizosphere microbial communities from the University of Puerto Rico - S4T2R2 | ecosystem: Host-associated > Plants > Roots > Rhizosphere ...
ACCGGCGCTCCCGCGCCCAACAGGGCCAAGCCCCTTCTTCGCCCTTGAATGCGCGCGATGGCGAAGGGCCGGGTAGCGGCGTCTGACGCCGCCCGGCCCGCGCCAAGAAGCCCCGGTCTGCTTTACTCGCTGTCGCTGATGGCCATCTCGTAGTGACGCAACGTGACACCATGACGCCATGTCATGGTGGAGTAGCTGGCGGGTCCCTTGCATCGCGGCGACGATCATCCGACAAGCTCCTGAGCCGGCGCGACATTCGCCCCGGCCTTAACCAGAACATGAGCCGAGTTCCGATGACCCGTGCTGCCGCCGTTGCCCGCGCCGAAGCCTATTTCGATTCCGGAGCCTTCAAGACTGATCTCGCGCGCCGCGTCGCGATCCCGACCGAGAGCCAGAATCCAGAACGCAAGCAAGATCTTGCAGACTACCTCTCAAGCGAAATGACGCCTGCTTTCGAGGCGCTGGGCTTCACGTGCCGGACGCTGACGCAGACGCGCGCCAAGGGCCCGTTCCTGTTCGCCGAGCGGATCGAGGACCCGGCGCTGCCGACCGTGTTCGGCTACGGCCATGGCGACGTCATTCGCGGGCTCGAGTCGGGCTGGAGCGACGGCCTCTCGCCCTGGGTGCTGACCGAGAAGGACGGCCGCTACTACGGCCGCGGCGTGGTCGACAACAAGGGCCAGCACACCATCAACCTCGCCGCGCAGGCGGCCGTGCTCAAGGAACGCGGCAAGCTCGGCTTCAACGCCAAATGGCTGATCGAGATGGGCGAAGAAACCGGCTCGCCCGGCCTGCGCGAACTCTGCGCCGAGCATCGCGAGCTATTCAAGGCCGACGTGCTGGTCGGGTCCGACGGCCCGCGCCTCACCGCGGATCGGCCGACGATCTCGCTCGGCACCCGCGGCGCCTTTCACTTCGACCTCTGGATCAATGCGCGCGAGGGTGGCCATCACTCGGGCAACTGGGGCGGGCTGTTGTCGAGCCCCGCGATCCAGCTCGTGCACGCGCTCTCGACCATCACGGGCCCGACGGGGCAGATCCGCATTCCCGAATGGGTGCCGACGGAGATTCCGGCTTCCGTGAAACGCGCGCTCGCCGACTGCGAGGTCAAGTCCGGGCCCGCCGATCCCGTGATCGACCCGAACTGGAGCGAGCCCGGGCTGACGCTCGCCGAAAAAGTCTTCGCCTGGTGCGCGTTCGAAATTCTCGCCATGGAGTCGGGCGTGCCGGCGACCCCGGTGAACGCGGTCCCTCCCCGCGCCTGGGCGCGCTGCCAGATCCGCTTCGTGGTCGGCACTGATCCGAAGGCGTTCCTGCCCGCGCTGCGGCGTCACCTCGATCGCCACGGGTTCCCGATGGTGCAGATCGGCATGGCGCGCGAGGACACCATGATGGCCACCCGACTCGATCCCGAGCATCCCTGGGCGCGCTTCGCCGCGACCTCGATCGCGAAGACGACCAACAACAAGCCCGCCGTGCTGCCGAATGTCGGCGGCTCGCTGCCGAACGATATCTTCTCCGAGGGGCTCGGCCTGCCGACCGTGTGGGTGCCGCATTCCTATCCGGGCTGTTCGCAGCATGCCCCGAACGAGCACTTCCCGACCGCGCTCGCGCGTGAGGCGCTCGGCATCATGGCAGGTCTCTACTGGGATCTCGGGGAGCCGGGGACACCAAAGGTTTGATCAAGGCTTGAGATGGCGCGCATTTCCTACGTCTCGCTCGGTTGCCCCAAGGCGCTCGTCGATTCCGAGCGGATCCTGACGACGCTGCGCGCCGAGGGCTACGAGCTCTCGCGCGAGCATGCCGGCGCCGACCTCGTGATCGTCAACACCTGCGGCTTCCTCGACAGCGCGCAGGCGGAATCCCTGGAAGCCATCGGCTCGGCCCTCGCCGAGAACGGCAAGGTGGTGGTGACCGGCTGCATGGGCGCGGAGCCGGACAAGATCACCGCGCAATTTCCCAACGTATTCGCCGTCACCGGTCCGCAGCAATATGAGAGCGTGGTCGCGGCCGTGCATCGCGCGGCGCCGCCGGCGCATGACCCGTTCGTCGACCTCGTGCCGCCCGAAGGCATCAAGCTCACGCCGCGCCACTATGCCTACGTGAAGATTTCCGAAGGCTGCAACAACCGCTGCTCGTTCTGCATCATCCCCAAGCTGCGCGGCGATCTCGTGTCGCGGCCGGCGGCCGATGTGCTGCGCGAGGCCGAGCGGCTGGTCGCGGCCGGCGTGAAGGAGCTGCTCGTCATCTCGCAGGACACTTCGGCCTACGGCGTCGACATCAAATACGCGCCGAGCCGGTTCAAGGACCGCGAGGTGCGGGCGAAGTTTCTCGACCTGTCGCGCGAGCTCGGCGAGCTCGGCGCCTGGGTGCGGCTGCACTACGTCTACCCCTACCCGCATGTCGACGAAGTCATCGCGCTGATGGCTGACGGGAAGGTGCTGCCCTATCTCGACATCCCGTTCCAGCATGCCTCCCCCGACGTGCTCAAGCGCATGAAGCGCCCGGCCGCGCAGGAAAAGACCATCGCGCGCATCCGCCGCTGGCGCGAGATCTGTCCGGCGCTCACGCTGCGCTCGACCTTTATTGTCGGGTTTCCGGGCGAGACCGATGCCGACTTCGAGATGCTGCTCGACTGGCTCGGCGAAGCCCAGCTCGATCGTGTCGGCTGCTTCAAATACGAGCCGGTACAGGGCGCGGTCGCGAATGATCTCGCGGCCGCGGTGCCTGACGAAGTGAAGGACGAGCGCTGGCATCGCTTCATGCAGCGCCAGCAGGCGATCTCGGCGAGGCGCCTGAAGGCCAAGGTCGGGACGCGCCAGCAAGTCATCATTGACGAGGTAGGACCAACGGTCGCGAAGGGCCGCAGCAAGGGCGATGCGCCGGAGATCGACGGCGCGGTCTACGTGGCAAGCCGCCGCCCGTTGCGCGTCGGCGAGCTCGCCACGGTGAAGGTCGAGCGCGCCGACGACTATGACTTGCACGGGGTCGCGGTAGGATTCTGACAATGAAAACCGCCGCGATCATCATCGTCCTGCTGGTGATCGTTGCTGTCGCCGGTTATGTGTTGCTGGAGAAGCGCCCCGGCTACGGCATCTACTATGGCCTCGCGAAGCTCACCGGCGCGCCGCTCGACATCGGCCCGGTCGACTGGGCGACGCTGACGCGTCACGCGACGCCGAACGACGCGCTGGTCTGCACCGCCGAGCGCTGCCCGCAGGCGAGGCCGGATCGCGAGCCGCGCATCTACCGTCTGGAACCTTCCGCGCTGCTCGCGCGACTAAGGGAGGTCGTGCAAGCCGACGGCAATGTGGTTGAGCTCTACTGCGGTGCGGATTGCGATCGCACCGCCCGCTTCATCCAGTACACCCGGCTGATGCGCTATCCCGACACGATCGACATCGAGGCCTTCCCGGTGAACGGCCAATCGACATTCGCGATCTATTCGCGCAGCCTGATCGGCAGCGGCGACATGGGCGTCAACCGCGCCCGCATCGAGCGCTGGCTTGCCGCGCTGGACGCGGGCTAAAGAGCCCGCTCATTCCCGCCAAAACGAGAAACCAGCCGTAGGGCGGGCAAAGGCGCGACCCGGTGTGTTGACCTGTCCGCTCGACGCGGCGCAGCGCCGTGCCCGCCGCCACACGGATGACAGGCGTTTCGCTGTGCCCGACGGCGGCGGGCACGCGCGTTCCGCGCTTTGCCCGCCCTACAAGCTACAAGCAAATTCGTCTTACGCGATCAGCTGCTCGGACGCGGTCTTCACGCGGCGCACCGACTGGTTCGCCGACTTCGTCACGTCGGCGATCTGCGTCATGTTCCGGCTGATGCTGTCGACCCCGGTCGAGGCGGTCTGCATGTTGCTGGAAATGTCGCGCGTCACGGCGTTCTGCTCCTCGACGGCGGTGGCGATCGCGGTCGAGATGTTGTTGATCGTCGTGATCGTGGCGGCGATATCCTGGATCGCCGTGGCGGCGCCGCTCGCGGCCTGCTGCACGCTCGTGATCTGCGCCGCGATCTCCTCGGTCGCCTTGCTGGTCTGATTGGCGAGCGCCTTCACTTCCGTCGCGACGACCGCAAAGCCGCGCCCCGCTTCGCCGGCGCGGGCGGCCTCGATCGTGGCATTGAGCGCGAGCAGATTGGTCTGCGCGGCGACCTGCTGGATCAAGCCGACCACCTCGCCGATCCGGTTGGCCGCAACCGTGAGCCCGCTGACGATCTCGGTGGTCTTGGTGCTCTGCTCGACCGCCTGCTGCGAAATGCCGGTCGCCTCCGTCACCTGGCGCCCGATCTCGTCGATCGATGAGACGAGCTCCTCGGCGCCGGCCGCGACCGCCTGCACGTTTGCGGAGGTCTGCGTCGAGGCGCTCGCCGCGCTCGCGACCTGTTCGTTCGCGGTGTCGAGCGCCTTGTTGATCTCGACGAGATCGGCGTCGATCGTGCGCTGGATCGTGGCCTTGCGCATGCGATCCTGCACGGTCTTGGTGATGTCGGTCGCGAACTTGACGACCTTCAGCACCTTGCCGTCGGTCGGATCGATGATCGGGTTGTAGCTTGCCTGGATCCAGACTTCCTTGCCGCCCTTGCCGACGCGCTTGTATTCGGCGGCCTGGTATTCGCCGCGGTTGAGCGCCGCCCAGAACGCCCGATAGGCTGCGCTCTCGCGCTCGGCCGGATCGACGAACATGCGGTGGTGCTGACCCTTGATCTCGCCGAGCGTGTAGCCGAGCGCGCCAAGAAACGCCTCGTTCGCCGTGATGACGGTGCCGTCGGTGTTGAAGTGGATGACCGCCTGCGACTTGTTGATCGCGTCGATCTGCCCGGTCGAGTCGATCGCCTTGAGCTTCTGCTCGGTGATGTCGGCGGCGAACTTCACCACCTTGTAGGGCTTGCCGCCGCGCAGCAGCGGGTTGTACGAGGCCTGGATCCAGACCTCCTTGCCGCCCTTGCCGATGCGCTTGTACTCGGCGGCCTGAAACCTGCCGTCGTTCAGCGCCTTCCAGAAGTCGCGATAGGCCGGGCTGTTGCGCTCGTTCTCGGCGACAAACATCTGGTGATGCTTGCCCTTGATCTCGTTCAGGCTGTAGCCGAGTGCGCTGAGGAAATTCTGATTGGCCGTGATGATGGTGCCGTCCATGTTGAATTCGATGACGGCTTGCGATCTGCCCAGCGCCTCGACCATGGCGCGGTCGTCGCGCGAAGAAGATGAGAACATTGATGGAGCCCCCGTTTGGCGCAAAGGAAGAACGAATGCGAGCGGGAACTTACCCAAGTGACGGTTAGCAAAATATGTATTCAATTTGAGGAAATGTTGATCATTTGAGGTAATACGTAGGGACAACCGCGCGCACGAAAGCTAGACGCAATCTGGATACGGCCTTTACCTTACGGGCGTACCGGTCATACCGATCACCACTCCTCAGCCGGCCAGCCGATTCGGATCAAAGCGCGCCACGAATCCGATCAGCGCCGCGACCGCGAGACCGAGATCGCGCGGGTTCGCGTATTCCATCGGGTTGTGGCTGATTCCGCCGCGGCAGCGCACGAACAGCATGCCGATCGGACACAGCTTGGCCATCGCCTGCCCGTCATGCCCCGCGCCCGAGCCGAGCCGCGGCGGCGCGCCGGCAAGCTCGCCACCAAGCGCGCGGATCGCGTCAGCGAGCTGATCCTGCACGGCCGGATGGCAGGGCGTTGTCGCGACTTCGCGTGTCGATGTGATGGTAAGGCCGAGGTGACGCCGCTCTGCAATGGCACGGATCCCGCTGCGCAACTCATCGACAAGGCGTGCGCGGGCGCTCTCCGAGCCGGAGCGGATGTCGAAGATGACGACGACATTCGCCGGGATCACGTTGGTGGCGCCCGGCGCGACCGCGATCCGCCCGACCGTCGCGACCACCTCGCCATCGGTGGCGCGCGCGAGAGTTTCCCCAAGCAGCATCGCCTCGGCGGCGCCGGCGAGCGCATCGCGCCGCAGCGCCATCGGCACGGTGCCGGCATGGCCGGCCTCGCCCAGGAACTCGACGTTGAGGTAGGTCTGGCCGATGATCGACGTGACGACCCCGAGCGGCTGGTTGCGTACCTCCAGTACCGGCCCCTGCTCGATGTGCACTTCGACATAGGCCGCAGCCTCCCCGCGGGCGTAGGCCGCGGCAGGGATGTCGTCCGTTGACTTGCCGTAGGCCGTGATGGCGTCGGCGAGCGTGACGCCGTTGCGGTCGGCGAGCGCAAGGCTCTCTTTGCGAAAAATTCCTGCGCAGGCCGATGACGACGACAGCGTCGCCGGAAAGCGCGAGCCCTCCTCGTCGCCGAACGCCAGCACGTCGATGCCGAACGGCAGCCGCTCGCCGGCGCGCGCGAAATGCTCGGCCGCGAGAATTCCGGCGATGACGCCGAACGGTCCGTCATACTTGCCGGCATCGATGACGGTATCGATATGCGATCCGATCAGCAGCCGCTTCGGCGTCGCGCCCTCGAGCCGTCCGCGTGCCGTGCCGAGTGCGTCTTCCGAGACCGTGAGCCCGGCTTCGCGCATCCACTCTCCGACCCGGTCGGCGGCGCGGCGGTGCTCCGGGGTGAGGAACAGGCGCACCAGCCGATCCGGCTCCGCCGAAATCGCGGCGAGCGCATTGACCATCGCTTCGGCGCGCGCGCCGAGGGCATCGATCTCGCTGGGGGAGAAATTCGGCATGTTGCGTTGCGATTCAACGCAACCTGCTTATCACACCACCGGTGTGGCGGCTCCAGCCTCGCGCAGCTTCTTGGCCGCCTCGAACCCATGCATGCCGAAGCGCCATTGCAGCGCGATCACGGCGCCCTTGATGGGCTGAATCAGCAGCAGCGACAGCGCGAGCGTCAGCGGTAGCCAGAGCACCGCATGGATCCAGTAGGCAGGCTCGTAGGTCATTTCGACATGCAGGATCAGCGGCACCACCAGGTGTCCGACCAGCACGATCACCAGGTAGGCCGGGAAGTCGTCGGCGCGCTGATGATGCAGCTCCTCGCCGCACGCGTCGCAAGTGTCCGCGACCTTCAGGAAGGCGCGGAACATGTGCCCCTTGCCGCAATTGGGGCAGCGGCCGCGCAGGCCATTCCAGAGGTCTGTCTTCAGCGGGCGGTCCGAGTCGCTCATCGATGCTCTTGGCCTGATCTCTTCGGCCGATCTCTTGGGCTGATCCGTGCGTGGTTGAAATAGGCCTTCGAGTGCGGTTTATCAACGATCCGGCCATGCGTAGCGCGCAGGCGTTCAGTGCTGCGCGAGCCACTGGCCGATCCGGGCGCGCTCGTCCTCGGTCATCCGGGTCTCGTTGCCGAGCGGCATCGCCTTGTTCTGCACGGTCTGGGTGAGCACGAGCGGCGCGAATTTGCGCAGGTCGTCGACCGTTTCCAGCGTGACGTTCTTCGGCGCTTCCTTGAAGCTCTCATGGGTCGGCTTGCGCGCGTGGCACGAGGTGCAGTGCTTCGCGCTCAGCGCCAGCACCTCGGCATCACTCACCGCACCGCCGGTCGCGGCCGGCGCGCGCGGTGCCGTCAGCCAGATCGCGCAGATCAACGCGAAGGCCGCGAGCGGCGCGGTCCAGCCGAACGCGTTCCAGTCATCGCCGGCATCGACGCGATTGATGTAGTGGCGAATGAGCGCGCCGGCGATCAGGATCAGCGCAACCACCAGCCACGCATGCGGGTGCGCCGAGAGAAACGGATAGTGCGGCGACACCATCATCACCAGCACCGGCAGGGTCAGATAATTGTTGTGGGTCGAGCGCTGCTTGCCGATCTGGCCGTACCGCGCGTCGGGCACCTCCCCTTTCAACAGCTGCGCCACCATTTTGCGCTGATTCGGGATGATGATCATGAACACGTTGAACGCCATGATGGTGCCGATGAAGGCCCCGACATGGAGAAACGCGCCGCGCGCCGAGAACACCTTGGTGTAGAGCACCGACGCGACCAAAATCAGCGCGAAGACCAGCACGGCGAGCACGGTCGTGTTCTGCCCGAGCCGCGAGCGGCACATCAGCTCGTAGACGAACCAGCCCGCAATGAGCGAGACGACCGAGATCGCCACGGCCTGCAGCGGCTCGAGCGGCAGCACCGCGGGGTCGATCAGGTACGACCGCGCGTGCAGGTAATACTGCACGATGAGCAGGCCGAAGCCGGTCAAAAAGGTCAGATACGCGTCCCACTTGAACCAGTGCAGATGCGCCGGCAATTGCGGCGGCGCGAGCGTGAACTTCTCGACGTGATAGAAGCCGCCGCCATGCACCTGCCAGGCAGTGCCGTAGACGCCCTCGCTTTTGCGCTCCTTGGTGTCGAGCGAATAGTCGAGCGCCATGAAATAGAACGACGTGCCGATCCAGCCGATACCCAGGATCATGTGGAACCAGCGCAGCAGCAGATTCACCCATTCGCCGAGGAAGACGTCCATTGAAATCAGCCCTCATCCTGAGAAGCGTGCCACGCGCATAGCGCGTGGCACGCGTCTCGAAGGATGGCGGCAAGGTCCGGACTCGCGCGGCCATCCTTCGAGACGCTCGCCAGCGCGTCTGCGACACGCCGTGGCTCGCTCCTCAGGATGAGGTCCGAATTTGTTGCGCCGAAAGATTCACACGCTCCCAAAATCAGGCCAGCGGCTACTTCGCCGGGACTTTCTCATCGATCCCTTTGATGAAGAAGTTCATGCTCAGGATCTGCCCGTCGTCGAGATGCGCGCCGCCCTTGCACTCGATCGGCTTGCCGTCCTGCCCGAGCACCGGACATTTGAACGGATGCAGCTTGCCGGACGAGATCGCGGCCTCGGTCTCCATCGCGAGCTTCTTCACGTCCTCAGGCATGTTCGTATAGGGCGCCATCTGCACGATCTTCGATGCAAGCCCGCCCCACACGTCGCCGGTCGCCCACTTGCCGTCGAGCGCGGCCTGGACGCGCTCCACGTAGTATGGCGTCCAGTTGTTGACGATGGCGGTCAGCTGCGACTTCGGGCCGAACTTGATCATATCGGAGTCCTGGCCGAAGGCGAAGATGCCGCGTTCGTTCGCGAACTGCATCGCGGCTGCCGAATCCGTGTGCTGGGTGAGAACATCGGCACCCTGATCGGCGAGCGCGCGCGCGGCCGCGGCCTCCTTGCCGGGGTCGTACCAGGTGTTCACCCAGATAATCTTCACCTTCATGTCGGGGCGCACCGACTGCGCGCCGAGCATCATGGCGTTGATGCCGGAGACAACCTCGGGGATCGGGAACGAGCCGATATAGCCGAGCGTCCCGCTCTTCGACATCTTGGCGGCGATCACGCCCTGGATGTAGCGGCCTTCGTAGAAGCGGCCCGAATACGTCGCGAGGTTCTTGTCGCGCTTGTAGCCCGTGGCGTGCTCGAACTTCACATCCGGGTATTTCTTGGCGACCTTCGCGGTCGCGTCCATGAAGCCGAATGAGGTCGTATAGATCAGCTTGTTCCCGGCGCGAACCAGCTGCTCGATCGAGCGCTCCGCGTCCGGGCCCTCGTTGACGTTCTCAAGATACGTCGTCTCGGCTTTGTCCTTGAACTGGTCAGCGATCGCGCGCCGGCCGACCTCGTGCTGGAAGGTCCAGCCCATGTCGCCGACCGGGCCGACATAGATGAACCCGATCTTGAGCTTTTGCTGCGCGTTGGCGGCGAACAGCGCCGCGCCTAGGGCGAGCCCGACCGCCGCCGCGGTCATCAGAATCCGTTTCATGCTGCGCTCCCGTTGCTTGCGGGTAGTTCCTCGACCCGGTCGCGGCCTGCCCCCGCCTGATCGCTAGAATGTTCAGCGATCCGGCACAAAGGCAAGCCCGAGCGAGGCCGGCGCTGGGCTGCCGGCGCGGCCGCGCATCCAGGAAATCGCGACCAGCACCACGATCGTCGCGAGATACGGCAAGGACGACATCAACTGCGAGGGAATGCCGAGCCCGATCGCCTGCGCGTGCAGCTGCAGGATGGTGATTCCGCCGAACAAATAGGCACCGGCCATGAGGCGGAACGGCAGCCACGAGGCGAACACCACGAGGGCGAGCGCGATCCAGCCGCGTCCCGCCGTCATGCCCGAAACCCAGAACGGCGTATAGGCAAGCGGGAGGTATGCGCCGCCGAGCCCGGCACATCCGCCGCCGAACAGGATGGCGAGCGCGCGGATGCGCAGGACCGGATAGCCGAGCGCGTGCGCGGAGGTGTGGTTATCGCCGACCGCGCGCAGGATCAGTCCCGCGCGGCTGCGGTAGAGGAAATGCCAGATCGCGATGATCAACGCGATCGAAATGTAGACGAAGGCATCCTGGCCGAGCAGCACGCGGCCGAGGAACGGGATGTCGCTGAGATACGGGATGTAGAGGTGCGCGGCGCCGTCGATCTTCTGCCCGACATAGCCCGCCCCGATCAGCCCCGAGAGGCCGACGCCGAGGATGGTGAGAGCTAGCCCCGAGGCGACCTGGTTGGCGGCCAGGCCGAGGGTGAGCGCGGCGAAGACCGCCGACAGCGCCGCGCCTGCCAGAATGCCGCACAGCGCGCCGACAAAGATCGATCCGGTGACGAACGCGCCGGCAAAACCGCAGGCCGCGCCGACGATCATCATGCCTTCGACGCCGAGGTTCAACACCCCAGCCCGCTCGACGACCAGCTCGCCCGAAGCGGCAAGAAGCAGGGGCGTCGAGGCCGTGATGATGGTCAGGACGATCGCCTCAATGAATTCCATGCGCAACCTTCGGGGCAAAGATGAGCCGGAAGCGATAGAGAATGAGTGTGTCGCAGGCGAGCACGTAGAACAGCAGAATGCCCTGGAAGACTTTGGTCAGATCCAGCGGCACCTTCAGCGAGATCTGCGCCGACTCCCCGCCGATGAAGGTCAGCGCCAGGAACAGCGCGGCGATCAGGATGCCGACCGGGTGCAGGCGGCCAAGGAACGCCACGATGATCGCCGTGAAGCCGTAGCCGGGCGAGATGTTCGGCTGCAGATGATTGACCGTCGCCGAAATCTCGATGATGCCGGCGAGCCCCGCGAGCGCGCCGGAGATCGCGAAGGTCACGACGGTCAGCGTCTTGTCGCTGAACCCCGCAAATCGGGCCGCGCGCGGCGCCGCGCCGACCAGCTTGATCTCGAAGCCTTTCAGGGTGCGGCCAAGCACGACAGTGGCGCCGATCACCACCAACAGCGCGATGATGGCGCCGAAATGCAGCCGGCTGCCCTCGATCAAGGTCGGCATCGAGGCGACCGCGTCGAACTCCGCGGTGGTCGGGAAATTGAAGCCCTTCGGGTCACGCCAGGGCCCGCGCACCAGCCAGTCGAGCAGCAGCTCGGCGACATAGACCAGCATCAGCGAGGTGAGGATCTCGCTCGCGCCAAAACGCACCCGGAACAGCGCCGGGATCAGCGCATAGAGGGCGCCGCCGAGTGCGCCGAGGATCAGCATCGCGGGGAGCACCCAGTAGCCGGCATCGGTGCCGTGCGTGACGACCGCGACCCATCCGCCCGTGATGGCGCCGATCAGGAACTGGCCTTCGGCGCCGATATTCCAAGTGTTGGCGAGATAGCACATCGCGAGGCCGACGGCGATCAGCACCAGCGGCGTCGCCTTGACGGCGATCTCCTGCAGCGCCCAGGCGTCCGTGAGCGGATCGAGGAAATAGATCTTCAGCGCTTCGAGCGGCGGCTTGCCGAGCAGCGTGAACAGCGCGGCGCCGGTCGCGAGCGTCAGCACGATCGCGAGCAGCGGCGAGAGGAGCGCGACGAGCAGCGAGCGCTCGCTGCGGCGTTCAAGTGCGAGCCGCATGCCCCTCCCCGTTGCGCTTCATGCCGACGCCCGCCATCAGCATGCCGATCTCGCCGCGGTCGACGCGCCGGGTGGTGCGCGGCGCCGACAGCCGGCCGGCGCACATCACGACCAGGCGGTCGGAGATTTCATAGAGCTCGTCGAGATCCTGGCTCATCACCAGCACGGCGGCGCCGCGCGCCGCCAGGTCGATGATCGCCTGGCGAATGGCAGCGGTCGCGCCGGCATCGACGCCCCAGGTCGGCTGGCTCACGATCAGCAGCCGCGGCTCCCGTAAAATTTCGCGGCCGACCACATATTTCTGCAGGTTTCCGCCCGAGAGGCTGACCGCCTCCGGGTCGGGTTTCGCCTTGCGCACGTCGTAGGCCTTGGTGATGCGGTCGACGAAGGCGCGGGTCTGCTGCCGGTCGATGAAGCCGCGCCGCACCATCGGGCTTGCGGCGTGCGCGCTGATCAGCGCATTGTCGGAGAGCTTGAAGCGCGGCGCGGTCGCGTGCCCAAGCCGCTCCTCCGGCACGAACGCGGCGCCGAGCCGCCGCCGCTGCGTGATCGAGAGGCGGCCCGCATCCTTGCCGTCGATCTTGATCGCGTCGGCCGTGTCGGCAAGCGCCTCGCCGGACAGCACTGCGAACAGCTCGTCCTGGCCGTTGCCGGCGACACCCGCAAGGCCGAGGATTTCGCCCGCCGCGACCTCGAAACAGACATTGTCGAGCCGCACCCCATGCGGATCCTCCGGCGTGAAGTCGAGGTGCTTCACGACAAGCCGTGGCTGCCCGACCTTCTTAGACCCGTCCGAGCGCACCGTGCCGACCTCGCCACCGACCATCATGCTGGCGAGCGATTGCGCGGTCTCGGCGCGCGGGTCGCAGGTCGCGATCACCTTGCCGTCGCGCAGGATCGTGGCGGTGTCGCACAGCGCGCGCACCTCCTCGAGCTTGTGCGAGATGTAAAGGATCGCGCGGCCCTCCTTGCGCAGGACACGCAACGTGCGGAACAGCTGTTCGGTCTCCGGCGGGGTGAGCACCGAGGTCGGCTCATCGAGGATCAACAGCTTCGGGTCCTGCAGCAGGCAGCGCACGATCTCGATGCGCTGGCGCTCGCCGACCGACAGCCGCCACACCTCGCGGCGCGGATCGAGCGGCAGGCCGTAGGAGCGCGACACCTCCGCAACGCGGTCCTCGATCCCGGTGAGCGGCGTCGTGTCGAGACCGAGCGCGACGTTCTCGGCAACGGTGAGCTGCTCGAACAGGCTGAAATGCTGAAACACCATGCCAATGCCGCGCGCGCGGGCGGCTGCCGGGCCGGCGAGCACGATCGGCTCGCCCAGCCATTTGAACTCGCCCGCGCTCGGCTGCAGCAGGCCATAGATCATCTTCACCAAGGTCGACTTGCCGGCGCCGTTCTCGCCGAGCAGCGCGTGCACCTCGGCTGGCCAGATTTCCAGATTGATGTCGTCGTTGGCGACGAAGTCGCCATAGAGCTTGGTGATGCCGACCGCTTCGAGCAGCGGGACCTCGTCCGCGTGCGCGGTCTGCTCTGACGCGGGCGCCGTCGTGACATCAGCCATGACGCACCCGGGCGGCTTTGGGCGTGACATGCGCGTGTGCCTGTTGCGCCTCGCGCGCGATCAGCATCTGCGCGGCGGTCGCTGCCGCGATCGCGGCCGGCGCCTTGTCCTTGATGGCGGTGAGCCCGATCGGACAAACCAGCCGCTCAATAATTTCCTCTGCCATCCCCATCCGGCGCATCGCGCCGGTGAAGCGCGCGCGTTTGGTGGCGCTGCCGATCAGGCCCACATAGGCGAAGCGTTGCGCCTGCAGCGCCGCGATCGCCAGATCGAGATCGAGCGCATGGCTGTGCGTCATGATCGCGACGAAAGCCTGATCCGGCGCGCGCGCGAGCAGCGCGACGGGCTCGCCGTCCCGAATGGCCGTGACGTTGGCCGGGTACACGGCCGGGATCGCGTCCGGCCGTGTGTCCATCCAGGTCACCGCGAAGGGCAGCGGCGCCAGCGCCTGGATCAGCGCGCGCCCGACATGGCCGGCGCCGAACAGGTAGAACGCGGTCGGCTCTTCGCCAAAGCGCTCGCGCACCGACCCGCCGGATCGCATCTGATAGGCCGGGCCCTCGAACGGCTCGATCACGCGGCGCATCAGGCGGCCGTCCGCCCCCAGTGTCGCGAACGTCGCCAGCACGCCCGCACCTTCGGCTTGCGCGAGCCCCTCGATATCGGACCGGTCGCGCGCATCGAATTTCTCGATCGTCAGCAGCACGCGCCCGCCGCAGCACTGGCCCAGGTCGGGCCCGAGCGCGCGGTCGAGCCGCACCAGCATCGGCGCCTCGCGTGCGAGCAGCGCCTGCGCTTCGGCGAGCGCGCCCCATTCGAGCGCGCCGCCGCCGATCGTGCCGGTGAACGTGCCGTCCGGCGCCACCACCATGCGGGCGCCGACCTCGCGCGGGCTCGAGCCCTCCGCCTCGGCGAGCGTCACCAGCGCGGCCGCACCCTGGGCCGCAACGAGACGCGCGATGGTGGGCCAAGTCGACATCACACATCAGCTCGGCATGTCGGCGCTCACCGCCTTGACGGCGCGCAGTATCGACTCCGGCGTCGCTGGAGCGTCAAGCGGAACCGGGACCGACGGGTTGAGGCTATGGATCGCGTCGGCAATCGCGGCGAATACCGAGATCGCCAGCATCAGCGGCGGCTCGCCAACGGCTTTCGAGCGATAGATCGTGTCCTCGCGGTTGGAGCCATCCCAGAGCGTGATCTTGAAGTGTTCGGGCGCGTCCGACGCGCACGGGATCTTGTAGGTCGAGGGCGCATGCGTGAGCAGCCGCCCGTCGGCATGAAACACCAGCTCCTCGGTGGTAAGCCAGCCCATGCCCTGGATAAACCCGCCCTCGATTTGTCCGATATCGATTGCCGGGTTGAGCGAGCGCCCGACGTCGTGGACGATATCGACGCGGGCAAGCTTCATCTCGCCGGTCGTGACGTCGACCAACACTTCCGAGCACGCCGCGCCATAGGCGAAATAGTAGAACGGCCGCCCGCGTCCGGCCTTGGCATCCCAATGGATCTTCGGCGTCTTGTAGAAGCCGGTTGACGAGAGCGACACGCGTGCCAGATACGCCTGCTTGATCAGCTCGGCGAACGGCATCGAGCGGTTGCCGATGAAGACGCGGTTGTCGCGAAAGTCGATCTGATCCGGCGAAACGTTATTTGCTTCCGCGGCGAACGCGATCAGCCGCTCCTTGATCGCGCCGGCCGCGTTCTTCGCCGCCCAGCCATTGATGTCGGAGCCGGACGAGGCGGCGGTCGCGGAGGTATTCGGCACCTTCGCGGTCGTCGTGGCGGTGATCATCACCCGGTCGGCGTCGACACCGAACTCCTCGGCCACCACCTGCGCGACCTTGATGTAGAGCCCCTGCCCCATCTCGGTACCGCCGTGATTGAGATGGATCGAGCCGTCCTGATAGACGTGCACCAGCGCGCCGGCCTGATTGAGATAGGTAGTGGTGAAGGAGATGCCGAACTTCACCGGCGTCAGCGCGATGCCGCGCCGGATGAACGCGCTGCTCGCGTTGAACCTTGCGGCGGCCTGCCGTCGCGCGCGATATTCGCTCAACGTTTCGCAGCGCTCGATCAGGGCGGGCAGGATATTGTCCTCGACCACCATCCCGTAGGGCGTGACGTTGCCGCCAAGGCGATAAAGGTTGCGCTTGCGCACATCGAGCGGATCGAAATCGAGCGCCCAGGCGATCTCGTCGATCGCGCGCTCCGCCACCATCATGCCCTGCGGCCCGCCGAAGCCGCGAAACGCCGTGTTCGAGACCGTGTTGGTCTTCATGCGCCTGGTCGTGATGGTCGCGGCGGGCAGGTAGTAGGCATTGTCGGCATGGAACATGGCGCGGTCGTTGATCGCGCCGGACACGTCGGCCGAATAGCCGCAGCGCGACGCCATCACGGTCTCGAATGCCGTGATGTTGCCCCTGGCGTCGAACCCGATGTCGTAATCGGCAAGGAAATCGTGCCGCTTGCCGGTGAGATTCATGTCGTCGTCGCGGTCGAGCCGGATCTTGCACGGCCGCCGCGTGATGCGTGCGGCGAGCGCCGCGATCGCGGCCCATTGCGCGGCCTGCGTCTCCTTGCCGCCGAACGCCCCGCCCATGCGCCGCACCTCGACCGTCACGGCCGCGTCGGGCACGTTCAACACCTTCGCGATCAGGTGCTGGCATTCGCTCGGATGCTGGGTCGAGACATGGACCAGCATGTCGCCGTCCTCGCCTGGGATCGCGAGCGAGACCTGGCCCTCGAGATAGAAGTGCTCCTGGCCGCCGATGCGCAGCCGCCCTTTGCGGCGCTGTGCGCTTGCGGCCAGCGCCGCAGCACTGTCCTCTTTGCGAAACGTATAGTCGGGCAGGATGTGCAGGTCGCTCGCAAGCGCATCATCGACCGACACGCACGGCGTTCCGACCGCAGTCTCGAACTTGGCGAGCCGCGCGGCCCGGCGCGCCGCGAGCCGCGTCTCGGCCACGACGGCGAACACGACCTGGCCGTGAAACGAGACCTGGCTTTCCACGAAGACCGGATCGTCGCCCGCGATCGGGCTGACGTCGTTCTTGCCCGGAATGTCTGCCGCGGTCAGCACCGCAACTACGCCGGGCGCCGCCCTCACGGCGGCGAGATCGAGCCCAAGCAATTGCCCGCTCGCGACCGGCGCGCCGCCGACCGCGATGTGCAGCAGGCCCTCCGGCTCGCGGATGTCGTCGATGAAGCGCGCCTCGCCCGCGACATGCTTCGGCGCCGAGTCGTGCCGCATCGCGCGGCGCACGACGCGCAGCCGCAGATCGGCGGAGCGGCGGTCAAGCACCGACATCCGCGGTCTCCCTGAAGCCGACGAGCCGGGTGTCACGCGTCGACGTGCCGCCGATCTCGGTCAGCGCCTTGCGCAGCAGTGCGCGCGCGACGTCGAGGCGGTAGGCGGCGCCGGCGCGCAGGTCGTCGATCGGCTGGAAGTCTTCGCCGAGCGCCGCGATCGCGTCGCTCCATTCCTTCGGCTTATCGAGATGCTTTTCGATCAATGACTTCTCGGCGGTGCGCGCGCGCTTCGGGATCCCGGCCATGCCGCCATAGGCGATGCGCGCGCCCGCGATCCGTGTGCCGTCGAGCCGCAGCTTGAACGCGCCCATCACAGCCGAGATGTCGCTGTCGAAGCGCTTCGAGATCTTGTAGCAGCGGAAGCGCTCGTCGGCGCCGAATTTCGGAACGCGCACCACGCGCACGAACTCGCCCGGGCGGCGATCCTGCTTGCCGTAATCGAGGAAGAAGCTCTCGAGCGGCACACTGCGGGTGCGCTCGCCGAATTGCAGGCCGATCGTCGCGCCGAGCGCGATCAGCGCCGGCGGCAGGTCGCCGATCGGCGAGCCGTTCGCGATGTTGCCGCCGACGGTGCCGGCGCTGCGGATCTGGTGGCCGGCAAAACGGCGCATCAGCTCGCCGAGGTCGCGGTCGATCGCCGCGAGGTACGACATCGCCTCGGCGTGGGTCACCATCGCGCCGAAGCTGACCGCGTCGCGCCGGTCTTCGATCTCGTCGAAATGGCGCACGCGGCCGAGCCAGATCACCTTTGGAATGTCGTGCAGCTGCTTGGTCACCCACAGCCCGACATCGGTCGCGCCGGCGACGAGCCGCGCATCCGGATGCACCACGCACAGCTTGGCGAGCGCCGGAATGCTCGCGGGCGCGGCGAAGAAGCGCTCTTTTGTCCCGACGAAGAGATCCTCGCTGTCGTGCAGCGCGGAGAGCGCCTGGCGGGCCGTGTCTTCGTTCGCCGAGAACTGGTCATTGGCCGGCGCCGCGCAGGCCGCAAGGCCGGCGTCGGTGATCGGGCGGTAACCGGTGCAGCGGCAGAGGTTGCCGGCGATCCAGTCGTTGACCTGCGTCCGATCGACCGGCTTGCCGTCGCCACGGTGATAGAGCGCAAACAGCGCCATCACAAAGCCCGGCGTGCAGAAGCCGCATTGCGAGCCGTGCTGGTCGACCAGCGCCTGCTGCACCGGATGCAGCCCGCCGTCGCGCGCGAGGTCCTCGACCGTGATGATCTCGCAGCCGTCCGCCTGCCCCGCGAAGAGAATGCAGGCGTTCACCGGTTCATAACAGAGCCGTTCGCCGCGCAGGCGGCGCAGCACCACCGTGCAGGCGCCGCAATCGCCTTCGGCGCAGCCCTCCTTGGTGCCAGTCGCCCGCTCGGTCAGGCGCAGATAGTCGAGCAACGTCAGCGTCGGCGAAACATTCGTGAGCTTCACCATTCTGCCGCGTCGCAGGAAGCGGATCTCGCTGCGCATCAGCTGCCCCGATAGGTCGAATACGCGAACGGCGAGACCAGCAGCGGCACGTGGTAATGCGCGTCTTCGGCGACGCCGAAGCGCAGCGGCACGAGGTCGAGGAACGCCGGCTCGGGGAGCTTGACGCCCTGCTGGCGAAAATACTCGCCGACATGGAAGGTGATCTCGTAGTGCCCGGTCGCGAAGGCGGCGCCTTCGAGCAAGGGCCGGTCCAAGCGGCCGTCCGCATTGGTGACCGCGACCGCGACGGCCTCCGGCGTGGCATCGAGACGGGTGAGAACGACCTTCATGCCGGCGGCGGGACGTCCTGCCGCGGTATCAAGCACATGCGTGGTGATGCGACCCATACAAACCCTGCTGGCAAATCAGCGGGTTATGTTCCAACAAAACGGTCTGGGACAAAAGGAGAGTTTTTCCGCGATCGGTGCGGTGAAAAGCGGCGGAGCGGGCGACTTCACCTCTCCCCGGCTTGCGGGGAGAGGCCCAAGCCGCCTCTCACGGGATCAGGATCAGAGAGCCGGTCGTCTGCCGGCCTTCCAGTTCCTCATGCGCCTTGCGGGCATCCTTCAGCGCGTAGGTCTTGCTAACGTCGATCTTAACGGCGCCGGAGCCGACCACGTCGAACAGATCGTTCGCGATCGCGACCAGGTCCTCGCGCTTCGCTGCATAGTGATTGAGCGTCGGGCGGGTTGCGAACAGCGAGCCTTTGAATTGCAGGATGTTGATGTTGAAGGCGTCGATCTGTCCCGAGGCCGAGCCGAAGCTCACGAACATGCCGAGCGGGCGGATGCAGTCGAGCGAGGCCGGGAACGTGGTCTTGCCGACGCCGTCATAGACCACATCGCACAGCTTGCCACCGGTGATCTCCTTCACCTTGGCGACGAAGTCCTCCTGCTTGTAGAGGATGATGTGGTCGGCGCCATTCTTCCTGGCGAGATCGCCTTTTTCCTTCGAGCCGACGGTACCGATCACGGTCGCGCCGAGGTGCTTCGCCCATTGGCACAGGATCAGCCCGACGCCGCCCGCGGCTGCGTGCACCAGAATGGTATGGCCCTTCTCGACCTTGAAGGTCCGCCGCAGCAGATACTCGGCCGTCATACCTTTCAGCATCATGCCGGCCGCCTGCTCGTGCGAGATATTCGCGGGCAGCTTCACGGCGCGGTCCGCTGGGAGAATGCGCTCGCCCGCATAGCCGCCGAGCGGCGCCACCGCGGCGACGCGATCCCCGACCTTGATGTCGGTCACGCCAGACCCGACCGCGACGACATCGCCCGAGCCTTCATTGCCGAGGATGAACGGATAACCATTCGGCGGCGGATAGGCGCCCTGGCGAAAGTAAGTATCGATGTAGTTGACGCCGCACGCGCCCTGCTTGATGCGGATCTGACCCGGCCCCGGCGCCGGCAGGTCGGCGTCCTCGTAAGTCAGGACTTCCGGACCACCCGCCTTGTGAGCTCGCACCGCCGCAACCATGGCATTCTCCCGTTTTTCGCGCGCCGAAAATTGGCGCGCTTTCAGTTGGCCAATCGGGCGCGGATCATAGGTGGCGCTCCGGCGAGCGCAAGGCGGTTGGCAGGGCTTCGAGCTAGCGCCCGCCCGACACGCGCAGGATCGTGCCGGTGGTGTAGGACGATGCATCCGAGAGCAGGAACAGCACGCCCTCGGCCACTTCCTCGGGCGTGCCGGCGCGCGCGATCGGCATCTGCGGCGCGAGCCGCTCGAGCCGCCCCGGCGGATGCAGGCCGGTCTCGATCAAGCCGGGCGCGACGGCATTGACGCGGATGCTTTCGGCGGCGAGCTCGCGCGACAGCCCGACCGTCATGCTGTCGACCGCGCCCTTCGAGGCAGCGTACCAGACATACTCGCCGGCGCTGCCGAGCACCGCTGCCATCGAGGAGATCAGCACGATCGCGCCGCCCTGCCCGCCTTTCTTCGTCGACATGCGCGCGCTGGCGGCCTTCACGCAGAGCAGCGCGCCGAGCACGTTGAGCTCGAGCACCGACCGCATCATCGCGGCGTCGGCATCTTCCAGGCGCGAATAGCCGCCGGTCGAACCGGAATTGTAGACGAGGTGCGTGAGCGCTCCGAGCTCGCGATCGATCGTCGCGAAAGTGCGCGCGATGTCGGCTTCCTGCGCCATGTCGCCCTGGATCGTGAGCGCGCGTCGGCCGGCCGCGCGCACCTCGCTGGCGACGGCGTCGGCCGCCGCGCCGTCGCGCAGATAGTTGATCGCAACGTCGTAGTCTTGCCGCGCGGCAAGCCGGGAGATCGCGGCGCCGATCCCGCGGCTGCCGCCGGTCACCAGCAAGATCTTACTCACTGGTGGCGCTCCCTCATCCCCTGACGCTTGGTCCGCGCCGCGTTGCGCGCGCGGTTGCGACGCGCCAGCACGTTGAAGAATTCGACCGCCCCGGCAAATACCATCGAGACGTAGATGTAGCCGCGCGGAATATGGAACGCGAATCCATCCGCCACCAGCGCGACGCCGATCATCACCAGGAAGGCGAGCGCCAGCATCTTGGTGGTCGGGTGATGTGCGACGAAATGCGCGATCGGGCCGGACGCCACATACATCACGATCATCGCCAGCACGACCGCGATGACCATGATCTCGATATCCTTCGCGAGCCCGATCGCCGTGATGATCGAATCGACCGAGAAGACCAGATCGATGACGACGACCTGCGCCACCACGGTCCAGAACACGCTGCGCGCCGCGCCGGCCGGGGTGTCGGGTTCGTCCGCTTCCACCTCGGCATGGATCTCATGTGTTGCCTTGCCGATCAGGAACAGCCCGCCCGCGATCAGGATGAGGTCGCGCCACGAGAAGCCGTGACCGAACGCGTCGAACACCGGCGCGGTCAGCCGCATCAGCCAGGTCAACCCGAGCAGCAGGATGACGCGGAAGATCAGCGCGAGCGAGAGCCCGATCTGGCGCGCACGCTTGGCATCTTCGGGCGTGCAGCGCGACACCAGCACCGAGATGAACACGATGTTGTCGACGCCGAGAATGATCTCGAGCACCGTCAACGTGACGAGCGCAGCCCAAGCATCCGGATCGGTGAGGAGGTCGAGCATCAGTTCGCTTCGTTGTTTCGCAGCAGTCCGGCGCCGAGGAAATAGAGCGCGATCGCGCAGAGCGCGCCGGTGACCCACGGGCCCGGCATCATGTCGTGGACCAGCGCGACGGTCGCAAGCGTCCCCCATGCGACAATCAGCAGCGCGTTAAATGCGCGCAGGCGCCGCACGCGAAACGGGTGGAGGAATGGGATCGGAACGAAGGTGAGGATCGCTAGCAGGACGATCGCGGCGGCCGAGATCCAGGGATCGGGGCGCAGCAGAAACAGATAGAACACCGGCGCGTTCCACACCGCCGGAAAGCCGCGAAAATAATTGTCGGCGGTCTTCATGCGACGGTCGGCGAAATAGAGCGCGCCGGAGATGCAGATCAAGATCGCGAGCGGCACCGCGCCGATCTGAGGCACGAGGCCGCCGATCGCCACCAGATAGGCCGGCACGAACACGTAGGTGATGAAATCCACCACCAGGTCGAGCGTATCGCCGGACCAGCGCGGCAGCCGCTCCGCGACCTTCAGCGTGCGCGCGATCGAGCCATCAACGCCGTCGACGAACAGCGCGGCCCCGAGAAAGACGAACGTAAGGGTCCAGTTGTGTTGGACCGCGGCGAGCAGCGCGAGCAGCCCGAGCGCGGCGCCGCACGCGGTGAAGATATGGACCGCAAACGCGAGCGCGGTCGGTGTGGCCGGCTGCGGACCGTCAACGGACATCGCTGCCCCAGTCGAGCCGCACCAGCTCGGCCGAGCGGCCTTCGAAATTCCAGTTGCGGCCGAAGGCGCGCACGCGCGAGGTCTCGGCGCGCGCGATGGTGACGTCACGGCCGACCCAGTAGCCGGTGTTGCTGACCACGACATGCTCGCCCGGCTGCTTGCCCTTGATCGGCTTCACCACGCCTTCGATGATCTTCGGGATCTGGAAGATGTGCGCGCCGTCGCGGATCTCGTAGATGATCTTCTCGGTGCGCACGCCGAGAAAGCCGCTGACCAGGATCTTCAACAGCCCGGTCGAGCCGCCCGCCTTGCCGGTGAAGATGCGCGTCAGCGCTTTCACCGCATAGATGGAGGCGCGCTCGTCGACATAGAGCGCCGCGGTCCAGTTGCCGCGCGCGAGCCGGCCCGGAATGTCGAGCAGGAGCCCGACATTGATCCCGGAAATGTCGGTGTCTTCGTGGTGGCCTTCGTCGATGTGGATGCCGGCCCAGGCCTGGCAATAGCCCTCGGTCGGCTCGTGCTGGCCGAGCGAGATCACGCAGGGACAGAAGACCGTGCAATTGCACGAGAGAACGAAGTCGCCTTTCAGCTTCCAATTATCCGGCACCGAAGAGTCCCCATCCCCACAAGGCCGCTTGGGCGGCTGATTTCACGGGCCAGCGTTCGATCACGGCCGAAACGATGATAACAAGCCCGATCAGGCAGAATACCGCGCCGAGCGCCTTGCTGAAGCGGGTCGTTGTCGCGACCTTCTCGGTCGCCATGACGGCGCCGAGCATCGCCATCCAGAACACGCTCATCACGCCGATCGCGAACATCAACAGCATCATGGCCCAGCAGCAGCCGAGGCAGTAGAGGCCCTGGCGGAAGCCGAGGCGGAAGACGCCGCGCGGCTCGGCGGTCCAGTTGGCGAAGAAAAAACGGAACGGGTGCTGGCACTGGGTCACGCAGGCGTGCTTCAGGGCGGAGAACTGGTAGGCGCCGGCGAGCAGAAACAGCGCGCCGGCAAACAGCGGGCTTGCGACCGACATTACGTTGTCGAGCAGGCCGAACCACGCGAGCGCGGCCTGCAGCGCGGCGAGCCCGAGGGCCGCGCCGAACCAGACCGCCACATAGCCGGCGGCGAGCACGATCGGCGAGGCCGCCGGCTCGCCCTTCTGGGCCGCGGTCTCGGCAAGGTCCGCATAGGTCAGAATCATCGGCGCGGCGGTCGGCAGCATCATGGCGAGCGCCATCGCGCACCACATCGCAAACGTCAGCAGCAGCGTCGAGGCCGAAAGGTTGGCCGCGCCATAAAGCGGCTGGCAGAGCGCGCCCCACAACCCGCGCGCTGTCTCGCCGGCGAGCACGAGGCCCAGATAGATCCATCCAGCCGCGACCAGGACCGCAATGCAAGCAAGCGCGATCGCGTGCGGACGCGCAAGCGCACGCAACAGCGGGCGCTGCGGCAGATCGGGGCTTGCGGCCTGCGTCGGCATCGCTTCCCGTGTAGCGCAAGCACGGGACGAAATCAGGGTCGTTTTCTCTAGTCGGAGCCGCTATCTGGAGGGGATGGAACACGCGCAGCGGGTTGAAGTGGCGGTGATCGGCGGCGGGCCCGCGGGGCTGACCGCCGCGATCGCGCTGGCTGCCGGTGGGGTCGAGACCGCACTGATCGCCGCGGCGCCGCCCGCCGACAATCGCACCACCGCCCTGCTCTCCGGGTCAGTGGCCGCGCTCGCGACGCTGGAGGTGTGGCCGCGCGTGCAACAGGAGGCCGCGGCGCTGACTGCGATCCGCCTGATCGACGACACGCGGCGGCTCATCCGCGCCCCCGAAGTGTTGTTCGAAGCAGCCGAGATCGGGCTCGAGGCCTTTGGCCACAATATCGAGAACCGGCATCTCCTGCGCGCGCTCGACGCGCGCGCCGCGGCACTCCCGCAGCTCAAGCGCCTGCACGCGACCGCCGCGGCCATCGAGCCGGGCGAGGATGACGTGACCGTCCGGCTGAATGACGGCACGACCATTGTGGCGCGCCTCATCATCGGCGCGGACGGCCGCAAGTCGCGCTGTCGCGCCGCGGCCGGCATCACGACGCAGCGGCATGACTACCCGCAGGCGGCGCTGACGCTCAATCTCGCGCACACGCGGCCGCACAACGGCATCTCGACCGAGTTTCACACCGAGACAGGACCGTTCACGCTCGTCCCCCTCCCCGGCCTGCGCGCGAGCCTCGTCTGCGTGGTCGATCCCGATCAGGCCGAAGAGCTGAAGTCACTCGATTCCGCTGCGCTGTCGGACGAGATCGAACGCCGCTCGCACTCGATCCTCGGCAAGGTCACCATCGATGACGAGCGCGGCGTGTTCCCGCTCGGCGTTGAAACCGTGCGGACATTTGCGGCCCATCGCATTGCGCTGGTCGGCGAGGCTGCGCATGTGATTCCGCCGATCGGCGCGCAGGGCTTGAACCTCGGCCTGCGCGATGTCGCGACCATCAGCGAGCTCGCCGTCGCGGCGCATCGCGAGGGCCACGACGTCGGCGCCGCGGACCTGCTCGCACGCTACGACCGCGCGCGCCGCGCCGACACGACCGGCCGCACCGTCGCAGTCGACGTACTCAACCGCAGTCTCTTGTCGGATTTCCTGCCCGTGCAGGGCGCGCGCGGGCTCGGCCTCTATGCGCTCAGTCAGATCGGCCCACTCCGCCGCGCCCTGATGCGCGAAGGCGTCGAGCCCGCCGCGCAGCCGCGCTTGATGCGAGGCGAGGGGCTGTAGCCCGGATGAGCGCAGCGAAATCCGGGATCGGCGGTCCCGCATGTCGCTGCGCTCATGCGGGCTACAGGCTTCCCAACAACCCGTTGTCCGCCCCGAGCTGCGGCGATCGTTTCGCGCCCGGCTTCTCGCGCAGGGTCTCGGCAATCGGCACCGGCAGCGCCGGTACGGTCTTGCCTGTTGACCCGGACACTTGGTGCGCGAACAACCCGCGCTCGACGAAGTGCGGGTCATGCAGCGCATCGACGAGCGACGCCATGATGGTCACGCAACAATCCGCGGCGGCGAATTTCGGCTCCCAATGCGCGGCGCTCTCGCGCGCGATGATGTCCGCGACCGCCTTCTTCGTGGCCGCAGGATCAGCCAGGTCGTTCATCAGCGGCCCCGGCAGAGCGATCGCGTTGCAGAACGCGAGCCAGAATTTCTGCTCCAGCGCGCCGCAGGCGACGAGTTTGCCGTCTTTCGTCGGATAGAGCTGGTAGCGGGGCGAAGCGCCGGCAAGGCGCAACTCGCCGGGCCCCGGAAACTTGCCAGTCACATTGCCGATCGCATAGGCGTACCACGCGAAGGTGAACATCGCGTCGGCCATCGCGACGTCGAGATAGACGCCCTTGCCGGTCGCGTCGCGCTGGCGCAGCCCGAGCAGAATGTTGATCACCGCCGGCATGGTGCCGCCGCCAATGTCGGCAACAAGCGCGGGCGGAACGACCGGCCGATCCGGCGGTCCGGGTTGGATCGCCAACAGACCCGTGCGGCTCTGATAATTGATGTCGTGCCCGGCCTCGCCGGCGCGCGGACCTTGCTGGCCGTAGCCCGAGATCGAGCAATAGACAATGCGTGGATTGATCCTGGCGACGGCCTCGAAACCGAGATCGAGCCGCTCCATCACGCCCGGGCGGAACTGCTCGACCAGCACATCCGCGCTCTCAAGCAGCGGCCGCAAGCGGGTGCGATCGTTCTCGTTCTTCAAATCGAGCACGACGCTCTTCTTGCCCCGGTTGAGCAGCGCGAACACCGCCGCCTCGCCATCGTGCAAGGGCGGCATCGCGCGCATGTCCTCCCCGCCCGGCCGCTCGACCTTGATCACCTCGGCGCCGGCTTCGGCGAGCATCAAGGTCGCGAGCGGCCCTGGAAGGAGCGTCGTGAAATCCAGAACGCGGACGCCGGAGAGAGGTTGGGTCACGCAATATCCCCTTCGGCCTTCATCCAGCGGACGCTCACGCGAAACGCATCGAGCGTCTGCGCGACCTCGCGAGGGCCGTGGACCGCGGAGACCAGGCCTCCGGGCGCCCCCATGAGGTCGACGCCGTTCGCCAGCATCGCGATGCGCAGGCGGTGACTGAGATTGGGGTTGCGCACCGCCTTGAGCTCCTTGAAGCCGTGCCGCAGTGGATTGAAGGTCTTCGGATCGATGGGGAGACCGTTCGGGTTCTGGAACACAAGAAAACCCGAGACATCGCCGTAGATGCCCCAGGGGATATCCTCCTCGCTGAGGATCTGCCGCATCCCTTGGCGGATCGCCTCGGCGGTCGTCTCGGCCCGCGCGCATACGTCTTCGCGCTCGACGATCGAAAGCGTCGCGACCGCCGCCGCAGCGCAGAGCGGGTTCGCGTTGAACGTGCCCTGATGGCCGATCTTCTCCCGGTTCGCGGCTTTCGCGGCCGCCGGATCAAGCTGGTCCATGATCTCGGCGCGCGCCGCAACCGCACCGCCCGGCAGACCGCCCGCGACGATCTTTGCGAGCACGCACATGTCCGGAATGACGCCGAAGCGCGCTTGCGCGCCGCCGCGCGACCAGCGAAAGCCGGTGATCACCTCATCGAAGATGAGCACGACGCCACGCTCTTTGGTCACCGCGCGCAGGCCTGCGAGAAATCCGTCAGGCAGCGGCACCATGCCCCATGAGGCACCCGAGGCTTCGAGGATCACGGCAGCGATGTCATCACGGCTCCTCAGCGTCTCGGTCGCGGCCGCAAGATCGTCCGTGGGGAGCAGGATGGTCTGTTCGACCAGCGTCGCCGGAATACCGGCCGGCACCGAGCCGTCGAAGTGCGACATCGCGCCGGCGGTGACCTGATCATGCCAGCCATGAAAGTGGCCGACGAAGCGCACGACCTTGGGCTTGCCGGTGAAGGCGCGCGCAAGGCGCAGCGCCAGATGCGAGGCCTCCGTGCCCGACGCCGTGAAGCGGACGCGCTCGGCACACGGGATCAGCCGCTGCACCAGCTCGGCCCAGCGAACTTCGGTCTCGTGCGACGAGCCCCAGTGGGTGCCCTGCGTCATCTGCGCCTGCACCGCCTCGACCACGGCCGGATGCGCGTGGCCGAGCAGAAGCGCGCCATGTCCGCCGAAATAGTCGACGTATTCGTTGCCATCGACGTCCCACTTGCGGGCACCGGCGGCCCGCGCCGCGTAGATCGGATACGGCAGCAGCGCGCGGGAATCGTGCGTCAGCCCGGCCGGGATGGCCTTGCAGGCCTCCGCATAGAGCTGCGCCGAGCGCGTCGTCCGCGCGCGGTACTCGGTCTCGATCCGCGAATTGGTCAGCGCTTGCATCCGATCACCGCAACAAATTGGCGGGCAGCATGCCCGTCTTCACCAGCCACATCGTGGTGGTCAGCGTGACCACCGACACGAAGGTCCCGAACAGCACCGCGCCGGACGCCTGTGCGACCCAGGTATCGTATTGCCGCGCCATGATGAAGACATTCAGCGCCGGAGGCAAAGCCGCCATCAGCACCGCGGTGTAGACCCAGCTCGTGTCGAACGGACCGAGCAGCGACAGCAGCACCAGGACAACGAGCGGATGCAGCACCAGCTTCATCGCAATCGTGATCGGGACTTCCCACGGAATTTTCTGTACCGGCCGCAACGCGACCGTCACGCCGAGCACGAACAGCGCGCAGGGCGCGGCGGCGTTCTGCAGGAACTGCATCAGGCGATCGAGTGCGACCGGCGGCTGAAAATGGATGGCCGCCGACGCGACGCCGAGTACCGTCGCGATAATGAACGGGTGCAGCACGATGCGCCTGATCACCTCGAAAGTCGTTGCCGCGATCCCTTCTTGCTTGGGGTCGGACAGCGTCATCAGGAACGGCACGAGCGCGAACAGCACCAGCGTATCGAAGCAAAAGATCAGCGCGACCGGCACGTTGGCGGATGGTCCTAACGTCGCGAGTGCAAGCCCCGGCCCCATATAGCCGATATTGCCGTAGGCGCCCGACAGCCCCGCGATGGTCGCCTCCGCCATCTGTCGGCGCACCGCGAAACCGACCGCAAAGGCAAGCGCGAACATACTGCTGGTCGCGAGCGTGGTCGCCATGATGAAGGGCGGATTGTTCAGCTGCTCCAGCGGGGTCGTGGCCAGCACGCGGTAGAACAGGCATGGCAGCGACACATAGATCAGGAAGAAGTTCATCCACGCGAGGCCGGTCTCGGGGATCTGCTTCAGCTTGCCGCAGAAAAGGCCGAGAAAGATCAGGCCGAAGAACGGCAGCGCCAGATTGATGACGTCGAGCATGCGGCTGCTGCTAGCGGGCACCGGCGGAAGCGTCAAACGCAGGCGCGCCCCCTCAAGCGCAGGCGCGTTCCCTCCCCCGCATAGCCCGTCGAAGACGGGCGTGAACGCCCTTTATGCCGGGGGAGGGTTAGGGAGGGGGCCCCTCCTTTCGCGCCGCCAGTCGGTGGACGGTGAAGGGCTCGCGTGGCACTGCTCTTGCCTAAGTCCTAGCCCTTGGCCGCTGAGAGATCGTCCGATGAAACTCCCCCGCCCCTTCTTCAAGCCGCTTGCGATCGGTGCGCCCGAGCCGTTCCGCGAGCTCCCGGTGCGGCTTGAGCGCATGATCCATTTCGTGCCGCCGCACATGGAGAAGATCCGCGCCAAGGTGCCGGAGTTGATCAGCGAGGTCGACGTCGTGCTCGGCAACCTCGAGGACGCGATCCCGGCTGACGCTAAGGAAGCGGCACGCGCCGGATTCATCGAGATGGCGAAGCTCGACTACGGGGAGACCGGGCTGTGGACCCGCATCAACGCCCTCAACTCGCCCTGGGCGCTTGACGACATTACCGAGATCGTCGCCAAGGCCGGCAACAAGCTCGACGTGATGATGCTGCCGAAGGTCGAGGGACCGTGGGACATCCACTATCTCGACCAGCTGCTGGCGCAGCTCGAGGCGCGCCACAAAGTCACCCGGCCGATCCTGATCCACGCCATCCTGGAGACCGCCGAGGGGGTGAAGAACGTCGAGGCGATCGCGGCCGCCTCCCCGCGCATGCACGGCATCTCGCTCGGGCCGGCCGACCTGGCCGCTTCACGTGCCATGAAGACCACGCGCGTCGGCGGCGGCCATCCGGACTACGTGGTGCTCGCCGACCTGGACGGTGACAATCCGCGCACCCGCTACCAGCAGGACCTCTGGCACTACACCCTGGCAAAGATGGTCGACGCCTGCGCGTCGGCCGGCATCAAGGCGTTCTACGGCCCGTTCGGAGACTTCTCCGATCCGGCCGCCTGCGAGGCCCAGTTCCGCAACTCGTTCCTGATGGGCTGCGCCGGCGCCTGGACGCTGCATCCCTCGCAGGTCGCCATCGCCAAGCGCGTGTTCTCACCTGACGTCAACGAGGTGAAGTTTGCGCTGAAAATCCTCGCCGCGATGCCCGACGGCACCGGCGCCGTGATGATCGACGGCAAGATGCAGGACGACGCCACCTGGAAGCAGGCCAAGGTCGTGGTGGACCTAGCGAAAATTGTCGCCAGCAAGGACCTTGAGTTGAAAGTGAAGTACGGGCTCTAAGCCCCGGCACCGGCTTCTCGACCGGAAGCCGGCATCAATTTTCCCACAACGACGGGCACAAACAGCCCTTCTGCCCGCTAAACGCGAAAAATGCGGAAAATACGTTTCCGTAGCGTACGTCATTTTGTCGCCTTATTACGCAGCGCAACAAATTTCGGGAGGAGGCCGTCTCACGGCTTAGGGGCCGTCTGTAACAGTAGAGTGAAGAAAAGAGTGATGATGAAGAAGAAGCTCGTTCCTGCCCTTCTGTTGTTTGCCAGCACGATCGCGTTGTCACCAAGTATCGCGCAGGCGCGTGGTCATCACCACGGCTCGCGTCATCATGCGGTTCGCGCCGCATCGCATGGGCATCACGTCGCAACCTTGCGTGACCGGCATCACCGGGTCCGACGGGCCGCGCGTTTCAAGAGCCGCAATGCCTCACTTGCCGTCATGGCCGGTGCCGGCGGCCGCCCGCGCGCATGGTGCGGCTGGTGGCTGGGCAATCACCTGGGGCTCAACGACCGCAAGCTCTGGCTTGCCCGCAACTGGGCCTCGATCGGGCACAATGCCGGACAGCCGGACGTCGGCGTGGTCGTGGTGTGGCGTCACCACGTCGGCATCATCACCGGACGTTCGGGATCTGGCTGGATCGTCAAGAGCGGCAATGATGGGCGCGCGGTGCGTGAGCGCGTCCGCTCGATCGCGGGCGCCATTGCGTTCCGCCGCGTCTAAACCTCTCGCGTCAGGTCGGTCCTGCGAAGACGGGTCGGGGCTTACCAGCCCCGGCCCCAGCCGAATGGCCCGAAGTTCGGCTGCGGCGCGTAGGCCGAGGAATAGCGGGTCGTGAACTGCTGCCCGCCCCGCTGACCATAATAATACTGATCCTGCGTGTTCGAGGCGGTGCGCGGATAGTAGCCGCCGTTCAGCGCCGCCTCGGTCTGCGCCGCAATGGCGCGATCACGCGCGAGCTTCTCCTTGCGTGCCTTCGCCCTCGCGACCTTGGCCTTGTGCTCGGCCGCCTTGGCGGCCCGCTCATCGGTGCTCTCGGTCCCCATGATGGTGCTGGTGTCAATTGCGGGCGCTGCGGCTGCGGCCGGCTCCGGCGCCGGGGTGGGTGCGGCGACTGCGGCGGCCGCGACCTGCGCGGCGGGCTGAGACTGCGGTTGCGAAGCGACCTGCGGGGCCGGCTGAGACAGGGGCTGCGGGGCGACCTGCGGCGCCGGAGCTGCGGCGGCCTGGGCCGTCGGAGCAGGCGCAGGCCGGACCGGCTCCGCTGCCTTCGTGACCGACTTGGTGACCGACGACGTCACAATGTTCGATTTGGCGTCGAGCGAGGCGTTTGCGGTGGTCTGGGTCTGCTCCGCGGCCTTCAGCGCCGCCTGCTCGTCGCGCCAGCGCTCGATCTTCGAGGCGCGGGGGTCATGCTGGACCACGATCGTGCGCTTCGGCGGCGTGGAAGCGACCGAGGTCGCGCCAGTCGAGGGCTCGAGCAGGAAGTTGGCGAGCGAGATGAGTGCGAACAGCGCCGCGCCCACGAACGCGAAATACTTGAACAGGCTCGGCATCAGCATGGAGGCAACCCCGTGGCTAAAGAATGACGTCCAAACGCGCGAGAACGCGCGCTGTTCCCCGTATGTATTAGTGACATGAACCGCCGTTAAGGTTCAGGCTAATCACGTCTGCGATACCAACGATACGAAGATAGCTGCCGGTCTGTTTTCTCCCATCGCGCACCGCCGTTCCGCAACGGCAATTCTTACGAGAGAGTTAACCCCACGCCCCTGGCGCCTACGCTAAAATCGTATTATTTCAACGCCATGACGAAGGCGCGGGCAGCCAAATTCCCAATCGGCGCGGTTGTGAAGCACCGGCTCTTCCCGTTCCGGGGGGTCGTTTTCGACATCGACCCCGAGTTCGCCAACACCGAGGAATGGTACAATGCCATCCCGGCCGAGATCCGGCCGCGCAAGGATCAACCCTTTTACCATTTGTTCGCCGAGAACGCCGAAAGCGAGTACATCGCCTACGTTTCGGAGCAGAACTTGCTTCCCGACGAGTCCGGCGAGCCGGTCCGCCACCCGCAGGTGCGCGAGGTCTTTCAGCGCGAGAAGGACGGCTCCTACCGGCCGCGCGAGCGGACGTTGAATTAGCCTCCTGTCGTCCGGGGGGCGTCACCTAAGCGCGGCTACGCGCGTCTGCGACGCGCTATAGTGGCGAGCCCGGGATCCATAACCACCAAGTTGTCCGGTTTCGCGTAGCGTTTCGTTGATAGAATCGTGGCTATGGATTCCGGGCCTGGCGCTGCGCGCCGTCCCGGAATGACCGACCGCCTCTTTTTTGTCGCCAAAGCGGGGTTTGACTGCGCCGCAGCGGGGGGCAATCTGAGGATCGTTCATGCGCCCTTCCATTGCTGCCGCCGCTCTGGCGTTTGCGTGCCTTCTCCCAGTGCAGGCTTCCGCCGCGACTTGCGGCAATGACGCGTCCGGCTTCGACGCGTGGCTATCGGCGTTTCGCGGTGAAGCGGCCGCCAAGGGCGTGTCGCAAGGCACGCTCGCGGCGCTGTCCGGCCTCACCTACTCGACCCAGGTGATCTCGCTCGACCGTCACCAGGGTCACTTCAGCAAGACCTTCGAGGATTTCGGCCTGCCGCGCATCGCGCAGCGCATCGTCAAGGCACGACAGATGATGCAGGTGCATGCCGCGACACTACAGCGCATCGAGGCCCAGTTCGGCGTGCCCGGCGCGGTCGTGGTGGCGATCTGGGCGCTCGAAACCGATTTCGGCGCCGTGATGGGCAAGCAGCCGGCGCTGCGCTCGCTCGCAACGCTCGCCTATGACTGCCGCCGCAGCGAGAAGTTCACCGAAGAGCTGATCGCGGCGCTGAAGATCATCGATCGCGGCGATCTGATGCCGGCGGAGATGAAAGGCGCCTGGGCCGGCGAGCTCGGCCAGACCCAGTTTCTCGCCTCGTCCTATCTGAAATTCGCGGTCGACTTCGACGGCAACGGCAAGCGCGATCTCATTCGCTCGGTGCCGGACGTGCTCGCCTCCACGGCCAACTATCTGAAGGGCTATGGCTGGCAGGCCGGCGCGCCGTTCGGGGAAGGCAGCGCCAACTTCGCGGTGCTCAAGGAATGGAACAAGAGCCCGGTCTATCAGAAGACCATCGCGGTGTTTGCGCAGCGCCTGACGGACGGGGAATAGCTATTTCGGCAAGTTGCGCAAGCGCTCGTCACGCTGGCGCTTGAGGTCCTGCTCGTACTGCGCCGGATCGGTCGGCGGTCCTTCGAAAGCTTTTGCGAAGTCACCCAGCGGCAGCAAATAGCTGGCAACCTGGCCCGGCGCATTGATACCCTGCAGCTGCAAGTTCTGTCCCTGCTTCAGCTTGGCAATGAATTCTGCGGTCACGTCGAAATCCGCCATGCAGCCATTCGGCAGACAAATCACGTAAGGACCGGTGCGCGGTTCGTCGCTGTCGATGAACATACGCACACCCGGCATCAGCTGCATCCCGAGTGGGAGCGTCACGCGCAGCATCTTCTGCTCCGTCCCTGCCGGCTCGATCAGCGCTGCGCCCGCCATGAACTCGCCGGTTTCGAGCCTCGCCTCCTTCACGGTGAGGCACATCTCCTTGGCCTGCCGGTCGTTGCGCTCGCGACCGCAGAACTTCACCCAGGGCGAGTGCATGAGAGCCCGCGGCGAGGCTGGCGGCGGTGCCGGTGGCGATGATGGCGACGGCTCGGCGCGTTCCGGCTGCACCGGCTTGGGACTGAATTTCTCCGCTGGCCGCGCCGGCCTCGGTCCGCCTTTCTGCGCCGGCTGTTGCGGCTGCTGCGCAAGGGCCGTGAACGCGAATGAAAGCGAAAACGCGAGTGTAGCCGTCAGGCGCAAGATCATGCGTATCCCCCCGTCATGACCGGAGGCGCGATGACCGCAAAACAATGAGGCGCGCCAAAGGCGCGCCTCGAAGCTCCTCGTCAGGTCTTTGACGGCGACTACTTCTGCTGACCGGGCTGCGCCTGCAGACGCTTGCGGGCCTCGTCCGCCTTCTTCTGCAGCTCTTCCTGCAGCTTCTTCTGATCCGCCTCGAACTGCTTCGGATCGGTCGCCGGCCCCTCGTTCGCCTTGGCGAAATCGGTCAGCGGCAGCAGGTAGCTCGCGGCTTGGCCGGGCAGGTTGATGCCCTGCAGCACGATCTGCTGGCCCTTCTTCAGCTTGGCGACAAAGTCCTTGTTGACCTCGAAATCCGCCATGCAGCCGTTCGGCAGGCACACGACGTAGCGGCCGAGCTGCGGCTCTTCCTTGTCGAGCAAGAGCCGCGTCCCCTGTGGGATCTGCATGCCAAGCGGCAGCGTGATGCGGAACAGCTTCTTCTCTTCACCGGCCTGCTCGATCAGCGCCGCGCCGGCGAGGAACTGGCCGGTCTCGAGCCGCGCTTCCTTCACGGTGAGGCAGACTTCCTTCGCCTGCGGGTTGTTGTCCTTGCCGCAGAATTTGGTCCACGGCGAGTAGACGACCGGCGGCTGTTCGCCCTGCGCCTGTTGCTGCTCGGCCGGCGCGCCCGGCTGGCCGGCAGGGGCCTGCGGCTGCTTCGCCGGTGGCTGTGCCTGTTTCGGGGCCGGCGCCGGCGCTGCCGGGCGCGGCGTCGCCTTGGGCGCTGGGACCTGCGGAGCCGGTGCCTGTGCAAAAGCGATTGACGCGCCCAGCGCAAGCGCGGCGGCGGCCGTCATATAGGTTGCCACACGGCGCGCCAACCGCGCCGGCGCGAACACATTAGCCCTCATGTGATCAGCGTCCTCTAACTTAAAATGACTTGTGCCCGGCCCACCTAGTGCTCCGCACTGGCCCGCGAGCGCCCCCATCGCGCGCTGTCTCGGTGCCAAATGAGGCGACACCGTGACGGCGGATGATTGTCAGGCCCCGTGACCTAGCCCAATTCGCGGTTTGGTTCTAGCCTTCGTATTCGTACGGGCGAGCCGAGGCCGCACCTTGCCTGTGGTAAGTTGCGCAAGCCAATGCGAATCAGAGCCGACTTGCTGCAGCCCGCCGCCATCCGTCGACCGGCCGCGCGCCCTCTCCGCGTGCGCCGCGCCGGCCTGGGCCGCATTCTCGTGCTCACCGCCGTGGTGTTTGCCGGTGGGGCGATCGCGCATGGCGAGCCGCGTCACGCAATCGCGATGCATGGCGAGCCGGCGCTGCCCGCCGCCTTTACGCATTTTGCTTATGTAGATCCCGACGCGCCCAAAGGCGGACGCTTCGTGCAAGGCTTTCAAGGCTCGTTCGACAGCCTCAACCCTTTCATCGTCAAAGGTCTGCCGCCGCAAGGCATGCGCGCGCCGCTCGTCTCCGGCAGCAACATCATCGCCAATACGGTGGTCGAAAGCCTGATGGTGCGCAGCTATGACGAGCCGTTCACGCTCTACGGCCTGATCGCCCGCGCGGTCGAGACCGACGACGCGCGCAGCTTCGTCACCTTCACGCTGGATCCGGCAGCGCGCTTCTCCGACGGCAAGCCGGTCACGGCCGCGGACGTCGCGTTCTCGTGGCAGCTGTTGCGCGACCATGGCCGCCCCAACCACCGCGCCTATTATTCCAAGGTCGCCAAAGCCGAGATCCTCGGCGAGCGCCAAGTGCGCTTCGACCTTTCGAGCAGCGAGGATCGGGAGCTGCCGCTCATCCTCGGGTTGATGCCGGTGCTGCCCAAACACGCCATCAATCCCGACACGTTCGAGGAGACCTCGATGGCGCCGCCGCTCGGCAGCGGGCCTTACGTGGTCAGCAAGGTCGATCCCGGGAAAAGCGTGACGCTCACGCGCAACCCGGACTATTGGGGCCGCGATCTCGCGGTCAACCGCGGCTTCTGGAATTTCGATGAGCTGCGCTTTGACTATTACCGCGACGCGAACTCGTTCCACGAAGCCTTCAAGGCGGGCCTGTTCGAGGCGCGCAAGGAGGACGATCCCGGACGCTGGCAGACGGCGTATGATTTCCCAGCACTGCGCGAGGGGCGCGTCGTCAAGGAAAGCATCACCTCGGGCCTGCCGAAGGCGAACTTCAATTTCGTCTTCAATACGCGCCGCCCGATCTTTGCCGACCCGCGCGTACGCGAAGCGATCGCGCTGTTGTTCGATTTCGAATGGGTGAACCGTTCGATCTTCCACGGGCTTTATCGCCGCGGCGGGAGCTATTTCGAAGGCTCGGAGCTGTCCGCGCGCGGCCGTCCGGCCGACGCGCGCGAACGCGCCCTGCTCGCGCCGTTCCCCGATGCGGTGCGCGCCGACATCCTCGACGGCACCTGGGCGCCGCCGGTCACCGACGGCTCCGGGCGCGACCGTGCCAGTCTGCGCGGCGCGCTCGCGCTGCTCACATCAGCCGGCTACACGCTCCGCGGCACCGAGCTCGTCGACGCCCAAGGCAAGCCGCTCAGCTTCGAAATTCTCACCCTCAACCGCGACGAGGAGCGGCTCGCGCTGCTGTTTGCCGCACAGCTCAAGCGCGCCGGTATTGCGGCGCAGGTGCGGCTCGTCGAAGCGGTGCAATATGAGGCGCGGCGAATCGCCTTTGATTTCGACATGATCCAGGCCCGATGGGATCAGTCGCTCTCGCCCGGCAACGAACAGGCCTTTTACTGGAGCTCTGCTGCGGCCGATGGCAACGGCAGCCGCAACTACATGGGGGTCCGGAGCGCGGCGGTCGATGCCATGATCGGCGCGCTGCTCGCTGCGCGCACGCGCGAGGAGGTCGTCGCCGCCGTGCGCGCGCTCGATCGCGTGCTGATGTCCGGGTTCTACGTGGTACCGCTGTTCTACGCGCCCGAGCATTGGCTCGCGCGCTGGAAAACGATTCAACATCCGGCAAGCGCCTCGCTGCAGGGGTACTTGCCGGAGACCTGGTGGCGCGCGCCGGTACAACCGGCACAATAAGCCGCAAGTAACGAGGCGATCGTGATCTTGGAGGGGATTTGGCCGATGAGCGATGTGCAAGCCGACGCACCGGCCGTCAGGGCGACGCTCGATGAACTGTTCCGCCGCGCGCTGGCGCGCAATCCGGACGGCGTCGCGCTCGTGGATCCCGCGGATCGCACAACCTTCACCGACGGGCCGATGCGCCGCCTCACCTATACGCAGGCCGATCGGGCGATCTCGGCGCTCGCGGCGCGGCTGCGCGCCTTCGGCCTGCCGACCGACGCCGTCGTGGCGATCCAGCTGCCCAACACGGTCGAGAGCGTGATCGCGCTGCTGGCGGTGGTGCGCGCCGGCCTGATCGCGGCGCCGCTGCCGCTGCTGTGGCGCCATGCCGATGCGACCGCCGCACTGTCGCGGGTTGCGGCGCGCGCGCTGATCGGCTGCCAGCGCGTCGGCGACGCGATCCATGGCGATCTCGCGATGCAGATCGCGATGGAGACGTTCACCATCCGCTTTCTCTGCGGCTTCGGCGCCAATCTCCCCGACGGCGTGGTGCCGGTCGACGACATCTTCGGGAACCGCGAGGCGCCTCCCGTGCTCGAGCGCCCCGGCAATGCGGCCGACCACGTCGCGGTCGTGACCTTCGACATCACGGCGGACGGCATCGTGCCGGTCGCGCGCAGCCATGCCGAGCTGCTCGCCGCCGGTCTTGCGGTGCAGCTCGAGGCGCGGATCATGCCCGGCGCCCGCGTCCTCGGCGCGCTCGCGCCCGCATCGTTCGCCTCGCTCGCCACGACCCTGCTCCCGTGGCTGGTCAGCGGCGGCACTTTGGTGCTGCATCAGCCCTTCGCGCCGGAGGTATTCGCGCGCCAGCACGCCGAGGAGCATTGCAACGTCGCGATCCTGCCCGGACCGATGGTCGCCCGCTTGGCCGAGGCCGGCCTCGTTGGCGATGCCGGCACGAACGTGCTGGGCGTCTGGCGCACGCCGGAGCGGCTGCAGAGCAGTCCGGCATGGCCTGCGCACGCCGGCGCGCTCACCGACGTCGCCGTGTTCGGCGAGCTTGGCTTGATGCCGCTGCGGCGGGGCGCCGACGGCAAGCCGACGGCGCTCCCGACCGGGCGGATCACGCTGCCGCGCGGCGCCGCGCAGGGCATGCATCTCATCAACCTGGCGCGGACCAGCGCGGGCACGCTTGCGGTCTCGGGGCCGATGGTGCCGAAGGCGCCCTTCCCGCCCGGCTCCGAGCGCGGCCATGCTCCGAAATTCAAGATCACCGAAGCGGCGATCGATACCGGATACAGCTGCAAGGTCGACCGCGACACGAAGCTCTTAACCATCGACGGTCCGCCGGCGGGCATCGTCAGCGTCGGCGGCTATCGCTTCGGCCTGCGTGCCATGCAGGATCTCGTCGGCGGAATCGAAGACGGCTCGACGCTCGCGGCATTGCCCGACATCCTGGCCGGCCACCGGCTCGCCGGTTCGGGGAGCGATCGCGACGCGATCTGCGACGCCTTGCTGGCGCACGGAGCCAATCCGCTGCTGGTGGCGGCGTTCCGCGCCCGCCGGCCGCTGCGTCAAACCTTTGCGGCGTGATGCGTCATAACGAAACGTCGGCTCGCGATCAGCCCGGGACATCATGGTCACGTCGCCCCACGGCTTAACACGACGGTAAAACTTGGCCGAAAAACTCAGGCCGAGTCGTTGACGCGTCCTTTACAGGCCCTGAGCTAGTGTCCGCCTGGTTTTGGTTGGCGCATGTCCTTTTCGGAAAATCGGTACCACCCCGTATCGCGTACGGGGCTAGCTTTTCCGGGACATGCGCGAGACTTCAGGTGGGCGTATCTCCATGGCGTTGTCGGGATCGATTCTTGTTGTTGCCGATGAGGATTCCGCGGTGCGCGACGCGCTCGCGGCAGCCGGCAATCTCCCGGTTCGGCATGTGGCGGCGCGCCAGGCCGTGGCCGCGGTCGCGCAGGCCAAGCCTTGCGCCGTTGTGCTGGCCGCCAGCGTGCCTGATCCCGAGCATGCGCTCGCGCAGGAGATCGCTGACGCGGTCGACCGCCTCGGCGGCTCGATCATCCCGATGCTCGCGATCGTGCGCGAGGGCGTTCCCGCCTACCCGCTGGCGCTGCCGATCGCGGCCGATGACATCGCGACGCGCCTCGTGCCGCGTCTGCGCGCGGCGCTGCGGATCCGCGCGCTGCATGTCGCGGTGCTGCGACGGATCGAGGCGCTGGCCGATCCCGCGGATGTCCCCGACACCGTCGACTACGATCCGATCGAGGACGCGACCGTGCTGGTGGTCGGGCGCGGACGGAACTATCCGGCGCTCACGGTTGCGGTCGGCGAGCGCATGGGGCTGATCGGCGCGCTCGCCATCGAGACCGCGCGCAGCTACCTGAACGCCCGCGAAGTCGACGGCGTCGTGGTCGGTGACGGTTTCAACCGCGCGATGGTCGAGGACTTCGTCAACGAGCTCGGTGCCGATCCGCGCTGGCGCGATCTTCCGGTGATCGTGCCGGCGAGCGCGGCGCCGATCGATGCGGAGCGCCTGCCCAATGCCGACCCGTTCGGCGGCGATCCCGAAGCGGTCGCGGCGCATATCCTTCCTTTCGCGCGCATGCATGCGTTCGCGGCGCGCCTCAAGCGTGTCTCGAACTCGCTCGACCAGAAGGGCACGCTCGCGACCGAGACCGGGCTGATGACGCATGCGGCGTTCATGGCCGAGTTGCATCGCGTGGCGGCGAGCGCCGAGGCGCGCGGCGCCGGACTGTCGCTCGCCCGCCTCTCGTTCGACACGCTGCTCAATCGGCGCGCGAGCCTCGACGCCGCGCGCATCACTGGGCGGCTGCTGCGCGCGAGCGACATCGCCTGCCGCGACGACGACGGCTCAATTCTCATTGCCTTCACCGAGACCGACCTCGTCACCGCACATGTCGTGGCGCGCCGCATCGCGAGCGTGCTGAAGCACACGACGCTCTCGCTCGGTGCCGAACGCACGCGGCTCGGCCCGACGGTCGCGCTCGCCGCGTTCCGGCCGCGCGATACGGTCGAGACCCTGGTCGCCCGCACGGTCGATCACAGGCTGGTTGCGGCAGAGTAAAGCAAGTCCTACCTTCAGCTTCAGAACTGAAGGTGTCCCATGACCGAACCGCTCGTGATCGACGTCGTCTCCGACGTCGTGTGTCCCTGGTGCTTCATCGGCAAGCGGCGGCTCGAAAAAGCGACCGCGATGCGGCCGGACATTCCGGTCGAGATCCGCTGGCGGCCCTACTTCCTCAATGACTGGGTGCCGCGTGAAGGCATCGACCGCGACGAATATCTGACCAAGAAGTTCGGCTCGCCCGAGCGTTACAAAGGGATCGCCGGCCGCGTCGCCGCGGCCGCGCAGGCCGAAGGGCTGACCTACAATATCGGCGGCATCTCACGGCAACCGAACACGCTCGACTGTCACCGCCTGATCCTGTGGGCGCGCAACACCGGCGATGCCGGCCGTATGAAGCAGCGCCTAATGGAGCTCTATTTCACCGAAGGCGCCGACCTCACCGACCGCGAGGTGCTGGTGAAGGCCGCGGCCGATTGCGGCATGGATGGAGAGCTGACGCGCGAGCTGCTTGCCAGCGACCGCGACGTTGATCGTGTCTCGCAGGAGGCCGAACAGGCCAAACAAGCCGGCATCGAAGGCGTGCCCTGCTTTATTTTCGGCGGCGTGCTCGCGGTCTCGGGGGCGCAGGACCCGATCTATCTCGCCGACGCGCTGGCGCGCGCCCGTGACGAGGTCCAGCGCCGCAGCGACCTCGCGGCCTCGACAGTCGCGCCATGAGCATGCTCGCGCGCGCCGACGGCGCGAGCGCGGCGAGCCACGATACCGACGATCTCGCCGCCGCCGCGCAGGGCTGGCTGACGCAATTCGAGAATGCGCTGGCACGTCGCGACGCGGCGACGCTGCGCACGCTGTTTCATCCTGACACCCACTGGCGCGATGTTCTGGCGCTCACTTGGGGCCTGACGACGGTGAGCGGCGCCGAGGAGATCGTGGCCGCGCTCGCCGCTCACGCCGACGCGAAGCCGCGCGACTTCATGCTCGCGGCGGGCCGCACGCCGCCGCGCCGCGTCAAGCGCGCAGGCCTCGAGACAATCGAGGCGATCTTCGACTTCGAGACACCGATCGGCCGCGGCGCCGGCGTGCTGCGGCTGACCGGCAGCGCGAAGGCGTGGACATTCCTCACGGCGCTCGAGGAGCTGAAGGGATACGAAGAGCGTCTCGGCAAGCGGCGCCCCACCGGCCAGTCGCATTCGCGCGATTTTCGCGGGCCCAACTGGCTCGACCAGCGCAAGGCCGCGGCGACTTACGCGGATCACGATCCGGACGTGCTCGTGGTCGGCGGCGGCCAGGCGGGCTTGTCGATCGCGGCGCGGCTGCGGCAGCTCGATATCGATACGCTGATCGTCGACCGCGAGAAGCGCATCGGCGACAATTGGCGCAACCGCTACCACGCGCTGACCCTGCACAACCAGGTGCAGGTCAATCACCTCCCCTATATGCCGTTCCCGCCGAGCTGGCCGACCTACATCCCAAAGGACAAGCTCGCCGGCTGGTTCGAGGCCTATGTGGAGGCGCTCGAGCTCAACTACTGGACCAGCACCGAGCTCGTCGCCGGCAGCTACGACGCGCAAACGCAACGCTGGTCGGTAACGCTGACGCGCGACGGCACGACGCGGACGATGCAACCGCGTCACATCGTGATGGCAACCGGCGTCAGCGGCATTCCGAACCTGCCCGATATTCCGACGCTGAAAGATTTCCGCGGCGAGGTGCTGCATTCGAGCCAATATCGCGACGGCGAAGACTGGAACGGCAAGCGTGCCATCGTGATCGGCACCGGCAATAGCGGCCATGATATCGCACAGGATCTCTATTCCAGCGGCGCCGAGGTCACGCTGGTGCAGCGCTCGCCCACGCTGATCGTCAATATCGAGCCGAGCGCGCAGCTCGCCTACGCGATGTACGACGAAGGGCCGTCGCTCGAGGACTGCGACCTGCTCGCGCTCTCGACGCCGCTTGCGGTCGGGCGCAAGAGCCATCAATTGCTGACGCAGCAAGGCAAGGCGCTGGACCAGCCGCTGCTCGATCGGCTGGAGCAGAAAGGCTTCAAGCTCGATTGGGGCGACGACGGCACCGGCTGGCAGTTCAAATATTTGACCCGCGGCGGGGGCTATTACTTCAATGTCGGCTGCTCCGACCTCGTTGCCGAGGGCAAGGTACGGCTCGCGCAATTCTCCGACATCGCGCGCTTTACTGCCGCGGGCGCCGAGCTGCGCGACGGCGCGGCGATCGCGGCCGATCTGATCGTGCTCGCGACCGGATACAAGGGACAGGAGCATCTGGTCGCTAAGCTGTTCGGCGCCGACATCGCGTCGCGCGTCGGACCGATCTGGGGTTTCGGCCCGGATCAGGAATTGCGCAACATGTACGCCCGCACCAGGCAGCCCGGCCTCTGGTTCATCGCCGGCAGCCTGGCGCAATGCCGCATCAACTCGAAATATCTCGCGCTGCAGATCAAGGCGATCGAGCAAGGGCTGCTGGCGAAGCAGGTTTGACGCACGATACTCACGTTCGTCATGCCCCGCGCAAGCGGGGCACCCAGTAAACGCAAGCCGAACGATATGGAAACGATTGTGGTTACTGGGTCACCCGCTTTCGCGGGTGATGACGATGGAAAGATTCGCGAAAGCGGGCCCCCAGTACCCTCGAGAGCGCTTCACCGCCGCGCCGCCTTGGTGATCCAGTGCGAGAACGCCCGCAGCGCCGGCTCCTCGCGGCGGAATTCGCGAAACACCAGATACCATTGCTCGCCTTTCGGAACTGACAGCGCGAACGGCGCGATCAGGCGGCCCGCCGCGAGGTCGTCATCGATATAGGGGCGGATGCCGAGCGCGACGCCGACGCCGTCGGCGGCTGCCTGCAACGCATGACCGTAATATTCGAACAGCGGCCCCTTCGCGGCGAGCTTTGGCACGCCGGCCGCCGCGAACCAGCGCGGCCAATCCTCCTCGGCGTGCGCGACGCGCAGCAGCTTCTCGTTCTTCAGCGCGGCCGGCGTCTTGATGCGCGCCGCAACGCGCGGCGCGCAGACCGGCGTCAGGTCCGCGGCGAACAGTGGCTCGGCAATGAGCCCCGGCCAGTCGCCAGTGCCGAGGCGGATGCCGCAGGTCCAGTCGTCGCTGAACGGCACCGCGACGCCGCCGGTGGTGATGCGCACGTCGACCTCGGGCGCGACCTTGGCGAAGTCGGTCAGACGCGGGATCAGCCAGCGGATCGCAAAGGTCGGCCCGACCCCGACCGTCAGCACCGGGCTCGCGGCGAGCGTGCGCACCTGGTCAGTCAGGTTGGCAAGCGCATCGAAGATCTGCGTCAGCCCGGCCTGGTAGCTGCGTCCGGCCGGCGTCAGTGCCAGCCGATTGGCCTCGCGCACGAACAGCGCGAGGCCGAGCCGCTGCTCGAGCAGCCGCACCATCCGGCTTACTGCCGCCGGCGTGACATTCAGCTCCTTCGCGGCGGTGGCAAAGCTGCCGAGGCGGGCCGCCGCCTCGAAGGCCCGAATACCATTGAGATAGGGGATGCGCCGCATCATAGCCTTAAGAAAGTTGAGGCTGACGCCAAGATATCTCAGTTTGCCGGATTTGAAAAATTCCACGAAACAGGCGGGGAAAGGAATCCCCGCCATGTCGGCTCTCATGATCCTGGCAATAGGTTCGGTCATGGTCGCGACCGCCTTCCTGTCGGGCATTTTCGGCATGGCGGGCGGGCTGATCCTGATCGGCATCCTCTTGGTCCTGCTGCCGCTCCCCGAGGCCATGGCGCTGCACGCCATTACCCAGATGGCCTCCAACGGCTGGCGCGGCTTGCTGTGGTGGCGGCACGTGCGCTGGCACATCGTCGTGGTCTACCTCGCCGGCTGCGCGCTCGCGCTCGGCGCCTGGAGCCTGACCCAATACGTGCCGTCGAAGCCGGTGGCGCTGCTGATGCTCGGCGTGACGCCGTTCCTGGTGCGGCTGTTGCCGAGGAACCTGAAGCCCAACCCGGACAGCGTGCCCCAGGCCGTGGCCTATGGCGTTGCCTGCACCACGCTGATGCTGCTCACGGGCGTCTCCGGACCGCTGTTCGACTCGTTCTTTCTCGGCGGTAACCTCGACCGGCGCGAGATCGTCGCGACCAAGTCGGTCTGTCAGGTGTTCGGGCACGCCATGAAGCTCGCCTACTTCACGGCGCTGATCGGTCAAGGCGCCTCGGTCGACCCGGTCATCGCCGGCATCGCGATCGCCGCCTCGATGGTCGGCACCTCGCTGGCGCGGCCAGTGCTGGAAATGTTGACCGACAAGCAGTATCGCGTCTGGGCGACGCGGATCATTACGGGAATTGCGAGTTATTATGTGATCTACGGAAGTTACCTTCTTCTCATGCCCCTGATCGGCGCATGATCCCGAAAAGTGGGAACCGGTTTTCGGAAAAGATCATGCGCAACGAAAGATGGAGGCGTGCATGCAAGACATCGAACCGCTGATCTTCGACCTGGTCGAATGGGTCGCGCAGAAGCCGCGCACGCATGCGGACGTGATGAGCACCTGGCGCACCTCGTGCCCGCGCCTCACCGTCTGGGAGGATGCGCTCGACCGCGGGCTCGTCGCGCGCAAGAAGGCCGGCCAGCAGGCGATCGTTGTGGTGACACCGCGCGGATTGCGGTTTCTCGAGGAGCACGCGGCAGCGCGTTAGGAGTCGTAGGGTGGGCAAAGGCGCGCGTTTCGCGCGCCGTGCCCACCGCAACGCATGATGGCGGGCACGTCGCCATCGCGCGTCGCAGACGCGCGTAAACGCGCTTATGCCTTTGCCCGCCCTACAAACCAATTCCGCGGAAGGCCCCTAAAAATCCAGCGGGGCGTTGTCGACGACCTCTTTCATGACAAAGAACGTGCGGGTCTGGCGCACGCCTGGAAGTGCGATCAACTGCTCGCCATGCAGCCGGTTGAAGTCCGCAATATCGCGCACGCGCACCTTCAGAAAGAAATCGAAGTCGCCCGCCACGAGATGGCAGTCGAGCACGACGCGCAGCTTCTTGATTGCCGCCTCGAATGACGCAAAGCTTTCCGGCGTCGAGCGATCGAGCACCACCCCGACCATCACCAGCGTGCCGCGGCTCACCGCCTCGGGCGCGATCTCGGCGCGCACCGACCGCACATAGCCCGCATCGAACAGCCGCTGCGTGCGGCGGTGGCAGGTGGCCGGGCTGACATTGACTGCCTTGGCGAGCTCGGCGTTGGTGATGCGGCCGTCGCGCTGAAGCGCGCGCAGGATGCGCCGATCGACCCGATCGAGCTGTTCGGCGTTGAAAGCTTCTTTCATGAAATCCGCAGTTTGTTGAAGCTACTATCGCGAAATGCACGTTAGGTCGCGCACTTGGGGCAGACAAGCCGCATTTTTGAAAGCTCATTTCCGGGCTTTTTCGCTAGCATGCCCTGCAAATTTCACATGGAGCCATCATGCTGCGGCTGGACAAGTTCGAGCGCTATCCCCTCACCTTCGGCCCGACGCCGATCGAGCATCTGCCGCGCATGACCGCGGCGCTCGGCGGCAAGGTGCAGATCTACGCCAAGCGCGACGACTGCAACTCCGGCCTCGCGATGGGCGGCAACAAGCTGCGCAAGCTCGAATACATTGTGCCGGACGCGATTGCGTCGAACGCCGACACGCTGGTGTCGATCGGCGGCGTGCAGTCGAACCACACCCGCATGGTGGCGGCGACGGCAGCCAAGATCGGCATGAAGTGCGTCGTCATCCAGGAGAGCTGGGTGCCGCACGAGGACGCGGTGTACGACCGCGTCGGCAATATCCTGCTGACGCGCCTGATGGGCGCGGACAGCCGCATCGTCGCGGATGGCTTCGACATCGGCATCCGCAAGAGCTGGGAGGACGCGATCCAGTCGGTGAAGGACGCCGGTGGCAAGCCGTATGCGATCCCGGCCGGCGCCTCGGTGCACAAGTATGGCGGGCTCGGCTATGTGGGCTTCGCCGAGGAGGTGCGCGCGCAGGAAAAGCTGATGGGCATCCGCTTCGACTATGTCATCGTGTGCGTGGTCACCGGCTCCACGCAGGCCGGCATGATCGTCGGCTTCGCGGCCGATGATCGGGCGCATTGCGTCATCGGCATCGACGGCTCCGGCACGCCACAGCAGCTGCGCCAACAGGTCCGCCAGATCGTCGATAATACCGCCGAGCTGGTCGAGCTCGGCCGCAAGGTGCGCGACGACGAGATCGTGATCCTCGAAGACTACGCCTATCCGGCCTATGGCGTGCCGAGCCACGAGACCAACGAGGCCATTCGCCTGGCAGCCCGCACCGAGGCGATGATCACCGACCCGGTCTACGAGGGCAAATCCATGCAGGGCATGATCGACCTGGTGAAGAAGGGCTTCTTTCCCGAGGGCTCGAAGGTGCTCTACGCCCACCTCGGCGGCGCGCCCGCGCTCAACGGTTACAGTTATACTTATCGGAATGGGTAGCCGTAGCTAGCCTGTAGCCCGGATGAGCGCGTTAGCGCGACATCCGGGGCCGTCCCGGGTGTCGCCATAGCGCGTCGAAGACGCGCGTAAACGCGCTTAAGGCTCACCCGGGCTACGGAGTCGCGGGCTACGCCGCCCGGATCGTCGTGAGGAACTTCTCCATCTCTGCCCCGAGCTTCCCGGCTTGCGCCGACAGGCTCGAGGCCGAGTTGAGCACTTCGCCCGACGCCGCGCTGGTTTCGGCCGCGGCCTTCGCAACCGTGTTGATGCTGCTCGACACTTCCTGCGTGCCGGTCGCGGCCTGCGCGATATTGCGGCTCATGTCCTGCGTGGCGGCGCTGCGATCCGCGACCGATTGCGCGATCTTGGACGCGATCTCGTTCATGCGTTTGATGGTCTCGGCAATCGCGTCGATCGCGCCCGCCGACTCCGCGGTCGAATTTTGAATCTCGGCGATCTGATCCGAAATCTGCTGCGTCGCCTGCGTGGTCTGGCTGGCGAGCGCTTTGACTTCGTGAGCAACGACCGCAAAGCCCCGGCCGGCTTCGCCGGCGCGCGCCGCCTCGATGGTCGCGTTGAGCGCCAGCAGGTTGGTCTGGCCGGCGATCCCGGTGATCATGTCGACCACGTCGCCGATCTTCTGCGCGACGGCAGAGAGATGCTTGACCTTCTCGATCGTCGTGTCGGCGCGCTTGACCGCCTCATCGGCGATCGTCACAGCGCTCGCGACCTGCTGGCCGATCTCGGTGAACGACGCCGTAAGCTCCTCGGAGGCCGTCGCCACCGTGCCGACGCTGACCGAACACTGCTCGGAGGCCGCGGCGATTGCGTTCGACTGGTTCGAGGCCTCCTCGACGGCGGTCGACATCGCTTCGGCGACCGATTTCAGCTGGCTCGCCGCCGATGAGATGCCGCGTACGACGCCGCCGACCGCGGCTTCGAAATCATTCGCAATCGTTGCGGTCAGCGCCTTGCGCTCCTGCTCGGCCGATTGCTTCTGCGCTTCCTGCTGGTGGCGCAGGCGCTCCGCCTCGAGCATGTTGGTGCGGAACACCTCGATGGCGCCGACCATCTCGCCGATCTCATCGCCGCGGCGCGGACCGTCGACGCCGGCGGTGAGGTCGCCCGCGATCAGGCGGCGCATCGCGGCGGTCACCGCCGTGATCGGACCGCTGACACGCTTACGCACGGTGGCAAAGCCGAACACACCGAACGAGATCGCAATGGCAAAAACCGTCAAATAGATCATGAGGCCGCGGTTGGCGGCCTCGAGTGTCGCCTCGGCGTGGCGCTCGGTTGCGATCAGCGCCGCGCTCGGGACCGCCGCCACCGCGTCGGTCGCGGCGACCGACACGTTGTTCAACTCCTCGCTGCTCATCGGCATTGCGGCGCCGCTCGCGATGGCCTCGAGCACAGCATTGCGGACCTTGTGATATTCGACGAAGGTTTTGGTGTGCGCCGCGTTGATCGCGGCCGCGACATCGGACGGCACGCCGACGCGGCTCCCGAGCTCGCGCACCACGCTCCACGACACCTCGGCGCGGCCGCGCAGATCGGCGACCTTCGCGAGCGCGGCGGGCGACAGCTTCTTCTGACCGACGCCCTCGATCAGGATGGTGCGCTCGAGGCCGACGCCGTCGCGTGCGAGCCAGCCGAGCTGCTTGATCGCCATCAGCTCGGCAGTCTCGGCATCGGTCATGCGCACCTTCTCGCCCAGCACGATCGCCATTTTCTCCATGCGGTCGACGAGATCGGTGATCGTGTCGTTGAAGGTCTTCGACATGTTGGCGGGCCGCTGCGCCAGCGGCAGCGCGAGCGCCTTCCTCACGTCGGCGCGCATGCCGACGACCTTGTCGAGGCTGCCGCGCAGTCCGGCCACGGTCTGCGGCTCGGCGCCAGCGCAGTCGATCTGTCCGCACAGCCGCAGCACATCCACCATGGCGGCGTCGGCATTGGCGTGGAATTTCTCATTGACTGCGATGAAGGATGACGACGCCGCGTCCGGCGCGGCCAGCGCCACGCGGGTCGGGCCGCGCTCGGAGCGGACGCTTTGCAGCGCGATGAAAACGGCGCGACCGGCGCGCGCATATTCGACCACCTCGGTGCTCGCTGCGCGCTGGCGCCAGGCGCCATAGATCGGGACCGCGAGGCAGCCGACGACCGCCACGATCAGGATGCCGAACAGAGCCTGCAGAATGGTGCTGATCTTCAGCGCGCCGCGATGGCTCGCCATGTCGAATACCCCCCGCGCAACAACCGGCCCCAGGCACAGAGGAATACCGACGCAGGCGTGTAGAAAGGCCTAATGTCCAGTCTCACCATGTGAAAACACGTAGGCGACAGGCGTCAGGCGGCCTTCTTCTTCCCGGCGATTGCAACCAGCGTGCGCAAGATCAAGGTCGTGCCCTTGAGGCGTTGTTCCGGGCTCTCCCAATCGTCGAAGAACACCACGCGCATGTCGGGGCGGACTTTGGCCGCCGGGCCCTCCTCGCGGATGTAGGCGACGAGCCCTTCCGGATTGGCGAAGGAGTTGTCGCGGAACGACAGCACTGCGCCCTTCGGCCCGGCCTCGATCTTTTCGACATTGGCGCGCCGGCACAGCGCCTTGATGGCGACGATCTTCAACAGGTGCTTGACCTCCTCGGGTAGCGGCCCGAAGCGGTCGGCCAGTTCGGCGCCGAAGGCGTCGATGTCGCGATCGTCATCGAGATCGGCGAGGCGGCGATAGAGGCCGAGCCGCACCGAGAGATCCGCCACATAGGCCTCCGGGATCAGCACCGGCATGCCGATCGTGATCTGCGGCGACCAGCGATCCTCCACCGCCTCGGTCATGCCGGCCTTCATGCTCATCACCGCCTCTTCCAGCATCTGCTGGTAGAGCTCGAAGCCGACCTCCTTGATGTGGCCGGACTGCTCCTCGCCGAGCAGATTGCCGGCGCCGCGAATGTCGAGATCGTGCGAGGCGAGCTGGAAGCCGGCGCCGAGCGTGTCGAGCGACTGCAGCACCTTCAGTCGCCGCTCGGCCTGCGCCGTGATGCGGCGGTTCGCCGGCAGCGTGAAAAGTGCGTAGGCGCGGGTCTTGGAGCGCCCCACCCGGCCGCGCAGCTGGTAGAGCTGCGACAGGCCGAACATGTCGGCGCGGTGCACGATGAGCGTGTTGGCGGTCGGAATGTCGAGGCCGGATTCGATGATCGTGGTCGAGAGCAGCACGTCGTATTTGCCGTCATAGAAGGCCGACATGATGTCGTCGAGCGTGGTCGGCGCCATCTGTCCGTGCGCGACGACGATGCGTGCCTCGGGGACATTCTGCTCGAGATAGGCCTTGACCTCGCCGAGCTCCTCGATGCGTGGCGAGACGTAGAACGCCTGGCCGCCGCGGTAGCGCTCGCGCAAGAGTGCCTCGCGCACCACGATCGGATCGAATGGCGCGACGAACGTGCGCACCGCCAGCCGGTCGACCGGCGGCGAGGCGATGATCGAAAGATCGCGTACGCCGGTGAGCGCAAGCTGCAAGGTGCGCGGGATCGGGGTTGCCGAGAGCGTCAGCACGTGCACTTCGGCGCGCAAGGTCTTGATCTTTTCCTTGTGGCCGACGCCGAAATGCTGCTCCTCGTCGACGACCAGCAGCCCCAGATCCTTGAACTTGATGGTCTTGCCGAGCAGCGCGTGGGTGCCGATCACGATGTCGATCTGGCCTTCGGCAAGCCCCTGCTTTACGGCTTTGAGCTCGGCATTCGGAATGAGACGCGAGGCTTGCGCGACCTTCACCGGGAAGCCGCGGAAGCGCTCCGAGAAGGTCTTGAAATGCTGGCGCGCGAGCAGCGTGGTCGGCACCACGACCGCGACTTGCTTGCCGTTCATCGCCGTCACGAAGGCGGCGCGCAGCGCCACCTCGGTCTTGCCGAAGCCGACATCGCCGCAGACCAGCCGATCCATCGGCTTGCCCGAGCCGAGATCGTCCAGCACCGCGTTGATCGACATCTCCTGGTCCTCGGTCTCGTCATACGGGAACCCGGCGCAGAACTCGTCATACATGCCGTGCGTGACGGTGAGCTTCGTGCCCTGGCGCAGCTGGCGCGCGGCCGCGATCTTGATCAGCTCGCCCGCCATCTCGCGGATGCGGTTCTTCAGCCGCGCCTTGCGCGTCTGCCAACCGGCGCCGCCGAGCCGGTCGAGCTGGACGTTCATCTCCTCCGAGCCGTAGCGCGAGAGCAGCTCGATGTTCTCGACCGGCAAATAGAGCTTGGCGGCCTCGGCGTAATGCAGCTCGAGGCAATCATGCGGCGCGCCCGCGGCCTGGATGGTCTGCAGGCCGACGAAACGGCCGATGCCGTGGTCGACATGCACCACGAGGTCACCGGCCGACAGGCTGGTGACCTCCGCGATGAAGTCTTCCGGCCGCTTCGAAACGCGGCGGCGCCGCACCAGGCGGTCGCCGAGAATGTCCTGCTCGCAAATGACCGCGAGGTCATCGGTTTCGAAGCCGGCCTCGAGGCCGAGGATCGCAAGCGCGATGTCGCTCTTTGCGCGCTTCAGCGCATCCGGATAGTCCGCGACATTGCTCAAGTTGAGCAGGCCGTGGTCGGCGAGCACGTGGCTCATGCGGTCGCGCGAGCCTTCGGTCCACATCGCGATTACGACGCGCTTGCCCGCCCCCTGCAGCGCGTTCACGTGCTTGGTGACCGCGTCGAACACGTTCGCTTCGGCTTCGGTGCGCTCGGGCGCGAAGTTGCGGCCTTGCCGCGTACCGGCGTCGACCGCGCCCGTATCCGGATCGGCGAACGGTGTCAGCCGCGCGAGCGCGCCTGCGCTGATCCGCCGTTGCCATTCGGTTTCGTCGACATAGAGCTTGTCCGGCGGCAGCGGCTTGTACAGCGTGCCGGCGCGGTCCGCGTCGAGCGCGTCCTTGCGCGCGTCATAATAGTCCTTGATCTGCGCGAAGCGCTCATGCGCCGCGTCCTCGGCAAGCGGCTCCATCACGACCGGCGTGCCCGGCAGATAGTCGAACAGCGTGTCGAGCGATTTGTGGAACAGCGGCAGCCAGTGCTCCATGCCAGGATGGCGGCGCCCTTCCGAGATCGCCTCGTAGAGCGGATCATTGCTGGCGGCGCCGAACGCCTCGACATAGCCCTGGCGGAAGCGGCGGATGGTCTCGCTGGTGAGCTGGAACTCGGCGACCGGCACGAGGTTGAGCGCGCGCAGGGTGTCCTGTGAGCGCTGCGTCTCGGCATCGAACGAGCGGATCGACTCGAGCGTGTCGCCGAAGAAATCGAGCCGCACCGGATCCCCGATGCCCGGCGGATAGAGGTCGACGATGCCGCCGCGCACCGCGTAATCGCCGGCCTCGCGCACCGTCGAGGTGCGGTTATAGCCGTTGAGCTCGAGCCAGCGGGTGACGCCCTCCATGGCGAGCAGGTTGCCCGGCGCCGCCGAGAGCGATTGCGTCGCGATCAGGTCGCGCGCCGGCACGCGCTGCACGGCGGCGTTCACGGTCGTTAGCACCACACCCGGCCGCTCGCGGCCTTTGAGATGCGCGAGCCGCGACAGCGCGATCATGCGCTGCGCCACGATCGCGGCATGCGGCGAGACGCGGTCGTAAGGCAGGCAATCCCAGGCCGGAAATTCGCTGATCTCGATCTCGGGCGCGATAAACGCCAGCGCGCGCGACAATTGCGCCATGCGCGGCCCGTCGCGACAGATCACCACGAGGCTCGTCGCCGGCGCGTTCGACTTGGCGGCGATCGCACGCGCGAGGTCGGCAACGATCAGCCCCTCGGCGCCGTCAGCGACGCCGGAGAGCGTCATCGCGCGGCCGGGCACGAGCAACTCGGCGGGGGACTTAACTTTGAGATTCATGCCGTCTCCGCGTGGAACGCGCACATCCGGCGGAACAGTGCGGTGTCATAGGCGGGCGGCGTCGGCACCGATCCCATGACCCAGGCCAGCAGATCCGGCTCCGGCACGTCCATCAGCCGCTCGAATTCGGTGATTTCGGCCTCGCTGAGCGTTGCGATATGGGCGTCGGCGAAGCGGCCGGTGATCAGGTCGACCTCGCGCATGCCGCGATGCCAGGCGCGGAACAAGAGGCGCCGCCGCGGCGCGTCCAAGCCTTCGCTCGAAATGGTCGTCCCGCTCATCTGGAGCGCATCCCGATCGGAAGGAATCGGGATGCGGTCCAGATTCCCTCGTTGGCGCATGTCCTGTTCGGAAAACCGGTGTCCGCTTTTCCGGGAAATGCGCTAGCCCAACACGAAAAGCCCGGACGTGCCGGGCGAGGCTGATATAGCCATCCCTGCGGCCGATGTCAGTGCCTTATCCGCCACGTTTGATGCGATACTGCTATGACGTGACTGCCGATTGGCCGGAGTTGCCGCATGGACGAATCGAACCCGCCTGCAGGTTTCGAGCCGCTGTTCCGCACCAGTCCCTTTCTCGATACCGTCGGGCCGTTCTTCTACCGCAAGGGCCCGGACGACGTGTTCGTGATCGGCCTGCGCATCTTGCCCAAGCACGCCAATGCGCGCGGCGGCGCGCATGGCGGCCTGCTCATGACCCTGCTCGACATCGCGCTCGGCTACCGCGCCGCCTTGAGCGAAACCCCGCCCGCGAATCTCACCACCGCGAACCTGACGGCTGATTTCGCCGGCGGCGCCAAGATCGGCGATTGGGTCGAGGCGCATGTCGACGTGCAGCGCGTCGGCGGCCGGCTCGCCTTCGCGAGCGCGTTTCTGACGGTGAACGGGGAGCGGGTCGTGCGCGGCAGCGCGGTGTTCGCGCGCGGTGCCTCGAAAGAGTGAGGCGATGCGCCCGACGCTGCTCGATCCGCTGTTCGCCTCGCTCACGAGCCTGCCGGGCATCGGGCCGAAGCTCGCGAAGTTGTTCGAGCGCCTGCTCGACCGCGACCCGCCGCGCGTGGCCGATCTTCTGTTCCACCTGCCGACAGGCACGATCGACCGCCGCGCACGCCCGAAACTGCGTGACGTGGCGCCCGACAGCGTCGTGACTGTTGCCGTCACGATCGACCGGCATCGGCCGGCGCCGCCGAACCGGCCGCGCGCGCCCTACCAGATCTACGCGAGCGACGATACCGGCACGATCATGCTGACCTATTTCAACGCGCGCCGCGACTATCTGGAGAAGCTCTTGCCGGTCGACGAGCTGCGCTACGTGTCGGGGACCGCCGCCTGGTATGACGGGATGCTGCAGATGGTGCATCCCGATCGCGTGGTGACCGAAGCCGATCTGCCGAAGCTGCCGCTGGTCGAGCCGGTCTATCCGTTGACCGAGGGCCTCAGTCTCAACGTGGTGCGCAAGGCGGCCGAAGCGGCGACGACGAAAGTTCCGCAGCTGCCCGAGTGGCAGGAGGCGGCTTGGCTGCGGCAACAGAAATGGCCGGATTTCGGCAGCGCGCTGCGCGCGCTGCATCACCCCGCCGATCCGGACGCGGTCGCGCCGCAGACGCCGGCCTGGTCGCGGCTGGCCTATGACGAGTTGCTCGCCGGCCAGCTTGCCCTCGCGCTGGTGCGCGCCAATCAGAAGCGCCTTGCCGGGCGGCCGAGCCGCGGCGATGGCCGGCTTGCCAGGAAGATCACCGCCGCCCTCCCCTATGCGCTCACGCCCTCGCAGGCCCGCGCGGTCGCGGAGATCAACGAGGACTTGTCGAAGCCCGAGCGGATGCTGCGCCTGCTGCAGGGCGACGTCGGCTCCGGCAAGACGGTGGTTGCGCTGCTCGCGGCGGCGACGGCGGTGGAGAGCGGACGGCAGGCCGCCCTGATGGCACCAACCGAGATCCTCGCGCGCCAGCATCACAAGACCATGGCGCCGCTCGCCGCGACGGCGGGGCTGCGGCTCGCCATCCTCACCGGACGCGAGCGCGGCAAGGAGCGCGCCGAGATCCTGGCGCGGCTCGCCGCCGGCGAGCTCGATCTTCTGGTCGGCACACATGCGCTATTCCAGGACGAGGTCGAATTCCACGATCTTGCGCTCGCCATCGTGGACGAACAGCACCGCTTTGGCGTGCACCAGCGTCTCGCGCTCGCCCGCAAGGGCGAGGCCGTGGATGTGCTCGTGCTCACCGCGACGCCCATCCCGCGCACGCTGGTGCTGACTTACTTCGGCGACATGGATGTCTCGCAGCTGCGCGAGAAACCCGCCGGGCGCCAACCGATCGACACGCGCGCGGTGCCGCTGTCGCGCATCAACGAGGTTGTCGATGGCGTCGGCCGCGCGATCGCGCGCGGCGAGCGAGTCTACTGGGTCTGCCCGCTCGTCGCCGAGTCGGAGGTGAGCGATCTTGCCGCCGCCGAGCAGCGTTTCGCCGAGCTGGAGCAGCATTTCGAGGGCGCGGTCGACCTGGTGCACGGCAAGATGAAGGGCGCCGACAAGGACGCCGCGATGGCGCGCTTTGCGGCCGGCGAAACGCAACTGCTCGTCGCCACCACCGTCATCGAGGTCGGCGTCGACGTGCCGGAAGCGACCGTGATGGTGATCGAGCATGCCGAGCGCTTCGGGCTCGCACAGATTCACCAGTTGCGCGGTCGCGTCGGACGCGGCGCGCTGCGCTCGACTTGTCTGTTGCTCTATCGCGCGCCGCTCGGCGAAACCGCCAAGGCGCGCATCGAGATCCTGCGCGAGACCGAGGACGGCTTCCGCATTGCCGAGGAGGATCTGCGGCTGCGCGGCGAAGGCGATGTGCTCGGCACGCGCCAGTCCGGCATGCCGGGGTTCCGCGTCGCGCGCATCGAGGTGCACGGGCCCTTGCTCGAGCCGGCACGCAAGGATGCGCAGCTCATCCTCGCACGCGACCCGACGCTCACGTCGGATCGCGGCGAGGCGTTACGCCACCTGCTCTATCTGTTCGAACGCGACGAGGCGATCCGCCTGCTGCGAGCTGGATAGAGCATGAGTCCGGTCAGTGGCCGGCGAGCGGGTCCGGTCCGTAGGTGTTCGGGCCGTCCGTTCCCTTGAAGCACGCCCAGACGATCAGCAGGATCGAGCCAATGATCGTCAGGACCAGCAGGAACCACCAGCCGGTGCGGTCGATGTCGTGCAAGCGGCGGATGCTTATCGAAATATTCGGCAGCAACAACCCAAGCGACACGACCGCGCTGATCACCGGGAAGCCGATGAGGGCATCAACGATATTGGCGATAATCGAGAGAATGACCCCGAACAAAACCCAATACCAGAATTCGGACCGCGACGCGCGGCCCGAGAAGTTCACGTAGTTGCTGAATCCAGCCGAAATCGCTTCGCCGAAGTTCATAGCCGCACCTCCCCATTCGGTACGCAGAAACCCGTAGCATAATTCCGGCCCGAAGGTGTGGCAGCAAGGCCACTTCGCGTGATGCATTAGCTGACGGCAATCGGATCTGGCCCATAACGGTTCGAGCCGGCCGTGCCCTTAAGGCAGGCCCAAATGATCAGCAGGATCGCGCCCACGCCCGTAAAGGCGATCAGAAACCACCAGCCGGTGCGGTCGAGGTCGTGCAGGCGGCGAATGCCCATCGAGATGCCGGGCAGCAACAGTCCGAGCGAAACGACAAGGCCGATCGTCGGCATGCCGACCGCCGCATCGATAATGTTGGCGACAATCGAGAGAATGAAGACGAACAGGTACCAGAACCGGAATTCGGAGCGCGGCGCCCGGCCCGAAAATTTCACGTAGTGGCTCAAGCCAGATGAGATTGCTTCGCCGAAATTCATTGTCAGCTCCCCGTTGATGCGACGGGAAGTTGCTTAAGGGGTCTGACGCAACGGATTGCGAACCGCGTGTGAACCAATGTTCTTATTCTGCTGCTGAGAGCCCGATTATCTGGCGAAAAAGCGTGACAGGATCGATGGTGGCGGCGGCTTGGTGTTGCGCTTGCTCGCGAAGCTGCGCGCCGCACGGCCGAGGTGATCCGTCGGGATCGCCGCAACAGCTCGGCACTCCTCGGCGGACAATCCTTCGCGCGCCCCGACGGCGGCAGGATCCGCGAGAAACGCCTCGCGAAACGTGCGCTCGGTATAGAGCCGCGCCAGGAAACGCTCGAGCCTATCCTGCATCATGCTCCACCAATAACAGATCCCGGCTGCACTTGCGCGCGCGCCCGGCCGCGCGCGAGCGCCGCGCGGGCGCGATCGAGCTCGCCGAGCAGCGCCGCCATCGGCGGATAGTCGCCATCGCGCTCGAGCACCACGGTCAGCGGCTGGGTCGCGCGCGCCGCGACCTCGGCGAGCAGGTCGAAGACCGGCTCTGTGACTTCATGCAGATGATCGTCGAGCAGATACGGCTTGCCGCCGTCTGCTGGCGTGATCCAGCGCCCGCCGGCAATATGCAGGTAACGGATGCTTTCGATTGGGATCCGATCCAGGAAATGCAGCGGATCGAAGCCGAAATTCACCGCATTGGCATGGACGTTCTGCACGTCGAGCAGCAGGCCGCAGCCGGCCGCCGCAATGATGCGGGAAATCCAGTCCGGCTCGCTCAGCGTGCTGCCGGGCGGATCGATCAAGGTCGCGATGTTCTCCAGCGCCGGCATCGTGCCGACGATGCGAGCCGCCTTGCGCAGGTTGCGTGCCGTATTCTCGACCGAGGCCTCGGTCCGCGGCGGTGCCGCGAGGTGACCGATCTCGATCCCATGCGCGCGCATGAAGGCGAGATGATCCGACCAGCCCTCCGGCTCGATATCGCCGACCAGCCGGGCGAGCGGCTCCAGCCGTGCGGTCGCGACCTCTTCGGCCCCGGCCAGACCAAGATCGATGCTATGGACATGCAGCGCGACTTGCTGCGCCATCATGCGCAGGCCGCGCCGGTGTGCACGGCTGGCGGCGAGATAGTTGTCGGCGACAACCTCGAGCACATCGATGCGGTCGAGGTGCGCGAAAATGCCCGCCGCGAGCTCCGGCCGCCAACCGAGGCCAACCCGATCCCGCGCATGCTCCGGCGAAAGCCTGTCCCGGACTTGATCCGGGACAGGTAGCGGTTCGCTGACAAGAGCAGGCGCCATAGATGGATCCGCTAGCTGCCGCATCCGCCGCATCCGCCTCCGCCGCCGCCTCCACAGCCGCTGCTGCCACACGAGGAGCTGCCGCACGAGGAACTGCTGCTGCTCGACGACGCACGCGGCCACACATGGGCGATGGCCGGAAACGTCGTCGACGGCAACATCGCGACTCCGAACAAGGCGGCAAGCCACAACAGGTCATCGGTCGCGCGCCCCGGCCGCAACGAGGGCGCACGCTCGCGCAGATTGGCGAACAAGTTGCGCACGCTGACGAGATAGTCGTCACCGAGGCTGGTGCGATACGGATTCCAGATGCGGGCCGCAATGACGACGGCGACAACCATCAAGGCGATCAGGAACTCGATGTTGCGGCGGCCGCTGCTGAGGGCGATCATGATCTTCGCGCCGCCGACGCCGACCAGCACCATGATGGCGAGGGCCAGCGCCACCCAGCGCGCGTTTTCGATCTGCGTGCTGGGGATGAGATCGGCGCGGCGCAGCCGAGGCTCGTAGTTCGTCCGCGCGGCGTCGAGCAAACGCGGGTCCTGCACCGCCGAGGACACGGACGCACCGCCGCGGAAGTAGTCGAGAACCTTGCGCTCGATCGTGGGCGCGCCAAATGCCAGCGCAGTGTTCGAGGCGGTATGCGCGGTGCCGCCGCTGAGCGTCAGCAGTCCGCGATCGATCAGGCCGACCGTGCAGACACGAATGACCTCGGCGGGCCCGCCACTGAGACATGCAAACAGATAGGGGTCCTTGGTGTCGACCTTGGGAAGCGGCCCGCCCTCGTAGAGGCGGCGACCGAAATAGAGCAGCAGCAACACCGCGATCGCAAACAGCGCGTAGAACAGCAGAAACTGCGGGCCGGGCAGCGTGAGCGGGTTCATGAGCCACCTACGTGAGCTTGGCCGCGCGCGCCGTCATGCCGGTCACGAGGTCGAGGACCTGCGCCAGCACCTGTCGCGGCTCCGCAACCGGCTTGCGCTCGTGCGCGGCGCCGAGGCTCGCCACGGTGTCCGACGCATGGCAAGCGTTCGCCACCGTCGCGAGCGCCGCATCCGAGCTGGAACACGCCACGCCCTCGAGCTCGAGCATTGTCGCGGCCGCCGCCCGCAATGGACCGAACGCGTCGGCCAAAACGCGCGCAGCGAGCTCGGGCCGCGCGGCGCGCGACACATAGGCCTCGCGCAGCCGCAGTGTCAGATTGAGCAGAATCTGCCGCAGCCGGAAGATCTCAGCGCTGCGCGGCACGTTGGTGGCTGCGAACACATTCCTGCCGAAGATAACGCGATGGCGGCGCAGAATATCAGCAAACTTCTGCGCGAAGCACTCCACCGCCGCCGGGATCTCGCTCTCCAGCAGGAACATCGCCTGCAGCTGGATCGCGGCCTGCGCGGCGACCAGCGACTCGCTCAGAGCCTGGATCTTCTTTGGATCGAACCCACCCAGCACGAGGATGAGGTTGACGTCCGAGGATGCTCTGAGCCGGCCTTCGGCGGCGCTGCCGAACAACACGACCGAGACCAGATCCGCGCCCACCGCGTCCCGGGCCTCGCTGACGAAATCCGTCAGGATCGAGACGACATTGGACGGCAACCCATCCAATTGCGTGACGCCCCCCTCGCCCATGCGTTGCAGCGGAGAAGTTCCCCCGCCTCCTGTTTCGGACGGCCCACTATGCCATACGCGATTCGCACGAGCCTCTTGATTACGGCGATGCGCGCTGCATCACGCTACTCCACGCCGGCCTTCTCGCGCACCGCACGCGATGCGCGTGCGGTATCGGCGAGCGCGGCGAGCTTCTTCTGCTGGTCGCCATTGCTGCCGGGCTGGATCATGCCGGCGCTCATCAGCAGCTTGGCGGCATCCTCGACCGAGATCGACAACTCGATGACCTCGCGGCGCAACACATAGAAGAAGAAACCGGTCGTCGGGTTCGGCGTACAGGGCATGAAGGCCGAGACGTATTCTTCGCGGCTCGGCAGCGTTGCGGTCACCTCGGCGCCGGGCGGCGTCGAGAGAAACACCAGCGACCACATGCCGGGCGCAGGAAATTCGACCAGCCCCACGGTGCGGAAGGTCGAGCCGGACTTCGAGAACAGCGTCTCGAACACCTGCTTGAGCCCGCGATAGAGCGGCCGCACGATCGGAACGCGCTCGAGAAACGTCTCGCCGATCCCGACCAGCGTCTTGCCGACGAGGTTCGCGGTGAGGAACCCGACGGCGGTGAGCGCCAGAAACGCGATGATCAATCCGAAGCCCGGCACCTTCACGGGCAGGTAGGTCTCGGGCCGATAGGCAACCGGAATGAACGGCCGCACCAGGTCGTCGACCCAGTTCACGAACGACCAGATCAGCCACAGCGTGATCGCGACGGGACCCGCGACCACCAGGCCGGTCAGGAAGTAGTTGCGGATGCGACTGGCAAAGCCGTGGTGAACCGGCTCGGGCGCCGAGTTCCCAAGCGGCAGTTGCGGCGTATCAGAAATGCTCATCGAGGCCTTTGGCCTTGTTCCCCAGATTCGCCCGGTCTTGACGCCACTATACGGAAAAGTCGTGGCAGGCCGCTATTACACTATGTGGGGAACGGCAGCGTGCCGCACCAGGGTTCCGGTGTAGGACGGATTAGCCCTACTGCGTCAGAAGTCGCGGCGGTCGTATGTGCGCCCTCTCCCGCTTGCGGGGGAGGGCTGCTCTGAGGTTCAGCGAGGAAGGATGGGAGGGGGATCTTCCGCGAGCCTATCGAGCGACCCCCACCCGACCGAGTACGTTGAGCTGCCTGCGATGCCCTCCCCCGCAAGCGGGAGAGGGCGCAATAACCGATGCCGCGCTCACGGCACTGAGTTGTGACGCAGTAGAATTAGCCATATTCCCGGGACGCGGGAATGTGGCGTAATCCGCCAACCTGACCCGCCGCGCGTGGCGGCAGATTACGCTTTTTCCCCGCGCGTGCGGGAAAAAGCTAATCCGCTCTACTCCACGGTCACCGATTTCGCGAGGTTGCGCGGCTGGTCGACGTCCGTGCCCATCATGACCGCCGTGTGATAGGCGAGCAGCTGGACCGGGATCGCGTAGACGAGCGGCGTCACGGTCGCGGGCATGTCCGGCAGCACCAGGGTCGCGATCGATTCGACCGTTGCCTCGGCGGCGCCCTTTGCATCGGTGACCAGAATAATCTTCCCACCGCGCGCGGAAACTTCCTGCATGTTCGAGACCGTCTTCTCGAACACCCGATCATACGGCGCGATCACGATCACCGGCATGGTCTCGTCGATCAGCGCGATCGGGCCGTGCTTGAGCTCGCCCGCCGCATAGCCCTCGGCGTGGATGTAGGAGATTTCCTTGAGCTTGAGCGCACCCTCGAGCGCGATCGGATAGGATGTGCCGCGGCCGAGATAGAGCACGTCGCGCGCCTTGGCGAGGTCGCGCGCCAGCTGCTCGATCTGCACCTCGAGCTTGAGCGCAGTCGCGATGTGGCCCGGCACTTCGATCAGCGCCTTGACGAGCTTGTGCTCATCGTCCTCGGAGAGGACGCCGCGCCTGCGCCCTGCCGCGACCGCGAGGCAGGCGAGCGCGGACAGCTGACAGGTGAAAGCCTTGGTCGAGGCGACGCCGATCTCCGGACCGGCGAGCGTCGGCAGCACGAGGTCGCTCTCGCGCGCAATCGTCGAGGTCGGCACGTTCACGACCGACAGCACGTGCTGCTTCTGCTCCTTGGCATAGCGCAGCGTCGCCAGCGTGTCGGCGGTCTCGCCCGACTGCGAGACGAACACCGCAAGCCCGCCGGGCGAGAACGGCGCCTCGCGGTAGCGAAACTCGGAGGCGACATCGATCTCGACCGGCAGCCGCGCGAAGCGCTCGAACCAGTATTTCGCGACGAGGCCCGCATAATAGGCCGTACCGCAGGCCGAGATGGTGATGCGATCGATCGCGGCAAAATCGAACGGCAGGTCCGGCATGCGCACGCGCTCGGCGGTCATGTCGAGATAATGCGCGAGCGTGTGGCCGACGACCTCGGGCTGCTCGTGGATCTCCTTCGCCATGAAATGGCGATGATTGCCCTTGTCGACCAGGAACGCCGAGGCGTTCGACTTCTGCACCGGCCGCTCGACTTGCCGGCCGGACTCATCGTGCACGGTCGCGCCGTTGCGGCTGAGCACCGCCCAGTCGCCGTCCTCCAGATAGCTGATCGTGTCGGTGAAGGGCGCAAGCGCAATCGCGTCGGAGCCAAGAAACATCTCGCCGTCGCCGTAGCCGACCGCGAGGGGCGAGCCCTTGCGCGCGCCGACCA